>Ga0326728_10009374_pt1 | contig 23614 bp, 20 predicted proteins | sample MB3enrmetagenome_FD_207602 | JGI IMG/M metagenome (GOLD analysis project Ga0326728, IMG submission 207602) | Lab enriched peat soil microbial communities from McLean, Ithaca, NY, United States - MB31MN | ecosystem: Environmental > Terrestrial > Soil > Wetlands > Peat | place: USA: New York... | reverse complement strand
GAACTGCGCTTCTTCGCCGGCCTCTCGATCGCGGAGATCGCTCGGGTGCTGCACATCTCTCCGGCTACGGTCAAACGCGATTGGACTACGGCGCGGCTTTGGCTGCATCACGCGATCTCGCGGGCAGCGAACCTATGACCCCAGAACGCTGGCAAGCGATCAAGGAAGTCCTTCATCAGGCCCTGCAACTCGAGCCTCACGACAGACCCGAATTCCTGGACCACGCTTGCTCCGGCGATCTCTCGCTCCGGCGGCAAGTCGAGGATCTGCTCGCCGAAGAAGTGAGCAGCGGCTTTCTGGAACCGCCAGACCCGCAGCCGGATGCAGAGGAAGCGGCAGCGAAGTTGGAGGATGCCGACGATCTTCACCTCGTCGGGAGCACCATCTCGAATTATCACGTGCTACGCAAACTCGGCCGCGGCGGAATGGGGGTAGTCTACGAGGCCGAAGATCTCAAGTTGCGCCGTCACGTCGCCCTGAAATTTCTACCTCAGGAAGTCGCTGACGATTCGACCGCTCTGCGGCGCTTCGAGCGCGAAGCACAAGCCGCATCAGCCCTCAACCATCCGAGCATCTGCACGATTTATGGTGTGGAAGAGCACCATGGCCGGCCCGTAATCGCCATGGAGTTGCTGGATGGGCAAAGCTTGAAAGAAAGACTCCGCAGCGGCCCTCTCTCCACAGACGAACTGCTGACCTTTAGCATCCAGGCATTCGACGCCTTGGCAGCGGCGCATGCCAAAGGCATCATCCACCGTGACATCAAACCGGGGAACATCTTCGTCGTCGCTGGGGAGCGGGTGAAGATTCTGGATTTTGGGCTCGCCAAGGCGCTGCCGAGCCCTACGCAGGCAGTCGAAGTCGACAAGGAATCGCTGACTACCGAGGGCGTGATTCCCGGCACCACCGCCTACATGTCGCCCGAGCAGATTCAAGGAGAGGAGATTGACGGTCGAGGGGATTTGTTTTCGCTGGGTGTGGTGCTATACGAGGCGGCCACCGGCAAGCGGCCTTTCGAAGGCAAGAATCGCGTGCTCTTGATGGATGCCATTTTGCGCGCCGAACCCGTTCCGCCCAGCCGCCGGAACGGCGCGCTGCCGGCCTCACTCGACAGAGTCATTCTCAAGCTGCTGGAGAAGGACCCCGCATTGCGCTATCAGCGCGCCGCCGACGCCCGCTCCGACCTGAAGCGGCTGAAACTGGAGATCGAGTCGGGACAACGTACCATCGCGCCGTCGTCGCCTGTTCTCCAGAAGAAGCCTCCCGCGGCTGCTTGGACCCTGGTTCTAACCGCTTGCGTCCTGGCTATCGCAATAGCGGCTGGGCTGTTCTACTACTTGCATCGTCCCAAACCACTGACGGAAAAGGACACCATCGTTCTTGCCGATTTCGAAAACCGGACCGGAGATCCCGTCTTCGATGACACCCTAAAACAGGCTTTGGCGGTGCACCTGGAGCAATCTCCCTTCCTGAATGTGCTCTCCGATGAAAACGTGAACGCGACGCTGCAATTGATGGGTCGTCAGCCCGCGGAACGTCTGACAGTGGCAGTCGCACGGGATCTATGCCAGCGCACGGGCTCTCAAGCTTTATTGTCTGGTTCGATTATCACTCTGGGCAGCCAATATGTTGTCAGCTTGCAGGCGGTCGATTGCGCTTCGGGGGATTCGTTGGCAAAAGCGCAGACCCAGGCGGCCAGCAAGGAGCAGGTGCTGAAGGCGGTAGGCGATGCCGCGAATGCCGTTCGCCGAAGACTCGGTGAATCACTGGCTTCAGTGCAGCACTATGATGCTCCCCTGGAACAGGCGACGACCTCCTCGCTGGAGGCGCTGAAGGCCTTTAGCGCGGGTTGGAAGGCTCAGCTTCAGGGCGATATTACCGCGATCCCATTTTATAAGCGGGCAATTGAGCTCGATCCGAACTTTGCCCTGGCCTACAGCCAGCTTGCGACACCCTACGTCAACACTGGAGAGTTAACTCAAGCGACTGCGGCCGTGCGGAAAGCGTTCGAGTTACGCGACCGCGTGAGTGAGCACGAGAAATTCCGGATCACGGCCTATTACTATTCATTCGTAACGGGCGAACTGCAGAAATCCAGTGAAGTATATGGGCTATGGAGGCAACAATATCCCCGGGACCTCATTCCCAATGTCGAGCTCACGAACAACTATATGGTGGAAGGTAATTGGCAACAAGCGCTGCTAGAGGCTGAGCAGGCTCTCAGGACCGACGCCCAGAACAATTATGTTTGGTTCAATGTCGCGAGCATCTACCTCGCCCTCAACCGCCTGGAAGAAGCCAAGGCCGCTCTTGACCAGGCGCAGGCCTACAAACTCGACATGTATCTACTTCATGTCGCACGGTACTATGCCGCGTTCTTGGCAAACGATTTCGAACGTCTAGGCCAGGAGGCATCATGGACCGGAGATGGGCAGCACGCGCTTCTGTCAGCGCAATCCGATACCGAGGCGTATTTTGGACGGCTGGCGAAGGCGCGAGAGTTTTCTCAACGCGCCGTCGATTCTGCGCTTAAATCAGACGAGAAAGAGACTGCCGCACTCTGGCAGGTGAATTCTGCCCTGCGCGAAGTCGAAGATGGCCGCACAGGTTCGGCGAGGAAACAGGTTCACGCGGCGTTGGCTGTCGCTTCTGGCCCGGTCGTGAAAGCCCTGGCTTCGCTGGCTCTGGCGCGATCGGGAAATAGCGCTGAGGCGCGGCAATTCGCCGACAACCTGAGCCGGGATTGCCCTAAGGATACGATTCTGCAGAATTACTGGCTGCCATCGATCAAGGCTGCCATCGAACTCGCGACAAAGAATCCTGAGAGGGCGGTTGAATTATTGCGCCCCGCAACCGCTTTCGAGCTTGGCCAGTCGCAGCCTTTCGTTTTGGGCATGATGTACCCGGCTTATCTTCGCGGGCAGGCGTACCTGCTCCTCAGAAAAGGCACCGAGGCGTCGGCGGAGTTTCAAAAGGTGATTGACCACCGCGGCCTGGTGTTAAATTACCCGCTCGGTTCTCTCGCTCGCCTCGGCTTGGCTCGTGCCTATGGTCTACAGGGAGACGCGGCAAAAGCCCGCTCCGCCTATAACGAATTCCTCAGCTTGTGGAAGGAGGCCGATCCCGATATTCCTATCCTTCGGCAGGCGAAAGCGGAAAGCGCGAAGCTGAAATAGCTCCCCTGCGATATCAGTATTAACCCGCCGAGAAAGCCGTACGGCGATGGCGTATACTCCCGGGCTGGTCCAATGGACGAGGATGTTCTTCGTCAAATCTGAGAACTGGGACGGTTGGGCGGTCTGTCCCGAGAGTTGGTCGTGTCTCTCTGTGGGACCAGAGGGGAGCCTTGGCACAATTTCCGAAACATCGCTTTAGGAGCGTTCACTCCTGTGCTGGCGCAGCGCTCGAACCCGAACCGGTGTCACTGGCCGTATCGTCAGCCGCTCGGAAATTGCCCATGACCCTTGCGCCTTACACCTGGCTTGTCGGAACCTGTTGATGTACGCCCCGGCCGCAATTCAATTCGAACTGACTCACTATCCACTTTTCGCTTGACAAGAAAACGGGCTCATGATAGCCTACTGGGGTGGCCCTCAAATGGACGATTTGTCGTAAATGATCGCCTGCCGCGTGCCAACGGCCACGGAAATTGGGATCTTCTCCCGAAGGGGAGAAGAAGGGACTTGGGGAAAATACAAAAATAGTGGAAACGAAGCTAAGAAGTAGCTGAAAACAAAGGACATGACTTTTTGAAATGCTGCAAACGAAGTGGTTCTTGCGTGTCCAGTGAAGCCCAATCGAGCCCAGAACGCGAGGGAAACCCTCGGGTAGCGCAAAACGAACCGAAACTCCCGAGTCGGAAGACAGGCCGAGCATACTGATAAAATGTCGGCTACACTCCTCTTCGATTTCCATGCCCCGGAACGAAAGCCCGCTAGAGATTGAGAGGCACAAACTGCGCGCTACGCTGCGTGCAGAATCCTGTAAACGGGAACCGCCGCTTCGAGTACAATCTATTTCCCTATCTCACAGAGCGATGTGCTGGGGGGTACCAAGCCTTACGAAGGAGACGCATGAGACCAACTCTTAAACTACTCGGGGACGAACTGCGGGATCGGATCATCTCGGAAGCGCGCGAGGTGGTGTGCGAACTCGGATTCGAACTCCACAATGCTCCCGTGCTGGACTTGCTGGCCGAGCACGGCGCCAAGGTGGACAAAGACAAGTCCAACGCCTGTCTGACTCAGGACCTTATCGACCGGGCGCTCGGCACCGTTCCGCACTCTTTCAAACTCTACGATGTCCTGGGAAACGAAACTCACGACTTTCAGGGCGAGAGCGTATATTTCACGCCTGGCTCGACCGCGCTCAACATTTTGGATAACCAAAGCGGCGAATTGCGCCGGCCCACGACGACGGACTACGTGCGTTACGTGAAAGTGACGAACGGCCTGCGCCACATCGCATCTCAAAGCACCGCCCTAATCCCGGCGGACGTTGACGACAAGATCTCCGACAGCTACCGGCTTTATCTAAGCCTGCTCTACGGGGAGAAGCCTGTGGTCACCGGGGCGTTCACAGTGGCGGGATTCGAGGTCATGAAGGACTTTCAGGTGGCGGTGCGCGGAAGCGGGCCGGCGTTGCGCGCCAAGCCATTGACGATTTTCTCCGCCTGCCCCACGGCGCCGCTCAAATGGAGCGACGTGACGAGCCAGAATCTGGTGGATTGCGCCCGCTGGTCGATTCCAGTGGAGCTGATCTCAATGCCGCTTTCCGGACTGGTGGCGCCGGTCACTCTGGTTGGCAGCCTTGTACAGCAAACCGCAGAGAACCTGTCCGGCGTGGTAATCAGCCAGCTTGTGAACCCCGGTCATCCGCTCCTGTACGGCGGCTCGCCCGCGGTTTTCGATGTGCGGTTCGGGACCACTCCCATGGGCGCGATTGAGACCATGATGCTCGACTGCGCCAACAGCGAGATCGGGAAGCGCCTGGGCATGCCTACGCAGAGTTACATCGCCCTGAGTGACGCGAAGCAACTGGATACGCAAGCTGGGATCGAAGCAGGTACGGGCGCGCTGATGGCTGGGCTTTCGGGGATCAATAGCGTTTCGGGGCCGGGGATGCTGGACTTTGAGAGCTGCCTGAGCCTGGAGAAGCTGGTGGTGGATAACGAGATCTGCCGCATGGTCTACCGCTTGTTGCAAGGCATCGAGCCGCGCGAGGATTTCCCGGCATTGCCCCTTTTCCGGGAACTGCGGCGCGAGAAGTCCCTTCTGATTGCCGACCACACGCGCCGCCATCTGCGCGAGGAGATAACGTTCCCAGGCCCGGTCATCGATCGCGGCAACCGCGAGCGATGGATTGAGGGGGGACGCCTGACCTTGCGGGAGCGAGCGGCGCAGGAAGTGACGCGGCTGCTGGAGCAATACACGCCCTCGCGTCTGCCCCAGGAAACCAAGTTGGAGTTGACACGCCTGATGGAATGCGAAGCCCGTCGGTATGGCGTGAATGTCTTGCCAACTCTCGAAGGCTAGGCTTTCTCGGCAATTCTGGCGCCGGCGCTGCGCAACTCTTCCGCCGCCAGTTCGGGGCGGACGGAATTGTAATAAACCTCTTTCATGCTGTACGACTTGGACTTGGGCTGGCTCGCCGGCAGTATCTCGAAGTGCCAATGAAAGTCCTCAGTCAAGGTCGTCCAATGCTGCTTCCGGTCATATTTCGCAGCCACGTTGGGAGTGGTGGAAAGGACCAGATGGTAAGAAGGAGCTATGGTCTCCAAGCGCTGTAGAATCGACTTCAGAAAGTGCGCTAACCGCAACTGGCGCTCCCACGTCGTGACGTCCTCTTCGAAGGAACAGTGGTGGTTCAGGGGCAGGACCCAAATCTCATAGGGCACGCGGGAAGCAAACGGACAAAAAGCCACGAACTGGTCGTCCCAGTCCACCGTCCGGACTTGGTGGGAGGTTTCCTGTGCGGAAATGTCGCAAAGGATACATCGTTCCTTGAGCGCGAAGTACTGTTGGAACGATCGCAGCTTGTAGACTACCCTGCGTGGGATGAAAGGAGTCGCCGTAACCTGTGAGTGGGGGTGCTCCAAGTCCTGTCCCGCCAACGCACCTTGGTTCCGGAACACGGTAACATATCTGAACCGGTGGTCTTTCTTGAGGTCTGTGATTCTCGAGACATAGGCGCGCAAGACCTGGGCGACCTCTTCGTCTCGCAGGCGCGAGAGCGAGATATCGTGATTCGGCGATTCTATGACAATCTCGTGGGCGCCTAGGCCGCGCATTTTGTCATAAAGACCTTCTGCCCGGCGCTGGGCATCACCCTCAATTCGATACAGGGGTCGCAGGTGAGGGGTTACGCGGACTTGCCACAGTCCGTTACCATTCCAATGCGAGTAGATGGTCTGCGGGGCAAGAGCTTCCTGGCCCGGGCACAGAGGGCAAGCGCCAAATCTGGGCCACGGGCCGTCACCATTCTCCTGGATTATCCAATTCTGTGTAATGGGATCCCTTCGCAGCTCCATGCGACCTCCAACCACAACCGACGACTCTAAACGAAAGGCGAACCGGTAAACTCGCCTTTCGATTCTATGAAGACTATTGGTATCAAATTCAAGTCACTGCCGGAAATAGCTCCACCGTACCGGTACCGTGGATACTCTCGCGCCCGATGGCCACAGAAACCGTAGCGCAGCTTCGCGACTGGTCGCTTGAAAAAGTCAAGTGGCCGTAGCGCTAGCTCATCTAACGTAAACTGAGAATCGGGAGTCTGAGCGATAACCACGTCGTCCTAAATCCGCTGGTTCTATTAAACGCCGCAGACAATCTAACGTCAAGTGCCTAAACTGTCAATAGGCGACTACGGGTAAAGAGGCGGAAGCTTTCGAAGGAAAACCGGGAAGGAATTCGAATCGGTTACTCACTTATCGGGTTGGAAATCCAGAATCTTGCTCTGCACCTTGGCTCGCTGAAAGGCAGAGTTCTCCAGCGCGACGGTGATGTCGCGGTTGATAAAGAACACGGCACGCAGGCGGAACTCAGTACCGAAACTCACCGGAAACCATACGCCTTCGTCAAAGCGCTTGTACTCCACATTAAAGCCGATCCCGGGCAAGTCGGTGCCCAGCAGGGTCCTCACGAAGAAGGGTATCCTGCGTGATAACTTCGTGTACACCCTTACGGGCTCGAACTCCTCTGCATCGATCATTGCTTCCCCAGCCCAGGTCAGTTCATTCTTATCGCGCGGACGAAACCTTACGCGGTACACTTTTCGCCCTCGAACCGTCTCCTCCCCCATCAAATCGAAGTGATACTGCTTCTGCTCCCCGGAGGTCAGCGGAAAGAGATCACGGCACAAGCCGTCTTTCGACTTATCATTGGAAAGGTCGTCGCGAAAGCTCTCCACGAGACTACTATCCACCCAGCCAGCCTCAGGCACAGGTTCGCCCTGAAACATCAGGTACTTCCCTTTGTGCCAGTATCGGCCTTCGATGTGTTTCAATTCCTTTTTTGTTCCGTCCGGCGTGGGAGCGACCAGGTAATCCGCGGTTTCCTCGCGCGCCAACTTGCCGTTGGTCCGCAGGGTTGCGACGTGAATGCGCTGCTCGTAAACGTATTCGGCACGTGCCTGTTCCGCCCGATCCTGATTCGCCGCCACGCGAGCCATGATCTCGTCCACAGATGGCGACGGTTGGTCGCCGCTCGCAAGCGTCCAAATCGGGGACAGCATCAGAACCCATAACAGCCTCGACATTGATAATCCCCCACTGGAATATACGCAATGATCCTGCCGCCGGGTGCAAGAAAATGGCAGGGGGGCGGTGGGCAGGTAGGCAGATGGGCAGATCGCGGCAAGCAGAAGGGTAATCGAAGGCCTTGAGTACTGCCTTCGTTCACGCTGCCGACTACCCACCTGCCGACCTGCCCACTCCGCCCGCCAACTGGAAATTGTGCCCGGTAATCGGGCATAATGGTTCGTAGGCGTACTGACATGGCCCTTTTTCTCGGCATCGATGGAGGCGGCAGCCGCACCCAGGCATTGCTAGGAGACGAAGAGGGGCGGATTCTTTCGAGAGCGGTAGCCGGACCCTCGAATCCGACGAAAGTGGGGATTGAAGGGGCTAAGAAGGAACTCTTGCGGGCCGCTCGTGGGGTCCTGCGGAAGGCGTCGGCCTCGGCGAATGGCGCCAAGCTCACGACCACGCGCGGCGCTCGGGGCCGCCGTCAGCCATTACTCGCCGCGGTTTGTGCCGGGGTGGCGGGCGTTGACCGCGTGGCTCTTAGCCGCCCGCTGCTGGCTTGGCTTCGCAGGGCCATTCCCGCGCAGCACCATCTTCTGGTGGCAGACGCCGCGATTGGTTTGCACGCTGCCCTGGGCTCGGGTGTGGGAATGGTCGTGGAGTCGGGGACGGGTTCGATCGCCTACGCGCGTGACCGCCGAGGACAAATCCTGCGCGCCGGCGGATGGGGCGCTACGTTTGACGATCCAGGGTCAGGCTATGACTTGGGGCGGAAGGCAATTATGGCGGCCCTGCGCGATTTTGACGGGCGCGCCGAGCACACTCTGTTGACCTCGAGGGTCTGCCGGGCGTTGAAGCTCTCCAAGATCAATCAGATCGTGCTGAGGACTCTTAACCCACAGCAAGTGGCAGCGCTGTTCCCCCTGGTTCTGGGAGCGGCCCGCGAAGGCGATCGAGTGGCGAGACGGCTCTGCGCCCAGGCCGCGTTTGAACTCGCCCAGATGGCGCTGGCTCTGGGCCGGCGTCTGGGACAGCGCGGAAGCGTGCCGGTGGTCTGTTTTGGCGGCGTCTTCCGCTCCAGTCCAACCCTGCGGCGTAGTTTTGCGCACTACGTGCATCTGCACATGCCCTCGGCGCGCGTGCGGCTTTTGCAACGCGAACCCGCCGAAGGCGCGCTGGCCATGGCGCGCGAGTTGGCGTAGCGAAGGTTTGTAGGGGCGGCCCTCGTCGCCGCCCGAGGGCAATCACAAGGGTTGCCCCTAAACGAAGGAGGTTTTATGTCTCAAATGATGAAAGAGATTCTGGAGCAGCCCCTGGCGCTCCAGCGAACCCTGGCTGCCGAGCGCGACCACGCCGTGGCGTTCGCGGACTTTGCGCGTAAGCAGAATTTCAGGCTTATAGTTCTGGTGGCACGCGGGACATCTGACAATGCCGCGCTTTTCGGACGCTACTTGCTCGAGTTAACCACCGGGATCCCTGTCTCGATGAGCGCCGCATCGGTCCACACCCTTTATCACGCGCGCCTGGATCTTCGCCAGACTCTGGTGGTAGGCATCTCCCAATCGGGCGAAGGAACGGACATCAATCTGGTACTCAAGTCGGCCAAGCGCTCGGGCGCCTATACGCTGGGCATCACCAATGAAGCGCGCTCGACCATGGCCGGTCTGGTCGATGACGTGTTCCTCGTGCAAGCGGGAAAACAGCGCTCCGTGGCGGCCACGAAGACGTACACGGGACAACTGCTGATCCTGTACCTCTTGGCCTCGAGCTTAAGCTCTCAAATCGTCCTTAGCGACGTCACCGAGATCCCGCACCGCGTCGAACTGGCGCTCAAGATGGCCCCGGAAATCGAGCACGTCGTCGAGCGCTACCGTTACATGCGCCGCTGCGTGGTGGTGGGGCGCGGCATGAACTTAGCCAACGCCTACGAACTGGCTTTGAAGCTGATGGAAACCTGCTACGTGGTGGCGGAGAGGTTCTCCTCCGCTGACTTCCTTCACGGGCCCATTGCCATGATTGAGCGGGACTTCCCGGCACTGGTCTTCATGCCGCCCGGCAAGACTTTTCGAGAACTACTGAAACTGACTGCACATCTGCATGCCTTGAAAGCGGACACCCTGGTCTTTTCCGGCTCGAAGGCGCGTATTCCGGGCGCGGGGCGCGTAATTCGCATTCCCGATCCCGTCCCGGAAATTTACACGCCCATCCCCTACATCGTGCCGGGTCAGATCTTTGCGGCCTTGCTCGCCGAGGTGAAGGGACTGAATCCCGACAAGCCGCGGGAACTTCACATAGTGACGCAGACAATCTGAATCGCGCCTGGTATTCGATGGCCGGGGAACCGACCCCTCACCCGGCCCGCTTCCCGATGAAGTGCATCGGGACAGCGGGCCACCCTCTCCCCCGAGGGAGAGGGCCATGAGCCGGATTTGGCTTACCAGTTGGTAATAGACCCGTCGGGCCGATGGAACATGGGGATCGGACGTGAGCGCTCTGTAATCTCGGCCGCGAGTTGTAGGGGCTTGGTGTCCAAAGTCACGCCGAGGCCCGGACGGCGGTTGGGCCACATCTTGCCGTCGCGGAAGTCGTAACACTCCGGCAAATGCGAGTAAGAAGCTTTCCCCTCGCCCGTCATTTCCATCAGCACCGGCCCCGAGAAAACTCCACAGGCATGGACCAATGCGGCTTCCGACACCGGGCCGGTGAAGTGCGGTATTAGGCCCACGTAATGCGTTTCGCAGAGAGCGAGGATCTTCATGTACTCGGTGATGCCTCCTACATTCGGCAGGGTGACCCGGGCGTAGTCAATGAGCTGCTGCTCGACTAATTGGTTAACATCCCAACGGCTGCCGAACTGTTCGCCGACCGCAATGGGGACCTTGACATGGGCGCGCAGTTCCTTATAAACGTCGGGATTCTCAGACCGAATGAGGTCCTCGGCGAAGTAAGGCTCGAGCGGCTCGATTAGCGTGCTGAGCCTCACGGCATCGGGAAAGTCGAGGCGGGTGTGGTAATCGAGCGCCCAATCTCCGTCCTTTCCCACGCCCTCGCGGATCTCGACGCAGTCCTCATAGGTCTTGCGCACCATCTGGTGGGGGTTGAAGGGTTGGCCGTCCGGCGGGTCGGCGGTGGCGTAGCGAAAAGCACGGAAGCCTGCCTCGAGACAGGCGCGGGCCGTCTCCTTTAAGCTTCCGTGGCTCGGGAAACCCGTCGAATAACACTCCACGTGGTCGCGCGCCAAGCCGCCCAGAAGCTCATACACGGGCACGCCCAGCGCCTTACCTTTGAGGTCCCAAAGAGCAAGGTCAATCGCGCCGAGGGCGTCGAGTTTTTCGCGCCCGGCGGGATAAAAGTAGCCGCGGAACATCATCTGCCATAGATGATCGATGCGGAATGGGTCTTCGCCGACGATTATGGCGGCGCACTGCGAGACGGTGTCATGCGAACCGCCCTCGCCGATGCCTGTGATACCCTGGTCTGTCTCAATTGTTACGATGTTGAAGCTCTGGTTAAAATGCTCCCGAGAGTTCGGATTGTAGTAGAAACGAACGCGCGTAATCTTCAGGGGTGAAGACGGGGCAAGGGCATTCACCGTCCGCGGCATCGCAAGAGCTGCGGCTCCCCCCAAACCCGCCGATTGCAGAAAATGACGCCGTTGCATAGGACCTCCTTTTTGGGGAGTATAACGCAGTTAGCTAATCAGGCGTGCGGTGATGCCGATTCTCGTGCAGGCTTTCGCGAGCGCGGCGTCAGCAGTCAGGATTGGGCAACCTTGCATCGCCGCCACCGCCAGGTGCAAGGCATGCAGGGTTTGAAGCGGGACGGTGAAAGTCGCCAGCCACTCACGCGCTTTTGCAAAATGTTCGCGTTCCAGCGCGAGTCTTTGGTAGATTCCTTGCTCTAAATGGGCTTGAAAGACAGCAAGTACGCGAAGTCCCTCCGCGGCGCGGATCTCACGCGTGCGCACTTTGCGGGCGAGCATGGAGAGAAACTCCGTCTCCACCAGCCAGCTAATTGCCAGCCGCTTTTCTCTTTGTAAGGCTTGCTGCGCCCGGCTGCTTAGTGGCTCGGGGCAGTAATAGGCGGCCAGAACACTGGTGTCGATGTATGTCAATAGCGGTTGCTCCGGCGGGCTTCCTGGATGCACTGGCTCAACGGTCTGCCACGAAGTTTGATCGAGGCTCGAAAGCCGCTCAAGTCAGGAAGGGGCGGGACCTTTCGCTCTGGTCGGATGAACCTCGCGACCTCGATACCCCTGCGCAGCACGACAACTTCGCTGCCCGCCTCGACCTCGTCCAGCAAGCGGCGAAAGTCTTCTCGTGCTTGTCGGACACTGACCTTATGTGTACCCATACCGTGGCTCCGTGTACACGTCAAGTGTACACCAAAGTCTGCCTTCTGCACAAGGAGGAGAAAGGGGAGAAATCGGCGGCATGAGATACGGTTCGATTGGCGCCCTCGGAGGCGAGATGCGGGCCACGTGCTCGGAGACTGCTTCCCCAAGGATTGGCACCCCCTCAGGGTTGAGCGGATCTCGGTATTCGTTGTGGCTGATGCCCAAAGGTGATGTTCGCCGGCGGTTGGCGGAAACGATCCTGGATTTGAGCGGGAAATATTCCACGCCAGCCTTTGACCCTCACGTGACTCTGGCCGGCAGCATCGTTGGTCCAGTGCAGGAGGTTGTGTCGAAGATGCAGGACCTGGCGAGGCTAATCCCGCCTTTTACTGTTCGCCTGACCACCGTCGATGGCCTGGAAGAGTATTTTCGCTGCCTCTTCGTAAGGGCGGCCCAAACTCATCCCCTCGTCTCGGCGAATGAGGCCGCGCGACAGATCTTCCGCCTCCCAAAGCGTCCCGCTTTCGTGCCACACCTCAGCCTGCTTTACGGCCGCTTGCCGGCCAAAGAGAAAGAAAGAATCATCGCTTCCCTAGGTCGCCGGTTCGAGCTCGAGTTCAAGGCGACAGCTCTTCACCTCTATCTCATCAAGGGCGAACCCGCAGCCTGGCGCCGCGTAGCGAGCCAGGGCGTGGGGTTGTGAATAGCGCCTTCACGAATTGACCGGGTTGGGCGCGGACTCTTCCAGTGTAGTGTCCTGCGCAGGTTGCGTCGAGCGGATGGTGAGCCAGTCGGCATGGGCCGTGTCCCAATCCTGGATAACCAAGCCTTGCGCCTCGAAGAGCGCGCGGATTTGAGGCCGTCCCCAGCCTACGATCTCTTCCAGGATGGGAACCAACACGCTCAGCGCGTCGTCGCTCAACACTGTGCGCTTGGCGATTTGGGTAATACTTCGCGCCTGGGAAACCGCCACCGTGAAGCCCTCGCGCTGATTCAGATGCAGCATCACGTGGATGTCGGAGCTGCCATCGCCGATGTAGACGATCCGATGCGCGCCGATGCGGAGTTCCGCCTGGAGGTCGTCCAACAGGGCCACTTTGCCGTAACCGGCGTTCACTCGAACGAGCCCGGCAATCCCACCCGCATCATCGTACTCCAGCAACGTGCCGTGGATATGGTCCGGTGCGATGATGCCCTCGAGCGCCGACTCCACAATTTCCTGGGGAGCAGCGGAAATCACGTGAAACTCGAACTGGTAACCATCGACTGCGCCGGCCAGCATTTCGTGCAGCAGCTTGATGTTCTTCTTCAACCGGATTCTCTTGCCTGCCTTTCCGAAATGATCCTTCCTTACTCGGGCCCGAAATTCGCGATCGTGGAGCAGCAGGTAGGCTAATTCTCCGCCTTGCTGCACCAGGTTTTGCGCCGAGAGGGTTGTCGTCTTACGTTCGAACTCTTTATTGGAGATCCCCACCAGCTCGCTCAAAACGGCGCCAGAGTCGTGGAAACTGAGCGTTTGGTCAAAATCGCTCGCCACCAAATATTGCCTGGCAATCTGAGTTGTCGCTTGCATAGACATCTCCTCCTCAAGCCTGTAACCCCAAACTCGCCTGTTTGATCGAGTTCCTTGGTCAGCTTATTTTATGCGCTCATTGTTACAGCAGAGTTTCTCGCCCATTGCGTGACCGGGCACGCCAAGCCAAGGCGGAAGAACACAGGCAGGCGAATTCTCGAATTTGGCTCGACTGTTGCATCTCACGGATTATTGTACTCCATCGGCGCCGCTTTCATCCAATTCATTAAATTAATGCGACCCATAACCGCAGACAGCCTGGCGCGCCGTGTGATGCGGCTTGTGCGACCAGTGTTGCTCACCAAGCTGACCGGCGCTCGACCGGTAGGCTATTTTCCGGTGAGATTGAAGGAAGCCAGGACGGTGGCGAAAGCCTTCTTATACTTCTCGTACTTGTCCTCGACGCTCCAAGCAGTGGCGATAAAGACGATGTCACCGCGGCGGAACGCCATCACACGATTCATAACCGGGCCCAGAGAGTCGTCGGTGGTCTTCATCAGGAAGTCTTCCACTTTGCGCCCCGGCAGGTCCAGTTGTTGCCGCGCGGCGATGGTGCCGTTGGCGTTCTTCGCGTAGCCTTCCACAAGCGCGCTTACCGCCTTGTCGCCCGGCACGCGTATGTACTGAACATTGACGCCCAGGTCGTCCGCGCCGTTGGGATAAAACTCGATCATGGGAACCGGACTCTCGGTGTCGTGGCTGAGTTGCCCGGGGTCATAGTCACTCAGATGCGACTCCCAACCGCTCGGAACCAGAATTTCCAGGCTGAACTTGGGATCGCCGAAGGGCGTGAACTGGTGGCTGGCAAAACCCTTCGCCAATTCCTGCGCGGAGAAAAGCGACCCGGTGGGGAGTTGGTCCTGGGCTGACTGCTGAGGAGAGCTGCCGAAGAGAGAACAAGCGGAAACGATCACGAGAATAAGGGCAAGGCTGGGCACTTTGGTCTTCATAGAATCGCACCTCACAAGTGGCCTGATCGTATCACAAAAATGCGTCTCCGCTGTGCCCTCAGTTCTCATCGCGAGTCCCAAGCCTGACATTAGTGGACGGCGAAGAAGAGCTTCACCACAAAGAGCACGGAGGGCGCAGAGAAACGGCTTTCTGCTGCACTCTGCGAACTCTGTGGCCTCTGTGTTGAGCTTCGTTTCGCGTGCAGTCACGCTACTCGGAGTCGTTCCACCTCTTGCTCGTCCAACTCAATTCCCAGCCCCTATTTTCATGATGGCAACCTTGTCAGAGACTGAATTTGGACTGCATGTTTACAAGATAACCTGGATTGGCGTACAGTGTCGCGTTGGTTGTCCGGCGCGCATTACGCTGCCCGACCTTACAGGTGAGGCACCGGCGACGACAGCATTTGAAAGGATCACTTATGAGTCCACTATCGAGACGTGAAATGCTGGCTTCCTTATTGGCCATGCCCGCCCTGCTCCGTGCCGACGACGAGTGGACGCCGCTCTTCGACGGTCGTACTTTGCACGGTTGGAAGGCCGGCGGGAACAAGCACTCCTTCCGGGTTGCGGACGGGCAGATTGCCGCCACTGGAGCGCGCTCGCACCTGTTCTACAACGGACAGATACGAAACGCGAGCTTCAAGAACTTCGAGCTCAAGGCGGAGGTCATGCCTTCCCCGGGAGCCGAGTCCGGCATTTACTTTCACACCGCGTTCCAGGCCGGCGGTTGGCCGGAGAAGGGACTCAAGGTTGAGATCAACAACACCTACGCGGGAGACGGCGATCGCCGCGAGCGCAACAAGACCGGGTCTCTGTACGGGGTTCGCAACGTCTACAAGGCTCGGGCGAAGGACAATGAATGGTCCGAGTTCCACATCCTGGTTCATGGCAAGCGGGTGCAGATTCAGTTGAACGGAACACCGCTGGTGGATTACCTCGAGCCCGACCCGCCTGTGGCGGACGCCGATCATCCCGGGCGGGTTCTGGGGAGCGGCACCTTCGCCCTGGAATGCCACGGTGCGGACTCGAAGGTTCTGTTTCGCAACATCCGGGTTAAGCCGCTGCCGGACGCACTTACCGCAGACATGCCCGATCCGCCTGAAATGGACGCCGTTTATCGCGACCTGCTTTGGCTGCAAAGCCAAAACATCCCTGCACTGGATTGCCACATCCACCTGAAAGGAGGGCTGACGCTGGAAGAGGCGCTCGCGAACTCGCGCCGAGTCGGCATCCAATATGGAATCGCCATCAACGGCGGGCTCGGTTTTCCCACCACCAACGACGCGGCTGCTGAGGAATATCTGAAGAGTATGCAGGGCCAGCCTTGCTTCGTGGCGCTGCAAGGGGAGGGCCGCGAATGGGTGAAGCTGTTCTCCAGGGAAACAGCGGCTAAATTCGATTACATATTTACCGACGCAATGACCTGGAGCGACGACAGCGGCAAGCGAATGCGTCTTTGGATCAAGGAGGAAGTTGGAGAGATCAGCGACAAGCAACGGTTCATGGACATGCTGGTCGCACGCGCGGTTGGAATCCTCGATCACGAGCCGATCGACATTCATGCCAATCCCACATTCCTGCCGGACGTCATCGCGGCCGAGTACGATCAACTGTGGACTCCAGAACGCATGCAGAGGGTGGTCGAGGCTGCTAAACGGAATGACGTGGCCGTCGAAATCAGCAACCGGTACCGGCTGCCCAGTCCGACGTTTATCAAATTGGCCAAGAAGGCAGGCGTTAAGTTTTCGTTTGGCACCAATAACGGCGACAAGAACCTGGGCCGCGACGAGTACGGTATAGAAATGGTGAAGGAGTGCGGGCTCACCTGGCAGGATATGTTCCTTCCCAAACCTGACGGCCAAAAGGCGGCGCAACGGAAGGGAATGTCGTAAGTGCAGTGACAAGTGACGAGTGACGAGCGGACTCGTCACTTGTCACCCTTGGCTCGTTTCTTGGGTGGCTCCCAGAGTTCGATCCGATTGCCTTCCGGATCCATGATCCAGGCGAAGCGCCCATAATCATAGTCCTCGCGATGAGGGTCGACCTCGACGCCTTCTTCCCGAAGCGCCGCCAGCAGCCCGTCCAAATCCTCCACAATAAAGTTCATCATGAAGCTGGATCGGCTGGGATTGAAATACTCTGTGTCTTTCCGGAAAATCGCCCAGACCGTCATGCCGGGTTTTTGGGGTTCATCGGCATGCCGCCAATTGAAAGCGACTGGTTCCTGGCCCTGTCTCTTTAGGCCAAGATGCTTCTCGTACCATCCGTAGAGTTTCTCCGGATCGTCCGCCTTGAAGAAGATCCCGCCCAGTCCGGTGACTCGTTTCATGATCGCGCTCCTTGAGGGAAACTGACCGGCACGTTTCGATGCTGCAAGTATGTCGGCCCGCAGATGATCCCGCAACATTCCGCTTCTATCATACTCTCTGCCACAGATGACGCTCTCATTGGATGCGCCGGCTTCGATGCGGATACAGCAGCAAAAGGCGGAGTGATCTGGCTGACGCGCTCGCTCGCCGCGGGCATGGGAAAAAAGGGCGTGCGAGCCAACGCCATTTGCCCCAGTTTCGTCTCAACCGAACCACAACTGGCCTGGATGAAAACCGATCAGGCCAAAACCGTCATGGCGGCGCTACATCTTCTGCCAATTGCCACTCCCGAGCAGATGGCGCCTTTCGTAGTGTACTTGGCCAGCGACGAGTCGTGCGTCGTCACGGGCGGGACCTTCCCGATCGATAGCGGATATATGGCCTTCAAAGCCAACCTGGATGTTATGGGCACCGTGAACCCACCGGCGTAGCCCGAAGCTGGTAGCGCAGAGTCCCTGGTGTTGGGACTCTGCGGCTTTTCCGTGATTCGCATATCGCACCGGTCCAGGTGTTTTGCCCGCATAGGCCTATCAACAAATCAAAAAAGCCGCACAGTTTGAGAGGCTCGAACTCTGGGCTGCCCCGCCCCTGTCATTCTCAGCGCAGCGAAGAATCTCGCTCTGGCCCGCCGGAACTTGGCACCTGAAACCTGTCCGTTGCTGTTCACTTTAACCTGTCCCTTCGGGACATCGCAGACTTCAGAAGGCAGAAGTCTGCGCCAGCCGGCGCCTCTCCGGTATCGTCATTCCCGCGAAAGCGGGAATCCACTCCTACTGCCTGAATTGCAGTTTTTGCCTTTTGCACTTGACAAGGCCACGAGCCAATGATAGCCTATTGTGGTGGTCTTTCCTTGGACACATTGTCGCAGGCGAGCGCCGGGGAGCGCCGATGCTCACGGGAACGCGGCATGCCCCTGGCGAGCGGGGGAACAAGGGATCGAAGAACACAAAAAAATTGTGCGACCGAAGCCAGTATGTTATTGAAAACACAAGGCGGCAAACGAGAATCGTCGAAACGAAGCTAAGAAGTACTTGAAAACAAAGCGGTTATGCGATAACGGCGGGAACGAAGCTAAGAAGCACCTGAAAACAGATGACTTAGCTCTTACAGCCGGTACCAATTATGAGCGCTTTGCGCCCAAATTAGTGCAATTCAGAGCCTGAAATGAGCAAAAACAGCACAATTTGCGGAAACGAAGTCAAGGCTTCCGAGGCGACCGGCGAGGCGCGGCAAGAGACAAGAAGTCGGCTACACAAGCATGGGGCTTGCATGCCCTCGGCTGAGGGATGTCCGGAGACCGCATGGCTGGCGGAGCGGAGATGGGACGTGACGGGGTTCGATGCCGCCGCTAAGGCCGTTGCGCCTGCGCTCGAAAACCGGCGGTGAGCAGGCGTGCATCTCCAGGCATAGCTCACGGGGACGGATGATTTCGACAAGAATTATCAGAGCCTCCATAACTAGCGTACAGTTTGCTGGATTTGAGCTTCCCAGCTCGACGGGACAGGCGTCCAGTGGCGGGTGAACTCGTCGCTAAGGGTCAAGGCGACGAGGATGGCGAACCAGACGAAAGCGGCGAGAAGAACCATCCGCATAAGGCCGGAGCTCCAGCGCAAGTGCATGAAGAAAAGAACCACCAGCGAGGCTTTGCAGACCGCGATGGCCAGGGCCGCGAGCGTATTCCATTTGCCTAGGTCGACGAACGCCACTCCCGTGGTGAGGGCGGTCAACCCGATCAGCGCCGCAAAAACCAGGATATAGAGCCTTTTGTGTACGACGTGGCCAACCATCAGTAGCGTCCCCCGATCAAGTACAGTAAGGGATAGAGAAAGATCCAGACAATATCTACGAAATGCCAGTACAGGCCTGAAACCTCGACCGGGTTATAGCGTTGCGGCGAAAATCTCCCGCGACCTGCCATAATGATAAGCACGGTGAGGATTCCCACTCCGATCACCATGTGCAGGGCGTGAATTCCAGTCAAAAAGAAATAGAAGCAGAAGAACAACTCGAGGTGTCGCGAATCCGGCCCGTGGAAGGTCCAATTCACCCCGGGGGCAAACCCTTCCAGGTAATCGTGCCTCCACTCCAGACCGAGTTTGATGCCGATGAAGGCCAGTCCCAAGAGTAAAGTGAGCACCAGGAAAGTAACCAGCAGTTTCTTCTTTCCCAACTGGGCGGAGCGCACGCCCAGAGCCATCGTCAAGCTGCTGCACAACAAGACAGCGGTATTGGCGGCCCCAATTTTGACGTCGAGTAGCCTGCTGCCGGCTTCGAAGGCTGTCAGATAGAAATTCCGATAAAGGATATAGGCGGTAAACAGGCCGCCAAAGAACATGACCTCCGTAGCCAGAAATACCCACATGCCGAAGCTGGACGATTCGTGCTGCTGCTCGAGGTCGTCGAACTGTTCCGCCAGAGCGGTGCTGCTATGCAACTTGGGTCTCCTCCGTTCCGTACGCGTAAGCTTCTTCCGTTACCTTGGGAGTTTCCTCGAAGTTCTCGGTAGGAGGCGGGGAAGGCGTCTGCCATTCCAGGCCCTTGGCGCCCCAGGGATTCGGCCCTGCTACCGGGCCATAACGCATCGACCAAACCATGTAGACCAATGGGATCAGGTAACCGACGCCCAGGATCGACGCGCCGGCGGACGACATCACATTCAACACTTGGAACTCCGGCGCGTACACAGCGTAGCGGCGCGGCATTCCCAGGTAGCCAAGCATGTACTGAGGGAAGAAGGTCAGGTTGAAACCAATGAAGATGATGGCCGCGGACAGTCTCGCCCAGCCATCCGGGTACATCCGTCCGGAGATCTTGGGCCACCAGTAATGAATGCCGCCCAGGTAACCCATCACAGCTCCGCCCACCATGATGTAGTGGAAGTGGCCCACTACGAAATAAGTGCCGTGCACATGCGCGTCAACCGCCAGCGTTGCCAGAAAAAGGCCGGTCAAGCCACCCATCGTAAAGAGACCGATGAAGCCCAGCGCGTAGAGCATGGGCGCCTGGTAAGAGACCGACCCTTTGTAAAGCGTGGCCGTCCAGTTGAAAACTTTGACGGCGGAGGGGATGGCAACCAGGAAGCTCAGCACGGAGAACACAATCCCGGCATAAATGGATTGTCCGGCGACGAACATGTGGTGTCCCCAAACCAGGAATGAAATCACCGCGATGGCCACGCTGGAGAAGGCAATGAAGCTGTACCCGAAAATCCGCTTCTTTGAAAAGGCCGTGACGAGTTCGCTGATCACTCCCATGGAAGGCAAGATCATGATGTAAACCGCAGGGTGGGAGTAGAACCAGAACAGGTGCTGAAAGAGGATGGGGTCTCCACCGACTGCGGGGTCGAAAACTCCCACGTGGAAGACCCTTTCGAGGGCCACCAGCGTGAGGGTGATGGCGAGGACCGGGGTGCCGAGAATCTGAATGATGCTGGTGGCGTAAATGGCCCAGAGAAAGAGGGGCAGCCGGAACCACGTCAGCCCGGGGGCGCGCATCTTGTGAATGGTGACCACGAAGTTCAGCCCGGTCAGAATCGAGGAGAAGCCGGCGATGAAGACGCCGAGCGCCGCGGAAATCACCTGCGTGTTGGCATACGTGGTGCTCAACGGCGTGTAGAAAGTCCAGCCGGTGTCCACTCCTCCGGCAATCACCGCATAAAGTGTGAACAAGCCGCCCACCATGAAAACATACCAGCTCAGAAGATTGAGTCGAGGGAAAGCCAGGTCGCGCGCGCCAATCATAAGGGGGACAAGAAAATTCCCCAGCACCGCCGGAATGGAGGGGATCATAAAGAAGAAGACCATGATGATCCCATGCATGCTAAAAAGTTTGTTGTAGGTTGCCGGCTCGAGCAGCGCCCCCTGGGGAGAAATCAGGTTCAGGCGCATCAGCACCGCCGCCGCGCCCCCGATAAAGAAGAAGAATGTAATCGAGGCGAGGTAGAGCATCGCAATGCGTTTGTGGTCCGTGGTCAACAGCCATGACTTGATGCCATAGCTGGCGTTCAAATAATGGACGCGAGATCCGCTTTCGGTTTCGATGGTTGTCGTTCCCATCACTTCCTTACCTTCCCTTCTCCGGAACTCAGCGACTTGATGTAAGCCATGAGCTGCAATATCTGCTCCTCCGTGATCTGGCCTTTATAGGTCGGCATGAGAGGCTGATATCCGGCTACGATTTTCGCCGAGGGATAAAGAATCGACTCCCGGATGTAAGCTTCGTCCGCCGTCACGGTGGTCCCGTCGGCGAGTTTGACCTGGCTGCCGAAGAGGTTGACAAATGGCGGTCCCTTGCCGGTGCCATGGCAGGTGATGCAGGCCAGTTGTTCGTAGAGCTTGGCGCCGGCGGAAACCATCGATTCGCCCCGGATGCCGCCGCTGAGCCACTGCTCGTAGTCGTCCGCCGACATGACAACCACATAGCCACCCATGACGGCGTGATTCGTGCCGCAATATTGATTGCAGAAGAAGTGGTATCGTCCTGTGCTGGTGGCCTCAAACCAGATGCTGGTGTACATTCCCGGCACTACATCTTTTTGAACCCGGAAGGCAGGGACGTAGAAATTGTGAATCACGTCTTCGGAGGTCATGGTCAACTTGATGGGGCGGTTGACAGGCACGTGCAGCTCGTTGATTTCCATCGGGCCTTCAGGGTGCTGGAGCTTCCACATCCATTGCTTCCCCACCACGAAGATCTCCGTCGAGGCCTCCGGCGGGCGCGAATTCCTGATGAACAGGCTCGATCCCCACAAGAAAGTTACGGCACAGATGCCGAGAGGGATGATGGTCCAGATCACCTCGAGCGGGAGGTTCCCTTCTACTTGGGTCGCCCTGGTCTCTGCCGAGCGGCGCCGGTATTTGATGGCGAAATAGAAGATGGTCAGGAAGATGAGGGCGGTGAAAAACAAATCGACCGCCGTCAGGAAATAGTAGAGATGATCAACGCCCCGCGCGATCGTGGAGGCTTGATCAGGCCGTATCGGAAACCCTTGCCACATTCTGCGTATTCACCTTCCGTACTGCGAGTCGAACGAGTCAACAGTCGACAGAGATCAATGCCTGACCCTCTCCCTTTTGGGGGAGAGGGCGGACCGCGCCAGCGCCTTCGCCAGCCGGCGCGGGCCGGGTGAGGGGGTCGCTCGCGTCCAGCGTCTCCTACAACTACAGCTTGCCGTCCCGTCTGCCGGCGCGCCAATATCACAGTCCACTTGGCGCCTGACGGTACCTGGAGAGCGCCAGGAGCAGCCCTCCGATACAGAGAATTGTCATCAGCCCCGAAATTTGGATAATGCGCGAAATTATCACGCCGTACTTTCCTGTCGCTGGGTCATAGCGGCAGCAGAACAAAAGCACCTCATCCACCGGCGAGCCGATTTTGTTTGCGGACGCCTCGACTAAACCCAGGCGCAGATCGCGCGAGGGATAGTAAATCCCGTAGAAATAGCGCGCGATTCGGCCTTGAGGGGTAAGGAGCATGATACCCGTGGCATGAACGAACTGCTTGGCCTGCGGGTCATATCGGTACCGGAAACCCACGGCGCGCGTGAGTTGCTGGATCGCAGCTTCGTCTCCGGTGAGAAAATGCCAGCCAGCCTCAGCTCCCTTACGGCCGTAAAGGCCGACATAAACAGCCTTCTTGGCGGCGGCGAGCTCAACCGTATCGTGAGGATCAAAACTGACGGTGAGGACGTCGAACTGGCGGCCGACGGTGAATTTGACTTCCTGCAAGCTGTGCAGCAGCCCATTTTCAGCCATCGTGCAGAGCATCGGACAATCGAAATAAACTAGCGATAGTATGACGGGCCTCTTGCCGAAGTAGTCTCCCAGCCTCACCGTCTTGCCGGACTCATCGTGAAAATGCAGGTCCAGAGGAATCTGTTCATTCAGCTTTTGGTCGATTCCGATGCCTTGAAGGAGCGGCGGTAGAACCTTCGAATTACCAAGCGGCGACGGCGCTCCTGCCTGCGGCAAGGCCGGCGCCTGCCCCGCCTGGGCCAGAGGCGCGAAAGCGTGTGCTGCAACCAGAATTCCCGGGAGCAGAACCATCCAGAGGCGCCAAGCAAAACCGCGTTCTTGTGGCTGAGCGTCCCTCTCTATTTCTTCCCATCTTCTGACACTTGCCGGCGTATTCATGTCCTCGCCTTTCTTGCCTTGGAACCTATGCCCTTAAGAAACGAACTTGCCGATTGTCATTCTGAGCGAAGCGAAGAATCTCCGCAGTTCGCTACGAGTTGCCCGACCGAAGAGATAACTGCTGAGATTCTTCGCTTCGCTCAGAATGACAGATGAACTGCACCAAGCTACGGAGATTCGTCGTCAACCTTGCAACGCTTTTCCCGTATCAGGAGACTTCACCGGCGGCTTGGGCGTAACGCGTTTCTCTGGAGTCGTCGCGCGAACCGGGAATCCCCGCTGAAGTAAGATATCCATTGCCCGTTCAATTGGAATCCTCACAACGCCCGCCTGCTGATCCACCCACCCATAGCTATTCAAGACCCCGTCCTGCGCGGCTTTGTATTGCTTCAGGTCCATTGGAGCTGTAACTTGCAGGCGCGGCTCGGGCGGAAGTGTCCGGACATTTTCAAATGGCGATGCCGGGGGACCTAATCCTTGGTGACCGACAAAGTAACGGAACACAACT
>Ga0326728_10009372_pt1 | contig 23618 bp, 20 predicted proteins | sample MB3enrmetagenome_FD_207602 | JGI IMG/M metagenome (GOLD analysis project Ga0326728, IMG submission 207602) | Lab enriched peat soil microbial communities from McLean, Ithaca, NY, United States - MB31MN | ecosystem: Environmental > Terrestrial > Soil > Wetlands > Peat | place: USA: New York... | reverse complement strand
CATAGCGGATGTTACGGGAGAGCAGATGGGTGACGAATAACTCTGAGATGTGGTGCTTTTCGTGAAGCATGCGTGCCATGGCGGCCTTTTCTAGCCTGACCAGCGTACAATCCGTGATCGCGGTAGCAGTCGCCATGCGCAAAGGCTGACCTGCGAGACAACCCTCACCGAAGAAATCACCAGGGTCCAGAATAGCCACAATGGCTTCCTTACCTTGTTTGGACGTAACCGCCAGCTTCACCTTGCCGCGGCTGAGGAAAAACACGGCATCGGCAGGATCTCCCTGCCTAAAGATGTGTCGTTTTCTTTCGGTTTCTGTAACGGTCTTTCCGTAGGACACCTCAGTGAGCAGGGACTCCCAATCAGCCGGCTGGCTTTTCTTCCGCGCCACGACAGCCCTCCTTCCACCCGTCATAGCAGTCACCTCGTATCAAGAATGAGTGGTTTTTGGTAACGACCAGGCACTGCCTGGCGGACTGTGTTCGCCAACAGCACTCTTACAAACGCCTTATGCTAGATCAATCCCCGGCTAAAGTCACCACAATTCTGGGTACAGCCCCGCGTCTGGGGTATCTACCTTCTGGAACCATTCAACGCCGGGCCTGGGCGGTCACGCCGGGAGTAATGCGCGGACGGGTCGCAGGATCGAGCAGGTTTCACACCTCCACCCCACGCTCGTCGCCACTCTGCCAATCGCCAGAGGGCAAGTCGCGTAGAATCAAGCCATGCGGAGCTGGAGGAGTGTTAAGGTTGCGCTCCCGCAGAGAGCTGGCGGGTCATTATGAAGAACACGAGTTCAATCTTGTTGCGAAGGCCGACTTTGACCGGTATCCGAACAATGCGACGATGGATCGTGCTTCGGCGTAGTGAAAAGTGATGCGCCATGTCTTTGTTTGAATATCCCGCCACAATCAAGGCCATGATTCCACGCTCTTCCTGGGAAAGACAGAAGCTCTCGCCGTCTGCCGGACGGCGAGAATCGGCCTGGCGAGGCCCCCTCGCCAAATCTGCCACTGCCGCTCGCCCGAAAGAAGCCCGGCCTTGGACTCTCCCTAAGCTCGTCGGGATGGCTCGTTCGCGCGCCCAGCGCCCTCGAAGCTTGGAATGCCGGCGGAAGTACTTTCCTTATTCAATGATTACTCCTCAACTTTCAGGCGTTTCTCACCGTGCAGGCCCGGACGGGTCCACCCGGCACTACCCGCCGGAGGGATTTCCGCCCTGCAGGGTCCGCCACAAAGAGCAATCGATAGTTCTTCAGAAGCCCGCCGACTCGTCGTGTCGGAGGGTTCCCGGCCTTAATAATCTCGCCGGCGGCCGCCGAAGCCACCACGACCGCCACCCCCCCCGCCGCGGGGGCGCGAGAAGTCCGTGCGCGGCGGCCGAGCTTCATTGACGGTCAAGGGACGGCCCTCGAGGGACTTTCCATTCAGCCCTGCGATTGCCTTCTGAATGTCTTCGCCCTCGCCGAGTTCGACAAAGCCGAAGCCTCGTGGCGTCCCTGTCATCTTGTCGCGAACCACCACCGCCGAGGCCACTTGAAAGCCTGCGCCGGTTACAAACTCGCCGAGCGTCGCATCGGTAGCGCTATGGGGTAAATTACCTACGAAAAGTTTAGTTGCCATGTTTCTCTCTGTTCCTCCAAGGTGGAACGGCCTTTGGGGCCTGCTCCGTTAGGTTGTACTTCAGGTTGTAGTTCCCCGGGACGATGCCCGAGGCGCTCCGGGGATGAAGCTCCCGAAGCCTGTTGTGCGACGATGGCAGCCATAGGCGGGTCACACAGAACGTCAAATGGGTTCATCTCCGCCCCCACTAATCTTCCGGCCTGCCGGCCAGCGGCACGACACGGCCCTCCTTCTTCTTTGCCTGAGGCTTTTTCGGATTGTGCTCCTTCAAGTAATCCTTGATGTCCCGTTCCCCGATGCTCAGGCAGTCCCCAGCGCGCGATTCAGAGGTTTGCCCTCGTAATTCCTTGACCAGGCGCGCATAAGAGATGCCCGGACCATCTTGAGGGGCTAGACAATCCGGCCGAAACGCCTCGGCTTCGACTTTGACAGTGAAATCGCGTACCTCATGGGGCGCATCAATCACATGAAAGGTATAAATGCGAGAACCGATAGCAGTATCGAAGCCCACATATTGAATGTACACGCCAGAATCCTTCAGCTTGACTCGGTTCGCGTCCTGTGATTGGTTATCAAGAGTCTAACCATCATTGAAACCCTCGTTCCCTCTTGCTGAAGGTCGTTTCGTATTCACCAAACTCAAACGAGGGCAACTCGGCGGTGTTGATCGAACCGAGCTGCAGCATGAGATAACCAGACTTAGTTCGGGAGATTAAGGGCGTGGCTAAGAGAGGCTCCTCTCGTTAACCATCATGGGTGAATTTACTTTACTTGTCAAGATAATTATGCGAATCTTTTAGAGTCGAATCGTAATGAACTTCTCTAAGTTAACCGGGGGGGGGGGATAGTTTCCATGGATCTGCCTTTCATCATTCGACAGCGGCTTGAGCAACTAGGACACGAGCAGAGGGATTTGGCGGTTGCTGCCCATGTCACGGAGTCTTATATTTCGCAGTTGCTTACGAGGAAAAAAGCCCCTCCCGCCCCTGAGCGGACAGATATCTACGGCAAGATCGAAGAATTCTTGAAGTTCCGGCACGGAGAGCTCACGAAGCTGGTTGAGTTGCAGCGCCAGGAAGAGTTGAAGCGGAAACTGGCCGATCCACCCGCACCTTTGTTCAAAGAAGTTCGCGAATTGGTCCTTCGTAAGTGCAAACTTGACAAACAGAAGCAAGTCAGGATGATTTTCGAACAACAACCTTTCGGTGAACTTGAACTTCTGGTCACCCAAAAACTTGTGGATGTTGTCAAGGGAGTTACCAAGCAAGAACTGGAGAGCGAGAGCTGGCTCCGCTTGGTCGTAAGGGTTAGTGATCGAAGTTACGAGGAGATGCGGGTGGCGATTCTCGAATTCCTGGATACGGACGTATTCAATGTGTCGAGTGAGCATTGCACCTCTTTCCTGGATCCCCTGATCGAATCTTGGGATATTGACCTTGCGAATTTTAGCCTTGAAATTGTATTGAACCGCAGGATGGCCCCTCGGCACATCAGGAGGTTTGCATTCGTTGAACAACCCGAAATTGCCGGCGAGGAGGAGCGGGGGCTGAAGGACTTCCTACACGATACTTCCCTCAGTGGTGGGGCCACCGAAGCAGAAACCGAGTTCTTGAGGGCTCTAAGATTTAGGGGGAGACACCCCACTCCGCTCTACTACTACCGTGAATTGCAAAATCTTCGCGATCCCTTGCATTTTCGAGGTCCGGTTTTGCAAGTACCGGGCGCGCCGGAGTCCGCAGACCTTCCGCAAAATGCTGACCGTTCCAAGACTCAGCTGGCATCGTAACAGGCTGCTGAACAGGGTGTGGCGGCGCCGTTCAGGTTGGCAGACATTATGCGTGGCGTGGAGTCTCCGCCTTTGAGGCTCTTGTTCGTTTAGGGGAGGAAACTTTGTCGCCTGCACTTCAGGAACAGGAAGACCGGCTTCGCGGGCTCATCAACATGGGCAAGGAACGGGGCTATGTCCTGTTTGACGAGGTGAACGAAGTTGTGCCCGGCGAGACGCACACCGCCGCGGAGGTTGGCAGGCTGTTCTCCGCCTTCGAGGGCCACGACCTCCGCATCTACGAAGACGCTCCTGTAGCGGTGCCTGCAAGCGGTTTGCCGGGGGTTGCTGAACACGTGGAAAGCGAGACGGGAGAGGATTCCGTTCACGTTGAAGAGCCTGAACTCGACGACACCGCATCCTTTCCGGACAAGACCAGCGATCCAGTCCTGCTCTATCTTCGCGAGATGGGAAGTGTGCGACTGCTTAAGCGGGAGGAGGAGGTGGCGCTCGCCCAGCGCATGGAGCGCGGCCGTGCGCTGGTGCTCAAGACCGTTTCTCGTTCTCCGCTTGTCCTCGAAGAGCTGATCGAAATGGGCAGGGAGTTGCGCAACGGTACACGTTCGATTAGAGAGGTCGTCCATTTCGATGAGGAACATGTGACGGCAGAAGAAATCGCCAAGAAGACCCGCCAGACGCTCTGGATTATCGACAAGATTAAGCGACTCTACGGTGCAGGACTTCAACAGGCCGCTCGGCTAAGCAACCTTGCGGGTTCAAAGCAACGCGCTCGTCTCCGGGCGCGGCGCCAATTGTCGCGGACGCGGGTTGAGATGTCGCGACTGGCTCGCTCGATGGGGTTGCACCCGCTCGAAAAGAAGCGCCTGGTTGAGAAGTTGCGGCGCCAGGTCGAGCGGATTCATTCCTTGGAGAGTGGGACGGTCCGGTTTGTGCCGTGCGCGGGCGCCGCGCCCGGCCAGTTCGCCACTTCGCGCAAGGATCGGCGTTCGCGTCGCTCCCAGCTAAAGGAAATAGAGGAATCGAGCCGGATCGGGCTCACGGCCGCGAAGCGTTCGCTGGCTCTGATCCTGCGCGGCGAGGCCGAAGCCGAACGAGCCAAGAAGCAGTTGACCGAGGCCAACCTTCGCCTGGTGGTGTCCATCGCCAAGAGGTACGCCTACCGCGGTCTGGAGATTCTTGACTTGATCCAAGAGGGCAACATTGGCCTGATGAGGGGGGCCGACAAATTCGAGTGGCGGCGCGGCTACAAGTTTTCCACCTATGCCACCTGGTGGATTCGTCAGGCGGTCTCACGCGCCATCGCCGATAAGGGACGCACGATTCGAGTGCCGGTGCACATGTCCGCCGCCATCATCAAGCAGAGTCGCACCATCCAACGACTCGTCCAGGAACTAGGCCGCGAGCCCACTACTGAGGAGATCGCCCGGAGCCTGGAGGTCAGCGTCGAGAAAGTGCACAGCACCAAGAGGGTTGCTCAGCGGACCATGTCTTTGGAGACGCCCATTGGAAAGGACGGCGAGTCGGACCTGGGCGACTTGATCGAGGACAAAGCTCTGGTTTCGCCGTCCGACGCGGCCATCAAACTCAACCTGAAGGAGCGGATGGCTGCCATGTTGAAGACGCTCACCACCCGCGAGGAAGCCATAATCCGCATGCGGTTTGGCCTGGACGATGGAACCGAACGCACTCTTGAGGAAGTCGGCCGGATCTTTGCCGTTACTCGCGAGCGGATCCGCCAGATCGAAGCCAAGGCGCTGCGGAAACTCCGCCATCCGTTGCGGTCGAGGCATTTTCGGGTCTTCCTCCAAGACTCCTGCTAAGATAGCAGGGGGGCCGCACCGGCCCTCAAAACCCGGCGACTCCGGGAATGTAGATTAGGCCAAGGAGAGAAATGAAAAGCCTTTTTGTTGGTAATTTGAGCTTCCAGACGACGGAAAGCGATTTGACCACGCTGTTCAAAGGGTTCGGGGAAGTTAAACGGGTCCAAATTGCGAAGGACCGGGAAACTGGCCGGGCCCGCGGGTTTGCTTTCGTCGAAATGCCCAACGATGAAGAAGCGGCCAAGGCGATTGCCGGCCTTGAAGGAAAGTTGTTTGGCGGCCGCAACCTTAAAGTGAACGAAGCGCGTCCCAGGGCGGAGCGACCCCCCACCCGCAACAGTAGCGGTGCAGGGCCAAAGCAGGGTAGATTCTCAAATGAGGACTACAGCGAATCCGCACGCCAGCCGCGTGAACCCCGCTGGTAGTCCCAACCGATGCGTTGGGAATATTGTCAGCGTACATTCGTATTTCCAAGGAGACTTGATGGCCACTACCCCCGAGAAGCGTCGGAAGGAAATGAAACGATTGGAAAAGCAGCGCGAGAAGGCCGAACGCCGCACCCAGAGAAAGCTCGCCAGCCGCCGGCAGAAAGAGCTTCTCGCCGATGGCACCAACCCCGCGGGCGGCGAAGCCTTGACAGCAAGCGCGGCCGAACCCTCCGAGTCGGCGCCTCAAGATTGATCCCCCCAGGCCGGGCGCACTCTCTTGTCCCAATAGGGCGCCGCCCCACCTCGCTCACTTCCCAATGACGGCTATCGTGAAAGGAGAAATCTGGTTTGAGAGCTTCTTGCGACGCGCGGGACGGGGTTTGGGCGGAGGAGCTTCGTCGGTAAGTTCGACAGTCATGAGCCGGGTGACAAATTTCTTGATTCCGTGGAGGTGGAAGTCGATGGAGGTGCGCTCCGCGTCCGATTGTGTCACCGCGCCGAGACCGTACTGAGCATGCCTGACGAACTGGCCTTCCGCGAGTACCTGCATAAAAGCCTCCTCGAACACGATTGCTAGATTCTACAACCCCCGCCTTCCGTTACTCCGGAGGGCGCCGAGGGGTTCTTGTGCCATCCGCGATGGCCGGCTGGGCTATGCGGCCACCGCCATGGCCTGCGTTCGTCGCAAATTCAAAACGCTCTCCATGGCACACGCCAGGACGTGAGCGAGTTCATCGCTCGACATGGGAGGCACAATGAAGTCAAATGCCCCGCCCACCATCGTGTCCGCATAGAGCTTGAGATCGGCGAGGCGAGACACCACGATGACCTTCACGGGCTTCAAGGCCCCAAGCGCCAGCTTGACGACGTCCGCCCAGTTGCCGTCAGGAAGCAGCGCTTCCGTGAAAACCAGATGCGGTGGATCGGCCTCGCGGAGAAGCGGCAACGCCTCTCCGCAGGTTTTCAGCCAATTGACTTTGACCGACCGCCCTTCCAGAGACTGTTTCAGCAGGCGCTGCGATTCCGTGGACTGGTGCAACAGGAGCGCTGAGATTTTTTCCTTCATGGGACCTCCTTTCGGGTCCGTCGGCCGGCAACAGGTTTTTCCTCCGCCGGCAGTGCCGATCCTTCCAGCCGTGGCTGGAGGCGAAGGGCGGAAGTTGAGCTTGTTTGCTTGCCGGGCTCTTTCCAGCGATTTGAGCGATTGCAAGGTGTGCTCCGCCTATCGAACCTCAACCTTCCCGACGTCCTCACCCTATTGGCTTGAGTGACCGCGAAGATGTGCTGTCATGCTCGGACGCGACAATGGCTGCAGTCGTTGTTTTACTGGCCATGGCATCGCGTATTTCTCGGAGGCGCTTCCGCAGCAGAATCCTGTGCTTTCGTAACCGGCCGAATCTGGCTTTGTCGCCGTTTCGTACCGACATAATGCCCTCCTTTGCGAACTCTCCGCTTCACTATCCGACGGCCTCGACTCTAGGGCAATCCCGTTCAGTGGTACCTATGAACTCCTCCCCAGGATGGGGTCGTAGACGCAAGTAAACACTGCGAGCCTGCATGAGTACCTGAATGAATCTCGTCTGGGAGGCCCGCCTGCAGATTGCCTGATTTGATTCAGGCAGCCTGGAAGGTGAGAGTGGATGGGCTCATCTTCCCAACCAGGATAGGGCACTTAACCGTTTTTGTCAAGGTAAATCGGCTAGTTTAGGAATATTTAATAAATACAGTTAAACTCCGCCGCAGCGTTATTGATTTAGCCTTTGTCTTCGGGCGACCCCTCTAACAGTCCGCTGAGGTTCGTCAATATTTTGGCTGACTGCAAAATCGATCTTGCTGCGTGCCATCCAGGTAAGCGTGGAAGCGCTCGACCCCAAAGCGCGTGCGTTATCTGGCGCGCGCAGTTCTTCCGGAGGACATGCCGATCCATCCCGCCATCCAACGAACGCTGTGGGAAGTAGACGAAGGGGCGGCGCTCGAAACGGCCGAACACTTTGTAAGCTTGTCGTTAGTTCAGCGGGACAGGCCTCAGCGGGACGGAGACAGACCCAGCAGGGTGGCAGGGGTGTATAAGAGCGAAGCCAACTCCGCTAGGAGCGTATTCTAGGAAGCAAAAATCCCCGGTGGACACGCACACAGATTCCGCGACACGTTGGCAGTCGGCCTGCTTCACGCAAAAGTGCCGATGGACCGAGTTTCGGTGTTGCTTGGACACAGCAGCATCAAGGTGACGGAGAAGCACTATTCACCCTGGGTTCGAGCGAGACAGGAGCAGTCGGAAGCGGATGTCAGGCGGACTTGGGAAAGCGTGTCGCTGGAAGGCGCGACAGGACCGATCATGTGACATCCCCGATGCCCTCAGGCTGTAGGCAGTTCGGAACCAAAGAACACCCACCATTGCCACTGACTGTCGCCCGAACTCTGCATACCCCCACGGTGAACCTTCAGCTTGAACTCCTTATCCATCATCGTGATTTGTTCCTCCCGCGGGCCGGGCTTTTGGCATATTAGCACACCGATGTAGCCGGGAATTTTGCAGACGTCACGAAGCGTCTTAAGCTTCTTCGCATCGTCTTGAATACTGTCAAAGGTGCGGCCCTCTCCACCAAGAATCTTCAGCTCAATAATTGCGCATGGCTTTGCGTCTTCGAAAAGCGTGATGTCGGCCTTCTGGCCGCCAATCACTGGGTTCAATTCACCGCGAACCCCGAGCGACCACGCAACGTCGGTATATAGAGTTTCGAGTTGGACGCAGGAGCCGAGCGATTCGTGGAGTTTCATAGCGATGAACGATCGAAGAAAGTACTCTTGAACGGTCTCAGCGGCTTTTTCGGACATCTTCTGGTAGCGATCAACAGCAGCGTTGCCAAACTCTACAACGGATTCTATGATTTGCCTCGATTCCATGGACCCCCCTAGCATTCTAGGCTGGCATTGCGACCGCCCTTGATGCTTTGCAATTAGTTCCCGGACGGCGGGCGCCAGGTGATGAGGAACTCGCATCACGGTCTCGTTCTGGTTCTCAAAGGCGGCCTCATCCTCGGCCAGAGCTTCTTCCGGGGTTTGCTGGTCATAGTGCTCGAGCACTCTTCGAACTCGCTCTTCGTCCCATCCCAAGGGAAAATTACTGTCGCTCATACCTGTCTCCTGCGCCTGCGTCTGCGGTAGGCCATCAGCGGCTTCCCTTTCAGCTCATAGGCCGTAATCACGAACACGCTCTGCGGTTCCGGGTCGGGAACATAGACAACCCGCAGATACCGTCCTGAGCCGGCCTGACCAATCGCGATCCTGGCGCCCTCGCGCCCAGGCCGATCTTCGCCTGGAGCTTGCAGGACATCTTCAACCTCGACCTCCTCAACGCTGTGTTTGTAGATGTGAGGCTGACCGGTCGTAGGGTCCACGTAAAAGCGAACGTTCATCGCCAGCCAACAGCCGCCGCAACTAAAAGTGGCGGAGAGGGTGGGATTCGAACCCACGTTGGAGTTTCCCCCAAACACGCTTTCCAAGCGTGCTCCTTCAGCCACTCGGACACCTCTCCGTGGCCATCAAGGGCAGTATAGCATAGCGGAGCAGGCAGGAAGGCGTTGGCAGACAGCAGGCGGAAATCGCAAATCAGAAATCACCAATCACAAATTCCGGCCCTGGCCCCTGTCACTTGAATCGCCGGCGGAATCTCAGTTCCACTCCCACGATGCCGTTGGGGTCGCGGACGCCGAGGATCGAGAGGTTTTCACCGAAGGCATACTCAAACTGGATAATCTGATATTGTGAAGAGGCAGTATTGGTAATGTAGGTGAGGGTCAAGTCCTTAGTCACCTGCTGCTCCACGGTGATGCGCTCTCCGTTGTTGAACCCGGGCAATCCCACATTGGGATCGATGTGGATCCGGCTGACTCCAAAGAGCCGCTGAATGCGGCCGCCGACCTGCGTGGAGAGGGCTTGAGAAAGCAGGGCGCTTTCTCCCACGGATTGGGTTGGGTTGCCGGCGGCGAAGGAGCTGACTATTCCCGATGTGGACCCTTGCTGTTGCTGGGGCGCATATCCCAGCGCCAGCAGCGAGAAGACTTCTTCCGTGGGGAGCGGCGGATCAGAACGGTAGGTGATCTTCAATCGTCCCGGCGGGCCCGCCACATTGACCGTGAGGTCATACTGCTGGACGCGCGTCTGAGCTACCAAATCGAGTGTAGTCTGGGTTCGCAGGGGATTGTTCATACTGAGGTCACCCCGCGTGAGGGTGAAGCGATTGCCCCGCACAATGGCTTCGCCATTCAGGAAGTGCACGGCGCCCAGATCCACGGGGTTCGCCAAGCTCCCTTGCAAGCGTACCTCGACGTCGGCGGTGAGGCGGAGATCCTGTATTTGTAATCGCACCGGCGTGGGCGTGGCGACGCGAAGATTCAGTTGAATGGAGTTGGCCAGGGAAGAAGTCGCGGCCGAAGCTGGGGCCTCGAAAGGGCTCGCGGTCTGCATAAACTGGTTGAGCCAGGGCTTGCTCCCGGTCGCGAGCACCTGGCTGAGAGCCAAGTCGCCGCTGAGTCGCGACCGTTCCGACGTTCCCTCCAAACGCAAAGTCCCGCCGAGAATGGAAGTGAAGTCAGCTGGGTAGCGCACCCTGACTTGGTCGAGTTGCACGCGCAAATCGAAGCGGGGCGGCAAGGCCAGGGTCACAAAGCCATCCAAAGTGACAGGGCCGCCGCCGCTGACGCCGCGCAAAGACTTCACGGTCGCCCGCTCTCCTTCCAGTTGGACTTCGCCGTTCAGACCGCTCAAGCGAAAGGGAAGGCCGGGGTATGCGAGGCCCACGTCGCGAATCTCGACCGTCCCGTTCATCTGAGGTCTGCCGGGCGAACCCGAGACGCTCAACTTGATTCGCGACTGCCCGGAGGCCTCCAGGCCGGGCTCCACCAGGCTCAGGATTGTGGCATCGGCAACCCCTTGAACGTTTAAGGAAAGCGAGGGCGGGGCCGCCAGGAGAAGAGAGCCATCAACGACCAGGCTCGTCGAGGGGCCCTGCATGCGAAAGGGCTGAGCGGAGAGTCGCTTGTCAGCGTAGCGAACTTCCACGGGATGCTCGTTCGACCACTTCAGAGCGGGAAAACTCACCTCCAAGATCTGGATCTTGCTATGCACATCGAACTTCGAAGCATCACGAAGAGAGCCGGTCCCCTGGAAAGAGCCGCTGGCGGTGACCTGAGCGTCGAACTTGTTATTCGCGAACAGGCGGGCCCATGGATCCAGGCGAAGAGACGAGTATTGGCCTTGCAATTGAAGCGGCCAGTCTCCCGCGGCCTGGGCATCGCCCTCCAGGCTGAACAGGCCCGCGGGTCCGGAAGCCACACCTCGAAAATGAACATCCCGGCCTTCGCCGCTCACTTGAAGGCGGAGGTCGCCGACTTGAACGCCGCCAATACGGATGTCCTTGACGAGGCCCGTGGAGTGAAAATGAAGATGGTCAGGGGCGCCGCTGCCTTCCAGGTCAAAGCTCGCCTGGCCATCCAGTGGGTTTGACGGGTGGGACTCCTGGCCACCCTGGGCAGGCACAAGGCCTGGCCCTAGGAGCGGTTCCAGGCGCTTGAAGCCGGCAAGAGAAAAACCCGTTCCGTGAAGTTGGCACGACACGGCGCGAGTGGAAATATCGGCCTGCGCTTTTCCCGTAATCCTGCCGCGGCCTTTCACCGCCTCGATCGAGCTGAGGTCCACGGAGGACCTGTGGATTCGAATGTTGGCCGAAACGGAATCGAAGTTCTCGCCCGCGATGTCGGCGTTTTCCAGCTTGAAATCGCCGTCACCCAGGAGATTCGAGGCTGTCCCCGCAAAGTTAACCTTCCCGCTCACCTCACCGGAGACGGGGTAGTCAACGCCCAATGCAGCGTTAAGGCCTTCGAGCGGCGTGCGCTGTGCCTGGGCGGATAAACGCACTTGAGAAGATTCGGAAATCCCCCAGTCCTCCAGCCGGGCGGAGGCCTCGAGGTTAAGCAAGCTGCGTCCGCGTGAAAGCTGTCCGGAAGATACTTGCAGGGAGTCCGGCGAAACGGCGATGTTTGCCTTCAGGCCATCCCAGGCTCCCCCGCGATACTCGAACCTGCCGACACGCACCGAGCCGCGCACTTCGGGACTCCGCATCGAGCCCAAGACTTCTCCATCAACGGCTGCGCGCGATCCGAGTGTGGGTAGAAGGCGAAAGTCGGACACAAATTGCGCTCCCAGCAAGGAACGCCATTCCTGAAGTTGCGTCGTCTCGAATTGGATTTGCAGGCGACCCGGCGATTCGCCGGATCCCACGGACTCGACCAGCGTTCCCTTGGCTTTGAGGAGCGAATGAGGAGTCTCGAAACTCGAACTCTCCAGGCTTACTGAGAAGCCGCGGTTGATTTCCAATGATCCCTGCATGCCGCCGCTGACGGGAAGGGCGCCCGAAGGAGGGGCGGCGAGAGGCAATAAATGGAGATCGAATCTCGACTTGAGGTTGTCGAATTTGCCGGCCGAGGTCAGCTCCACGATCCCCTCGACGCGCGCGGCAGGGCGGAGTTGTGCGATCAGCCGAGGTTGCCTTTGGGAACTCTGAAGCAACGCCCCCAGATTCATATCATGCAGGCGAGCGCGCAAGGTGACCTGAGGCACGGCGCCGGTGAGACGGACTTGGCCATCGCCCTGCGCGCCGCCGCCCCAGCCGGCCACTTTCAAATTGGAAACCGTCACTCGCGACTGGTCCAGGGAGTAGTCAGCCGAGGCCTCGATCGGCCCGGAATCGAACTGTGCGTCCCGGTAGAGGACTTGATGCGATTGGAGCCTGCCTCGCGCCGAGAGTTGCCCTTCGCGGTAGATCCCTTGACCTTCGAGGCGCACGATCCCCGTCTGCAAACCGGGAAGACGCAGCAGCGGCTTGAGCGCCGCCACGTCAAGACTGGTTTGAAAGGAGAAGTAGGCTTGAGGCGCCGGAAGCGGGTGAAACGTGAACGACCCTTGTCCCGCCATGCCGTGAAATTGCCATGCCAAGGACTGCACCGCAAACTCCTTTTGCGACAATCCGAAGCGAGCTGAAAATGCCAGGGTCGGCAGCGCGCGTCCCGGCATCCGCACATTCACGGCCGAGGCCGCCAGACTACCCTCGTAGCGAGGCCCGCTTCGCAGGTGGAGGAGCAGCGCCACGTCTCGGGCGCTCAGATCCATTTCGAGCGCCCGGTTGTCCCAAAAGAATGTGGAGTGGGCCAGCGTCACCCTGCCAATGCGGAGATCGAACAATTGCCCCATGACCTGGCCGGAATCTAAGCGGGTCAGCGGACCGGGGATGTTCGTCGAGCCATCCGGGTTCGTGGTGAGGTGTAATTCGGCTCCATCCCAATCCAGCGTCATGATGCGGATTTCGCGATGCAGCAAATTGGCGGGGCTGAGACGAATCACGATGGTGCGGGCCGAAAAGAGAGGAGGCGCTTGGGACGGCTCGCTGCCATGGAGTACCAGCCCCTGAAAGACCGCTTGCAAGACGAGGGGGTGAAAGTGGAAGCTCTGAACTTCCGCCCTCCCCCCGGTCGCGTCCTCGAGCGCCACAATCAGGCGGCGCTCCAGGGCTTGGCGAAACCATGGAGTGCTCATGACAGCAATCGCCACCGACACCAGCGCGACCACTATCAAGATCAAAGCGAGCGTGATCCGAAAAGGCTTCGACATACAATTACCACAGTGACGAGTGACGAGTGACAAGTGACGAGCAAAAGCGCTAGTGCGCAACGCTCGCTGCCAGGATTGGGGCCCGGTTCGTCACTCCTCACTTGTCACTCGTCACTGGCCCGTAAAACCGCACCCGGCGGCTGGGTCTTAATTCCGCCAGCCACTCGGCGAGGAGTTGGTCGATCTTCTTCTGCACCAGGATTTCCTGGATCTGCCCTTGCACGTCCGTCAAGGGTGGTACGGGCTGCCCGCGCGTGCTCTGATATTCAGGGACAAACACGTCGCGGTAGTAGGATTCAACTTCGGGAGTAGCCGGCGCCGCCTCCGAGCGCAGCCGATCTTCAATAACTCGCAAAATTCTCTGCTGCTCGACAAGCGTTTGAAGAACCTGTTTCTCGTCCATGCGCAGAGAGCTGAGAGCAGCCTGATAGTCCTTCTCAGACGCGAAGCGCCGGCGAACTCCGGCCAGTTCCTCGGCGGCCGTCTTTTCCAGCGCCGGATCATGGGAGAGGTCCTGATCTTCTTCCTCGAGCAGAAGTTTTTGATAGGTCAACCGCTCACGAGCCATGTCCAGCGCCTTAGCGTCGGGGACTGGAGGCGGCCATTGCCCGTCGAGGAGCCGCTCCAGGCGGTATTCACGCTCGACGTCGCTCCGGGTGATGGCGACCTCGCCGATCGAGGCCACCACGCGATCCAGCACTTCGGCGTGGGAAATCGAGAGGCACGGTACCATCAGCAGGAGCGCCAGTGATCCGCCGAAGAGCCACGGTGTGCCACCAGTGTCATTCCGAGCGCAGCGAGGAATCCCGCTCTGACTCTTTTTTCTGCCCACACCTTGCCCCGACTGCCTTGTGCACGCATCCCGGCGAGCGCAGAGCGAGATTCCTCGCTGCGCTCGGAATGACATCCGCACAGGAACGGCTAAAAGCTTTGCCCGACGCTTAAGAAGAACTGAAAGCGAGCTAATTGTTGCACCTCTGTTACCCCGTTGGTCGTTACGTTGTACCGCGGGGGATTAAGATTGTAGCCCACATCAAAGCTCAGAGGCCCTACCGGGGTTTTATATCGGAGGCCCACTCCGACCGCGTCCGAATCATAGTCGAGATCGGTGGGACTGTTCTGGTTGAATTTCAGTACACGCATATGCCGGATGGTGGTGAAGACATTTCCTGTATCGTTGAAAAGAACCAGGCCCAGCCCTTGCTGCGCCATCCGGATACGAAGCTCGACCGAATTGAAGAACAAGGCGTTGCCGCCGATCGGATAACCCGTCGTCGGGTCTCGCGGCCCCGCTTGATTGATGGAAAAACCGCGATCTGAGTTACTCCCGCCCATGAAGAGCCGTTCCGGCAGAGGCAGGCTATCGGTATAGATGTATTGGTTCGGGCCGACGGAGATCCTTTCCAGGCTGCCATAGGGAGATTCCATGCCGACTCGAGTGTTGCGCGCAAAAACCAAGTGCGAGTTCAATCGATAGTAGGTCGCATTCTGGACCATCAGGCTAACGAAATTGGCCTGCGAGCCGAAGCCCTTATACATGATTCCGGCGTCGGCCAGTGAATACGAGCCGCGAGTGGCGTCCAAGGGATCGTCGCGATGGTCGCGGATAAAACTGCCGCCGAAGCCTCCCACGCGCGCCGGCTGGCTGAGCAATTGAGCCTCGGCCGGCGAGATGCGGCCCGAAAGGTCGAGAGCCTGAACGTAAGAGAAGTTATAGCGCGCCGAGATGGCCGTAGAAGCGCTGTAGCGTTTTTCGACCGTGAGGGTGGCGCCTTCCTGTTTATCCGTGAAGGTGAGCACGTCGCGACTGACGTCGGCGATTCCATTGATGCGCAAGCTTAGGTCGCGTCGATTAAGCAGGTTAGGAATCACGTAACTCGTTCCCACGCCGGTGTCGAGGTACGATAGCCGGCCCCACAGAGTATAGGTTTGATCGCGTCCGCCGACATCGATGCGGCGAAGGTCCAGCGAGAGCCGGGGGCTGGCTTTGAAAGTACCCTGCGGGTTATTGCTGCCCAACCTTTGGACTTCGAGCCCTCCTCCATACCCCAACGTCCACCGCCGCGCCTCGTCGACGGCCACCAGAACGGTCTTCTCCGTCTCCGAGCCGGGCAAGTCCTGAGGCGCAATCTGCACCTGGTTGAACATCCCCAGCTCATATAGATGGCTTTGCGACTCGGCGACGTTGTCCTGGCTCAAGGATTGACCCGTGCGGATCACGAGCTCGCGGCGAATGACTCCCGCACGGGTGTGTTGGTTTCCAAGCACCACGATGCGCCGGATTCGCTCTTGTCTCCCCAGTTCCACTCTGAAGTCCACATCAACCTGGTGTTGTTGGCTCAGCGGCGAGGCGCGCCAGTTCACCTCCGCCTGAACATACCCGAGGTGGGCAAGGTAATCCGAGATGAAGTCGCGGTCCGACGCGGCCCGGCCGGGCGAAAACGGCTGGTTTGGCTTGGTCTGCAACGAAGGCCAGAGGGCTTTTTGCATGTCCGCAGAGATTCCTTCCAGATCGAGTTGGCGAACGGTTGTTTGGAGTCCCTCTTCAATCCGGAACGTGACAAACCAATGACCGGACTGATCGCGGTAATGATCGTTGATGAGTGGAGAAACCCTCACGTCCAGAAAGCCTCTGGATTGATAGAGCGCGGTCAGAGCGTTGACCTTGTTCTCAACAAGGGTGCGATTGTACAGCGGCGTGCGCGTGAGGAGTCCCTGCGCGGGGCGTGAAACCGCGGCCATGAGCTGCGCAGTCGGAATGGCCTTGTTGCCTTCGAAGCCATATCCATCAAACTCTCCCTGCCGGCCGCGATTCACTTGAAAGGTGAGGTCCAGCGTCTGAGGCTCGGCATGAAACTCCTGCTTCGCCGTCACGGCAGCGGAAAAGTACCCTTCCTGCTCGAAATGGTCTTCCAGAATCCTATTGCTGCGGTCGAGAGACGGCCCATCCACCACTCCGTCGTGATAGACGGGCAGGAGGGTCTTGAGTTGGGAGCGTGAAATTCTGGCGCCCTGAATGTGCACCTGCACCCAGGGCCCGGTCTCAACTTTCACCAGCAGCTTTTCGGTGTTGAGACTGGAATCGTATTGGCGCCTGAGGACGCTTACGGTTGCCTGAAGGCGATTGCGCGAGACGTAGTACTGGCGGAGCTTAAACACTCCCCTCTCGACGCGCGCGGAAGTGAGCTGGACTCCGTGCTTCCAGCCGGCCACCTTGGCAAGCTTGGAAGTTGGGAATCCGGGCTGGCCCTGGAATTCCACTCCACTGATTCGGGCGGGCTTGCCCGGAAATATCAGGTAGATCACGCCCGCCACCAGGGTTGCCGGGTCGGGACGAAGCCGGTATCGGACGGTCGCCCGATAATACCCGTTGGAGGCAAGCGCCTCCGAGATGTGCCGCTGGGCCGCGACAAGAATCTCCTCCGATACGGGCTCTCCCAACCGCAGGCGGGTGGTAGTGAGCAGGATTCGAGGCTCCATGGTGCCGGGAGTTCCTTCCACTTGCACTACCCCCACAAAATACTGCGCCCGCGCGACGAAAACTAAGTGAACACCTCCCTGACCAGGTTCACCCTCCGCCCGCAGTTCGGTAAAGCGGCCGGTTGCGTAAAGCCGCTTCAGACTGTCGTTCACTTTCGAAGGGTCGAGAGGCTGGCCGGTCTCCTGGGTAACAACGCCTGGGAAGTCAGCCATCGAGAGGCTCGCGTCACAACGCAGCCGGATGTCCAACACCGGCTGGCTCCAGAGTTTGACTTCAGATTCGGAGGTCTGCGCCGTGATGCAGGCGGGAAAGGCAAGCCAAAGCGCAATGGGGAGGGTGACCCAAAGTGCGAGGCAGAAAACTGCACCCTCGACTGTTATCTCCCTCCGGTAACGCCAAGGGTTTGCAGGCAAAGTGACAGGGTCGGCTGACAATCTCAGATTCTCGTGCGCTGGATTTGCTTGGCCTGGGCTTCTCACCAGGGAATTCATCTCTGACCAGGATATTATACTTCTCTTCTCCTGATAATCGAGTCACCCAGCAGCGCGCCCAGCTTGTCGTCCGATGGGAACCCCTGCCCAAGATGCTGGCGAAATCCCTCCGCCCACTCGAAACCGGCGAGCGCTCCCGTCCGGGCGGCCATTTTTCGCATGTTGTCGACGGGACCCGTCATCCCTTGTTGTGACTTCAACCAGGCCTGTTGGCTCTCATGGCAGGCCAACATCCGCTCCTTACGCTCCAGGGACGAGCCGATGTTGACGCAGAAGCTGGGCATGACCTCTTTCCCAAGTATGTCGGTGCCTCCGGCAGGCTGGGTGTAATAAAGATGCGGAATCGCCCGCAGCGGCTTTGCCGGCTTGCTTGCACCGGTACGGAAATTGGGCGCCATGGCGCCGAAACAAGCCGTCTGGCACAAGCGGCTCACGATTTCGTGATCGAGCATGTAGTCCGACGGCGAGTGAGTGAACACCAGGGTAGGGTCCACGCGGCGGACCAATTCCATCACTTTGCGCAATGTCGGCCGATCGTAAAAGACCAGCAGGTCTTTCTCCTTCAGAGAAGTGAATTGTGCGCCCAGCAGGGCGGCGGCCCGCTGGCCTTCCTTCAGACGAATTCGCGAAATCTCGGCGGAGGGCAGAATAGTGCTTCCGCAGTCGCCCGCTGTCAGTGTGGCGACGTGAACGGCCGCGCCGCGATCAGCCAGGAGAAACAACGTGCCGGCGCACAGAAATTCTGTGTCGTCAGGGTGGGCGAAGAGCGCCAGCACACGAAGTGGTTCAGACATGTCGGGCTCCGGTGAATTTAGAAGTCGAGAGTAAAGAGTCAAGAACCGAGAGTCAAGAGCCGCGGAGGGTTGAAAACGACAGGCACTTTCTGCGCCGCAGCGACTCTGCGGTGAGGACTCTCTCGCCGATTCCTTGAGCTGAACGGTGTGAATGGGCGGCTGCGAGATAACGCCTACGCAGGCTTGAACGAGGCCGTAAGCCGCATTTTCCCCCAGGCGATCTCGAGGACACCCGACCCGCCTTGGTCGGTGAGTTTCAAGGTTACCATTTCGTCGGAGTCGTTAGCTTCCTCGAACGTCAACGGAACTTCCGCTATTTTTGCGCTTGCCTCGAACTGAAAGACCGACTTGCTTGAAAACACCAGGGTCCATTTTCCCGGCTCGACCAACTTCGCCAGCAAAATATGTTTGCCCTTCGGAACGACGGTCCCGCCGAAATCCAGATCTTTGTCCGATTCAAGGGTGGTCGGCGAATCCGCGCCGATTCGCCAGACCTGGCCCGGCTTGAGTTGCGCAAGCATGTCGCGGCCCCGAAGCACTGGGCGGCCATAGTCGATGGTAATGTGTGCGCCGTTGATGGTGGCCTTCACGCTGCCCCGTTCCGCCCCGTGAGCAACGCCTGCATTGGTGGTTAAGAACACAAGTGCGGCCGTAGCGATTGCGATCAGAAATGGGCGAGTCTTCGTCATATCCTTGTCTCCTTTAGTGAGCCGTCAAGCTGGCTTTCTCGGCCTGCGTGAATACCTTGGATTCGAACTCGAGAGAGAAGTGCATGTACTCATGGAGGTAGTCCCAGCCGTGACCTCCGGCGCGGAGGGCAAAGGTGTGCGGGAAGTTCTTCTGGGAAAGGACGTGGTCCAGCAGTTCGGCCCCTTCGTTGAAGCCATACCGGTCGTGGTCGCCGCAATCGAAGTAAAGCGCCAGGTGGGAGAAGCGCTCGGGATGCTCGGCTAAGGTAAGAGGATTGTTGGCATCGAAATAGCTCTCATTGAGCGGCGAGCCGAAAGGCCCCTGCAGCACGCGCGCGTAAAAGCCCCAGCGGCCCTCGGTGGGAAGCGGGTCGGGGAACTTCGGGAGCAAAGCCGCGCTGTGCGCGCTGGCTGAGCCGAATACGTCCGGATGACGCATGGCCAGATGCAGAGCACCATAGCCGCCCATGGACACTCCGCTTAAGCCGCGTCCGCTCGCGACGGCCCGGGTGCGATACTTGCGGTCGATCTCAGGCACCATTTCCTGAATGAAAAAATCCTCGTATCGGTCGTGGCCGTCTTGGGAGTTGACGTAGAAAGTCCGCCCTCCGGCAGGCAGGACCACAATGAAATTCCCGATCGCGCCCTGCACCGTGAGGGTTTCCCAAATCTGCTCACCACCCCGGTCCAGCCAACTGCGCTCGTCTTCGAAAAGCCCGTGGAGGAAGTAAAGGGTCGGATACCGCTTGTTGGATGCAGCGTCGTATCCAGGCGGAAAAGCTACACAATATTCCACCGAGCGCCCTAGAATTGCGCTGGAAATGAATGCACACTCGGTTTTTGCGGAAGCTTCTGGGCGGGGTGAAGCGCAAAACGCCTGAGCGCTGCCGAGGATAAACGCGCCTGCAAGGAAACACGCTACCAGTTTCAGGTGAACGCACCGAAGAACGCTATTCATTAATTGAGCCTTGTACCCCACAAGAGGCGCCTTCGAACGTGCCCTTGTACTTATGGGATCATACCGTTTCAATCTCCACCCCAAGTTCTCCAGTCCGTTTGTCTATCATATTCCCCGCATGAACACTATAATCGATGGAGAACGAACGGATGGACTCCCACGAATCAAACGCAGCATAAAGGGGATCAAGGTTCCAAACGAATTTATGCTGGAGCTTGTCCCTTTCGAATGTCACATCATAGCTGTTGGTCTTACGTATCCTAGGCAGACGCGTATTACGGAATTGAGGCAAGGCATGGAAGTCAGCCAAGTACGACGGGACCGACAGGCCAAGTCCTGGAAAAATGTCGTTCGACGGCACTGGTGGTTCGACCGGTGGTTTGGGTGGATTCTCATCATCGTACAATTGGAAGCCGTTCGGAAAATGCAAGAGAACATAAATGTCGTTGGCCGGGCAACTGCCTAAATTGACCAACATCAGACTGAGTTTTATGGTTCTCGCCGGAAGGTCTTTGAAAGCTGCTGACTCTCGCAGGTATCGCTCGTACAGACGATAATATCCCTCCACTCGCCGGTTGTAATCCTCGTTGAATCTCCGACTCCAGGCAACCAGACCGCTTGCTGCCTCGACCATTGGCGTCAACAAGTCATTTTTTGTTGGTTCATTTGGTGTCGGGGACGCCCTCATAAGCCGCTCTGGCCCAAGGTCCACAACTGGGAATTTTTGTTTTGCAGCTTCCATCAGGGATTGTATTTCTGCCTCAGAATTCCCATTTTGCGGGCGAGCGAGCTGAAACCGTGAGTGGCTTTCGCGGCTCTCGAACAGAACTTCAAGTCGAGGTTCCCGCGATTTGTACCGGAGCAGTTCTGCTTCGAGCTGCTGGTTCTTTTTTTCTAAGGGGTCTGGCTCACGCGGCAGCTCATACTTGTCGCCTGGTGGGGTAACCTGAATTTGATAGTGGTGAGCCTTTACTGTTAGCGGGAGATCACCCGTCAAGAGCACGCAGGGGACGCCTAAGTGATCCTCACGGTACAACAGCAGCGTACCGATTAACCAGTCATCTCCGAGTTGCAGATTGAGACCACGAGAGGCAGCAAATTCGGGAGTTGGCTCCTTGATTAGAAACTCCAGCGTGACATTGTCCCGGACCTGACTTTGCCCGAGGTTCTTGTGCAAAAACTTCAGTATCGCTGCCGCGCGCTCTTTCAGTCTTCGTGATGGATTCAGGCTTTTCTGTTCCTCTAATTCGCGGGTCACGACGGGCGCGATCTTGAGCTCCACGGCGCTTGCTTGAAGAAGGGAACACCAGTCGATTTCAGGCACATGACGATAATGCAAGAACAAATTCGTGTCAGGGAAAGCTACTATCCGCTGCAGAGGCATGATCGCTCCCTACTGAGTGTCGCTAACCCCTCTCGCCCAGACACTCCTCCTCAGTCATTGGGCTCCATTCGATGATGTGCTGACCGAGAACTGCGGCCCTTCTAAAATCTCCAAGAGACATTCTGACGCAGCAAAAGCCAGGAGTCAAGTTGCCCGAAGCCTCCTGTCTGGCTTTGCGGGGTGTCTGCAAGCTTGCTGGTCCCGTTAACCTCCTTCCCATGAAGAACAACTGGTGGTCTTGCGGAAGGAATTCTCTGGCCGTAAAACAACAGGGCCACCAGATTACCGGTGGCCCTCTTGGTCCCTTGATTTACCCAGGGACAACGGGGAAAGCCGGGTGCGACCCGGCGAAACTCGCTACGCTTTAAATAACCGACCCAAAGCTGAGCGTTTGTCAAGGCGAATCTTATAGACAGAAGTTGAACAACTCTAGCCTAGCATCGAAGAGATATTCCCCGCCGCATCAAACTCAGCGGAATGAACTCCCTCGAGCAGTCCCCAGCTTTCGAGGGCCGCGGCCTGGCGCGCCAGAGGCGCTGAGATGGCAATCCTGTCGAGGCTGAGCGTGTTCCGAATCCACACGATGCGCTGTTCGGCGGGCTCCGGACTTCCCAAGTGGCCGAGGGTCAGGTCAAATGCCTGGCGGTCCGTCGGCAAGTGAATGGGTAACCGCCCCCCGCGAGGGCTCAGGGCGGTGAGCGCATTGAGGTAGGTTTTCTCGAAGTCGATCTTCCGGAAGAAACGATCATGGATGACATCCGCGGAGCCCATGCCAACCGCATTGCCGCCGCTCGCGGAAGTGAGGTCGCGAACGTAGATCATGGAAATCTCGGGAGCTTCGCCGCGCGGCAGTTCCACGCCACGCCCAATCACTTTGGTATCCATTCCCGTGCCGCTGACGTTCTTCCCCATTTCATCCACCACGAGCATTTGGAACTCCATGAACGGAATGCGCGGCACCAAGGCGCGGGCCAGCTTGAGCGTGGTTTCCTCCTGCTCGACGAGGCCTTCGGGCAGCGCGGCGCGGACCGCGGCGATCTGGTGCAACTCGTTCTCGACCGCGGCCACCCCGAACAGGATCTTGCCACCGGCAAGGACCTTGGCGGAAACGCTGCGAATGGTGGCCTCGAACCCAAATCGCCGACTGCGCCGGTGACCCTCGCTGGCCCCCTCGAGTTTTCCCATGCCGATGGTGATCATCTTCAACACGCCGCTTTCGATCTTCCCTGAAAAATCCGTGTGGGGCTTAATGCGATTCACCACCACCACGCCGTCGGATTCCCAGGCATTCCGATCCATGTAGGCGTTGAACCCTTCCGGGGTTGTTCCAACCAGCACGGCTTCCATCGAAGAGCGAATTTCTACCCCCAGCGCAGCCTCGGTAACGCCGTAGCCCTCGAGGATTTTGCGCTGCCCCTCCGCCGTTGCCCCTCCGTGGCTACCCATGGCCGGGAAGACAAACGGCTGCGCGCTTTGCGCCTTCAGCCAACCGCACACGGCGCCTACAATCTCTTGCAAGCTGGCAATGCCGCGGCTACCCACGGCAACGGCGATGCGCTTACCGCGCAACTTCTCGGCCGGTACGCCCAACCCATTCAGGATTCCCAGGATTGAGCCCTTCAGATCTTCCAGTTTCGGAAGACCCGGCCGGGTCCGTTCCAGAAGATAAAAGCTGGCAAGAGGAAGGTGTCCGTTGGTTTTGTTGTCCATAGAATGAAAGTTAACGCTGCGTTTGACATTCGTCAAGCCATGTGTCGGCGAGAGCCCATCGACTCACCACCCCCGACCCCTCCTCAATTGAGGAGGGGAGCACGTGGCTCCCGTGCTTGCTCAACGACGGGAGTTCGTGGTTTCCCCCTTGGCTAAGGAGGGGCTAGGAGTGGTTGGTGCGAGGGGAGGCTCCCCCCTCCTGTGCTATCATGTTCCCACTCGCTCATGACCCAGACGATGGAGAAGACGGTTCTAGTCAGTGTGCAGAATCTGCACAAGCATTATGGGGATTTGGCGGCAGTGCGCGGCCTGAGCTTTGACATCTTTCAAGGCGAAGTTTTTGGCCTTTTGGGCCCCAACGGAGCGGGCAAGACCACCACCATCGAAATCATTGAAGGCCTGCGCCAAGCCGACAGCGGATCGGTACGTGTTTGCGGCCTCGACCCTTCACAAGAGAGCATGTCGCTCAAAGAGCGCATCGGGGCGCAACTTCAGTCCACGGTACTGCCGGATAAAATGCGCGTGGATGAGGCCCTCCGCTTGTTTGCGGGTTTTTATCGACGGTCCGCCTCCGTCGAGATGCTCCTCGAGCGGTTCGGCCTGGCGGAAAAGCGTCACACTTACTTCGAGAAGCTTTCCGGCGGGCAAAAGCAGCGCCTGGCACTCGCCTTGGCGCTGGTGAATGATCCCGAACTGGTTCTGCTGGACGAACCCACGGTGGGCCTCGATCCGCAATTGCGGCGCGATATTTACGCCCTCATCGAGCGTTTTCGAGGTGAGGGGCGGACTG
>Ga0326728_10009371_pt1 | contig 23620 bp, 18 predicted proteins | sample MB3enrmetagenome_FD_207602 | JGI IMG/M metagenome (GOLD analysis project Ga0326728, IMG submission 207602) | Lab enriched peat soil microbial communities from McLean, Ithaca, NY, United States - MB31MN | ecosystem: Environmental > Terrestrial > Soil > Wetlands > Peat | place: USA: New York... | reverse complement strand
AATACCTCGTTGCGATGCGGGCGTTTCTCAAGTGGGCGGAGCGTTTGGGATTCATCGCAGGAAATCCACTGGCGCGGGTTGAAACGCTGCGTGTGCAAGGTCGCCAGGAGCGGGCGCGGCGGGCTTACACGGCGGATGAGGTTCAAAGGTTGCTGGCCGTTGCCGGTCCCCGGTTGCCGATTTACCTGCTGGCGTTGCTGACCGGCATTCGCAGAGGGGAAATCAAGCAACTGCGGTGGGCTGACGTGGTGCTGGACGGCGACAATCCAAGAATCACTGTGTCGGCCATGATCTCCAAGAACCACTACGAAGACGCCTTGCCGTTGCATCCTGACCTGGTGGCGGCATTGCGGGCGATCAAACCAGTGTCGTGCAACCTGGACCAATTGATTTTCAAGGGAATGTTCCCTGGCTACAAACAGTTTTATGCGGACTTGCTGGCGGCGGGAATTGATTGGAAAGACCAGGGTGACGGTCGGCTGGACTTCCACAGTTTCCGCGTCACGTATTGCACGCAGCTTGCACCGGGGACACCGAGCGAGCGGGTGCGGATGGCGCTCATGCGGCACCGGGACCCGAAACAGACGGCAAAGACATACACCGATGCAAGAATGTTGCCGCTGAAAGAGGCGATTGAGAAACTGAGTTTCCACCGTGCGGAAGCTCCTGGGGCGAAGTACACACAAATAGACACACAAACTCCGGTCGCAATGGGTCATTTAGTGTCAAGTATTGTCACTTTGCCGGTGTTGGCCGAAAGTGAAAAAAACCCTGTGTTTACGAGGGAAAAGTCATCGTTTTTCGTTCCAAGTCACAATGGGTCAAAAGAGGGGAAATGGTCGGAGCGACAGGATTTGAACCTGCGACGTCTTGGTCCCAAACCAAGTGCTCTAGCCAGGCTGAGCTACGCTCCGATCAGAGAGGAACACCATCATCGCACAACCTGTCCAGGATGCAAGGGCTAAGGCAAATTCCCCTCCTTCCTGCCAGGCTTGCTTTTCGACCGGGATTTGGCCGGCGTGTCTTTCCTGGCTTCGAATTGTTTTTTCAGGTCGTCGAGTTCTTTGCGCTGTTCGCGGTTGGCTTTTTCCAAGTCCAGCACTTCCTGGCGCAAGTTCTTGAAGTCATCCACCGGTTTGCGCCCGGCCCGAAGATCGGCGACCGCCTTCTCCGCGGCGGCTTGTTGCGGGGCGGCCTTGGCCGCGTTGGCAAATGTTTGCAACGCGGCGATGGCCCCCGGATCGCCCAGTGTCCCGAGGGCCTCAATGGCCGCCACTTGAATGCTCTCTCTTTTGTGGTTCACATAACCCAGCAGAAATTCGCGCACGGTGTCCTTTTTTTCTTCATTCCGCGCCAGGTAAGCCAGAGTTTTAAGGCCGCTGGCAAAACCCCGGCTGCGGAAAGCCGCTTCGCGCTTGCGGAGCGTCTCCAGCAGGGGCGCGATATAGGCCGGGTCATCTTGTGATCGCATCGCGTCAACGGCGGCGACCGCCAATTGGTTGCGGTAGGACTCCGAGTTCAGAAACTTGATCAGGAGGTTCCGCACTTCCGGTTGCGCATACTTTCCCAAGGCGCCAATATCGGCGCCAAGAATGGCCGGGTTTTTTTCGTTCTCCAGGGTGTTGCGCGCGCAGGCATAAGCGGTGTCGCGGTAAAACCCAGCAATGGCCTGGGCGAGCTGCAAGCGCACCCGGGCGTCAGGTTGATGGGTCGAAGCCAGCAAGGCTTCGAGCGCATCGTCCGTGTGGATCGAGCGCAGCGCCAGGGCGGCTTCGATGCGCACGCCGTAAAAGGGATCATTGTTCATCGCTTCCTTCAGTTTCGCCACCGTTCCCTGATCCTTTTTGTCCGCCAACTGTTCGATGGCCAGCAAGCGTCCCATCACATCCTCCCGGTCGGCCAACTGCGAGTACAACATGTCGTCCGACAGTTTCAGGGTCGTCTTGGCCAACAAAGTGTAGTCCGGGTCGAGACGAACAATCCGCGGGGCGGACTCGAGTGGGAAATAGAAATCGGCCTCTTTTTCCTTCACCAGAATCGGGCGATCCACTGTTCCGAACTTGCCCTTGAAGCGGATCGTAAGCGGGAAGCTGAAGAGCAGGACGTTTTGGTCGATCTTTTGCGCCTGCCGCAGGGAAACTTTTGCCAGCCTGGTCTTTTCGTCCCAGTTGTAACTGGCTTCCAGCTCAGGATGGTGGGCGTGATAGAGCCATTGATCGAAGAATTGGTCATAAGAACAGCCGGAAAGCTCCTCGATGACCTTGCGCAAGTCCTCGGTGACGACATTGCCATATTGATGGCGTTCCAAGTAAGTCTTGATGCAGCGGCGGTAAAGGTCCCCGCCCAATTCCGAGCGGAGCATGTGGAGCACCCAGCTACCCTTGGGATAGGCCAGATAAGAAAACATCTCGTCCGGATTGCCATAGGTGCGCCGGACAATTGCGTTGGTATCGTTTTCAATTCCCTTAATCCGCCGGGCGTCCTTATAAAGCCCATAAAGCATCGAGTCATGGCCGTTTTTATGCCCGTCGTAGAGCAGCGCATAATAGGTGGCGAAGCCTTCATTGAGCCAAATATCGCTCCAGTCATCGCAAGTGACCAGATCGCCAAACCATTGGTGAGCCATTTCGTGCGAAATCAGCCCATCGCTGTCAATAATATTTTCAGTGGCCTCAGTGAACATCTGCTCGTCGGTGAGCAGTGTCGCGCTCGTGTTTTCCATCCCGCCCGCCACGAAATCGTTGAGGCAAATCTGATCATATTTGGCCCAGGGGAACGGCATCCCGATCTCCGCCTCGAAAAAGCCCATGATGTCCTTGGTGTCGCGAAAAAACGCCGCCGCTTCGTTGAAATCCGAGGGCGGCGTCAGAAAAGCCAGCGGCACATTGTTGTGTTTGTCCTCCAGCTTCTTGAAACAGCCGGCCGCCACCGCAATCAGATAGTTGGCGTGCGGCTGTTCCTGCGACCAATGAAACGCCGTCAGTCCGGTGGCTGGATCCTTTTCTTCAGAAACCAGCCTGCCGTTGGATACCGCGGTCATTCCCGCCGGCAGGCGACAGGTGACTTCGGAGGTGAATTTCGCGTTCGGTGAATCAAAGCATGGATACCAATGGCGCGCCAGGATGGATTCACCTTGCGAAAACAGTTCCGTGTCGCCCTCCTTGTAGCCCATCTCCGGCGTGCGAAAGTAAATCCCTTTGGAGGGCTGGGCGCGATATGCGATGGTCACACCGGCTTCCTTGTCCATTGGAACGGATGTGACGAAAGTGATGATGAGTTTATCCGTGGTTGACTGCCAGCCTTGGATTTCCTCGGTGGACGTGACCGAAAGAACGGTCAGGTCCACAGCGTCGAGGCTCAGTTCCCGGACCGGCTTGCCATTGGGTTTGAATTGAAAAGTCTCCTTGCCCTCGAAGGTGCGCTGCTTGAAATCCGGCGTGAGATCGAGCGCCAGATGGCTGACCTTTACCTCGCGGTCGGGCGGGTATTTGTGGTCAGCGCCAGCCTCGATGGGCGCAAAGAAACTGGCGGATTTGATGCATTCAACATCCGTGCCAACCGTGGCGCCGTGAGCAGGCGCGGTGAGCACACAGACAGCAACAAGGCAGGGAAAATGGCGAAAAGGATTCTTCATATCGCAGCAGAATAGACCTGGGTTGGCGGATGAGCAATCAATTCACGATGACAGTTCCAACCACAGCGACTTTGGTGTGTTTGGCCATCTATTTCTCCAGTCTCTTTGGCGGCTGGGTGGACAATTGCACCAGCGCCTCTTTTACCCGCCCAATTTGATTCTCCTTGAGAATCAGGAAGCGATCGCGCCCGTCTGCTTGGGGCGTGAAGAGGGTATTACCGTCGGCTTCCACCGTCACCCGGCCGGCGGGCGACAGATCAAAGTAGCCGCGGTCCGGGAACACCGCGTAGAGCGTAGCCGTCAGGTCCCATGTGGGCCGCTCGTGCGGTGGCGGGTTGTAAAGACAATAAGCCTCCGCCGCCGGATGATGCACCACGTAATTGAAATCCCGCTCGATGCTGGTGGCGGGATAAGGCACGGCCAGGCCAATTTCAAAGCCGCTCCACACCATTGGGGTCGGCCACTCTGCTGCCACCTTTCGCGCCGCCGGAATATCTTTGATCACGTTGAATTCGAGCAAGTGGGCCTGCTGGCGGGCGGCCAGGAACGTCCCGGCCATGACCGAGAGAAATTTCACTTTTTGCCTGACCAACTCCCGTCCGCCGAGCGGCGAACTGGCATCTCCCGCCGTATCAAGCAACGCCCCGAGATTCGAGAAATAGCCCACCTGCACCAGGACCACGGAGTTGTCCGGTTGCCGGCTGAGAAGCTTGCGCAGCAAACGGGTTGCCTGCGGCGCGTCCGAGCCGCGCTTCAGCTTGTGCGGATAGCGCAGCCTGCCTCCGTCCTTCATGTTGACCAGGGGCAGGAACTTGCTGGTTTCCTCGCCGGGCGATGGACGGATGCACCCTATCGGTATGCCCGGACGGCCATAAAACGTGTTCATCGCATCGGCGAAAGGGCCGGCCAATTCGTCCGGTTTGGTCACGGTCACGCCAAGTATTTCGCATTCCCCGCGGGATTGCAGGGCATGCAACATGGAGAGGGCCAGCACGTCATCCACGTCATTGCCGATGTCCGTGTCAAATATAATCTTTACAGGTTCCCGTCCGGGCGGACCGGCGGCGGCGGGGTGCATGGACAGAATCACAGTCAGCGCCGCGATGAAGAGTTGTCTTTTCATGATGGATTGGCCCCGGCCAGTTGCCGCAGGACATAGGGCAGAATCCCGCCGTGCTGGTAATAATCAATCTCAATGGGCGTATCGATGCGGCAGGCCACCGGGATGTTTTCAACCCGCCCGCCGGCCCGCGTGATGCGCAAGGTCAAATCCTGACGCGGCTTGAGCTGATCGCTTAACCCAAGCACATCGTAGGTTTCAGTCCCGTCCAGCTTGAGCGTTTGCGCCGACACGCCTTCCTTGAATTGCAATGGCAACACGCCCATGCCCACCAGGTTCGACCGGTGAATGCGTTCAAAGCTTTGCGCGGCCACGACTCTCACCCCCAGCAACCGCGTCCCCTTGGCCGCCCAGTCGCGCGAACTGCCCGTGCCGTATTCCGTTCCGGCCAGGACGATGAGCGGCGTGCGTTGGGCCGCGTATTTCACGGCCGCGTCGAAAATGCTCATCGTTTCGCCGCCGGGTTGAAATGTCGTCACGCCTCCCTCGACGCCCGGCGCCATGAGGTTCTTGATGCGCACGTTGGCAAAAGTGCCGCGCGTCATGACGCGGTCGTTGCCCCGGCGCGAACCGTAGCTGTTGAAATCCACGAAATGGACGCCGTGTTCGATGAGATAATTTCCCGCCGGCGAAGTTTTTTTGATGCTGCCGGCCGGTGAAATATGGTCCGTAGTCACGCTGTCGCCAAAAATGCCCAGCGGCCGGGCCGCCTTGATTTCGGCGATGTGTCCGGGCTGAAGGCTGAAGTTTTCAAAGAAGGGCGGCTGCTGGATGTACGTGCTCTGTTCGTCCCATTGATAAACCTGGCCGGCGCCGGCGGGAATTTCATTCCACTTTGGATTTTGCGCGGCAAAATCGCGGTAGAGCCGGCGGAACACCTCCGGTTTGAGGGCGGCGTGCATGGCGTCGCGCACCTCGGCCTGGCCCGGCCAGATGTCCTTCAAAAAGACGTCCCGCCCGGCCGTTCCCCTGCCGATGGGTTCGGTTGTCAAGTCTATTGTTACGCGCCCGGCCAGGGCGAAGGCCACCACCAGCGGCGGGGACATGAGGAAATTCGCCTTGATGTTCTGGTGGATGCGCGCTTCAAAATTCCGGTTGCCGGAAAGCACCGCCGCCGCAATCACGTCGTTCTTCGTCACCGCCTCCTCGACCGGCGCGGCCAGCGGGCCGGAGTTGCCGATGCACGTCGTGCAGCCGTAGCCGACGAGGTTGAAACCGAGTTGGTCCAGATAAGGTTGCAGCCCGGTTTTGTTCAAATAATCGCTCACCACCCGCGAGCCTGGGGCGAGGGAAGATTTGACCATCGGATTGGGCTTGAGTCCTTTCTCGACCGCCTTTTTCGCCAGCAAACCGGCCGCCAGCATGACCGAGGGGTTGCTGGTGTTCGTGCAACTGGTGATGGCGGCAATCAACACATCACCATGATGCAATTGTCCGCGCGGCGATGCGGCCAGGGCCGGCGCGGGGTCCGGCGTCGGGCGGTTGTTGGCCATTTCCAATTCCGTCAATGGATTTGTGTTCTGCTCCAAAGAGTGCCGGCGCGAAACCGGTCCCTGGCTCCCGCCGCTCGCGGCCATTGTCCCGCCGTCCAAAACTGGAAAAACCCGCTTCAGTTCGTCCGCTGTTTTGCCAAATCCGTTTTCCGCCGCGGGCCTGCCCAATGTCTTGATGAATTCCTCCTTGAGTCTGCCCAATTCTATCCTGTCCTGCGGCCGTTTTGGCCCTGCGACGCTCGGCCTCACCCCGGCCAGATCCAATTCGAGGTCCGTTGAGTAGGCGATGCCGCCCTTGTTGGGGATTCCGAAAAGGCCCTGGGCGCGAAAATAGTTTTCATAAACCTTGCAATGCTCCTCGCTGCGGCCCGTCTTGCGCAAGTAATCAACGCACTCCTCGTCGATCGGGAAGAAGCCCATGGTCGCTCCATATTCGGGCGCCATGTTGGCGATGGTCGCGCGGTCCACCACCGCCAGCGCGGCCGCGCCCGGCCCGTAAAACTCGACAAATTTGCCGACCACCTTCGCCTTGCGCAACAGTTCCGTCACCGTCAACGCCAGATCGGTCGCGGTCACCCCTTCCTGGAGCGCGCCGGTCAAATGCACCCCGACGACGTCCGGCGTCAAAAAATAAACCGGCTGCCCCAACATGCCGGCCTCCGCTTCGATGCCTCCGACCCCCCAGCCGACAATGCCCAGGCCGTTAATCATCGTGGTATGGGAATCGGTCCCGACCAGCGTGTCCGGGTAAAAGATGGAGCGGCCATTGGGGCCGGCGGCCTGCGAGAGAACGCCCTGGGCCAAATACTCCAAATTGACTTGATGAACGATGCCAATGCCGGGCGGCACAACCTTGAAAGTGTCAAAGGCCTGCATGCCCCACTTGAGAAACTGATAACGCTCGCCATTGCGTTGAAACTCCATGGCCAGATTCCGCGCCAGCGCATCCGCCGTCCCCGCAAAATCGACCTGCACCGAATGGTCCACCACCAAATCCACCGGCACCAGCGGCTCGATCAATTTGGGATTCCGGCCCAACTTCACCATCGCCGAGCGCATGGCCGCCAAATCCACCAGGAGCGGCACCCCCGTAAAATCCTGCAACACAATGCGGGCGACGATGAATGGGATTTCCTGCGTGCGCGGCGCTTTGGGCTGCCACTGGGCCAGTTCCCGGACATTGGTTTCAGAGACCTTTTTGCCGTCGCAATTGCGCAAGACCGATTCGAGGACCAGGCGGATGGAAACCGGCAGGCGGGAAATCGCGCCCACGCCGGCTTCCTCCAAGGCGGGCAGCGAATAAAAGCCGCCTTTCGTTCCCTGGCCGGTGTCAAATTCCTTCAACGAATCAAAAAGGTTGTGCAAAGTGTTCATAATGGGACCGTCTGCCCGCCGATGCAGGCCGACCAGGGAAAATGCGGTTTGCCGCCGACCGTGTCAAGCGGCGGCATTCCGAGTCAGAGCATTTCTTAAATTAGCCGGCCATCAAGGGATGGGTTACGGGGAGACCAGGCGGTAGAAAACGGCGGCGTTCGCTGGATTGATCGTGATGGAAAAATTGGTTGCACCACCCGAGTCAGGCACGGTTGACCAATTAGGGGAGGCCAGACTCACCGCGTTGCTCTGCACCAGCCAGCCGATGTAGTTTGTCAGCCAGTTCAGAGTGATGGTCGAGCCGGAGAACGTGTAACCAATGGTGGGCGGGGTGGAATGGCCGGTAACGCTGATGGAACTGACATTTATTTCGCTGGGAGTGCTTCCCTCAGCCCGCCAGCCGAAAGCAAGACCATCAAATGCCAGGGTCAGCGGGGTCGTGCCGGTGGTGGCGGTCATCGTTGAGAGCAGAGTGCCGTTGGCGCCGGCGCCGGCGTAGAGTTGGCTCTCCAGTTGGAGGGCGTTTGAAGAAGTCAGCGTGCAGGTAAGAATCTCGGTGTATTGGGCGCCAACCGTCAGGGTGACCGAGGGCGTTGTTGACGCGGTTCCAATCCCCGCTGCGGCGGGGTTCTGGCAGCTTGAGCTGGTGCCAGTGGTAACCACATCCTGATTATTGTTGTCGGCGCCCGTTTGTTCCATTCGATCATAAAAGCCGGAGGTCGAGCCGGTGTAGCCGATTTGTGCGAAATACCCCTGCCACTTCTGGGCGCCTCCGGTGGCCGCTGTGCTGGAGGAGGTGGTCATGGTGCTATTGAGGCCACCCCCCAGCGGCGCCACCCCACCTGAATTGTACAGCCCGAAACCCCAGTTGCCGCTTTGGCTCAGAATGCCGGCGGTGTTGGTGAATGTCACCGTCAGTTGAATGAAATCACCCGTGTCGCCCAGCGCGACTGCTGGAGAGGCAAATAGAGCCTGAACTTCGATAACGCCGCTGGACGTACTCCCGATCCCGAACTGCAAATCTCCAGATGTGGTGGCAGGCGTCGGATTCCAAGGTTTGCCCGACAGGACTTCGTAACTGGTTGAAGTTGAAGTCGGCGCCGCCGGGGTGGACGAATTGACGGTGCTTGTGCCAAACGTGTCGCTAAAAAATGTTCCCGCAGGCGGATTGACGATTTGCGTCAACACGGTGGAAGTGCTGGCGTGGTAGGCGCCATCGCCAGCATAAGCCGCCGTGATGGAATGAGTTCCGGCGGCAAGCTGGGTGGCGGTGGTGGTGTAAGTGGCCTGACCACCGCCGATGGCGCCGATACCCAAGGTGGTTGTGCCGTCCATGAAGGTGACGGTTTCCCCGTTGGTCGGAGCGGGACTGACGGTGGCGGTAAACGTCACCGCCGTGCCATAAGCGGATGGATTGGCCGACGACTGGACGGTAGTGGTGGTGGGGGTCAGGACCACGCCAGTAGTGGCCACGAGCATGACTTTCCCGGCCGTATTAGTGTTGAAGGTGCAATCGTAACCCGCAGGAACCAAGCCCAGCACAGGAGTTGAACCGCTCAACGTTCCCGTACAGGTCATCAGCGTGTAAGTGCGGTTGGTAAAACCACCGCCGGCGGAAATGTTGTTGGTGCCGCCGAGCGCGAGGTTGCCCACGACGGCGACCGTGGCCGTGTTCGTGCCGAGAACAAAATTCAATGTGTTCGACGGAGACAACGCGAAATTGTTGCTGATGGTAAAGGTGGACGCGCCCAGTGTAACAGCCGTGTTTAAAGCGAGCGCATTGGTGTTTTCAAGCGAAGCGGGCGCGTTATAAAATGCGAAACCATTATCGTAACCATTCGTTGTCAGGCCGGTGAAGGTGGACAAGGTGTTGGTCGGCGCGCTGTTGGTGATGATGACCTGCGCGTCGAACAGCGTGAACATGGCGGGGGAGGCCGACACGTTGATGGTGGAGTTAATGAACTGCGCGCCACTGACGTTGTAGAGGCAGAAATTCTGATAGCCGGTCAGGTTGATATTGTCGAAGACGATGTTGGTCGCGGGCATTTCCGTGCGCGCCCAAATGATGCCCACAGGATTGCCGCTGACGGAAGTGGCGGTGATGTTGCTGAAAGTGATGTTGCGATAAATCGGCGTGGTGCTGGTCACCGCCGCGACCGGTTCCGAGGCCGCCATTTGCGGGGTGACATTGTTCGGCGTGCCATCTTCGTTGTAGTAACTGTAAATCTGAATCGGAATGTCCACATTGGTCATGCTGAGATTGAAATAGGAAATGTCCTGGACGAGGCCGCCGCGATCGTTGTCCGACTTGATGCGGATGCCGTTTTGCGTCCCGTTGAATGTGCAATTGATGACAGTGATGTTCGACACGCCCCCGTCGTCCGTGTAGCTGCCGATGGAAACGCCGTGGCCGTTGCCATAAGTATTGTTGGTGAGGAGAACGCCCGAGGTGCCGCCGCCGCAGGTGAAATCGTCATCGCCCGTGCTGATGTTGCAGTTTTGGACCAGAATGTTCGTCCCGCTGACATCGCACGCATCCGTGTTGTGCGACGGCGGATTTGCAGAAGACGAAGGCGCCAGAACGGTGACGCCTTGAACGGTGGAGTTGCCAGCTTGGCCGCTGATGGCAATGTGAAACATCGGGGAATTGGAAAGCGTCACGTTCTGGATCAACTCGCGATTACAACCTGACAACGCAATCATGATCGGCCGGACGGCATTGTTGGTGTGTGCCCACGGCCACCACGGCAAACCCTGCCCGTCAATCGCGCCGGAACCGCTGATTTCAATATCATGCAGGCCTGTGGCCGAAATGAAATTATTCGCGGTGAAATAGATGTTCGTTCCGTTGGTGGTCCAGGTCACTGGATACTGGCCGAAGGGCAGCATTCGCAGTATCGCGCCACTGTTGAGCTGCAGGTTGACCGCGCTGGCCAAAACGATTGGTCCGCTCAAAAAAACTCCCGAAGGAATTTCAACTGTTCCACCCGCCGCCCCATTGGTCGTGCCGCCCGCTGCTGCCGCATTGATCGCATTTTGAATCGGCGTTGTGTTTGTTGTCACACCGTCACCTATTGCGCCGAAACTCGCAATGTTGACGACATTGTTGGTATTGATCACCGGCAGCGCCGGCATTGCCATTGAGGATCCGGCCAGTAAAACACCTGCCGTTACTATGAAAAAACCCGCGCACAGGACAATAAACCTTGTTGTGAAAGCATCAAGAAAAAACCCTCGGAATGGAGCATATCCCATTCGGCACTGTTCTTTCCTGCTCATTTGTTCCAGCGCCGATTTCATTGGTTCAGATTTATTTGCATCATATTACATCCACCGCTTTCAGGCGTCAAGCAATTAGTTTAATTTGAACTGTTTGTTCCTTGCGGCTTTTTCACCATCGGTATATTTTCGCCGGATATGAAGACATTTTTTTTGGCGGCCTGGCTTTGTGCGGTCGCGTCGAGCCTTTTCGCGGCGCCCTTTTCCGATCTGAGTTTCGAGGCGGCGTCCAAAGAGGCCGCGCGAACGGGCAGGATCGTTTTGGTTGATTTTTACACCACTTGGTGCGGCCCGTGCAAAATGCTGGACAAGAACACCTGGACCGATGCCGCGGTCATCCAGTTGCTGGAACAAAAAACCGTGGCGTTGCGAATTGACGCGGAAAAGGAAGCCGCCCTGTCCAAACGCTACAAAATCGAGGCCTATCCCAGCGTGCTGCTCATCAAACCCGACGGAACGGAAATCGACCGCCTGGTCGGTTATCGCGAGCCAAAAGTGTTCCTGGCGGACTTCAACGCCGCGCTCGGGGGAAAGGATTCGATCAGCCGCGCCCGGGAAAAAATGACGGCTGCGGGAACCAACGATCCCAGCGCCCGGATGCAATTCGGCGTGGCGCTGGCGCAAAAAGGCAGGGACGCCGAAGCCCTGGCGGAATATCTCTGGTGTTTTGATCACGGGCTGGAGGCTGGTCCGGCCTTTACCGGCGTGCGCGTAAGTTTCTTGTTGTCCTATATCAAAAATCTGGCCGCCCACTATCCGCCGGCTAGGCAGGCTCTGGAAACCCGGCGCGATGAGTGTCAGGCCAAAATGGAGGCCGGGGCGACGGATTTGCAAACGGTCCAGGATTTGGTTTCGCTCAACGGCACGCTCGGCCAAAAGGAAAGGACCTTTGCCGTTTTTGACCGGCTTCCGGCCGATAACCCGGGCAGGGCTTTCATTTTGAGGCTGTTCGCGGACGATTTTCTGAAAGCCAAACGCTACGCGGACGTTCTCCAGGGAACGGATGGGAAGGCCGCCTTCAAAAGCGCGGTGGATCGGTTTGACCAAATGCTGGAGAGAATGGGCAAGGACAGCCCGATGAGAGGTCAAATGGAACAAACTGTGCGCCAGATGACCGTCAATACCGGCGCGCACTCTTTTGAAGCCCTGGCCGGCCTGAAACGAAATCAGGACGGCAAGGATCTGGCCGGGCAGATTCTGAAGTTTGATTCTTCGCCGGCCACGCGCACTTTGCTGGCCGAGGCTGCGAAACGGGCCGGAAACGCCGAGTTGGCCGGGTATGTAAAGGAATGAGTTCGCAATTCTGATTCCGGCACGCTTCTTGCATATCTATCAAATGCGTGTCTCGCCAAGCCGCTTGTGCGGTTTGGAACGGGTCCGGCCGAGCTCAACGGCCGGACTCTTTTTTTGCCTTCAGTCTTTAGCGTTCAGCCTTTAGGATTCGCCCGTGCCGGAAAAACAACGCGCCATGCTTATCTGCCTGCTGCTTGCCCTGATCACTCTGGCGCTGTATTGGCCGGCGACCCATTTCGATTTCATCAATTACGATGACCCGGATTATATCATTTATAATCCCCCCATCCAGCACGGCATCACCGGCGCTGCATTGGTCTGGGCCTTCAAAACCAGTCATGCGAGCAATTGGCATCCCCTCACCTGGGTCTCGCACATGGCGGATTGCGCCCTCTACGGCCACAACCCGGGCGGCCATCACCTGACCAATCTCCAGTTCCACACCGCCAACGTCATCCTGCTCTTTCTGGTCTTGTGCCAATGGACCGGCGCCCCATGGCGCAGCGCGCTCGTGGCCGCCCTCTTTGCGTGGCATCCGCTGCACGTCGAATCCGTCGCCTGGGTGTCGGAACGCAAGGATGTCTTGAGCGCCTTTTTCTGGCTGCTGACCCTGGCGGCTTATGGGCGCTACTGTGGTATTTCGACAAAACCGTTATACGAACCCCTCTCCCGGCCTGCGACCACCCTCTCCCCGCTTAGCGGGGAGAGGGCAGGGAGAGGGGTTAGTGCCTATTACTGCCTGGCGCTGTTCTTCTTTGCTTTGGGGCTGTTGTCCAAACCGATGGTCGTGACGCTCCCCTTCGTGCTGCTTTTGTTGGATTTCTGGCCGCTCAAGCGAAAGGCGGCGCCGGGATTGTTCCTGGAGAAAATTCCATTTTTCGCCCTGGCGGCGCTGGAGTGCGTCGCAACTCTGTGGGCGCAAAAGGAAGCCAATTCGGTGGTCAGTTTTGGCATCCTCCCGTTTTCCGCGCGCATGGCCAATGCGCTGGTCAGTTGCGTTCTTTATCTCTGGAAGATGCTCTGGCCCGCGGACCTTGCGCTGCCGTATCCTTATTCCCACATTTGGACGTTTTGGCCGGCGGCCGGAGCGGGCTGCTTGTTGCTGCTCATTTCCGGAGGCGCGATTTTGCGGGCGCGACGGCAGCCGTATCTCATTGTCGGGTGGCTTTGGTTTTTGGGAACGCTGGCGCCGGTGATTGGCCTGGTGCAGGCGGGCATTCAACCCATGGCGGACCGTTACAGCTACGTGCCGTTGATCGGGATTTTTATCATGGCGGCCTGGGCCATCCCCGCCGCCTGGACGCGCTGGCCGCGGCCGGGATTGGTCTTTGGCGCGGTGGTGGCGGGCGCGCTGGGGTTTTTGCTGGCGGGCGCGGAGGCGCAATTGCAATACTGGCGCAACAGTGTGGCTCTTTTTAGCCATACTGTCGCAGTAACGCGCAACAACATTCTGGCGGAGTATAATCTGGCCGAAGCGCTGGCGCGGCAGGGCGATGAGGCGCAGGCCGTCATTCATTATCAAAGGGCGCTGGCCATTGAACCCAACCGCTTGGAGGCGCATTACAATTCCCAAACGCAGGCGCATTACAATCTGGGGCTGATTTTCCGGGCGCGCAAACAATGGGCGGAAGCGGCGGCGCAGTTTCGCGCCTGCCTGCGGGATGATCCCAGCCTCGCCCGCGCCCATTCCAATCTGGACGCTGTTCTGGGGGAAATGTATAACGACAAAGCACAAGGGACAAAAAAATGACTAATGACGAAATCCTGATGACCAAGGAATGTCCAAGCACCAATGACCCATGTCGCCAGCAAGGGGGCGGCATGAAAACTGCCGCCATGCCGCGCCGCGCCTTTCTCCAAACCACCGCCCTGGCCACGACCGCTCTGGTGGCCGGCGTCTCCCACACGATCGCCGAAGGCGCGTCTTGGCCCATCGGCTGTTTCAACCGGCCCTGGATGCAAAAGTTCGGTTCAAAAGCACAGCCGCCGGACACGCCACAGCCGGCCAACTGGGGTTTCGATGTCGCGCTCAAAGGGATCAAGCAGGCGGGTTATAAAATGGCGGGCTTGCTCACTCCCATGCCGGACGAGCCGTTCATCGGCTCGCAGGCAACGGACGAGTACTTGACAAGCTTGAAGAAGAGAATCGCCGGCGCCGGCGTGGCCGTCAACATGGGCGCATTGCATGTCAAGCCCGAATTGCCGCTGGAAGTAGCGATCCAGGACGCGCGCCGGCAAATCGATCATGCGCGATTTCTCAATCTGGAATGGCTGCTGACTTTTGGCGTGGATGAAAAGGAGCACTACGAAAAGTATTACAAGATGATGGCCGACGCGGCGGATTACGCGGAGCAGGCGAAAGTGAAACTGGTCTTAAAACCCCACGGCGGCGGCAGCGGAGCTTCGGAGGAAATCCGGCGCTGCCTGGGGCGGGTCAATCGTCCCAATTTCAAAGTGTGGTACGACGCTGGCAACATCATCTATTACACCGGCAAGGATCCGGTGGAGGAACTCAAGCCCATCGTCCAACACGTCACCGGCTTTTGCGCCAAGGATTGCACCGGCGAAAACGGCGGGGTGATGATCCCATTCGGCGCGGGCAGGGTGGATTTTATCGGGGTGTTCAAGGAATTGAAGAAAGCGGGATTCAACGGCCCGACCTTTGTGGAGTGCGCCGGAGGGCAAACCTTCGCCGAAGTGACGGCCGGCGCGCGGGCCAACCGGCTGTTCCTGGAAAGGGTGTTCGCGGCGATTTGAGGCGCGTCTTTTCAACCGCTCAAAGCATCTTGACAGCATGCTCTTTTAGCATCATGATGCAGGCATGAGAACCACCGTGACATTGGAGAAGGATGTTGAGAGGATGTTGCGCGATGCCATGCATCGCTCCCGGAAATCATTCAAGGAGACGCTCAATGCTGGATTGCGCGCCGGTTTGGGCGGAAAGCCCGCCCGGGCCAGGAGCGCGCCATTTGTCATCAAGGCCCGTGGTTTGGGCTTGCGCGCCGGCATGGACCCCGCCGGTTTCAACAAATTGGCCGACGATCTGGAGGTGGATGCCTTTCTTGAGAAACACCGGCGCGCAAAGAAAGCATGATTATTCCTGACGTCAACCTGTTGCTCTACACCTACGATTCCGATTCGCCTTTCCACGCCAGGGCGGCGGCGTGGTGGCGGAAGTGTTTGTCGGGAACGGAGCCTGTGGGTTTGCCGCCAGTGGTCGTGTTCGGTTTTCTGCGCATCGCAACGAATGGGCGCGTGTACCGGAATCCGATGACGCCCGCCGAAGCGATTCAACATGTCCGCTCCTGGCTGACGCAAGCTGTCGTGCAGATTATCGAGGCTCGGAGCAATCACGTCGAACAGGTGTGCCAGTTGCTGGAATCTCTTGGAATGGCGGGGAACCTCGTGACCGACGCGCAAATTGCAGCCCTGGCCATTGAATACGGCGCGGTTGTACACACTGCGGATGCGGATTTCCTGCGGTTCCCCCGCCTGCGGTGGTTTAATCCCGTTACCGGCGCCGGGAGCCGGAAACTGTCAGGGGGTTAAACTTCGGCTTTCGCTTTGGGGGCGAGGATCAGTTCGTAGCCTTCGCGGGCGGCCTCGACCATGAGACTGGAGCGGCGGCGCGCCGCCATTTGGCGCGCCCGCGCCACAATGCGGGAAATTTGTTCGTCCGTGTGGTCCGGATCATGGTGAAAGAGGAAAAGGCGTTTGACGTTGGCGTGCAAAGCGAAGGCGACGCAATCCTCCACACAACTATGCCCCCAGCCGACGTGCTTTTCGTATTCGGCGGCGTCATACTGCGAATCCATGATCAACACGTCGGAATCGCGGATGAATTCAATCAGGGCGCGGTCCTCCGGCGGCGTGGTTTCTCTTTCTGCTGGCGGGACGAGAATCGTCTCGGTGTTCCAGCGGTCGCGCAGCCGGTGGTATAATTCAATGTCCGGCAAATATGAAATCGAGCCGCCGGGGGTGAAGAGGCGGTATCCGGTGCAACTGCCGGGATGATTCAGGAAGTGGGCGCGCACGGACACCTGGTTGATGTTGAAGTTCAGGCCGCGGAGTTCCCGGATGGCAATATGGCCCGGCATTTGTTGCATGCTGATGGGGAAATAGGGGCTTTCCATTTGATCGGAAAGAGTGTTTCGCAGGCCCTGGCTGGCGCCTTCAAAGCCATAAATGGTCACGTTGTTTTTTGGATTGTAGGCCGGAAGAAAAAAGGGAAAGCCCTGGATGTGGTCCCAATGAGTATGGGTGATGAGCAGATTCAAGTGCATGGGCTGTTCTTTGAATTCCTTGACCAGGGCCAGACCCAGCGGCCGCAGTCCGGAGCCGGCGTCCAAAACAATAATGTCCGAACCGACGCGCACTTCGACGCAGGAGGTGTTGCCGCCATAGAAAACGGTCTCGGGGCCGGGACTGGGAATGGACCCGCGCACCCCCCAGAATTTAAGGCGGACGCCCCCGCCGCCCTGGCCGTCCTTGGCAGCGGCATTGTCCGATTGCCCCTGGCGCGGAGGAGCGCCAAAGCGCGCCAGAAATTTGAAAATTTTTTTCATGCCGGCGGGTGTCATTCTTTCCGTTCCCCCGCAAAAAGACAAGGCTTTGGTTAAAAGATTAAAAGGTTGGCTTGACCGAAGGGGCAATAACCTGAGAGATTGGTGTGCGGCGGCGGTTTTGCCCGCCGGTTAAAGCATCTATGAACAAGATTCGATTGAGTTTTTTTGCCGCAGGCGCGGCTTTGGCCCTGGCGGCCGGCGGCCTCCACGCGCAAACGTCCATCCAAAATCTCACTTTTTCCCTGATCGGAGAATATCAAACAAACACCTTTACCACCAATACTTCGGATGGAACGCCCGTTTCGACCAACGAAGTCTTGGTCGTTCGCCCCATCCTCCTCACCACCGCCTACATGGTCAAGGCGATAGCGGTGGATTTGGAGGGAACAAACTGGGATGTTGAGGGACCCGACTCGACAAACTGGAACGGGGCAAGATTGGTTCGCGAAGTCAATTTGACCAACGGAGCGGAAGGGATATTTCTTCGCAAGGGAACCCGTCAAATCAATGTTTCCAGTTTTTTTCGCACGAGTTTTACCAATAATTTCACGGGTTATTTGAGCAACTATCTGGGGCTGGTTACAAATGACTTTACGAATAGCTTCACGAACAGCTCCACCACCAACTTCACAAATGGCTTTCCCCCGCAAGCGGCGATCATTGGCGGAAAGGTCTATTTCCGCCCCGCGACCAACACAACCAATTACAACTCTTCGGCGGGCCTTTACGCTGTATCGTTCTTCACCTCCAATGTTCAATTCAACACGTTTGGAGTCGGATCGGGCGTCATCGCGAATGTCGGTGGCGACATCGATGGCACCCACTACGAAAGCTTGATCAACTCAGAAACCATAGGCATGGCCGGAGCCTTTTATCTCAACACGACGAGCAACATCTTCGATCTCGGGACGAATCTTCCCACCTATATAGGCGGACCACTCCACGGGGGCATTAACACCGGAGCCGGCTACTTTTCCGACATTTCGGGGCCTTGAAGCCGGACACCAGCGGGAACGGCTGGCTGTCCGACATGGATTCGAACCATGACAAAGGCCTCCAAAGGGCCTTGTGCTACCGTTACACCATCGGACAGTGACCCTATAAACTAGCGTTTCCAAGCCGGTCTGCAAATGGAAAATCACCTGGACTTTTGTCATTCGTCATTTTCCGGGGTCTCCGCTCATCTTGACTGCCGCCATCCAAAAGTTGGCTCCGAATTTGGCCTTGAAACCTTCGAGCAGGTGTTCCGCTGTTTCCTTCGCGTCCGCCAGCGCGAATGTGGTTGAACCGCTGCCGGACATCAACGCGGCCCAGGCGCCGTTTTCGCGCAGAAACTGCTGAAATAATTCCAGCAGCGGATACTTGTGCAAGACGGGCGCTTCGAGCGAGTTGTAAAACTCCCGGCCCGCGCCCGCCCTGTCGCCGGCGCGCAACAGGGCCGCCAGTCTTCCGGCGCGGCCCGCCCGGCCGTTTTGCGCTTCGGGAAACCGGCTCAGTTGTTGGTAGGCCCAGGAAGTGGATATTCCAAAACCGGGATGGATCAGCACGATATGCGCCGGGCGCAGCGTGGGAAAGAATTCGAGCGGCTTGATGATTTCGCCCCGGCCGGTGGCCAGCGCCGGCCGGTTCTGCAAAAAAAAGGGGACATCCGAACCCAAAGCGGCGGCCATCTCTTGCAAGGTTGCCGGAGCCAGGGGATGGCCAAAGAGTTCGTTGAGGGCCAGGAAGGTCGCGGCCGCGTTGCCGCTGCCGCCACCCAAACCGGCGGAGACGGGGATCCGCTTATCCAGGTGGATTCGAACCCCTTCGTTTATCGCGGCTTTTTCCAAGAAGAGCGCGGCGGCGCGAAAGACCAGGTTCTTGGAACGAACCGGCAGAAGGGGGTCGTTGCAGGTGAGTTTAATGCCCCTGCCGGCCCGGTCAAAGCGCAGCCGGTCATAAAGGCCGACCGGATGCATGATGGTTTCCAATTCGTGAAAACCATCGGGACGCTTTCCCAGGATGTTGAGGAGAAGATTGACCTTGCAGAATGAAGTCTTCTCAAGCATCAGCAGGTAAAACGCGCGAAGCGTTGCCGGAGCCGGACAGTGTCCGCGACTGCAAGCTTCCGGCTGTTTGCTCTCAATTGTCGAATACGCGGAACCGGCTGCCCGGAAGATACGGCGCTACATCGCCTCCGGCAAAGCCCAACGAAGTGTCCGGCTGCATTGTGGTCTCGGCGAGCCAATCGGGCTTGTAGCTGTCGGGATAGACGGGGTCCCCGGGATGGAACACCGGCCTGTAGTCGCCATTCAGCCCGTTGGGAATGGGAAAAGTCAGCACCTCATACAGTCCGGCGCCTGTTCGGGCAAAACTGCGATTGAGTCCATGAATGACGCCGGTGGTGATGCCTCCAAAACCCGGACTGTCAAATATGGCCGTTTGTTCCATCGACCGGCGGAGTTCGCCCATCCGGGCAAATTCAACCAGGTTGTTCAGGCCGCGGCCAAGTTTTTGCTCCGGACCCTCCGGACTGGTGCAGCCGGCGACGAGACTGGAAACAGCGATCAGCGATAAAAAATAAAGAACCTTGTTACGCATAATTAAACTCTTTCCGGCACAGTAAGCCCGGCGCAGCGGCCTTGTCCAGTTTTTTTCATACAAATTTACACGTCGATCGCCGCATTCCCCGCCTCCCGTTGTTTTTCCCGCCGCTCCCAGTACCAGGCGATCCAAACCGCGACTTCGAAGAGCATTTGCAAGGCCGCAGCCATGATAACCTGGGTGAAAGGTTCCGGCGTGGTGAGCAGGGCGCCCAGGATGAGATTGCCGACGATCATGTAACGCCGCATTGACTTGAGCTTGGCATAGTTGAGCAAGCCGATTTTTACAAGAGCCAGCAAGACCACCGGCAATTCAAAGCCCAACCCCATCCCCAGCATGAACTTGACCTCGAAACTGAAAAAATCCTCGGCCTTCCAGATCTGCGACGAAATGCCCATCAAGTTGGAGGTCAGTTCGGCAAATTTGATCGCGGGCGGCATGATCACAAAATAGGCAAACGACACGCCAATCAGAAACAACCCCAAGCCAAACCAAAACGCGCGCAGGAAGTATTTTTTTTCGACAATCTTCAGGGCCGGCATGACGAATTGCCCGATGAAATACATCACGAAGGGCGAAGCCAGAAACAATCCGCCAAAAAAGGCCAGGTGCAGGATGGACATAAATGAGTCTGCCGGCCCCATATAGTAGAGCCGGGGACCGCTGGTTGCTTCGTCAGGGTCCGTCGGCGCCGGGCGCATGGCCAGAAATGTATTGGTTCCGACTTGCACCGGCTCCAGTTGCAGGGTGGCCTGGCGATTGGTGCCAAAATTTAAAGAACCGATCTGATTTGTCGGCAGCTCAATGGACTGAAGCGGCGTCGCACCGAGGCGCAGATGAAGGACCGTGTTGGTGTCCGCCGGCATAAAGACAAGATGCCGGTGCTCGGCGCGTTTCAGGGGCCAGGTCAGGATGTGGACAAGTTGGGGAACGGCGAAGAGGCAGACCAGCATTCCGGCCAACGTGGCCGCCGCGCTTTTGATGAGCATCCAGCGCAGATCTTCCAGATGCTCCAGAAACGATTTTACAGCGCCACCTTCACCGTCCTCGTTCTCCGGCTGAAGTTCCTCGCTCGGTTCTGCCATGATTTAAGGTTGGCGAACGCGATCAGGCCTTGGGCACGGTGGAGGGCGGATTGGCAGCGGCTGTTTCAGGAGCAGCGGGCGGTTTGACGGGCGGAGCCGGAGGCGGCGTCTCCTGGTTCATGGCATTTTGAAACTCGTTGGTCACGTCGCTGGACGCTTTCTTGAACTCCTTGATGCCCTGGCCCAACCCCTTGGCGAATTCAGGGATTTTTTTGGCGCCAAAAAGGACCAAAATGGCGACCAGAACAATAATCAGTTCTCCGCCGCTCAAACCCAATACTGCAAAGGTTGTGTTCATAAAATATGCTTCCTGTCCTTCCTTCAATACAGGTACACCACCCGGGACCATTAGTAAAGGCCCAAAACAGCCCCGTCCTGCCGGAGAACTGGCCGGCTATTTCGGCGTTACCAGCACCAAATCACCCCGGCGGTTTTTGCTCCAGGCGGCTTCATTGTGGCCGGGATCGACGGGTTTGGAGGCGCCGTAAGTGACGGTCTTGATCCGTTGCGGGTCCGTCCCCAGGTTGGCCAGGTATTCGCGCACGGCCAGGGCGCGCCGCTCACCCAATGAAAGATTATACTTTTCAGTTCCCCGCTCATCGCAGTTGCCTTCGACAATCAGGGCATCAGTGGCATTCCCTTTAAAATAAGCGGCCACATCCTGCAGTTTGCCCTCTTCCGACGCTTTGATGGCGGACTTGTCGAAGTCGAAATAAACGGTATCGGCCTTAAACTTGTCGCGGTCTTCATTGTGGGGGCCGTCGAAGAGATTGTTCCATTTGCCATGATCCTCCGAAATGACGCCTAGCGTGGATGTGACCGGATTCTCAGGGGGAAGCGGTGTGCTGGGACTCACCTCCGCCGGGTTCTGGCTGACCGCAGGGTGATCATAACCCGGAATTGGCGTGAGCGAGGTGGGTTTGCGATGACAGCCGCTGGCCAGTAATGCAGTGCTTACGATGAATACGCCGAATAAATTTAAATTTTTCATTTTTTTGTCAGTTGTCCAAAGAAGCCGTTTTTCACCTTGCCCATGAAGGCTCCGAACAGCTCCCCGAAATTTGTCTCACATCTTTGACGTGTTTGGTTGGAACGTCAAGCAAACATAAGACTCGCTTTTCATTTCTTCGCTGCGTGAAGATGATCGTGCGGGAATTGGGCGCCCAGCACGGGTCTTCGCCAGCAACCAATTTTTCTGCTTCGCCCCCCACGGCCGGCATCACGCAAATGCTGAAATTGCCGCTGCCGCTGGTGAACGCGATCTTGCTGCCGTCGGGCGACCAATCCGGCGCCGTCAGGTTCCCATAAACCCCGCTCACATGCACCGGGACAGCCTCCCCGCCGTTGGCGCTGATTTTCTGCAAAACCGCGCGGCCGCTCCGGCAAACAAAGCAAATCTCCCGGCTGTCAGACGACCAGCAAGGGCACGAGTCTTCCTCGCGGGTATGGGTCAATTGTTTGGGATGGCTCCCGTCAATATCGCAGACATACAAGTTGGGGCTTCCACTTTTGCTCAGGATCATCGCCACCTTTTGCCCGTCGGGTGAAACTTCCGCGCTGAAACTCGAGCCGGGGTAGCCGGCAAAGACCTTGCGCGCGCCGGTGGCCAGGTTGTGTTCGTAGATTTCTGTGTTGCCATTCATCCACGAGGTGTAAAGCAACCCCCGCCCTCCCGGCAGCCAGGATGGCGATGACACCAAGGCGCGATCGTGCGTCAGGACCACCGGATTGTTTCCGTCGAAATCCGCGACGCAAATTTCCGGCGGTCCGCCCCGCGCCAGGCGGAAGGCAATCTTGGTCTGAAAAATGGGGGGCGTCTGGCGCAGTTCCTTGACGATGTCATTGGCAAACGCATGCGCTTGCGAGCGTGTGCTGCCGCCGGCGTAGGCCCTGAGAAAAATGGGCCGGTTCATCCCGGCCCGCGTCAGGCTGCCTTCCACCCGCCCGTCATCCTTCCCGCTGATGATGTAGTCCGCCGGCTCTTTGATTTCCATGCCCAGAACAGAAAGATCAAACTTCAAAACCGACTCCGCTTCCCCCGTGAAACCGGTGATGGAAATGGGGATAAGATGGGTGGTTTCACCGGTGATTACGATGACGCCATCCGCCACAACGTTTAAAGTCAACGCCCACAGAAAGATTGCCGCCAGAACTATTTTGAATTGTGTTTTCATCCAGATGCTTCTTTTTCTTTCAAGTTAAAACGGATTATGAAACTGCGTTGCTCGTCGCGGGCGGAAGCGGGAAACGGCGGCAATTTGGTCACCGCCCGCAATACTCTTGCGACCGACCTGTCCAGCGCAGGTTCGCCGGACTTGCTGATGATTTCAGCGGAAAGGATCGTGCCGTCCCGCGCCACCACGATTTTGGCGTCGGTTGCCGCCAGCCTGTCCGCAACACTGTCCGGAGTGATCCAGGCATGGTAATAGACGTTGTAAATAACGGTTTCATAGCCTGCGAAGGCTTCTCCGCCGCCCTGGCCGGGCATATCCACCACCGTCCCCTTGGCCCCGCTGCTTTCCACGCCGGACGCCAGGGCCGACAGGGACTTGGCAATCTGATTGAGGCGTCTGGCTTCGGCGCGCGAGGAGGATTCCGCAGTGGCGGATTCTGATGTTTTGATATTCTTCTTTTGGGTTACGGACGAGGCCGGGGTATAGTCAGGAACAATGTCACGATGCTTTTTAGCCGGCTTGGCCTCGGCCTCTTTTGCAATCAACGGCAGTGGCGCCGCCTCCTTTTCGACCTCCTGCGCCTTTGGATGGACCATCAACTCCGCCGCGTGCGGTGGCGCAACGGGCTGCGGCGTCCGGATTGCGGGAGGCGCGGGTTGCGGCGGTTGCGGCGCGGCGGCCGGTTCGGGGCTGCCGCCTCCGGCGCCCGGTTCGTCCAGGATATTGGCCGGGATCATGGTCAAAATGGGAATGTCCTTCGCCGCAGGTTTGTCGCGGAAGGCGGAACTGCCCAGCACAATGACCCCCAGCAGGCCGTGCATGCCGACCGAGAAAAGAAAACACTTTTTTTGCAGGCGCGTCATTTGTGTTCGGCGGGCGCGGTCTTCGCGGAGAATTGGGTGATGTGATTGCGCAAACAGGCGTCAAACACGGCAATGACAAAGTCCCATGGAGTGCGTTTGTCGGCCCGGATATCGACGATCAACTTGTGATTCTGTTGATACGCCACGGATAAATCGG
>Ga0326728_10009370_pt1 | contig 23622 bp, 19 predicted proteins | sample MB3enrmetagenome_FD_207602 | JGI IMG/M metagenome (GOLD analysis project Ga0326728, IMG submission 207602) | Lab enriched peat soil microbial communities from McLean, Ithaca, NY, United States - MB31MN | ecosystem: Environmental > Terrestrial > Soil > Wetlands > Peat | place: USA: New York... | reverse complement strand
ACTTCAATCTTCCGAAGCAGGTTTACAATCTGCTCTGGCTTGTACCTCTTCGTCGACATGACCGGTACTCCTCCTTAGGTGAATTCTCTCTCATTTCACCTGGTACAAAAAAGCCCGGTCACGTCACCCTCTGCGAGGCCAACCTTTTGGACCACCCCCGGAACGTGCCGAAAGGACCAGGATTCAGTCGCCATACTGGCACATGCGACCCACGTTCAGGGTGATCCAATGGCTCTTCTGCCTTCAGTATCGCTAAGCATGATGGCATGAGCGTCGGCTACAAAATCCCCAGGGATAAACTCCGCAGGAGGTGGGTGCAGCGCCAGTCCTGGGTTGAACGCCACGAGGGGAATACGTGGTTGGCTACCCGCTTTTGGCAAATCTGCGACCAACTGCATTGACGTAAATAGATCGCCAGTCCTGCACCATTGCCTCATCAGGCGTCAAGCTTTTTGTCTCGTTGCTCTTGCGCAGGGATTGCGTTCAAGCGACTCGCTGCCATGAGCGGTAGTAATCTTCATCGCTGGCGTGCAAGGCTGCCATGGGCTAGCTCGTAGCCAAACTTCGCCGGCGAGCCCCAAGCCATGAAGTGCCATTATGGCACTTTCGAGGTCTTACCTTAGTACCATTGAGTGCACGTATCCCCATGGTTAGAATGCAGGTTACTCCTAGGAGTGGATCGGGAGGGTGGCGCTTTCTGTCCCGATTACGGCGAGGAGAGGAAAAGATGGCTTGGCTTCGTGGGGTACTGATGGCGCCACTGCGCTTGCTGGCAGCAGGCATTATCAGACCCTGCCGACAACTGGACCCTTACTTCAACCGACTTGACGGCCAGATCCCGAAAACGGGTTCCCCCGACGGTTACAACAGACCCCAAGAGGCCTTCGTGCCCCGCAAGGTGCGCGCCGCAGGCCTTACTGAAGGAGAGTCCATCACCGACAGTCTGACGGCTCTTAAGAGCCGCCGCTACTTTATGGAGACGCTGGATATGGAATGGCGGCGCTCAACCCGCACGGGTCGTCAGGTCAGCTTGGCCATCATGGGACTCGATGGGCTCAAGCAGGTCGAACAGCACATGGGGCGACCGGAAGCCGATAAAGCGCTGAGGGCTGCGGCTGCCGTGCTTGGCGTTCAATCGAGGCAGTCCGATTTGGTGGCGCGATACGGCGAGGATGAGTTTGCCATCCTGATGCCCGAGACAAACACGCAGCAGGCGGTGATTCTGGCGGAGAGGCTGCGAGCCGCAATGCAAGCGGACGACTTCCTCCACGCACACGAGGTGACGGCAAGCTTTGGGATCGCAACTTTCCCGGACCACGGCAGATCCCAAGAGGAGATTCTCAAGGTCGCGGCTTCCGGAATGTACCTTGCCAGAAGCTGTAACGGGAACTGCGTGAAGGGAGCTTTGCTGAGTGGTAAGCCAAAGGATGCGGAACGTGAGAAGCGATTGCTGGATGCGTACCTGGAAGCGGCGGAGAAGGAGATGCCTTCCACCGTCCCTAAGTCAGGTAAGGGCAGTTCGCGGCCCGGGCCTTCCAAAGTAATCCCGATGAGACCGCTTTTGGACACGATCGCCGCCCTCGCTTTCGCCGTTGAAGCCAATGACCCTTATAGGCGTGGACATTCTCAGACGGTTTCGAGGCTGGCTGCCCAGATTGCATTGCAGGCGGGATTATCCTCGTCAGAAATCGAAGAAATCCGTCTGGCGGGTCTCGTTCACGATATTGGCAAGATCCATGTGCCTGAGTCCGTGTACAACAAGCCCGACCTGCTGACGGGGAGAGAGTACGAACTGATGAGGAGCCATGCGGTCTGTGGCGCAAAGATATTGGAACATTTGAATGTGAAAGGGATTGAGCACATCGTACGTCACCACCATGAGCGCTATGACGGCCAGGGATATCCTGATCATCTGAAGGGGGAAGAAATCCCACTGGGAGCGCGCATCGTGGCTGTGGCTGAATGTTTCCACAATATGATTTCCAACGTGCCTTACAAGAGCACCTGCACGTTCGAGGATGCGCTTGATGAGTTGCGCCGTTGCTCGGGTACACAGTTCGACCCCAAGATCGTAATAGCCTTCCTTAACTGGCTCCAGATGCTCGATGAACGCAGCAAGCAACAGTGCCAGGGAGACGGCGCCGGTCAGGTTGAAACCAATAAGGTTCGCCGGCGCGCTGCTTCCAAGCCTCGTCCGAGAAACTCGAAAGCCGCACGCCGGCCTTCTCAAGCTGAGCCTTCTCCGCCGGAGCCGGTCCCTCCTCGTGACTCTGCTCCGGGTCCGGAGGCAAGCCACTAGGGAAATCCGCGTATTCTCTCTTCTTGGGGTTGCTAAAGGACTGACGCGATTCTGCGTTGCATTCGGCTCTTCAGAATGACAGACGGAGTGCGTCTTTCAATAAACTGCTGAGCATACTCTCAGGAGGAGGAGCTAAATGCCTGACGCTGAAGCAACCGGGAGTACACGTCCCATCGAGCAAGGTGACTGGAATATGGCCTTGATGCCTTCATACAGTGTTCCCTCGATGGAGTCCTGAAGGCTCATGCGGTTCAAAATCTGTGGGCGGCATCCAATCAGGTCGTCAACCGAGACGCGGAGTTCCCCGGGACAGGATTAGTAAAGGGTAGCCGACTAGGGAGGACTAGTCCGCGATTGGGCCCCCGAATGGCCCCATTGCGTACTGTTCCGTACTTACAGGACCTCCAACGCCGAAGCCGTTGCCAAAGGGCAGTGAGGTGCAGCTCAGCGAGTTCGTTAGATGCGAACCGAAAATGCCGCTGTCTGCAACCTTGCCGGAAGATTTAAAGAAGTGGATGCCAGCAACCTTAGCCTGCAACCGCTAACCACGTTGTTGCTGGCATCGATCGCCAGATTCTGGAAAGTGAGTCGCTCGCGTTCGTCAACGTGATGACGGCCTCAGTGGCCGACCAAAAAGGTCAGCCAAGGCGGCGGGCTGGAGCAGGACCCTTTTAACCCATCCTCTCCGATCACAACCAGCGTCAGAGGTTTAGCAATGGCTAGCTGCTCTTGGTAAAGCGCTGGACAGCGGACGATCGCCGGGAGCGGCTGCGGTCACCGCCCCGCCGATCGTCGAGTAAGCAGCGTTCGGAACCGGTGCGCCGGGGAAATTCAAAATGAACCAGTACCGACTGACCATTGCAGGGATGACCAGTTAGAGAGAATTGCCTTTTTCATAGCAAGGTCTCCTGCTCGGTGGAGCATAATATTGCCGCCATGTTGCAGCCCTTCAGTACCCTGGCAAAGTGGCCCGGTCGATAAAACCACATTCAAAGGTCATTTCATCCTGAGCATGACAACTCCGTGTTTCAGAACTTCCGCGGTAAAGCTGTCTTTAAACCTGCCCAAATCCTTTCTCGCCCACAAGTCGCGGACGGTGGCTGAGTCTCCCACTTCCACATCTTTAAAGTAGACGGTCATCGGGGCCGCATCTTCGCCACGATTGAAGAGGCCCACCACCTTACTTCCATCCGCTAGAACCTTCATCCAAATGTCCAAGGGTCCCTCTTCGGACACTTGGCGCCCTTGCACGCCGGCCGGATCCTGATCCACAGCGATGATTTCGGGATTGCTCAAAATGGCGAGATTTTCAGGGCTTATTTTTCGCAGGTCGGCGCTGGCGATGAGGGGCGCGGCCAGCAGGCTCCACAAGCTCACCTGGGTTCGGCCCTCATCCGTCGTGATTTTTCCCAGCCCTACCAAGAGCATGTCGGGGTCGTTCCAGTGACCCGGCCCGGCGAAGCGCTCCAGGCCTGCTTGCTCAAACCCCACCAACGAGAATCGGTCGTAGTTGTAATCCAGATCGCCGGTGGTGCGCCACATGTTCCCGCCCACCGACGCTCCCCAGGTCCATACTCGCTCCAGGCCGTACTGGCATAGACTGAAGAAAATGGGGCGCCCTGTTTTCTTCAGGGCATCACCCATTTTCTTATACGCGGCTTGCATATCGCTCGGCTTATAAACCTCGCCCGCGCTGCACCAGTCGTATTTCAGGAAATCGACTCCCCACGAAGCATAAGTCTGTGCATCCAATTCCTCGTGCCCGAAGCTTCCTTCATACCCGGCGCAGGTCTTGGGCCCCGGCGACGAGTAAACGCCGAATTTCAAGCCTTTGCTGTGGATATAGTCGCCCAGCGCCTTCATGTCAGGGAAATTGCTGTTGCCATGAATTACGCCTTGGGCGTCGCGCTTGCCTTGCCAGCAGTCGTCAAGATTGACGTACTCGTATCCCGCGTCCTTCATTCCATTTTGCACCATCAGGTCCGCCTGGGCGCGCACGTCGGCGTCCGTCACCTTGCACATGTATCCGTACCAGGTGCTCCAGCCCAACGGCGGCATAAAACCAATTTGCCTGCTTTGCGCAATAACCTGCGGAGAGTAAAGAACAGAAACGATGAGGGCCAAAAGCATTCGCGCCATCGCTTGGCTTGCTGACCACTTCATAGGGGTCTCTCTTTCCGAATTAATTTGAGTAGTGTCCACCTTGATTGCCGAGACTACTGCGACTCCGCTTTCCGGACTTCCAGAATCTCCACCCCGTGCTCAGTCGGGAACGCAACCTTGATCCCCATTCGCAACTGCTCGCCGGTGTGGACTCCCAACGTTGCCCCGCTCATCGCGGAGCGAAGGAGGAACGTCCCTTCCGGAAAAACCGGCAATGATACCTCAACTTCCTTCACGCGCGAATCGTTCTTTAACAGACCGATCAGGCCCTCCCCTTGGCGGCTGAGGCGGGCAAATCCGTCCCACGCCCCCGCTCCCGGTTGCGTCCAGTTACCGAGGGGGAAGAAACCGTCCAAAATCGGGACAGCCTTACGCAGCGCCTTGAACCATCGAATGTTTTCACCGTACCAGTCCTGCTGCGCTGGAGTGAGCTTTCGCAAATCGCCGAGAAAGAGAGGCCCGGACCCCATGGCCGTGGCCAGGCGTTCCTCCTGCGGCGCCATCTCCGCCTGAAGATTGCCGATCAGCATGGTTTCCGCAGGAATCGCCAGCGAGCGCAAATAGAGCAAAGTACGTGCCTGGCGCGGACCGGCGGCCCCCGGCTCACCATCATCAACGTTGCTCAGCCAATCCAAATCTCCCGCCGCAAGCAAGCCGTAATCGATGATGTGCTTTTGCCCCCAAAGCTCAAACGTAAGGTCGAGCAGGACCTCGGGATGATCCCGGTAAATCCGGTCCGTGACGTATTGAATCCCTTCGTAGATGCGCTCCAGCGATTCCGCCCAGGATGCGTGGTCGTGGCCCGTGGCGTAGCAGCCTGGGGATTCACCGTAGGCATTGAATACGGTCGTGAGATCCACCTTCACGTAGGCGAGATGGTAACGGCCAATCAATTCACTGATCCGCTTCGCAGCCACTTCGCGATACGGAGAGGCGAGGCACATCACGGCATCCGAACCCTCCATGGTCCCCGTGAACTTAGGCTTTCCGTGCATGTCTTTGCAGACCCACTCGGGGTGTTCCCGATAAACCGCGGTATTCGTGCTGATGGCGGCTAGGGGCACCCACAGGCCCAGGCGCATCCCCCTTTGTTCCACCGCGGCCTGGATCTCGTCCAGGCCATTAGGAAAGAGTTTGCGGTTGATGGCATTGTCACCGTAGTCGGATTGCCATCCGTCATCAATGGTGAACACATCCATTCCCATGCGACCCGCGGCGGCGATCAATTCCATCGTGATACCTTGGGTGATTCCGCGCTCGAAAGGCTCCCACGTGTTGTAAATCCAGGGCGGCTGATAGCTCCGCCCCTTCTTCATCAAGACCTGCGAAGTGTAAGAGGGCATTACCCATCGGGGATCAGAGAATCCCCTTCCGTCGGAAAAGAAGGCTATCGAACTTTTCGCGCTGGTGAACGTCTCCCCGGGTTGCAAGCTGCGCTCAAAGGGAAACAGGTCCGTGTCATACATTAACTGGACGCCTTCACCCCACCCCGCGAGTTCAGTCCGCTTCGTGTAACCGGGAGCCCCGTTCATCGCAATGAAGCCTTCCCCGGTCAGTGAGTTCCGTTCCAGGACAGCAGTCTCGTCAACTCGCCCGGTGAAGAATACTTCCCGCGGCTGGGAGGCGTAAAAACCCGACGTCTGCAACACGTCGGGGGGGCCCGGTGCAATGCCCAGGCTCTCAAAACTCAAATGCGAAAGGGTCACGGGGGCTGTGCCGCGGTTGGTGATGGCGATCCATTTTTGGACAACGGGATGCGTATCATAAACGGCGTAGAAGATCGTTACGTCGGCCGGCTTCGTTTTAGCCCGCAGATTGATTATTAGAGACTCTCCGGATGGCGAGAGCTTCTGAGTTTTGGCTTCGATGAGTTGCCAAAGAGATCCGTTCGATCCAGCAAGAGGATCTCCATCCATCAGCACAGAGAACTCGTGACCTCGGACTCCACGCTTCCGACCGGCCTCTATGAAATCAGTTCCTGTCACCTTGTGGAGCCAGCTCTCGGTGTACAGGCCCGCCTTCGGGTCGAAGCGAAGCTCTCGTTCCACGAGGGTGCTGCCGATGGTCCAGCTTTTCCCCTCGGCGTTCGTGCGCACAAATGCCGTAGCCGTGTCATTAACCTTAGCCATGCTGCCGGGCGACGCAGAAACCTTGACACTATCCAACAACAACGATGCGGTGGATGCTTGCATGAATTTACGTCGATTAAACTTGATCATTGCAAATGCCTCCTGTTTATGGACTGGCTCTCAGCTCGCGAGACACCACTTGCAAAGCGGATGGCCTGATTAGTGGCACCGCCGAATATAATGTAAAAGTCCAATTTCGCCCAGGTTGAAAAGGTACACAAAGAATTTCTCAAAATAGACCTGTGGCGACGCGGCGCGGCGGCGCGCGGCCTCCAGCAGCTTCTCCCAAAGTTCGCGTTGCGATGCGCCTGAGGCAATCTCCTTCATCTGCACGGTCACTCTCCAGCCGCGCTTCGCGGCGCATTCCCGACTCTGTTAAAATGTATCGTAAGGAACATTGACAACCACATGGCCCACTGGAAAGTCATTGCGCTGGTCAACGGCGATATCGAAGCTTTTTCAGGCCCGGCTGCTCAGGACCGGCCGCGAGCCCACGAATGGATTGTCTGGCAAGGCACAGCCGCTGACAAGGCTGAAGCCCTCCAAAGTGCAGAGAAAGCCGATCCTAGGGTTGACTTAGAATGGATGCGCATTCGCTACGAGAGGGATCTCAAAAAACGGTAAGATCGCGCATAGCCCAATCCGGTTGCCGTGGTTGTAGATATATCCGCAACGGGTAGAGTCGCACAACTCAGCAATGCCGCCACGAAACGGCTGGCCTTTCCCCAACGATGGCCCGATGGCGAACGAGCCAGCCCTGTTGATATAGCCGAACCTGCCGTCCAAGGTCACCCCACCCAGCCCTCTGGAAAACTCGGTGACCATCGCCTGGTAAAGGGAGTCGTCGAACTGTGGCGGGATGACGAACCTCCCGCTGCGATCTATCAAGCAGCCCCCTTGCCGACTCGCGCAGGCGCAAGCCCCCCGCTGAATCCCCACGCGAAGTCGAACAGGAGCTGAATCACGAACCGACCGTTTGGGTTGATGAAGCCGTACTTGCCGTGCACATCCACGACCAGCAGCCGCCCCGGCTGTTGGGCAAGCACGGCCGAGGCGGGGAGCAAGGCAAGCGTCGCCGCTGCGACCCGCTTGCCTGGAGCGGCCATCAGGTCATCCAATTTAAGGATGCCGAGAGCAACAAGTTTGTCGCCGTCGCCGTGGACGGCGAGGTGAAGGAGTACGGGGGCGTTAAGAGCCGGGACCATTCCGCCGCCGACTGGGGCTGACGCACTGGATTTGGTGCCGTCTCGCAAGCGGGCTTGCGTCTCCAGCTAAATGCGGATAGCCGGGCTGTCCCTTCCAGCGGGATAGCCGAGGCTGTGGTAGCCGGGAAATCGATCTGGAGTCACCAGATACGGAGGGGGTGTCTGACAAAAGCGGATGGGAAGACCGCAGTCAGCAGTTTCGGGACCCACGATGGGGTAGACAGGGCCCTGTGCCGAACCCCGGGACCCAGCCAAAGAAGAATAGCGCGCTGGAACCCCTCGAGGGGTGTATAGTGTGGGGCTGTTGGGAGCTAAAAGGGAAATTCCCGCTGACGGGTTTGGGCCACGAATGCCTCGCCATCACTACCGCAATCTTGGGCGCAAATGGATGAACTGAAAGAGGTCTGCCGCATATGGCGGAGGACACGGTACTGTCCGAGGACGGCAGAGAAGGCTGGTCGCGGTCGAGGGCGGTCAGTTGAGACAGGGGAACGGCCACCCGCCATCTTGCTACTGCGGGGGGACGGACCGTGCGGCATTTGCTTTATTATCTGCAAGGCGATGCGGCCCGACCAGGAGGAACACCATGACGATCCGTCTGGACGGCAGCAGCCTCACCATCGAGGCCGTGGTGGGCGTGGCGCGCCACGGGGAAAAAGTGGAACTGACGCCAGAGGCGCTCAGGCGCATCAACACCTGCCGTGGCATGTTGGAGAAGAAGATCCAGGCCCACGAGATCATGTACGGCGTGAACACGGGCATCGGCGAGTTCTCCGAAGTGGTCCTGAACGAGGAGCAGGTAAAGGAGTTCCAGAAGTATCTCATCTACAATCACGCGGCGGGCATCGGAGAGCCGGCGCCCGTGGAGCACGTGCGCGCGGCCATGCTCAGCCGTGTGAATGTGCATGCCAAGGGCTTCTCGGGGTGCCGACCGGAGATTCCGCTCACCTACATCGCCATGCTCAACGCGGGCGTGACGCCCGTCGTGTGCGAGAAGGGGAGTGTGGGCGCCTGCGGCGACCTGGCGCCTATGAGTCAGTGCGCCCTGTCGCTCATGGGCGAGGGTGAGGCCTTCTACCAGGGCCGGCGAATGGCCACTCAAGAGGCCCTGGACAAGGCGGGCATCCCGGTGCCCGGCCTCAAGGCCCGCGACGGCCTGGCCGCTATCAACGGGAGCAACCTCATCACGGGCATGGCGTGCCTGGAGCTCTACGACGCGGAGCGCTGGGTAGCCCAGGCGGAGATCGCCACGGCCATGACGCTGGAGGCGCTCCTAGCCAACATGCGCCCTTACGAGGCCAAGCTCCACGAGCTACGCGGCTTTCGGGGCGCGCAGACCACGGCGGCGAACCTTAGGGCCGTCATTGCGGGCTCGGACCTGGTTACGGGCAAGCTCAAGGTGAAGGTGCAGGACGCTTACTCCATGCGCTCCACACCTCAGGTCATCGGCGCCTTGCGCGACGTGCTCGCCTACGCCCGCAAGCAAGTGGAGACGGAACTGAACGGCGTGGCCGACAACCCGATCTTCGTGGCGGAGGAGGACAAGGTCTACACGGGCGCTAACTTCCAGGGCACGCCCGTGAGCCTGCCCCTGGACGTGGTGGGCGCGGGCGTAACCATGGTGAGCATCCTGAGCGAGCGGCGCCTCAACCGCCTCCTCAACCCGGCCCTCTCCACGGGTTTGCCAGCCTTCCTCACCAAGGGCGCCGGGATGTTCTCAGGCCACATGCTCAGCCAGTACACGGCCGACATGCTTATCGTCGAGCAGCGCATCCTCTCCGCCCCGAGCTACGTCCAGTCCATCCCCGCCGCCGCGGACCAAGAAGATTTCGTCTCCATGGGCATGAACGCGGCCCTCAAGACGAGGCAGATCCTGGAGAACGCCAACAGCGTCCTGGCCTTCGAGTTCATCGCCGCCGCCCAGGCGTTGGACTTCCGCGAGTTCACACCCGGCAAAGGGACGCTGGCCGCCAAGGCCGCCGTGCGCAAGGTCGTGGAGCACCTGGACGTGGACCGGCCTCTCTTCAGAGACCACAACGCCATGAATGCCGCGGTCAAGACCTGTGCCGTCCTCGACGCCGTCACCGCCGAGGTCGGCGAGCTGAAGAATTCCTGGTAGGGATCAGTGGGGGGTTCTTGTAAACTGCTTCCAGGCTCAGATTTGTTATTAGGCTCTTAGCAAACCTCCCCAGGTGGGAATTACCAGCCTGGGCTAATCTTAAGGGTATGAAAACTCCTGTGAAGAGAGACTTTCTCCCTCTGCCTTAAACCAATCGCGTTACGCCTTGTTCCGACCGGGTTGTTCGAGCAGACGATGAAGTCCCTTGGGACTGCGTTCCCCCGAACACATGTTGGCAGATGTTTGCCCCCGAAGAGATGAAGGACGACATTCTCGGAAATGGCTGTGTGCTGGACGAGGCTCAGGGTGGCGGCACGCCGAATATGATCTCGGCCACTTGCTCAAGGTAGGACGAGTCCGGAAAATCGGCGCACAAAAAGACGTGCAGTAGTAAAGCGGGCAATCGCCATCCGATTCATGGGGCGCTCCTGAAAGTGGAAGTTGGCATAGCGAACCAACCATAGGCGATCTCCACGGCCCCACTGATCACCCAAGAGCGGCAAATGAGGACCACCTGAAAACAGGCCAACGAGGACATCCTCCGGGATATTCACTGCGGCGCGAGTCGTGATGGCCTCAGCCGATATGCCCAATGTCTTGAGCGACGAAAAGAAACAGCGAGGTATTGCCTCAGGACGGCTTGGCTGGACACACCAGCACTTATCATTTTTCGCACGTCCGGATAAGCGTCCGGTGAACGCGGGTGAACCCATACCGCGTCGGACGGATAAGGGGAACGTGCATCAATGGAGGCAGACACTCGCCACTTGCCTCCTTCGCCCCCCCCGCGCTTCCATAACCTCCTGCGCCGCATGAACTTCCCGCCGTAAGGTCGCCCGCGGCCTTCGGCTCCCCCTTTTCTTGCGTGCGCCTCCGATGCGATTGCGTTCCTACATACGCAGTTGCGGAATCGACTGGCATGCATGACCCCAAGGGAGCACAGCCTTTCCGACCACCTTTGCCAGATTGTGCCTGTGAAACGCCCTTCCCACGCCGGAACCCAGCCAAACGCCAGGATAGTCGATGGGAAGCCGACCCCTGAGCTGGGATCGCGACTGTCAAGCCAGCAGCGACTTGCAGCAAAACGAGCCGGGCGGCGAGGTTCCGCCGGTTTGGGATCACGCTGCGGCGAATGTCGGCTGAACCGGCGCGTCTCGCGAGCGTGTCCGCGGAGAGGAATCTTGTTTCACCCCCGGCAGCCCAATGAGCGCCCAAGCGGGTTGTTCCCGAGTGGACAATCCGCGAGGCATCCGATTCTGTCAACAATGGGGCGCTGTTCCTTCCGTGCAGCCGACGAAGCTCATTCACACCGCAACGCCACCATGGGATCGACCTCGGTCGCCCGGCGGGCGGGGAAGTAGCATGCTGCCAGAGCTACTACTATCAACAAGCCTGCAACGGCGACGAAGCTGAGCGGGTCATGGACGCTGACTCCGAAGAGCATATTCGTCATCAGGCGTGTCAGCCCGAAGGAGGCCAGCAAGCCGATGGCAACACCTAGGAGCGCCATCTTCGCCCCGTCCCCAAGAATCATCCACAGCACGTCCCGCCGATCAGCGCCGAGCGCCAAGCGGATGCCGATCTCATGCGTGCGCTGTCCGGTCACGTAAGAAATCACGCCGTAAATCCCGACGCACGACATCACCAGCGCAAGCGCGGCGAAGATTCCAAGGAGAATCATGGAGAATCGCCGCGCGGCGAGCGACTGCGAAATAATCCCGCTCATCGTGCGCGTATGGTACATCACCATCTGGCCATTGATTTGCCCCAGCGCCTTCCGAATGGAGGCCGTCTCGGCGAGGGGTGAGCCCGTAGTTCGCACCATGACCCTGATTCCTCCCGCCCCGATCATCATGAGTCGATCCGGAATTTGCAAAATCGGAAAATAGCATTGCGCCTGGATCGGAGAGGCCGGGTTCTCATCAAGACCCCACTGCTTCACGTGTCCGACCACCCCCACGACTTCCGCTGTGATATTCAGGATGTCGAAGCTGACGCGTTTGCCGACCGGGTCCTGTCCCCTGAAGGCGAGCCGTGCAAAGCGGTCGTCGATGACGATAACGAGAGGGGAATGCTCGTCGTCTTGCGGCGAGAGAAACCGGCCGCGCACCAGCGGAATCTTCATGACCTTCAAGTAGTCCGGTTGGACAAGATAAAACAGCGAGGTTCTCATATCGGATTGGCTCGAGGGCTTTGGCTGGCCTTCCGTCCAGAACGGCAGCTCCATATCTCCCCACATGGGAATGGCGCCGCCCGAAACCGAGGTGGTCGCAATACCGGGAACGGCATCGAGGCTATCGTGGATCAGGCGCCAAGCGGCACGAATGGCATTTGGGGAATTGATCGTGGCGGGGAACGACAGATCGAAGGCCAGAACATTGTGAGGATCGAACCCAGGATTGACGCGCCAGAGCCCGGCGAGGCTGCGAATCATCAGTCCGGCCCCAACTAACAAGACGAGCGCAAGGGCCATTTCCACGACCACAAAGGTGCCTTGCAAGCGATGCCGGGCGCCGCTCGATCCGCGCCCCCCTTCTTTGAGTGTTTCGTGTAGGTCGGCGTGCGAGGTTTTGAGCGCCGGAGCCAGACCGAATAGAATTCCCGCCAGCACAGACGCGCCGAGAGAGAATAAAAGCACTCGCCCGTCGAGGTGGATTTCTTGGGCTCGTGGGAGCGCTTGGGGGAGGACCTTGAGGGCCGCCTGAGTCCCCCAAGAGGCCAGCAGCAACCCCAAGCCGCCGCCACTCAATGCCAGCAGGATGCTTTCGGTCAGGAGTTGCCGGACCACGCGACCCCGGCCCGCGCCCAGCGCCGTGCGGACTGCGAACTCACGCGTGCGCCCCGTCGAGCGCGCCAGGAGAAGATTGGCAACATTGACGCAGGCAATCAGGAGCACAAAGCCCACGGCCGCCAGCAGCACCAGCAAAATCGGCTGGATGTCGCCCACGGTGTCCTGCTTGAGCGGCACCAGCGTGATTCCCGTGTCTTTGTCGGCGTCGGGATAGGCCTCCGCCAGATGCCGCCCGATCGCATCCATGTCGGCCTTCGCCTGCGCGAAGGTGACGCCGGGCTTCAGCCGCCCGATCGCGTTCATGCCCATCGGCACTTTGCGGTCGCGAAAAGACGGATCATTCCATTGACCGATGGGAACGAAAACGTCAGCGGGCTGCTGGAAGTTCCACCCGATGAAATAAAAATCGGAAGGAATCACCCCGACGATGGCGTACACCGTGCCATCCAGGGTCAGCGTTTTGTCGACCACGTCATTGGAAGAGCCGAACTTGCGCTTCCAAAAGCCGCCACTAATCAACGCCACCGGCTTGCTGCCTACCTGGTCCTCTTCGGAAAGAAACGTCCGGCCCAATGCCGGCTTCACACCCAACAAATCGAAGAAGCTCGCAGAAATCATGTCGGCGGGCACGCGCTCGGCCTCGCCCATCCCCGTCAGGTTGAAGTCATGTGACCGGTAAGCTGCCAGCCCGGAAAAAGAACGGTTGTCGCGCACCCAGTCCAGGAAATTAGGATAAGAAATAGACCACTGGAGAGCCTGCGGCGTCCGCGCATAGAGCGCAACCAGCCGGTCCGGCTCCGTATAACGGAGGGGATTCAGCAGCACGCCGTTGATAACGGAAAATAATGCCGTGTTCGCGCCAATGCCCAGCGCCAGCGTGATGACCGCCACCACGGTGAAGCCGGGATTCTTAGCCAGCATTCGCAGGCCGTAGCGAAGGTCTTGAAGAAGAGTGCCCATCGTTCACCTCCGGCAGGGTAGCTTAAAAGAGGAAAGCCGCGCGGTCCTGCGGCTCGGGGCTTGCGGCAGCCGGCCTAGCGCCTGCTAGTTCCGACTGATCTCCGGGGAGCCATCACCGGGGTGCGCCGTGCTTTCGTCAACGATCTGGCCGTCAAAGAGGTATACGGTTCGGTCCGCAAACCGGCTGTAGCGCGGATCGTGCGTGACCATGCAGATGGTCGCTCCTTCCCGATGCAGATCCCGCAGCAAGTCCATGACCGCTTCGCTGTTCTTCGAGTCCAGGTTCCCGGTGGGTTCGTCCGCGAGCAGAATGGAGGGCTTCCCCGCGAGCGCCCGCGCTGCCGCCACACGCTGCTGTTGGCCGCCGGAAAGCTGCGAGGGATAATGTTTCATGCGGTATGACATCCCCACGCGTTCGAGCGCCTCCTGCACCCGCTGCTTGCGCTCCGCGGAGCCCATGCCCCGGTAGGTGAGCGGCAGTTCCACGTTCTCGTACACCGTCAGGTCACCGATCAGGTTGAACGCCTGGAAGATGAATCCAATCTCCCGATTGCGAATCCGCGTGCGTTGCGCGAGCGTCAGGTCCTCGACGGGCGACCCGTTTAACATGTACTTGCCCTCCGAGGGGGAATCCAGCAATCCCAGAATGGAGAGCAGGGTCGACTTCCCACAGCCCGACGGACCGGCGATGGCCACGAACTCGCCGCGGTTGATTTCGAGGTGAATTCCTGAAAGCGCGTGCGTCTCCACTTCCTCAGTTAAGAAAACCTTCGTGGTGCCCTCCAGCCGGATCAAGGCCCGGGTGGCTGGCAACTCCTCTAGGACGGCAGTTCCTATTTGTGGTTCTGGCTCAACAGATGCGTGCATGATCGTCTCCTTTCCGTCTTAGCAGCGCCGGGTTACCTCCATGTTGAGCGGAGGACCGCTCGGACGCTAACGACTCTTACTCCTAAGTACGCAACTGAGGGCCCATTGTTCCAAATGATTAACCTGCGGATTCGACGGCAGTTACGGCAGGGCGCGACTTGGAGAGTCTGCTCTGAATGTTCGAAAATGGGATTGGGTGTTTTGAATTCGGTCAACCTTGACCTGCCCCCGGGCCCGTCTCACAGACGCATGGCGTGGCGGTCGGCATGCCCCGTGATCACGCGACCCAGCTTGGTGTCCTCGGCCTTGTACACCACACCCCTGCCGCCGCCCCCGAGCTTCTCGAGGACGCGGTAGAGGGAGACGATCGTGCCTATCATGAGAGCGGGCCCACCTTTGCTGGCATCTTAGGCCGCAGCCATGAGCAAGTCAATACGGGGTAATTACGGGGAAAAATTCATACGGTGCGGGAGGTCCTGTATGTGCGGGGCGGTGCGCAAGGGGTCCAATCTGGGATTGGTCCTCCCTGGCCGCCCAGCGTTTACCTAACGGAGCCTTAGACTAGTTGAATCGGATTCAGCCTGAAAAACGCCCTGCTCGTCCCGTACCGTTTCATCCAGCTAATCATGGACTAGCGGACAAGGAGACCGCTAGCCATGAAGAGCAAAAGCCCTAAAAAGAAGCTGGCCCGTCCAAAACGAATCCTTCGCCTTCCCGATTTGGACCACCCCAAGGTAGCCGTCCTGAATACTCTGAGCTCGCCCGATTCTCAACGCTCCTACCGGTTCGCCATCGACGATTTCATCGCGTGGTATTGTTCCGAGCCCAGACTGGCTTTAAACAAGACCGTCGTCCTGCGTTACAAACTGCAATTGGAAGCCCGCCAGTTGTCGTCGTCCACGATCAACCTGCGACTGGCCGCCGTGAGAAGACTGGCCTATGAGGCAGCTGATACCGGCCTGCTGAGCCCAGAGTTGGCGGCGGGAATTCGCCGCGTGAAGGGAGCAAAGAAACTCGGTGTCCGGCTGGGCAATTGGCTCAGTTCCGATGAGGCCAAAGCGCTGCTTGACTCCCCCAACGTCCAAACGGTCCGTGGCAAACGCAGCCGAGGCATCCTCGCAGTCTGCCTCGGGTGCGGCCTGCGCCGATCGGAGTTGGCGCATCTTACGGTCGAGCACCTGCAAAAAAGGGAAGATCACTGGGCCATTGTCGATCTGATAGGAAAGGGAGGGCATATTCGAACAGTGCCTGTGCCGAATTGGGTCAAATCTGCCCTGGACGTATGGCTGGAGGCCGCCCGTATATCCAGTGGGCGAGTCTTTCGCCGTGTGAATAAGAGCGGATATGTCTGGGGTACAGGAGTCACTGAAAAGGTCGTCTGGTGTGTGGTGAGGGAGTGCGCAGCCAAAGCAGGAATAGCCAAGCTGGCGCCTCATGATCTTCGCCGCACGTGTGCCCGGCTCTGTCATGTCACGGGTGGGGAGCTTGAGCAGATCCAGTTTTTGCTCGGCCATGTGAGCGTACAGACCACGGAACAATACCTTGGATGCAGACAGAGGTTGAAGAACGCAGTGAACGACTGCATCGGGATTGAACCGGAGGAAGATCGCCTTGGCGGCTGAGCATCGAGGCTCACTGACATAGGCGAAGAGCCGACTTATCAAGCCGAATCCGCCGGGCGACAAGTTGGACGAAAGTTTTTCGTGGGATGGCGGACTTGCCAAGACTCGGTTGCGGATTCGGTCCGCAATCACTACACTGCTATACGGGAACTATCCGCTAGTGCAGCCAGCCCAGGGGGCGCTCTGCCTCGAGCCGGACTTGACGATGAAGCCTCTAGAATTGAATTGTCAAGTCCGCGGATTAGCGGGGAGATTCACTCTCCATTGTAAAGTGGGAAATTCATGGAAGGGCATGGGACATACCGTGGTAGGGGGAGCCCGAAACTGAACGCGCTTCGGGCAGGCGGCCGTTGCGTCACATGTCTTTGATGGAGCATTCCTGGTGGCGAACTTATTGTTAGCACCGTTCGAGTGGGCGCAGTTCTGGCGCAAGAGATCTATGGGCACGAGGGAACACAGCGATGGCACTGTATCGCCGAGAAGTCTGTTGGTTCACAAGAAATCGCGATGGCACAGGTTCGTTGTTGTGCTGGCGGGATTAGGATTGGCTCTCAGTAAACCACTTGCGGGTGAGCCCCTTTCCCCGACTCATGTCGACGATTTCACGGGCCATCCACGCGTCATCATCATAAGTGACATCGGCAACGAGCCTGACGATCAGATGTCGCTCGTGCGTTTGCTGCTGTATTCGAACGAACTCGACATCGAAGGGCTAATTGCTTCCACCTCCACCTGGCAGAAGACTGCTGTGCATCCCGAAACCATGCGCACCCTGATCCAAGCTTACGGGCAAGTGCGGTCCAACCTCCTTTTACACGCAAAGGGTTGGCCCACAGCCGAGGATCTGGATGGCCGGGTCTTCACGGGGCAGCCTGGATATGGTATGGCAGCTACCGGTGCTGGCAAAACCTCTGAGGGAGCGAAGGCGATCATCCGTGCGGGCGACCGCAACGACAAGCGCCCTTTGTGGATTTGCGTCTGGGGCGGGGCAAACACACTGGCCCAGGCGCTTTGGGAGGTGCGGGCAACCCGGCAACCCGATGAGGTGGAGAAGTTCACCGAAAAGCTCAGGGTCTATTCCATCTCGGATCAGGACGACGCCGGGCCGTGGATTCGACGTGAGTTTCCGAGTTTGTCTTATATCGTTGAGCCGTCAACGCCGACTGGAGGCGAGTATTATTATGCAACCTGGACAGGGATCAGCGGGGATGTCTACTACCGCAATTGCGCGGGCGCCCGTTTCGAGACTGTGACCAATGCGTGGTTGGACACGCACATCCGAAGTAAGGGGCCGCTTGGAAAATTGTATCCGCAGTTTGTCTTCATCATGGAAGGAGACACCCCTTCCTTTTTAGGGCTGATCGACAATGGCCTGAATGCATATCGCCGGCCCGACTGGGGCGGTTGGGGAGGGCGGTATGTTTACCGGCAGCCGTACGGAGAAACTCATCCGATTTGGACGCAGGGAGGTGATTTGTTCTCGCGGGTAACATCGCAGGACACCGTCTCCGGCGTCGATGGCAGGCAATATACGTCCGACCAAGCGACGGTTTGGCGCTGGCGCGAGGCGTTCCAACACGATTTCGAGGCCAGGATGGATTGGACGATCGCAGATTACGCCCACGCCAATCATAATCCACTGGTTGAAGTGAATGGGCAGTCGGGGACGACGCCGATTGTGATGGATGTCGAAGTCGGACAGCCCGTGCAACTCGATGCGAGCCGCAGCCACGATCCCGACGGCCAGAAACTAAGCTACAGCTGGTTTCACTATGCCGAAGCCGGGGGAACCGATGCGAATTTGGCCCCAGTCGCCATCACCGGGGCCGACACTCCAATGGCTGTAGTGACACCCACCGCGCTGTGCCGTTCTTCCTGGTTGCCAGTGGCTGCTCCATGTTCTGGGACCGGAACAGCGCACATCATCCTTTCTGTAACCGACGACGGCTCTCCTCGGCTGACATCTTACAGGCGAATAATCTTGAACGTGCACGCGGCTCAGCCCCACTAGCTCGGACCGCTGCATGATAGGAGATCAGGCGACAGCGGATGGCGGTGCACGGCGCGACTCGTTATCTTCAGACTTAGATGGGATGCAAGAAGCCGAAAACTCGGCTTAGACTTGGTCCCAAAAAACGGGTCCGATCAACCAGGGGATTCTCCCGCATCCCCCCTGGTACAAAAAAGTCCGGTCCGGCTATTTGCCTGAAGCATCGAGGGTTGCGATGCAAACCAGGGTCAATGGACTGCCATTGTAATCCGATTCATACTTCCACATAACCTTGTCTCCATCAAGGCTTCCGGCAATCTGAACTTCTTTGTCGGCAGACTTGCAGGTGCCGGTAAGCTTGTTGTCGCTCTGGACGAACTTGCAGTGCTGATCGCTTTCGTTGCCGGCAATGCTGTTGTGGACAGTCCATCGGCCGTTTAGGTTCGGTGCCCCAGCTGCAAACGTAGTGGTGGTGCCCAGGAAGGCGGAGAATACGAGGAGTTCCGTCATCCCTATTCTCTTCGAATGGGTTGAAGTTGAGGTGATCGTGGTTGGTTGCCCAACTGGCGTCCGTGGCGGTGGCCATTTGTGCACACAGGACGTATCAGGTTTTTCGGCTCCGCAGCAAGCAGCTTCAATTGCTGGCGGAGCTTGCTCTTGATCTCTAGAAGGAAATCGTTTGTTGCAAGGGCAGATCTTGGGATGATCCGCCAACCCGGATGACATAATCTCCGGAAACGAGTTCCCAGGAATCCGAGGATTCGTCGTAAATCGTCAATCGGCCGCGGCTTACCGGAACGGAAACCTGCTTCGATTCGCCAGGTGCGAGGTTAACCTTGATCCAGCCGACCAGGCGCTTCGGCGGCTCGCCGGCCGCATCAGGAAAAGATGCGTAGACCTGAGCAGTCTCGATGCCTGCGCGCTTGCCCGTGTTCTTCACTGTAAAGGTGACGATTGTTGAATCGCCCGGTGTGACCGCTAGCCCGGAATAGGCGAAGGTCGTATACGAGAGACCAAAGCCGAAGGGGAAGAGCACGGGTTTCTTCTCGGCGTCGTACCATTTGTAGCCAACCTTTAGCGCTTCGTCGTACACCACATCAAAAGAGGGCCCCACTCTCATAGCGGCTACAAAGATCCCAGGGAACCCAGGAAGCTTCGGAGCTGGGTGCTCCGCATCGGGCGCCGGCGGATTCACGTGAACCGGGTGGGGCAGATCGGCTTCGGTCTTCGGGAACGTGAGCGCAAGCTTTCCGGATGGATTCACATCGCCGAAGAGGATGTTGCCGATCGCCTCCGATCCTCGAATCCCCGGATACCACGCCTCGACCACAGCGCTCACCCTGCCGATCCACGGCATCAGGACAGCACCTCCGGTCTCCAGCACCACAATCGTATGCGGGTTAGCTGCCGCCACCGCTTCAATCAGGGCGTCCTGGTTTTCCGGAAGCGAGAGATTCGGCAAATCCATTCCCTCGGATTCGTGTTGCACCGCAAACACAATCGCAACCTGCGACGATCTGGAAAGTGCTGCAGCAGACGCCGGATCCGTGCCCGGATCGAACTTCACCACCGCGCCCGCGGCCTTTGCACCGATGCCCTTGAGCGGGGCTGATCGGTGATAAACGGGAGCCATCCATGCGACAAGCAGATTGTTCGCGATCTCTGCAGGAAGAGGAACTGCATTGCCGCCCGCAGGAGACACCTGGGAAGACCCTGCCCCCGACAGCACACCCACATCCGCATGCCCACCTATGACAGCTATGGACTTGACTGAGTCCGCGCTTAGAGGCAACTGCCCGTGCTCATTCTTCAAAAGCACAGCGCCCCTCTCTTCGACCTTCTGCGCGACTTCAAAGCCCCGCATCACATCGGGAGATTCCGGCTGCGGCGGATCGTCCACGATGCCGGCATCGAACTCAGCGCGCAGGATACGATGCACCATGTCGTTGAGCCGTTCCAATGGCACCTCGCCGCTTTCCACGGCCTTCTTCAGCGGCTCACCGAAGTTGTCATTTCCTGGCATCTCGATGTCAAGACCTGCCAGCGCAGCTTTTGCCGTGCTTTGTGTCGCGCCCCAGTCGGAGACAACAAACCCCTTAAATCCGAAGTCTTTTTTCAGCACATCGGTCAGCGTGTACGGGTTTTCGCAAGCGTAGGTCCCGTTGATCTGATTGTAAGAGCACATCACCGCGCCCGCTCCGGAGTCCCTCAACGCAATCTGAAACGCCAGCAGATCGCTCTCCCGCATGGCACGCTTGCTGATCACGGAGTTGATGACAAAGCGGCCTGCTTCCTGGTCATTGACCGCATAATGCTTCACGTCTGTGATGAGGTGGAGTGCCTTCTCAGCCTTTAATTCCTGGCCCGCCAGCGTGCCGGCAAGCAGCGGATCTTCGCCCTTGTATTCGAATGTGCGGCCATTGCGCGGCTCGCGGATCAGGTTGATACCCGAGCCCAGGGACATGTTGAACCCGAGCGATCGCAACTCCTTCCCGACCATCGTCCCGACCTCAAACGAGAGTGCGGGATCCCACGCCGCCGCCATTGCCTCCGCCGAGGGCAATGCAGTTGCATAGCATCCTTTTACTCCCGCGCCGGAGACACCCTCCACTGAATCCGACATCTGCAGATCAGGAATACCCAGGCGCGGGATCCCGGGAATAAAGCCCCCGCCTGAAATGGCGCGGGTTCCGGGCCCCGATTCCGGCTGCATGAACATGGCCTGCCAACCGAGACCGTGCACCAGTTGGATCTTCTCGTCCAGTGTCATCTCTTTAATGACCATGTCGGCGCGTGCATCTGGAGAGAGGCTCTTATCGGACCAGGGAAAATGTTTCGATTGCGTCATTCCCGGAAATTGCGCCGCGGCCGTGGATCCCATGGCAAGAGCGGTCAAAAGAGCGATCGAGCAAGCGACTCGCTTCTGCTTCTTTGGTTTTGTCATGACCCGATCTGCCTTTCTCGTTTCATTGATGCTCCACGTCAAAGCCACGTCCGTTGGAAGCACCTGATATTAGTGCATTCCCTGTGACGCTGCAACCCTCCTCCGGCGAAGGCCATCGAGCTGCTGCGTCCGGCGGCGCCTTATGAGCTTGCGTTTCTTGGCGTTCCGTACTTTCGCAGGTATTCTCACCTGCGCGCTGGTGGGATGCCAGAGGGGGCGGCAGAGTTTCAGAGGGTTCTCGACCACAGAGGTGTCGTCGCGCCATTCCCGGTCTATCCGTTGCCCCAGCTGGGACTGGCGCGCGCTTACGCTCTCCATCGCAACACCACCGAAGCCCGCTAGGCCTATCAGGATTTCTTCGCCCTCCGGAGAGACGCAGACCCGGATATCCCCGCCCTTAAGGAAGCTAAGGCTGAATACGCAAAGTTGAAATAATTCCCCCGCTCCGCCTCCGTTCCCACGAACTCCTGCGCCCGATGAATTTCCACCCGTAAGCTATCGTGAGTGCATCTCGCCGTATTTGGAAACCTCACGGTGATCCCGGTCGAGTAGGACGTTGGGGATTCTGCCTGATAAACGCCCTTCCACGCCCAAATCAACTTCGTCATCCCAGCGATGCGACAAGACTGGGCTTGCGCGTTGCAGGCGCTCGCAGCGAGGTGTATGCTACGCCTCAGGCTGAAAATCAAGTCGTAAATCGCGGATGAAAGGAGACCCAACCATGCCTATGTACATCACATTGTCACGGTGGACCCAAAAGGGCGTGGAGCAAATCAAGGAAAGTCCTGCCAGGCTCGAGGCATTCAAACAATTGGTTAAATCTGCGGGCGGAGACGTGAAGGGGTTCTACATGGTAACGGGGCAGTACGACATCGTGACCCTTACTCAGGCGCCGAACGATGAGGTAGTGGCCAAGGTAGCTCTCGCGACGGCCTCACAAGGCAGTCTCAAGACCGAGACCCTTCGTGCGTTTACAGAAGATGAATACCGCAGGATCATCGCAGCTCTGCCGTGAGAAGTTCGCGGTAAGGCTGGCTCAGGAACACTGCGGCCAGAGCGTCCGGCGCTCCGGCCCTTCGAAACGGACAGGCTGGTTTGCGCCTAAGTGCCGACCCGCACCGGTGGCCCATCGCGCTCGCCTCACATTGGACCGTGCCTGATTGCATGGTCACTCGTAAACAAACCCAGTGCACTGCGGTTCTTCCTTTAACAACAGTAGTCACTTGGCCGTGTCAGCTAACGTGACAAGTGGGCGTGAAGGTCCAAATGGCGTTCGAGGAAACAGCTCCTGCCTTGGCGCCAAGGGTTTACCTACATTCGATAACTGCCCAACCCACCACCTAAGCCGGATACGCCCTTCCACGCTAGAATCCGTCTTACGCAACACAACGGGCCAATTGACTGCTAGGTTCCGAAAGGTCGGGCTCGGCTGGACACCCGCTGCCTGCACTGAAATGCTTGCCAAAAAACCCTGTTCATGGGCTCGCCGCAAGTGCTTGATTCTCCGATGCGGGTTTTGACGAGATTCGCCTGCCCGAAATTGCTAAACGCAGGAACCTGAGTTTGAGAGCCGCTACTACCCGTTGTGGTTTGAAATTGACAGGGGACTAGGGATTGTGCCACAGTTAGAAACGAATGGGGGAAATCAGCTTCCGTCCCCTTCCCGACTCTGTTAGGACAGATGGTAAGGAGCATTGACAACCACATGTCCTCCTGGAAAGTCATTGCGTTGATTAACGGCGAAATCGAAGCCGTTACTGGCCCAGGTGCTCAAGACCGGCCGGGCGCCCACGAAGGGATGGTCTGGCAAGGGGTAGCCGCTGACAAAGGCGAAGCCCTCCAAAGTGCAGAGAAAGCCGATCCCAGGGTCGACCTAGAATGGATGCGCATTCGCTACGAGAGGGATCTTATCAAACGGTAGGATCTCGCTTAGCCCCTTGCAGCCCCTCGTTTCGGACTGGCTTATTTTCGCTTCCTGGCGCCTTTTGCTCGGCACCTCCAACGGGCAGGGGGGTAGTGGTACAGTTTGAATTCCAGCGCGAAAGGCCTTGCAGGCGGAATACGCGATGGTATTCTTAGCGAATGGATGAGAGAGAAGACACGTGCGCGATTTGTCATAAGGTTTTTGAGCCCGATGACGACGTTGTTCCATACGGAAACGGTCTTGCTCACCGAGAGTGCAAAGAGCGCGAGGACCACAAATAGAAAAGCCCCGGTTCCCGCAGGGGCCTCTCAGAACTTTTGGGCGCAAGCCGAGGGTTCAGCAACCTGCGTTCCCTCAAGCAACAAGTAAGCTCATACCCTGCCCGCCGGACCAATCGAATGACCACGACAGAGCGTCAGCACTTCAGTTTGAATCCTCCGTAGAAAAGTCGGTCGTGGGTCACTATCCGGGAAGCCGACTTAGATCGGCATAGGGGCGGCGGTCACCCGCCGACCCCTGCCACACCACCGTGCGTACGGGTCCGTACACGGCGGTTCGAGTTGGTTACGCTAGCACCCCTCGATCAGCGTCGGAAGTCCGAGTGATTTG
>Ga0326728_10009368_pt1 | contig 23631 bp, 16 predicted proteins | sample MB3enrmetagenome_FD_207602 | JGI IMG/M metagenome (GOLD analysis project Ga0326728, IMG submission 207602) | Lab enriched peat soil microbial communities from McLean, Ithaca, NY, United States - MB31MN | ecosystem: Environmental > Terrestrial > Soil > Wetlands > Peat | place: USA: New York... | reverse complement strand
TAGTGGTATTCCCACCGTAATTTTCCGGACTGCTCAAAGCACAGCAGGGAGCCGCCGGCTTCCTCCAGGTTCTCGGGCAGCAGGTTGAAGAGGACCTCGGTGCGGCCGTCGTTGTCGATGTCCGCAATCAGCACCTTGTCTTTCACGAACTGTTCGTAGCGAGTTGCAAAAGCGGGGAAGCGCTTCTCCCAGCAAACGCGGTCCTTGGCATCGAGGATCTGCAGATGGGCGCCGTTCAGCACCCAGGTGTGCGGCACACGCGCGCCTGGCAGGATGCCGGTCCGCCGGAGAACCAGGATACCCGCCGCCAGCAAAGCCACCACGCACGCGGCGCCCATATATCGCAGCCATCGCCGGCGGGAGTTTGCCGCGTTGGCGATTCCCGCGTGCTGACTAATCCCCCCCGATTCCAACCATTCCCGGAGTTCGTCCGAGTAAGCGAAGACGCGCGCCTTACGCCCGCTTCCCTGACGATAGACGGGTAATCCGGCTTCTTCCCAGCGCTGCACCGAACGCACGGTGACACCCAGATAGGCGGCGATTTCCTTCCACGACTGGAGGACCCGGCGCTTAGGAGCCTCGTGCAGCACGGCCACGATTCATTTTTACACAATCCGGTCCTCTTCACTCGGGAAACGCAAAACCGCGCCATTGGCGTGGTCCCATCCCGCGTGGCGCCTGGAGGAACCGCCGCATGGCGACGCGGACGCTTCATGTCACAATGGCGGTCAACCTCCCGACTTCGGCACCCGGCGAAAGCACCAGCCGTTCGACACGTAGCGTCCAAGGTTCAGAAGTCGATTGAATAGAAAGTCCAGTTTACAGTGATCGTGGCCATAGTAGCACTGTCGGAGAATTGCACATCTATGGGACCTGTAAAGGGGAAGGCATCCGGGGATTGGCAATCGGAGGCAAACAGAGGCGTCTGAGGAGCCGCTTTGATGGTCACGGTGACCGTGCCCGAGCCGGTGCCACTCAGGGGCGAAACCGTAATGGTGTCCTGATCCGGGTCGGCAATCCCGAACCACGCAACGGCGAGATAGGAAGTGACCGACCAGTTGACTCCAACGGGAGCCGAAACTTGAAACGTCCCGGAGATCTGCCCTCCCGAGCACCCACCAACGGCGCCGAGATTCAATGTCGTTGGGCTCACGCCCTCAGTGCCCCCTCCCCCCGTGGGAATCTTCGTAAGGGTAAAACTCAGGGTGGACGGCCCAGCAGGGACCGACGCGGTCTGGGTGGCAGGGGTATATCCGGTTGCCCCGGCGCGTACCACATAGTTGCCCGCCGGTACCGGAATCGTCGCGGTTCCCTGGCTGCCGATTTGAGCGGGAAACCCAAATCCCAGGTTACTCGTGCTTATAAACTGCAATGAACCCGGAGTGACGGGCGCGCCCTGCGGCGTCGTCACGTTTACAGTAAGATTCGGATTTGGAGGAAAGACGTTCACCGGTTTATATGTCTGGGCGAAGTTACAAGTTGGGAGGATAATCTTGAGACCTCCCACCGAGATTGTGACTTCGATGACCGATGTCGCGCCCTCAGCCTCGCACATATCGGCTGTGGCCATGCCATAAATGCTTCTCTGGAGCGCAATCCACGTCGTTGCCAGATCGAGATCTGGGATTCCCAACAGGTCGCCAAGGTGTGGAACAACGCTGAGTCCGAGGGCGTCGCCGGTTTGTTCCGCCCCCCACTCGACAATCTGCTCGTTGTTGTCGTCAGCCATCTGATCGAACATGTGATCGAGGTAATCGTCAATCGGAATAGCGGGGCCTGTCGAAACCTTCACGACCCCTCGGAGGATGGATGGAATTTGCATGCCGTAGGGGGTGCCCAGGTTCTGAAGCGCCGTCGATACGAGCTTGGCGAGGTTTCCAGCGCTCGGGTCGGTGGTGCTTGGAGCTGGCGATGGCGGGACGGGCAGGTTCTTGAGGACACTCGTCTGGATGGGCGGCCCGGCGAGATCGGCAACCGGACCGGTTCCCACCTGTACCGGGATAGATACGCTCCCCGTACTGGTCTGGTTGGCTCGAAGCTGGGGCAGCCAGGAAAGAGCCTGAGTCTGAGATGAACTAGAGGGGGGGCCAAGCGAAAGAAACTGTACTGGATAGTTTCCGGAAGGGTCGGCGACCAGAAGCAATGCTCTGCCAGGCTGAGCGGGATCCACGGCTACCGCTACCGCTAACCCGGTAGTAATGGTGCTGCCGGCGTCCGCATCCATCAACTGCACCGGGAAAGTGAACCCGCCTGAGCAAACGGTGGCGCTGCCTGTGGCGTCCGTCATGGCCGCTGAGGGGGCCTGGCACGCCGGCTGGATAGCTATGCTGGCGGTGGCCGATTTGGAGGAGTCGGCGAGACTGGTCGCCGCTACCGCGACAGTATTTGAAGTGGGAATCGCGGAGGGGGGCGTATAGAGCCCGCCGGTCGAGATGGTTCCCACCGTGGCATTGCCGCCGGCGATGTTGTTGACGCTCCAGGCCACCCCGGTATTGGCCGTTCCCGTGACGGTGGCGCTGAATTGCTGAGTGCTGCCTTGAGCGACTGTCGCCGCGGTTGGCGAGATACTGATGAGCACCGGCCCCGAGGTCCCCGCATTGATCGTCACCGCCGCGGACGCCGATTTCGTGGAATCGGCCACGCTCGTGGCGGCCACGGTCACGGTGTTTGGATTTGGCGCGGTGGAGGGCGCCGTGTACAAACCCGAGCTGGAGACCGTGCCGACGGTCGAGCTGCCGCCCGCGGCGCCATTCACGCTCCAGGTCACACTCAGGTTGGATGCGCCTGTGACGGTCGCGGTGAACTGTACCGTGCCGCCGGTCTGGACCGTGGCAGTGGCCGGCGAGATAGAAATCTGTACAGCCGGGGGGCCGCTAGCCTGCACCGCAATGGCGGACGTAGTGGAGTTGCCACCGCTCGAAAGCACGAGCGCGGCCGCACTGGCGCTGGCCACATTCGCCGGCACAAGGACATCCACTTGATCGAACCCTACGAGACCCGGCCTTAGGCCCGAAAAGACCACGTTCGCCGGGAGTCCCGCGATTGTCACTGTCGAGTTTTGAATCGTCCAGGAAAGCGGACTGAGTGGCGCCGCGGCGCCGGTGGGGGGCTGATTGGTCACGGTCCCCAGGCCTGTGCAGAAGACCGCCAGATACTCTCCTGGGATCGCGGGATTTGCCGCGGTCACGGCGGAATTATCGGCGTTATGGGTCACGCTGAAAATCCCGGGCGCCGTATTCGCCAGAGCCGTGGTAACCACGTTAGACGGTAAGCCGTTGGAGGTCACCTGGACCGCGAGAGTTGAGGCGCTGCCGACCTCCCAGGGAACCTGGGCGTTGATCTGAGTGGGGGAGACGTACAAAAGCGGAGCTGCGATTCCATTCATCAGAACCTGAGTCCCGCCGAGGTTAGTGGGAAGCTGCGGGGATCCCGACCCGCTTGTGCCGGTAGCCAGGGCCATGCCGTAAATCGCCACGAGCGACCCTGGCGCTACGGGACCCTGGGCGAAGTTGGCCGCGTTGACGACTTGGTTAGGCGAAATGACCGGAGCCCCCGTGATCGTGAAATTCAGGGTGAACAGGGGTGTACTGGAGTTGTCCCACGATACGCTGATGGACCAAACGCCAAAATTCGAGGCCGCGGAAGATCCACTGATGTAAACCTCGTCTGAAAAACACTCGTACCCGTTGGTTCCGGGTGAAGAAATGGCGGGCCATTGCACGCTCGTATAAAGCGTGCCGTCCGGGCGATAAAAGTTGGCCGTCGGAAAGTCTCCCACGGCCGCCAGGCCGACATCGAAGTACAGATACACGCCTGGCGACGCGGGTGTGAACGCGGTCACCAATGGTGGGGTGGTGCATGTGTTGTTGGAAAAGCCCGACGAGGTGGAAGTGACTTTGTCGAGCACCGTAAGGCCCTGGGCGAGCGTGAAATTCAGCGTGAATAAGGGTGTAGCGGAGTTGTTCCAAGCTACCTGAATGGTCCAAGTCCCCAGGTAGCCGGCGGCCGAGGCTCCGGCAATCTGGATCGGGTCGTAGAAACAAGCGTACCCGTTGTTTCCGATACTGGACAGCGAACTCCATTTGACATTTTGAAACAAGGTGCCGTCAGGACGGTAAATAGCTGCGGCTACGGTGTCCCCTATCGCCGCGTCGTCGACGGCAAAGTAGAGATATACATCCGGCGACGCCGGCGTGAACACCGTGACCAGGGGCGGAGTCGCGCCGCAGGTGCTGGGGGGCGCCGAAGAGGAAGTCACGTCGGCGAGGAGGGTCACAGCCGAGTAGGCCGGAGCCAGCAGGCACAAAGAAAAGAAGACGATTAAAATTTGGCTCCAGCGGATAAAGGCTCGGCCGCAATTCTCCGTAGAGGAGGACCAAACCGGCATCTCGGCGTCGGATTTGCCCTTCGGGAAAACCGGCGCGGTGGCGTTCGACGTTCCTTCCAGGACTCTCATTTTGCCCTCCTGGCCCGCATCGATTATACATCCAACCGCCTTAATTGGAGCGTTCGCGGTGCGTCCGAACTTCGTGCGCGCTCCGGTCGCCGTCACTTCCGCGACGGCTTCACCGCGCCGAGCGATAACTTCACAGTATCGCCAGGCACGAGTTCGTGATGCAGATGTTCGGAGGTGGGAAAAGTAAGTGCTATTGCGCACGAGTGCGTGCGCCACGAACCTGCCGCCCCGCCCGTAATCGGTCCACGATTTGCCGCAACTGCGGATCGGGCCTGATCCGCAGCGCCGCTTCATACTCGGCAATCGCTTCCGGCAGCCGGCCGGGCATCTGCGCCAGCGTACTCCCCAAATTGGCGTGCGCTTCCGCGAAATCGGGATCGATCCGCACGGCCGCCTGGTACTCGGCAATCGCCTCCGGCAGGCGCTCCGGTATGCGCGCCAGGGCGTTTGCCAGGTTGTAGTGAACTTCCGCGCGATCGGGTTCAATCCGCAGCGCCGCTTGGTATTCGCCAATCGCCTCCGGCAGCCGGCCGGGCATGCGCGCCAAGGCGTTCGCCAGGGCGTCGTGCGCATCCGCGTAATCGGGTCGAATGCGCAGCGCCGCCTGGTATTCGCCAATCGCCTCCGGCAGCCGGTCCGGTATGCGCGCCAGGGCGTTGGCCAGGTTGTAGTGCACGGACGCGAGACCGGGTCGAATGCGCAGCGCCGCCTGGTATTCGGCGATCGCCTCCGGCAGCCGGCCGGGCGTCCGCGCCAGGGCGTTCGCCAGGTTGTTGTGCGCTTCCGCGAAATCGGGCTCAATCCGCAGGGCTACCTGGTACTCGGCAATCGCCTCCGGCAATTGCTCGGGTATGCGCTCTAATTCCAAGCCCAGATTGTAGTGTGGCCGGGCGCTTCCCGGACAGACGTCCACGGCACTGGCCCAGAGACTGCGGTCGTCCCGCCAATCGAAGTTGCGGGCGTAGGTTCGCGCGGTGAAGGCCACGCACACCAGTCCTAGCGCGGCCCAGGCAACTCGCGCAGCCGCGGGCCGCTTCAGGAAGCGACGCTGGCCAAGCGCGCAAATGGCCGCGACCACGCAACCGGCCAGGCCCACCGAAGGCAGATAGAGAAACCGCTCGGCCATGATGCTCCCGATAAGGATGATCAGGTTCGAAGTGGGCGATAGTGCGACGAAAAAGAAAATCAGGAAGAAGAGTAGCGGCTTCCCCGTGCGGCGCCAGCGGACGGCCAGCAGGACGGCCAGGAGCGCGGCGCCCAGGCAAACCGCTAGCGCGATAAGCGCCTTGGCGTCCTCCCAGTTCGACACCTGCCAGCCGAATAACGGCACCGCGTTGTAGGAATAATCCGCCGACAAGCGGGCCGGCCAGAGAAACAGCCCCAGGAACATGCCAACCACTTTTACCGCCGTGAGCCGCGCGGTCCAGAAACCGGCGCTCACCAGGGGATTCTCGATGAACTCGACCAGCATGTGCGCATGCGCGCCGCTGCGCAAGTAGAAAAAGGCGGCAAACGGCAGCGCCACCGCGGCATAGGCGGGCGCCCGCCGGCGCCACGTCGCGCGATCGGACCACGTCAGGTCGTAAAGCAGCATGACGCCCGGCAAGACCGCGGCGCTCTCCTTCGAAAAAAGCCCGACCGCCTGGGCGGCGGCCACGCCCGCCAGCCACGCCACCCTGCGCCGCCCTCGGGCGGTGGCGCCTCTCACGTGGCACAACCAGCCCGCTAACACGCCGAAGGCTGCGAGCAGGTCGGCGCGCCCGACAATATTGGTCACCGATTCGGTGAGCAGCGGATGCAATCCCCAAATCGCGGCCAGCGCCAAAGCCGGCGCGGCTTCTCCAAAAATCAGTACGCCCAGCGCATACGCCAGCGCGACGTTGACTTCGTGTAGCGCGAAATTAACCCAGTGATAGCCCGCCGGGCTCGGGCCATCGCCGAGAACCGCGTAATTCAGCAGGTAGGAGAAAGTGGTGAACGGCCGATACAGTCCCGAGGTGGCCGCGCGCGTGCTGTTGCCGTACCAATACCCTCCGGTCAGAATGGACTCGATGTTTTGAGGCGTCGCCTCCCGGATACGGGGATCCTCCCCAATTGCCGAGGCATTATCGAATACCAGGGCCGCCTGGAAGGAATTGGAATAGGCCACAAAGACGAGGCCCCAGATCGCCAGCAGCCGCCACGCGTGCCGCCGCCACATACGGCCCGGTCCTCCGGCCACGAGGCCTTGCGTGCCGGCCGGATGTGACGCTTCGCGCGACCTCCGCCGCTTGTCAATCTTCCCCACTTGAGGTGTCAGTATAGCTCAGCGTGGCGGCTGGCTGGGGTCGCGCCGCTTCCATTTGTATGCCGCCAGCGAGTTTGTCCAGGAGTATTTTTCGGGGATGAATCGATGAAGTTGTCCGTCTTCGCGCTGCCGGTGGCATTGTTCATGTTGATCTTCACGGCCACCACTTCGCCCGGCTGATAGCCGCGACTGGGCAACTGCCGCGAATGGTTGTTGTAGTACTGGAAGAGCGCCTGCCATGCCAGTTCGCCGCTGGCTGCGCCCGTGAGCCTGGTCAGGGTGGCGGCCAGCATGGCGTCCACCGCCGATTGGTCCGCGTTCCGGTCGAGCCACCATTGGTCGGTGTTCTGTTTAAGCTGGCCGGCCCACTTGGCCGCCAGCGGGCCGCGCGCCCACACCACCCGGCCCGGGTTGATGCCTCGGGCCACGCCGACGGGGGTGTTGGCTTTAAATGGGATGAAATTGAAGTTCGAAGCCTTGGCGCTATCCGCCGCCGCTCCCGGGTAAACCAACGACGCCAGCCTCCAGCCCGCCACCGCGAGAACCGGCGCCGTTCCCCAGACCGCGGCCGCCCGGTGGCGCGAGAGCACGCCGCCAAACCGCTGCATCAGGGCCTTGATAGAGGTGGCGCCCAGCAGCCAGATGACAAAAGCAGACGCCACGGGAAAAGCCGCCCGCTGGCAGGGATAGCTCGCGCGGCCGGGCTTCGGGATGACCCGCACCAAAAACCAGACCAGCGCGGCGGCGCCGGTGCAGACCAGAATCAATCGTCGCCGGGAATCGGCCGCGTGGTGTGCGGCCCGCATCGCGGACCGAAGGAATATGGGTTTCGAGGTTGCCGTGAGGGTTCGTCCAACTCGGTTACGCCATAACGAAGCCGCCGCTGTAACATCGCGCACGGCCATCCGGTCACCGTTGCGAAGAAGCGAATGGGACTGGGATCCGGGTCAGGATCGCCCTGTTTCTTAGACTGCGGGATTCGGTGCGATTGCGAAATCGCTCGCTACCGCTCGCGGCTCCAAACAGAGCCACGATCGTGAGGGAGTGGCTTCCGGCAAAAGCACAGAACTGCGCGGTCAACAGTCCGGGCGTCTGCCGTCCAAGCGGCTAGCGTCCAGAGGGCGAGCGCGATTCCTAAACCCTTCACGACATATTAAGGAGCACTCCATCGGCGCGAGGGGGATTGGGATGCGAATCGGTTCACTACCGCCTACAATATCCGCACTCCCTCATTCGTCTACAACCGTAGGTGACGGACGTGGCAAGCCTGGGGCATATGGCACTCGAACAGAACCAGCGGATCTCGGAAGTGGTCAAACGGGAGCAATCCCGGCTGGGCAATTTCATTCGCCGGCGCGTCCCGGACCCGCGCGACGCCGAGGACATTCTGCAGGACGTCTTCTACGAGCTGGTGGAAGCGAACCGCCTGCTGATGCCGATCGAGCACGTCACCGCTTGGCTGTTTCGCGTGGCGCGCAATCGCATCACCGATCTCTTCCGCAAGAAGAAGCCGGAGAGCTTCAGCGATACCGCCGTCGCGGACGAGGACGACGAACTGCTGCGCTTGGAAGACCTGCTGCCTTCGCCCGCTGCCGGACCGGAGGCGCTTTACGCCAACAGCGTGCTTCTCGATGAACTCGAGTTGGCAGTCGACGAGCTGCCCGAGGAGCAGCGCGAGGTGTTTCTTGCGCACGAGTTGGAAGGGCGCAGCTTCCAGGAGATGGCCGCCGAAACCGGCGTCAGCGTGAATACCCTGCTCTCGCGCAAACGCTATGCGGTGCTGCATCTGCGCGAGCGATTGCAAAGCATTTACGACGAATTTACGAAAGGATGAGGAACTGAATATGAAAAGGAAATGGGTTTTCCTGGCTCCGCTGGCGATTCTGGCGGGGCTGCTGTTTATCGCCGTCGGCGGCGAAGTAGTGATGCAACTGTGGAACTGGCTGCTGCCGGCGCTCTTCGGGTGGCGCCAGGTTACCTTCTGGCAAGCTATTGGAATCCTAGCGCTATGCCGGATCCTCGTCGGCGGAATTGGAGGCCCCAGTTTCTCCCGCTCCAAGCACATGACCCCCGAGGAGCGGGAACGATTCCGACAACGCATACGAGAACGTTGCGGCATCGGCCCATCCGCCAGCGAGAGCAAGGGGCAATGAAGCCATGTCGACGGCGCTCGACCGGATTTTTCCTCAACGCATCGACAACACCTATCGCGGTCACCCCCTCGCGGTCTGGTTCTTCATACCGGTCGTGGTCTTGAAGACGGGTATCGCCCTGAGCAGCATCTTCAATGGCCGGGTGGCGGCGCGATCGGCGGATGGCATCCCCCTCGACAGCTTTGGCGCCGGCGGCGCGGAGGCCGTGGTGGCGCTCTTCGCGATCTGGGGACTTGCGCAGCTCGTCTTCAGCGTGCTCGGTGTACTGGCGCTCACTCGCTACCGCGCCATCATTCCGTTCCTGTTCGTCCTGTTCCTGCTCGAGCACCTCGCGAGGAAGTGGATTCTGCTGGTGAAGCCCATCGCCACGACCGGGACACCTCCAGGCACCTACGTCAATCTCGTAATCCTTGTGCTGACGATCGTTGGCCTGGCCCTGTCGCTACGGAACCGTGCGGATCTGCCGTTGCGGCAGTGAGGCTCCGCCCCGCCCGAGAACCCGAGATCGCGTCGCGGGCTTTCCCGTCACGTGGACACTGCGAAAGTGGACGCCCTCCGGTGGACGCCCGGTTCACTCGCCGCGCAGGTCGGCCGCAATCTGGTCGGCGGTAGCCCGTAATGCGTCCAGAATCGCCTTCCGATGATCGGCATCCAGCTCCCGCGACTTGGGCAGGGAAGCGCTGATCGCCGCGCCCACGTTGCCGGCCGGCCCGAAGATGGGAACTCCAAAGCAGAGGCCGTCGCACACGGATTCCTCCAGGTCGGTCGCGAAGCCCTGCTCCCGCACGCGCGCGAATTCCTGATCCAGCGCCGTGCGATCCGTGATCGTGTGTGCGGTGAACCGGTAAATCCCGTAGCTCCGCAACAGCTTTTCGCGCTGCTCTTCGGTTTGAAACGCCGTAATCACTTTCCCGAGCGAGCTGGCGTTCGGCGGAAGAATGTGGCCCACGATGTTGCTCATGCGAATCGCTTGGGGGCTTTCGACCACCGCGATCACTTCGCTCCGGTTATCGAACAGCGAAGCCACGCTGACCGTCTCCCGCAATTGCCGGCTCAGTTGCTGCATCCGGGGAATGGCCGCGCGCAGCAGCCGCGTCACGGTTTGTGTGGAAACCACCGAGTGCACACCAGGCGCCAGGGCGTACTTGCCCCACTCGCTCGCCGTCAGGCAGCCGGATGCTTCCAGGGTCCGCAGAAGCCGGAAGGTGGACGTTTTCGATAATTGAATCCGCTGCGCCACCTCGTTCAGCGCCATCGGTCCATTTCCCGCCTGAAGGACTTCGAGCGTCCCCAGCGCCTTAATCACCGCGCGCGAGGAGTAACGATCCTTACCTCGGCTGCTCACCACCGGCTCCGCCGCTTTAGTCCGCGCGCCGCGCACGCCTGGGAGCGGCACCCCACGTTTTATGGCCACGTTTCATAATATCGAAATCGGTTGCGATAGTACCAGCAGATGACCGTAATTTCGAAACGTGCGAGCGATTTGTGGCCACGACGCGGCGTTCGCCAGTGCGTGCCCCACAGAAAACCGGCTAAGCTGGTTACGTGACGACAGGCCCGCTGGAATTCGGACCCCGGCGGCTTCCTATCTGGATGGCGCGGATCTCCGGCATCGGTGCGTGTCTCTTTGGCGCGGCGCTGATGGTGGTGGCTGGATTGGTTGCCGATCAAGGCGCTTTCTTCGTCGCCTTCCTCGCTATCTTCGCCCTGTGCGCCGCCGCTTTCGGCTGGTGGATCTGGGTGAACGGCCTGCGCATGGCCAGGTTGCGCGCGGTCCTCATGCCCGATGCCCTGCACATAGTGGCGCACGGCGGCCGCCACTTATGGTTTCAGCGCGGCCTTGCCAAGGCCGTCGTCCCGTGGGCCGAAGTCCAGGGATTCACCGGCATGCGCGTGCTAAACCCCGCTTCGCCCAACCGCACCCAGACCACGTACATCCTTTACACCCAGCGCGGCGACTTCACGCTCAACGACGTCCAGTGGAACCATCTCGATGGGCTGGTCCGCGAGGTTTCCGCGCGCATCGGCCGCGCTCCCGGTGAAGTCGCCCCCGAACGGTCGGCGGTGCGCGCGGAAATCCAAGCCGGCCAACGCCGCCTCTACTCCTTTCAGCGCATCCTCGGTTGGACCATGGTCATTGCCTGCGGACCCCTGCTGGCGCTGACGGTTCTGGGCGGCTTCATCCAAGGCTTCTCGGCCGATCTGGCCCGGGCCTCGGTTTTTCTCCTCTTGGGTCTAGGCCTGGGCGTCTCGATGACCCGCTTCTATCGCCAGTAGCGCCTCCCGGATCTGTCCGGCATGCCGGCCCGGATGCGCCGCCATCATGAGCAGAGTCTCCCAGCAGTTCACCGTCCCCAGAAGCGGATGCGTGGTCAGCCGCGCGCGCAGATCCTCGCCGCACTGTTCCACGAACCGGATGGTGCGCTCCCTCCCCGCCAGGAAGCCTTGCGTCGCGGCCTCCAGCGTGGCGTACCGGCCCGCGGGTTTCACCACCTCCGGCGCCTCCATCCGAAGGCTGCGATCCGCGCCGCGCACCGGAATCAGCGCCTCCAGCCGCTGGTCGACCACCGGGGCCGCAACCGCGTGCGACGCCGCAATCCGGCCGAGCAGGTAATCTTCCGCCGCCGCCACATGCTCCACGCACTCCCGCACCGACCACCGGCGCGGGCCTGGGCGACACGCCGCCGCCTCTTCCGTGACCCCTCGCAGGGCGTCGAGCAACCCCCGCCGCCCCTTCTCCAGTTCCGCCAGTATCTGCTGCTTCTCGTGTGCGTCCATGGGCGCCTCCAATACACAAAAAAACTCCCGACCCCATGATAGGGATCGGGAGTTGCGATTCTCCCATTGAGAACTTGTGAAGCCCCAGCCTAGCTGCAGCCGCTCGTGCCGCCGCAATTGCCGCACTTATAGCAGCTTCCATTGCGCGTCATGATGGACCCGCATTCCGCGCACAGCGGAGCGTCCGCCACCACCGGCGAGAACTGCAACTGCTGCTGCGGATCGGGTTCCGTCGGCCGCAGATTGGGCGTCTCTCCCGCTTCGGTGACGGCATATTCCGGACCCATGAACTTCGCCCCCAGCCACCGGAAGATGTAATCCATGATGGACTTGGCGTACGGAATCTGCGGATTGCCCGTCCAACCGCTGGGCTCGAAGCGCACGTGCGCAAACTTGTCGACCAGGAACTTGAGCGGCACGCCGTACTGCAGGTTGAAGCTCACCGCCGTGGCGAACGCGTCCATCAGCCCGCTGATCGTCGACCCTTCCTTGGCCATGGTGATGAAGATCTCCCCCGGAGCCCCGTCATCGTACATGCCCACCGTGATATATCCTTCGTGGCCGCCGATCGAAAACTTGTGGGTTATCGACCGCCGCTCGTCCGGCAGCTTGCGCCGCACCGGCCGGTACACCACCTTCTCCGGCGTGGGCGCGGCCGGGGCCGTCGCGCCAGCCGCCTTCTTCTCGCCCTTCGCCGACCCCGATCCCGAACTCAGCGGCTGCACTCTCTTCGAATTGTCCCGGTAAATGGCCACGGCCTTCAGCCCCAGCTTCCAGCTTTCGGTGTAGGCCTCCATGATTTCTTCCACCGTCGACTCTTCGGGCATGTTGATGGTCTTCGAAATCGCGCCCGATATGAACGGCTGCACCGCCGCCATCATGCGCACGTGGCCCATGTAGTGAATCGACCGCGTCCCGTTCTGCGGACGGAAACTGCAGTCGAACACCGGCAGGTGCTCCGGCTTCAGATTCGGCGCGCCCTCGATCGTGCCCGTGGAATCGATGTGGGCCACGATCTTCTCCACCTGCTCCGGCTTGTACCCCAGTTTGATCAGCGCCGCCGGCACGGTGTTGTTGACGATCTTGATCACCCCGCCGCCCACCAGTTTCTTGAGCTTGATCAGCGCCAGGTCCGGCTCGATGCCGGTGGTGTCGCAATCCATCATGAACCCGATGGTCCCGGTGGGCGCGAGCACGGTAACCTGGGCGTTGCGATATCCATGGCGCCGGCCGGACTCGTAGGCCTCGTCCCAGCACTGCTGCGCCCCGTGGTACAGGGCCGTCGGAATGTTGTTCTTGTTGATGCGGCTCACCGAGTCGCGATGCATGCGGATCACTTCCAGAAACGGCTGTTGGTTGACGGCGTAACCCGGGAACGGGCCGGTAGCCTCGGCGATCCGCGAGCTGGTCAGGTACGACTGGCCGCACATTACCGCCGTGATGGCGCCCGCGAAATCCCGTCCCTGGTCGCTGTCGTAGGGAATGCCCATGGACATCAGCAGCGCGCCCAGGTTGGCGAACCCCAGCCCCAGCGGCCGGAAGTTGTGCGAGTTCTCGCCGATCCTCTGCGTGGGATAGCTGGCGTTGTCCACGATGATCTCCTGGGCCATGATCATGGTATCCACCGCGTGCCGGAAGGCCTCCACGTCGAACTGCCCGTCCGGTCCCACGAATTTCATCAGGTTGAGCGACGACAGGTTGCACGCCGAATCGTCCAGGAACATGTACTCGGAGCAAGGGTTCGACGCGTTGATCCGCGCCGTGTTCTTGCACGGGTGCCAGCGGTTCACGGTGGTATCGAACTGCATGCCCGGGTCGCCGCACTGGTGCGTGGCTTCGGCGATCTGGCGGAGCAACTGCCGCGCTTTAAGCCGCTTCACCGGCTGTCCCGTGGCCACCGACTTGGTCCACCAGTCGCCGTCGGCGGCCGCCGCTTCCATGAAATCGTCGGTCGCGCGCACGCTGTTGTTGGCGTTCTGGAAGAAGATCGAGCTATAGGCTTCCCCATCGATGGACGCGTCGTAACCGGCCTCCACCAGGGTGTAAGCCTTCTTCTCCTCTTTGGCCTTGCACCAGATGAACGGCTCGATGTCCGGATGGTCTACGTTCAAGATCACCATCTTGGCCGCGCGCCGCGTCTTGCCGCCCGATTTGATCACGCCGGCGAACGCGTCGAATCCCTTCATGAACGACAATGGACCGGATGCGCGCCCGCCGCCCGAGAGAATGGCGTCTTCCTCGCGCAGCGTCGACAGGTTCGACCCCGTCCCCGAGCCCCACTTGAACAACATGCCTTCGGTCTTCGCCAGGTCCAGAATCGATTCCAGCGAATCGCGCACCGAAACGATAAAGCACGCCGAACACTGCGGCCGCGCAACGCCTTTTTCCAGCTTGGCGATTCGCCCCTCTTCGTGATCGAAGATCCAGCCGTAACCGCGCGCTTCCTTCACCCCCACGTTGAACCAAACCGGCGAATTAAAGCACGCCTTCTGCGTCAGCATCAAGTGCGCCAAGTCGCAACGGAACGATTCGCCGTCTTCCTCCGACCGGAAATACCCGTCCTGATTGCCCCATCGGGTGATGGTGTCCACCACCCGCTCCACCAGTTGAGCCACACTGGTTTCCCGCTCCGGCGATCCCAGCTTGCCATGAAAATATTTGCTCGCCACGATGTTGGTGGCGGTCTGCGACCAATCCACGGGAACTTCCACGTCGCGCTGCTCGAAGATCACGTTGCCCTTGTCGTTGCCGATCGAGGCCGTGCGAGTTTCCCACTGCACGTCGTCGTAGGGCGTCTTGCCCGGCTCCAGCTTGGCCGTAAAATAGCGCGGGAAGGCGACTCCCGTCCTGTTGTGCATTGTCGTTTTGGTGTCCACTGTATCCATTTTCGCACCCAGGGCAAAAACGGGCTGTCCCATGGTTGATTCCTCCGGGGTTCCTGCTTGAAGAAACGCCTTCGTAATCTTGCCCCAATATCTAGTGTGAGGTCAAGGTTTTTATCTATATGGTGTGTCTTGAGGTTACAGAGGACAGGTAAGAACCCGTACACATACCCCTGTCAAGTGGTGTTTTTTTGGGACCGGCGCGCCGCAGGAATTCGGCATAAATTGAATTGGGGCGGCCGCTGGCGCTACGCCGCCGCTCCCGCCGCGGCAGTCTGTAACAGCCCGCCGCGCACCGAACAGTAGTGCCGCCCCGCCGCGGCAACCACCCGTTCCACTTCATCGCGATCGAGCGGCCGCGGCAGAACGTCGTATCCGCCCCGGTTCAACACTTCGGACCATAGATAATCGTCCGCCGTCCGCGAAGTCACCACCAATTGCGGCGGATCGGGTAAATCCCGCAAATCGTCCAGCAGGCTCTGCCATCCGACGCCCGCCGAGGGATTCTCCGCAATCACCACCTGCACCGGATTGCGTCTCAGCCACCCCACCGCGCGGCGCCCGTCGCGCTGCTCGAACAGCCGCCATCCCAGATTCCGGAAGACGTCGCGGACCAAGCCTCGATCATTTTCGTATTCGCCCACTAATAGGGCGGACACCAAACCCTCGTATGTCATTGCGTTCATAGAGACAGGACTCCTCTTTGGATGACTTCAACGAAGAAATCGCTTGTCAACAGAGGCGGGAACGAACTAGCAGGGTTCCAGGCTTCTCCTCTAGTGTAGCCTGTTCCGGCGGAAACTCTCAATTATTTAAAGGAATGGTGGGCCCCAATTATGGGGGTACCGGTTTTTGACACATGTTGCACCCACGATTGGCACAGGCTCAGCCGCAAAGGCGGCTGCGGGCAGGATTGCCCGCCCCACGAAACCGGTGAGACTCCCCGGCCGCGATTACGGCGCTGCCGCGAGGTGCGCCGTCAGCATCCTGCGCACCGCGGCGAAGATCCGCTCGACCGCCGGACGGCGATAGGCCCACCGTTCGTCGGGCTCGGGCGGATTGACCACCATGGTGGCATTGGCTTCGAAGAGCAAAACATCTCCGCTGGCGCTCAAGCCGAAATCGATTCCGGCGTAGTCCAGGCCGAGTGTGGCTTGGATGCGGGCCAGCGCCTCCATGGCGCGAGGTCCCAGCACGCCCGGCATATTCTCCAGAAACTCGGCGTCCTCGGCGCGATTGTCCGCGTGCTCCGCCATTTCCGCGGTGAAGTAGTGGATCTTCCATTGGCTCGAGATCGCCACGTGCAGCGGATAGAGCCGTCCATCGATCATCATCACCCGGTACTTGCGCACCTTTCCATCGGCGCCCCGCGCGTTGAGGAATTCGATGACGGTCAACTCCCTTCCCGGAAGCTGGGCCACCGCGCCGGCCAGCGCGTCCGGGCTCTCCACCCGCAGAAAATAGCGCCCCGTGTGGAAACCGGGGGTGCGCACCAGCAACGGGAAACGGAAGCCATGGCGCGCCACCGCGGCCGCGGCCTCCGGAGAGGCCAGAAGTTCCCGCGGCAGGGTCACGGTGGCCGGCGTCACCACGCCCGGCAGGCGCGCCAGACGCGCGTGATCGGCGCGGCCCGTGGCCAATACGGCCGAAGGCAGATTGATCACCGGCGCCGTGGTGAGAGCCACCACGGATTGCGCGGCCACCAGCGCGGGCGCGGCCAGGTCGGCATCGCCGATGGCGTTGAACACCACCTGATGCGGCGGCAGCGGCACTTTCGGGTCGTAAAACTCGGGCACCACCACGAACGTCTGAAACACGCGGTCGTCCAACAGATTGTGGGTCGGAATATTGCCGCCAACCGACGACACCAGCAGCAGCAACGTCACCGGCGGCCCATCGCCGCGGTACGGCAGCGCCACCACCGGACGGTCCGCAAAACCCTTGCGCCGGTGCCACCGGGCGCCCGCTTCGTCGCCCAGTTCCGCCAGTGCATAGGCCAGGCCTTGATGCGCCTCCGCATGGCCGGACTGGAAGCGCAGGGCGGCTTCGAAGTGCTCGCGGGCGGCCTGAAACTCGCCGCTCTTGAAGAGGACGTTGCCCAGGTTCACCCGGCTCATGGCGTCTTGGGGATGGCGCGTCACGGCTTCCGCGTATGCCGTGCGGGCCGCCGTTCGATATCCGGTTGCATTCAGCAGCGTGCCCAGGTTGTTCAACGCCAGCCGGTGCCCGGGCTCGCGCGCCAGCACTTCGAGATACGCGTTTCGGGCTTCCAGAGTCCGGCCCATCTCGGTGAGCAGACAGGCCAGTTCGAATCGCAGATTCACCGCGCCGGGATCGCTCGCGATGCGGCCATTCAGATCGCGCAGGGCGGCTTCCCGGGCGCGTTGCGGCGGCCAATCCGCGGCCTGCCGCTCCGGCGCGCGGCTGCGCTCCGCACTGGCTTCCATGGCGCGTCCCAGGGTCACGGTCTTTTCCACCAGCGCGTCGATCTCCCGTGTGCCGGTCCGGTGATTCACAATGGCCACGCGAATCGCCATGCGGCCGCCGATAACGGTCGTTGACGGCGCCACCACCCCGGATTCCTGCAGTTCGATGACGATCCTGGGATTCATGCGCTGGGCGTCTTCCGCGCGGTAACCGAAGCACACCACGTTGAGCTCCGCCGGCGCCAGCAGCTCCAATTCGGGAGTTTCGGCGATCCGGCTTTCCAAGTAACGGGCCAGCGCGCAGGTGTGCGAGATCACCGCTCCCAGCGCTTCGGCGCCATACACTTTCAGCGTGAACCAGGTCTTCAACGCGCGGAAGCCGCGCGAGAGATCCGGCCCATAATCGCAGGGCCAGAACGAGCCCGCGGCCAGCCCGCGCAGCTCCCTTCTCAAATAAGGAGGCGAGGCGGCAAAGGTGTTGCGATGCAGCACGCCGTCGCGCACCAGGACGAATCCGGCGTCGTAAGGCGCCTGGCCCCACTTGTGAAAATCGAAAGCCAGCGAGTCCGCGCGCTCGATGCCCTGGAGCCGCGGCGCCAGGTCCGGAGCCAGCATCGCCAGCGCGCCGCACGCGCCGTCGACGTGAAACCAGAGGCGCTGGCGGCGGCAGATGCCGCTGAGGGCGTCGAGGCTGTCGATGGCCCCGGTGTCCACCGTGCCGGCGGTGCCCACCACCAGGAACGGCGTCAGACCCGCGCTACGGTCCGCTGCGATGGCTTGCTCCAGCGCTTCCGGGTCCATCCGATGGCGTCCGTCTACGGGAATCAAGCGCAGTGCGTCGCTGCCGATCCCCGCCATGTCCATGGCTTTTCCGATGCAGCTATGCGCCGCCACCGACGCGTAGGCCGCCAGCCTCTTCGAGCTCGCCGCCACGCCCGCGCTGCGCACCTCGAAACCCAGCTCGGCGTCGCGGGCCACCAGGACGCCGATGAGGTTGGCCATGGAGGTTCCCGTGACAAACAGCCCGCTGGCGCTTTCCGGAAAACCGAAGAGCCGGCGCATCCACCGGACAATCTGGCGCTCCACCTCGATGGGAATGTGATCGCGTCCTCCCAGGTTGGCGTTCAGCCCCGCCGCCAGCATCTCCGCCAACACGCCCACGGGAGTTCCGCCTCCATGCACCCATCCCATGAAACCGGGGTGCACGTTGCCGGCGCCGTAGGGCAGGATGTAGCGCATGAACTCCGCATGCACGGCGGCCAGGTCGGAAGGCGCCGCGGGAAGATCGCCGTGGAACCGCTCCCTCGCCTCGTCCGGAATCGGCTGCCAGACGGGACGTTGGCGGATGTTTTCGACATAGTCGAGAATATCGTCCAGCATGCGGTGCGCCTGGCTTCGAAAATCGGGCCAATCGGCCGGGTCGAGGGTCATATCCTTATCGTTCATGGGCCATTTCAATTATCCGGAAAATCCTGCGGCCCCAGCACCGCGCGGACCTTCCCGGCCAACTTCTCCGGACTGAACGGCTTCTCGATGAATTGGACGCCTTCCTCCAACATGCCGTGGCGCAGGATGACATCGTCGGTGTAACCGGACATGAAGAGCACCTTTATTCCAGGCCGCACCTTCTTTAGCCGGTCGGCCAGTTCGCGGCCGCTCATTTTCGGCATCACCACGTCGGTCAGAAGCAGGTGGATCGGGTCGCGCTCCCACTCGCAGCACCTCAGTGCGTCGTTGGCGGTTTCCGCGTCGATCACACGGTAGCCGTATTCCTTCAGCACCGTGACGGCGTATTCGCGGACTTCCGCCTGGTCCTCCACCACCAGCACGGTTTCTGTCCCGCCCAACACCGGAACCGGTTCAGGCATTCCGGCTGAAGGAGCCGCTTCGGCGAACGCGGGCAGGTAAACCTTGAAAGTCGTCCCCTGGCCCGGCTCGCTGTACAAATCGATGTAGCCACCGCTTTGCGCCACGATGCCCTGGACCATCGACAACCCCAGCCCCGTCCCTTGGCCGGCTTCCTTGGTGGTGAAAAAGGGCTCGAAGATCCGTTCCTGCGTGGCTTCGTCCATGCCCGTGCCGTTGTCGCTCACCGCCAGCATCACGTACCGGCCGGCGCGAGCCTCCGGATGCAAACGGGCATAGCTCTCGTCCCGCTCTACCACGGCCGTCTCGATCAGCAACGTGCCGCCGCCCGGCATGGCGTCGCGGGCGTTTACCGCCAGGTTCATGACCACCTGCGTCACCTGGTTCGGATCGGCGTGCACCGTCCCTCTCTCGGCGCCGAGCGTGACTTGCACGTCCACGTCTTCGCCCACCAGGCGCGCCAGCATGGGCCGCATTTCCTCCACCAAGTGGTTCAGATCGAGAGCGCGCGGTTGCAGGACCTGCTTGCGGCTGAAGGCCAACAGTTGGCGGGTCAAGCCCGCGGCGCGTTCCCCGGCCTTGCGGATCTCCTCCAGGGTGGCCCGCAGCGGATCTTGGGCGCTCAGCTTGGCCATTCCCAATCGGCTATAGCCATTGATGACCGTCAGCAGGTTGTTGAAGTCGTGGGCCACGCCACCCGCCAGGCGCCCGATGGACTCCATCTTCTGTGCATGGTGCAACTGCGCCTGCACCTTGGCTTTCTCCTCCTCGGCCCGTTTGCGTTCGGTGATGTCGCGGCCGACACTTTGGATGGCAAAGGGCTGGCCCTCGCGGTAGATGAGCGCGGACTGAGTTTCCACAAACACGCACTTCCCGTCCTTGCGGTGTGCCCGGTACTCGTTGGACTTTTCCTGGTGGCCAGTGGCGCGGATCCCCTGCACTGTCCGGCGCGCTAGCAGGAGTTGATCTCCCGAGAGCACCGACTCCAACGTGAGCGTGGCGATGTCCTCGCGCCGGTAGCCGAGCATATCCAGGAACACCTGGTTGGCGTCCAGGAAACGCCCTTCGAAATCGGTGAGAAACACGCAGTCGAGCGAACGGTCGAAGAGGGCCTTGTAACGTTCTTCGCTCTCGCGCAGGGCCTCCTCCACCCGCTTCCGCTCGGTGACGTCGAGTTGTATCCCATCCCAGAGCATCTGGCCTCCCGGCATCTGCCGGGGCGACGAGGAAAGGTACATCCAGCGAATCTCACCATCCCGCCGGCGCAGGCGCACCACCACTTCGAACACACTCAGGTCGGTCTTCGACGCTTCCTCCGCGGCAGCCAGCGCCGCACGATCCTCTTCCACAACCAGGCGGTAGAGCGCCGACGGGTCACGCAGCACCTCCTCGGCGGAGACGCCGGTTAGCCGCTCAATCCCTCCGCTCACGTAGAGAAAGCGGGTGCGGCCATCGCGCTCGCGCACAACTTGATAAACCATGCCGTTCGGAAGATTGTCTCCCAAGGCCCGCAGCCGGGCCTGGTCTTCACGAGAGGACCGCTCGGCGGACAGGGTTTCCGTAAAGCTGGCGGAGAGCAGCAGACCGGTGACAACGGTAAATGCGAGATATACCTGCACCGCCAGCAAGCGCTCCAAGTGGCTTTCTCCGCCCCAGAGCGGGAGCCCTACGCTCCCCGCTCTGCTGGTGACCGCGATGGCTGCCAGCATCACCAGAGCGAGTGTCACGCTACGCTGGCCGAGGCGCAAGGCTGGCCAGGCGAGCAAGGCAACCAGCATGTAGGGATATGCCCCGAGGGGGTGCAACGTTTCGCCCGGGTGGAACGCCAGCCACCCGGCCGCGCACCAAAGGGCCATAAACAATCCCGACTCGAGCCTCCGGCCCCATCGCAGCCGGGGAAACCGGTCCTGGGGATTAAACCAGGCGAGAATCAACGGAGTGATCAGCAGGATGCCGAGTCCATTGGAAATCCACCAGGTTTGCCAGAAACTCCAAAACAGCCCGTTATGTATAAGGGTAGCCGTACCCGCACCCAGGAGCGAGGTGCCGGCGTTCACAACCGTTGCCGAGACAATTAATGCGCCCACCTCCTGGATGCGGGAGAAGCTCACATTCTCTCCGCACCAGCGGGAGATCAGCCACGCACACGCCAGCGATTCGATGACGCCTGCCGTCGCGAATCCAACACTAACGGCGAGTGGCCGGCCCGACAACAGATGCGCGGCGCTGCCTACGAAGAAGAGAACCCCAAGAATCGTGGGCCATAAACGGCGGGGGCAAAGCAAGAGCGCCGCCAGGCCAATGCCGCTAGCCGGCCAAACCGCCGCCGGAGCCGTTTGGCTTTCGCGGAACAGAAAGACCAGGTTGTGAGCGAGAAAACAGGCCAGTGCAATCAACGCACCCCACAGAGTGTCCCGCCCGAAGGAGGGGGGAGCCGAAAAACGCGGAACGCCGTTATCGTGCGTTTTCTCAACTGCTGGAACCGGAATTTTCATTTTGGACTCCAGGGTCCCATCCAGTGTAAGTCCAGTCGCCATGCTTTGATCCCACGAGTTGCATTTCTTCCGCCGGGCGCCGTTTTCGGCTCCAGCGCGCGTCACGTTCACCCTCCCGCAAGCAGCGAAAACGCGCAACTCCGGTAATTTCAGTGCATCTCGCGGACACTTCGCCGGCCCTCGCCTGGTGGCCGCCGGATTTCGCTGGGCCCTCCACCAGGCGCTAAAAACGGAAGTGCGGCCTAAAGAGAATCGCGGTTGCAGCCGATATGACATTCGGGGGTATGCTAATGAGTTCCGCCTCTTCGATTAACCCGGGTGTCGAGAACCTGCTCCAGACTCTCTCCAACGTCAATTCACCGGTATTGTCGTCGTCCAAGGTGGTCTCCGCTTTGGAGACGGCTCCGGCCAGCGACATCGTCCAACTGAGCTCGGCGGCCACCGAGATGCAGAATATGGATGCGATCTTCGGCATCTCGGATAGCTCCACTTCCAGCACCGGCAGTCCGCTCTCGAGCCTGGAGAATCTCCTGATCCAGTCGGCTGCCTCTAGCACGTCGCCGGCGGATCAACTCGCCGATTACCAGGCTACCTTGCAGGGCGTACAGTCCCAGGACATCTTCGGTACCGGAACAGCCAATGGCCTTTCCAATTCCTTGTTTGACCTGACCGGTTAAAGGGGGCTCCGGCGTCTGTGATGGAGCGCCTCACCCGCAACCTTCCCCACACCTGCCTTCGTAAGTCTTCGTAAACCACCGCGCCAACCCTCTGAAAACACGCCGAATTTCGCTCTTGACACCAATCGCAGATTGCAATATAGTAATCACATATTGCGATATGAGGCTCGGTGAAAAGCTCCGGTACCTGCGGGAAGTGGAAGGCACGTTGCGCGGAATGAGCCGCGAACTGTCGCAACTGGAACTCTCCCGGCTGATCCAGAGGGAACTGGGAAAGTCCATCAGCCAGAGCTACCTGTCGCAAATCGAAAGCGGCACGCGTCCGCACCTGACGAACTCCTCGCGCATGCTGCTGGCGAAGTTTTTCAAGGTGCACCCGGGGTACCTGGTGGACGACCCGGAAGGCTTCCAGAACGAGCTCGTCTCGGAGTTGGGAGCGGTGGAAGACAGAATCGATTTGTGGCTGGTGAGCGGCGCGGAGCGGTTCCGCAAGGATGCGGATCTGCACCACGCGCTGGTGACTTTGGCGCGTCACCACGACTCGCGCATGTGCCTGGTCCTGTTGGGGACCATACTGGAAAACCCGGGGCTGGCGGAACGGTTGATGGATGTGCTGAAAGCTCCCGCCTCGGGCGCCAAACCTAGGAGACGTGTATGAGCTGGTCGGATTTTTACTTCGTCTGTTTCCTCATCGGATTCGGCTTGAGCGCCTTGTCGTTTCTAGCCGGCAGCGTGCACCTGCATTTGCCGCACATGCACATACACCACGGCATTCACGTGGGGCACGCGGGCGGAGCGCCTTCCGCCGGAGGCAGACTGGGCCGCGCCGGCCGCAGCGCTCTTTCGTTCTTCAATTTCGCCACCATGGCGGCGTTCCTGGCCTGGTTCGGCGGCACCGGTTACGTGCTGGTGCATTTCTACGCCGTCTGGTTCCTGTTGGCGCTGGGGATCTCGGTGGTCAGCGGCCTGGGCGCGTCGTCGGTGATGTTCTGGTTCCTGGCCAAGGTGCTGATGGGCCGCGAAGCCCCGCTGGACCCGGCCGACTACGATATGGTGGGCGTGCTCGGACATCTGAGCATTTCCATCCGGCCCGGCGGCACCGGGGAGATTGTGTATTCACAGGGTGGCACGCGCCGCGTCGCCGGCGCGCGCAGCGAGGATGGCTCGGCCATCCCCAAGGGCGCCGAGGTGATGGTGACCCGTTATGAGAAGGGGATTGCGTATGTGCGCCCGTGGGAAGACGCCATGGGTGAATTAGAACTCGGGAGGTAGTGAGAGAACGGGCGGTTTGGCCGCCCCAAGGAGAAACGACCTAACTTTATGGAAAACGAAGTCTATATCATCGCAGCGCTGGCGATCCTGACATTGCTGCTTCTGATGGCCATGTTCGCCAAGCTGTTTCGCAAGGCGGGGCCGCACGAAGCCATCATCGTGTACGGGTTCCGCGGAACCCGCGTGGTCAAGTCCCGAGGGACCGTGATTCTCCCCATGGTGGAGAACTACCGTTGGCTGTCCCTGGAATTGATGTCGTTCGACGTCGCGCCGCAGCAGGACCTGTACACCAAGCAGGGCGTCGCCGTCACGGTGGAAGCCGTGGCGCAGATCAAGGTG
>Ga0326728_10009367_pt1 | contig 23632 bp, 24 predicted proteins | sample MB3enrmetagenome_FD_207602 | JGI IMG/M metagenome (GOLD analysis project Ga0326728, IMG submission 207602) | Lab enriched peat soil microbial communities from McLean, Ithaca, NY, United States - MB31MN | ecosystem: Environmental > Terrestrial > Soil > Wetlands > Peat | place: USA: New York... | reverse complement strand
GTCCGATTTCGCGTCACACGCAAGTGTTAGCCGGCGGCGCAGGTCGTCGTAGGTTTCCCCGCTTTCCTTCCCGGCAGACTCAATGTGAGCCAGCTCCTTCTTCACGACGTCTACGGTTTCCAGTACGAGGGACGTCAGCTCTGGATTCAGGTTGCGTTCGCCATTGCGAAGCTGCGAAAGAATGTTTTCGGCAATATGTGCCACCCTCTCCAGATTGGAGAAGGCGAGAAACCCGCACGTGCCTTTGATCGTATGAATAGTTCGAAAAATACCGGCCAATAGCTCAGGATCGTCGGGACGCTGCTCGAGCTCGACAATCTGTTGCTCCAGGCGAGCCAGATTCTCCGTGCTCTCGATCAAGAACTCTTTAATAATCTCCTGGTCTTCCACCGATTTGCTCCTGACGGATCAATGTCTAAGGGAGAATAAACTCCCGTGCGCGCGTTCCATGCTCATGCGCCGCCCGTTCTTTGGGCGCTAGACAGATCTTTACATCCAGCCGGTCCGCGCCAGACCAAAATGGGACTACGGTCCACGCATCGTGGCCTAGGCTGCGGGCACCAAAGTTGCGGCCATAAATTACGGTTGGAATGCTGAGCCCCATCGGGCCCAAGTACTCTTCCACTTCGTTCTTTACATTGCCGATGATCATGTTGGTAAGTTCGCCAATGGCGTCGAGCACTTGCTCATCCACCACCGTAAGCTCCGTCATCAGAAAGCTCGAGGAGAGGCTGCACGCAAGCTTTGAGCTGCAGCAAAGACTTCCGGTCCCTGCCCAGGCGCCCGCCAGCCCGATGAAGGAAACCACGCCGTCAAAGTTCGCAGGGGGCGATTGCTCAAAATGGGCCTCATCGGCTTTCAGCGCAACACCGAGCATTGTGGTAAACACTTCTTCAGTCGCCCGGCGGATCATCTGCGAAAGCTGCCCGTGCTCCAGTTGATCTGCCATCCTATGCTCCCGCCCTCTGCTGAATCGTCATCAGATCAGCCCCACGATCTTGTCTTTGATCTGGTCGGGAGTGAAGGGCTTCTTCAGATAGCCGCTAGCTCCCAACTGAGCCGCTTCCAATACCTTCGCCTGGCTACCTTCGGTCGTAATCATGACCACGGGAACCTGCTTCCACGCCTCATTGGCTTTCAACTGGGTCAAGAACTGGATACCGTCCATGTTTGGCATATTGATATCCGAGAAGATGAGCTGAACGGTCTTCTCCTTGAGGATGGCCAGGGCTTCGACACCATCGCCCGCCTCATAGACAGTTCCGAGCGGAACCTCCGCCTGGTGCAAAACTCGCTGCAGTATCTTGCGGATTGCGGCCGAATCATCGACAATCAAAAGGTCCAGGGGCATAGTATTCGCTTCAGGGCTCCCGAGTAGTAGTGGCTCGCGACGACCGGCAAACGGTCGGCGTCCAAACTGGCTGACGCGGTGTCTTTGCGGTTAGCTAGTGGCTTGCAACCGCTGCCCAAAACACCGGCGAATACGACTGTAAGCTACCGTTGATAACCCCGCAATACGGGCGTGCCGTGATCACCGCGGGTTGCCAAAAGCGACTAACCTAAGTATGTGTGGTCGCTTTGTCGATGGAGATCATACAGGTGAGATTGCTGTAAGTTCTTAGTGGGGCCAACCGAAGTCCAGTGGCGCCGGCCCGCCGACGCCTTCAACGCTCACTGTTCCGCGCCGAGTACCGCGTACTTGGCCAACTCGGCCAGGCTGTGTACGTTCAGCTTTTGCATGATCCGCGCCCGATGTGTGTCCACGGTGTTCACGCTGATGTTGAGTTCGTTGGCGATCTCCTTGCTAGCTCTGCCGGTGATCAACCTCTCCAGGATTTCACGCTCCCGCGAGGTCAGCGTGCCGTATCGGCTGGCGACGGCCCGACGCCGCAGCCGGAGCACATATTCCTCCAGAAACATGTCATTCAGAACCCTGCGAACATCCGCGGTGAAATAGCTTCCACCCCGGCACGCAGAACTGACCGCCTTTACCACATCGTCAGCCGAATCGCTGTCCAGATAACACCTCGCGCCGGCATGAAACGACTCCGTCACCAAGGACGGTTCCAGGCTTCGGCCGCAGATGATTGTCGCGACTGTTGGCTGGTGCCGAATGATCTGGCGCGTGAGCTCGATCCCATTAATCCCAGGCAGGCTCAATTCAACGATGGCCACGTCAGGAGTCATTGTTGTCAGAGCGCGCAGGGCCTGATTGGCGTCGGCGGCCTCACTGACAGATTCGACTTCGTGTGAGTTGTTGAGCGCCTGTCGCCAAGTTCGCCGTAACGCGTTGTCGCCATGAACGAGCAGTATCTGCGCTCGCCGTAAGCCGTTGTCCGACGTCATCGCAGTCTGCCTAACTGTCCGCGCACAACGGCGACTCGCGCTTCTGCGCACAGCCCGGGAGAGGGGACTGGTCGATCTTTGACATAGAAAACGCTAGCCAGCGCGTGACAGAAGCGCGGCATAACTGCCCGGCTCCCAGGCCGCAAGCTGCTGGGGCTACCGCCACCTGAACATTTATTGCCATCTCGGCTCTTGGTCATCTTCCAGCCCAAGTTCCACGCGGCTCGATTAACCGATATACCGTGTGAAGTAACGTTTCAGGTGGTGCGGGCTTGAGCAGAGTGCCCGTCGCTCCGGCCACTAAAGCTTGGCGAGGGACGTCTCCCACCATGAAACCGGAAATCGCCAGAATCTTCAAATAAGGAGACGCCGATCGCATCTGACGGATGACTTCGAAGCCGTCTTCATCCGGCAGGCTCAGATCCACTACGGCTACGTCAAATTCTCGGCTGCGAACCTGCGCGAGCGCTTGACGCGATCTTCCGACAACAGTGACGTAGTACCCAACCGATGAAAGCACCTGTTCAAACAGGAGCTGGATGCCGGGTTCATCATCGACGATAAGGATGCGCAGTGCATAGCTCATAGCAATTTCTCCAGCGCATGGTCATACGCTCAGGCCTGGATGTGTTGCAACTACCGCTTTCAGGTGTTGGTATCTCAAACAACATCACTGAAATGCGCGGGAACAAAGGTTTCCAAATAGAACAGATCGGCGTCGCCTATTTGGATAGCCGTAGTCACACACCCCGCTGCAAGAGCATGCTTTCCAAGAGCCTTAGCGGAGATTTCCGCCAACGAGTAAGCACCAACGGCTAGAAGACGGTCGCTCGAAAAAACACTTCATTTGGAATGTCCTGCCGGGCTTTTGGTCTAAGAGCCAATGGCGCTTTACGCCCTCTTGCCAATCCGGTGCGGTTTGGGCGCCTGCCAAGATTGAACGGGACAGGTCAAGACACTTTCCTCCGCCCGATGGGGAGGGCGAATCGATGGCTCCTCCTGCTCGAACTGGGCGAGAAGAGAATATTCTTCGAGCGAATTGATAAGCCGGTCCAATGCAGCCTTTCGCAAGCACAAATGCTTCAGCTCACGGCGCACGTATGGTGTGGCGGGAAACATCTAAGACTCCTTATTAAAGCGGATCGTGACGCCGGCCGAATTGGCCAACTCCGTCTCTATTGAGACGTTGCTCTCGACTCACTGTACAAATGCCTGCAAAACGCTGCCACCGAGCTGACCAAAACCGTGCGGCTAAACGCCATCCGCAAATGTCGGACGAATTGAGGGTACCATGGGTTCTAACGGGGGAAAGTATTTTGCGGTAATTGACTGTTAACTGCGGCACACTCACGTGCGCCATTAACCCCGATCGAGCGCCACAGCCTCAACTCGGGGTGACCAGAGAGCTTCACGCGAGATTTATCCTGTGAAGGAGTTCGTGATACCGCTGGTCGGCCTTGAGAGGCGCAGCGATTGGCAAGTTGGGGAGCACAAAGAGCCACGGGTCGCGCATATCGCAAGCCTTCTCCAGCCAGGAAAACGCCTGCTTCCTCTGATTGATGCTGACGTAGGCCATGGCGGTCCAGAACGGAGACATGTACTCTTGACGGGCACGAGACTCAAGCTCCTCGATGTATTGCCGGGCCTCGTCATGTTTTCCTGAAAGCGCGTTCACATGCGCAAGGCCCGAGAGGATCTGCGCCGTAAAAGCTGCTCCGGCCAGTTCCCGCGCCTTCTCAAGGTTTCGGATAGCCTCTGGGTAGATTCCTTTTTCCGCGCAAGCGAGCCCAAGCACCCAGTACGTGCGGTAAAAACCAGCATCCAGATCGATTGTTTTCTCGCACTGCGCTATGGCTTCGTCAAGACGTCCGGCCAAGTAGGCCAACCAAGCCAAATACGAGTTCATGACCACCGAAAGGGGATCGAGCTTGATGGCCTGATGTTGCTCATCTATGGCTTCCTGCAAACTGCCCGTGGGAGACAGGCTGAATAGTGCGTATACCTGGTGCGCCGTGGCATACCCTGGACTGAAATGAATGGCGCGCTGGAACATCTTCTGTGCTTCCGTCCACTCCCAATCATAGACAGCCTTGACACTCCCCAAGGACGTGTATGCTTCCGCAAGTGTGCCGTCCAATTCCAAAGCCTTCTTCGCTGCAGCACTGGCCTTGGGCATGACATCTTTCGGCACTCCTGTGCCGGACACGCCTAGCGACACGTAGCAATCGGCCAAGCCGGAGAATGCCGGGGCGTAAGATGGGTCCTGTGCGATTATCTGTTGGAAAATCGAAACGCTCTTGTTTAGAGCCTCCTCCGTCCGCTTGTTCCAATAGTAGCGGCCGCGCAGATAAAGATCGTAGAGCTCTGCGTTCGCTTTGTAAATGCTGCGCGACAGTCGCTCCTGTTGTGACCTGCCAAACCTGATCTCGAGGGCATTGATGATCGCCTTGGCGATCTGTTCCGGGACGGCACAGACATCTTGCATTTTTCGGTCAAATGAAGCCGACCAGAGAACATAGCCGGTTTCTACGCTGGTTAGTCGTGCCAAGACTCGTAGTAGGTCCCCCTCCTTGCGAATGCTGCCCTCAAGCACCGCATGGCTGTTCAGTTGAGTCCCAATCTGCCGAACGTCCACGCTCTTTCCTTTGAACTCGAAGGCAGAGGTTCTGGCTACTACTTGTACCTGCCTGATCTGCGAAAGGGCATTGATGATCTCTTCAGTTACACCGTCGCAAAAGTACTCCTGGTCGCCACCAGGGCTGAGATCAACGAACGGTAGCACTGCAACAGTCTTTGCGGCTTTCCTCTCTCCTGCGCGCCGGTCGCGGGTGGAACGGATCACTCGAATGCCCGGCTCACTGCTCTTGACGATATTTAAAACGGATCGTCGCTCGAACCGCGGAACATACCCTTTCGGAAACTCTATAAGAACGGGGTCTTCTTTACCGTCGCTGGCGTAATACTCTCTCAGCTTCGACCGCAGATTGCTGACTTGAACTCGAACGATCGGGTCCAAACGGGGGTCATAAGTGGCGGGACGGCCAAACACCGCCCTGCCCACTTCATACTCTTTGAGTCCCTCGCTCCGCCCTTCCAGGCAGCGTTCGACGAGAAAGCGCAGCAAACGCCCCCGCTTTTCCGCGGCTGCGAACCGGGGGCTCTGCAAAATCCGGTCCAATTGCTCCCGGATGCCTTCGTTCGTCACACCGCTGGTGATACTGGCCTCACTACCCGATGGCATTCCCGGCTGTTTGGCACCCTGATTCATGGACGCTTGTCCCTAGACATTCTAGCTATCCTACTATAACGTTTTGTATATCGCCTTTCTTGGTTCTGCCCTGAGTTATAAGGTATACATGATGGCTCCATCGGCTGGGAGGTGGCGGCATGGCCACCTCAGCTTTGAGTTGTAGTTTTATTTAATGGCGGGCCAAGGTATAGCGATGCCAACCTGCTCCCATGAGGTCCACTGTCCCGCGTCGAGTAGCGCGTATTTGGTCAACTCGGCTGGGCTGTATACGTTCAGTTTGTTGATTGATCGTATGCATCACAGAAACACTAACAGCGGATCATGGCGCACGACCTGATCGCCGTACTCGATTTCCAGTGTGGCTACCGAGTCGGCTAAGGTTAAAACACTCAGGTTATGACGGGTCCTGAAAAGGGAAAAGTATTTTACTGTACTTAACTGTTAATTGTGGTACCGTTGGGTGGCTGGTTAACCCCAATCAAGTGTAGGCCTGGAGTACTTCTTCAGGCTGGAACCCGGGCCAGTACTGGAGATCGTGCGCAGGCGGGACCGACTGCGTTTTCCAGAGTCGCCGGATGCCACCCAGGTCGCTTACTACTTCGAGAGCTTGGACTATCCTGTCGCCAACCCGCAATGCAATCATACCTTGCCGAGCTCCAACCGAAGCGGAGCAGAGCCGGCTCCACAGCCATCCGGGAATCGAATTCCTATACGTTGTCTTTGGCAGGCTGTAGATGCGCACCAGCAAAGAGAAACATGAACTGGCGCCAAGCGACGCCATCTACTTTGATTCCAATGTACTGCATGGCCACCGCAGAGAATAGGGCCGGAGCGAACGAAGCACTGGTAGTGACGCTGGGACTGCCAGAGTGGAGTCCTCGCACCGTGCCGCTCAACATTCAGCGATCAACGGGTCCGCCGGATAACCGCACCTCATCCGGTTGGGTGTGATCGCCTGTCAGACTTTTGACAGCATCGTTGTCATTACTACAAGCTCTGACACGGATACTGATGGAACTACCTGAAAAGATTAAGGGTGTTTTGGCAGTTGGATTGCACCCGCTTCCATCTAACTGCCGATGGTTGGCCGACGCTGGTTTGCGAATTATGACGGCAATCAACAGAGATCGCGAAATAACACACCTGAGTGATGTTCCCCTAGAAGTGGAAGTAGAACTGGATCGTCATGCAGCTACGATCCAGGATGTTCTGCAACTCGCTGCAGGGAGCATACTCACTCTAAACAAAGCGGCCGGCGAGCCGGTTGAAATTAGAATAGGCGGGACGTACGTAGGCGTTGGCGAAATCATCGCGTTTAATGATAACGCCGGCGTACGTATCTCCGATCTGAGTGCGGAGCAGTGAGTCGCACGATGCCGATGCGAAGGTTGGGCGATGCCTGAAACTCACGGATTTGCCGAATCGGCAGGAGCCGTCGCAAACACCTCGGCCAACGCGAGGGCGAAGGCACTTTTGTTTGACACCAAGTGCACGTTGCGGGTGGTAGTAGGAAGGGCCTGGGTGCCATTTGGAAAGCTTCGCAAGTTATCGAAAGGTGCCGTCATTGAGCTAGAGGGCAGCATACAAAAGCCGGCCGAACTACTGGTGAAAGATTGTTTGGTCGCAAGAGGCGAAGTTGTGATCGTCAAGGGCAATTACGGCATTCGGGTCACCGAAGTCGCCACCCAATCGGAGCGCCTTCAGGCCACCCAGTCCGATTCTGAATGAGCCGTCTGTATGGCTTGCCTGACGTGACCGTAAACATTCGATTATGAGCGAGCCCGAGACATTATCGGCCGAGCATTGTTGGCTGCTAGAGCAGTTGGGAACGGGTCTTGCAACAGCAGTGGAGTCGATGGGCAGCGACCGGCCCAGTTGTGCCGCGAGCCGCACGGCCATCCAACTGGCCCATGACGGTGAAATCGAATCTCTAGTCTATGATCTGAGTCTCACCGGAGGGCCTGCCCTCGGAATTAACACTGCCACTAGTGCGTGGAAAGAGATCGCCACGCGAGTATTAACTGCGGTAGGGATGGAGTCGCCGGAAGACCAGCTATGTCTTGAAACTTACCGGGAGTTAATTGGTCAGGCTGTCTCGCTTTTGGCGCAGAGTCTCAGTTCGCGCCTCAAGAAAGAGGTGGTATTTAAAGCCACCCAATCAACCGCGTTGCCATTCGACGCGACGGCTGCTTCTGTAGAAGTAACGTTCGGGTCGCAGCCGCCGGTTCTGGTGTATGTGCAGGTGGCAGCGCCGCTCGTCGAATTGCTAGCGGCGCGCGAAGCCGGGGTTGCCGAGCGTGGGACTCCCGACTCTGGCCGCGCAACGCCGGAGGATCTGGGCACACTCGAGGACCTAGAAATGTCCGTCACGGTTACCCTGGGGACCGCCCGGCTAACACTCGCCGAAGCCATCGCCCTGGGCCCGGAATCCGTGGTCCAACTCGGCTCTAAACTCGATGACTTGGTGGTAATCAAAGTGGACGGGAGGACCGTCGCCCGTGGAGAAGTTGTAGCTGTCGACAACAGTTATGCCGTCCGAATCACTCACCTTGCTGATCTTCGCGGGGCAACCATCTCGGATCGGTCGTCCGTAATCCCGTCTAAGCAGCAGTTGCAAAGAGTGTTCCAGAATTGATAACTCGCCTCTTTGTCTGGAATACCTGCTTCCGAAATTGAGTGATGGCCAAGGCTGACAACCTTCATTCCCCGCCGCGACTTTTGCTTGCTCGATCGGTCGTTGTCACGAATAGAATAGAATTAGGGAATGTAGCCGGCCGCTACGCCTGAGTAACTCAAATACGCCGGAGGGAACTTTGTGAGTGCTGGTTGCATGTTGATCGTAGAAGACGCTGCAACTACGTCGGACCTGATTCGGGCTTTGATGTCCGAGCGTGGCCTCGATGTGCGCACGGTCAACACCCCGGAGGAAACGATCCGAGTTTTTCAGGAGCTGCGCCCGAAAATCGTTTTGGTGGATGTCGAGCTTGCTGGAGGAGGTGGGCTGGAGCTCGTCAAACAGCTAAGGTCTAATCCGAATACGCACGACGCGATTGTCTTGGGTCTTGGGAGTTTCCGCAGCCAGCATGATCAACAACAGGCACTGGACGCAGGGTGCCGCGGCTGCATTTCCCGGCCAATTGATCCAGGTACGTTTCCCGCTTTTGTCGAGAAGTATTTAAGCCAACATGGCGAGGCATCCAACGCCGCGGCACCCGCCGAAACCGTGGACCTCACTCCAGATCCGGAGCTAGACGCGCTGCGGGAGGAGTTTGTAGCGGAAGCGATGCACCAGGTCCAACAGCTGATCAACACACTTGATACCGGTCTTGACGGACAGGCCCTGCGGATCGTCGCGCATCGTTGGGCGGGGAGTGGCGGCTCAATCGGCTATCCAGAGGTCAGCCGCACGGCACGCGAACTCGAGGCGGCCGTCCGATCCGAAAGACAAGACTCAATTCCACGTATCCGCGAGCTGCTAGGTATGCTCCAGCAACTCTTCTCGAGCGCGCATGAAGAGCTGTCTCGAACGCAAAAAGCAGTCCCGGCGCCACCTCCGGATGTTTCTTTCTCTGCGCTGGCGCAGAGTTTGGCGGGAAAACGGTTCGCTTTGTTTGGCTTCCAGCAGGACGAGGGTGCGCGTCTCGCACGAGCCATCGAGCGTTACCAGGCCTTCTCACGAACTCTAATTTCCGGCACATTGCCGAGTGCAGAGATCGTCCGGCCATTCGACGCCGTTATTTTGAACGCAATGGCCGTTTCGCCGGCTCTTCCACCATGGAACCATCCTTTCCTGCTCATAGGGCCACAAAGCGCACTCATGGAGCTTCAGCAGGTTCGCAACGGCGCCGTAGAGTTTTTGTTTTCACCGTGGACCGAACAGGAGTTGGTACTGCGATTGTATCGCGCGCTGAATCGTACCTCCCAGGCGGAACAGCAAATGGTTGTCACGAATTCCGCCAAGCGCCGTGTGCTGGTAGTCGACGACGACTCGACTATGCGCGAGTTGGTCAAGAGGACGATACAGCGTGCGGGGTTGGAGTGTCGAGTGGCCGCTGATGGTGATCAAGCCCTCCAAATCGTCCGAAGCTGGCACCCCGACTTGGCACTAGTCGATGTCGAAATGCCCGGTAAGAACGGATTCGATGTGCTCTCTTCTCTACGCGGCGACCTGATGACTGTCGATATTCCTGTGATTCTCCTTACGGCATGCCAGCAGGACCAAGAGGTCATCCGCGGGCTCCAACTGGGTGCCAACGATTATGTCGTCAAGCCGTTTGATCCCGCGGTGCTCATGGTACGCGTAAGAAAGCTGCTCAGAGATAACGTTCGCAGGATCTGGATGAGTACGCCTGGCTCGGGAGGAGTCGTGTATACCTAATGCTCCCGGCGGCATCAGCTTTCGAATCGGCTTCGACTCTATTACTTGGCCCACCAGCTAACACCGCAGAAACCATTTCCTAAGCCGCTGCTTTCGCAGATCGCGCTCGACGCCTATTGTTACGAATCTCACAGAACGCAGCACACAACGCATCAGATTCCACTATCGAAGCGGACAGCAGGGCCGTTAACATTGTTAAGTTGGAATGAAATGACGCTTCAGAATAATCTTTTTCGCTCGTGGTCCGTGCTTTTTGGCGCGGTCCTTCTGACTCTTGCCGTTTCCGATGCATATGGACAGACGGCCAAGAGCGAGGCGAAGCCAGGGCCCGATGTTCTCGTTTTCACCGACGGGGAAAAACTCATTGGCCACCTGGTACGCTCCACTGGAGACAAGGTCACTTTCAAAAGTGACATGGCCGGCGCGGTCACGGTCGAGTGGAAGAAGGTGCAGGAGCTTCACACCTCACAACGCTTCGCAGTTATCGTGAAGAAGACGGCATTCCGAAGGGCACCATCGCAATGAAAGGCCAGAAGATTGAGGTGAGCCCCGGAAGGGCAACTCCGCCCCAAACCGTACCCGTCGCCGACACAGCCAGCATCATTGATGAGCCCGGTTTCGAAAAGGCGCTGCATCGTCCTGGTCTCCTCGAGGATTGGAAGGGTGCATTCACCGGTGGCGCCTCCCTGGTTGAGGCAACTCAGGACAGCACGACCCTTACCGGCAGTGTCGCCCTGGTGCGAGCCATCCCGACCGAAGGCTGGCTAGAGCCGAGCAACCGCACACTCATCGATTTCAGCGCCTCGTATGGAAAGGTGACGCAGCCGAACACGCCTACCTTGAAGACGTCTATCTTCCACGCCGACGCTGAGCGCGACGAATACTTCACGTCGCGAGTCTATGGCTTCGGGCAACTGGCCTACGACCACAACTTCTCCCAAGGCCTGGATCTCCAGCAGTCGTATGGAGGTGGCATCGGGTGGACCCTCGTCAAAAGCGCAAACCAGGCGCTCGACATAAAAGCCGCCATGAGTTACGTGAATCAGCAATTCCAGGAGCCTGCGCAGAGTCAGAATCTGGTAGGCTCCACTTTTGCTGAACGCTATAACCGCACGCTCCCGCATGGCATCCTGTTCAGTGAGCAGCTTTCCGTCATGCCTGCCTGGAACAATACGAACGCATACTCCGCGGCCGGCGGCGCCGGATTGACCCTGCCCGTTTATAAACGGCTTAGCCTGGCGGTCAACGCTCTAGATACGTTCTTGAATGACCCACCTCCCGGTTTCAAGAAAAACTCGTTCCAGTTTACAACCGGCGTCACCTACACATTGCCCTGACCTCACATCAAAGTGAGTGGATCGACGTCGATCACCAGCGCAGTTGCGGGCCATTTGTTGTTTAGGGCGAAATCACGCACGCGCCGCAGTTGCTCATTGAGAATCTTGCGGCTCGCGGATTTGATCAGCATCTGGTAGCGGAATTCGTTCTTCAGCCGCGGTACGGGCGCCTCGGCCGGGCCCATCACTTTGATGCTCTCCGGCGCAGGCGTGAGCAGCCTCCCGAGTTCCGCACTGAGCAGTAGCGCCTCCTCCTGCTTTTCACTACGCACCAGCAGGTTGGCCAGAGCAGTGAAAGGCGGGTAATGCATCATGCGCCGGAAGTTGAGCTCCTTCTCGTAGAACGCCTGGTAGTCATGCGACGCCGCCATGCGAATCGCGTAGTGATCCGGATTGATGGTCTGGACAAGCACGATGCCCGGCAGATCGCCGCGGCCCGCGCGCCCGGCCACCTGTGTCAGGAGCTGAAATGTTCGCTCGGCGGCGCGAAAGTCCGGCAGGCCCAGACCCACGTCGGCCGAAACCACCCCAACCAGCGTCACGTTGGGAATGTCGTGGCCCTTGGCGATCATCTGCGTGCCCACCAGGATGTCGTAACTGCGTTCGCGAAACCCTTGTAGGATCACTTCGTAGTGCCGCTTGCCCGTGACGGTGTCGCGATCGAGCCGTGTGATGCGCGCGCGGGGAAATTCGCTGTGCAATTCCTCCTCCACCTTTTCCGAACCAACGCCCAGAAAGTAAATATGCTCGCTATGGCATTTCGGACACACCGACGGCACGCGCTCGGCGTAACCGCAATAGTGGCAGAGCAGGCGGCGATCGCGGCGATGGTACGTCAGCGTGACCGAGCAGTTACGGCACTGGATGCGCTCACCGCACGCGCGGCAAGCCACAAAGCTGGAAAACCCACGCCGGTTGAGCAGCAGCATGGTCTGCTCGCCGTTATCCAGCCGCTGGCCGATCGCTTCGATGAGCCGCCGCGAAAACGTCGCCTGTTTGCGCGTTTCCAGAAACTCTTCGCGCATGTCGATCAGCTCGACGCCCGGCAGCGGCCGCTGTTCGATGCGCTCCGGCAGTTCCAGTAACGTGTACTTGCCGCGCTGCGCATTGTACCGGCTCTCCAGGCTCGGTGTAGCCGAGCCCAGGACGACGCACGCACCAGCTGCCTGCGCGCGAACGATAGCCACATCGCGGCCGTTGTACCGCGGCGTTTCTTCCTGCTTATAGCTTTGGTCGTGCTCTTCGTCCACTACGATCAACCCGAGATTGCGCACCGGTGCAAAAACCCCAGAGCGCGTGCCAACCACCACTCCCGCGGCTCCTGACCGAATGCGGCGCCACTGCTCGGTCCGCTCGGTGTCGGTGAACGCGCTGTGCAGGATGGCCACACGGTCGCCGAACCTGGCGAAAAACTGGCCTGCAACCGCCGGTGTCAACGCGATTTCGGGTACCAGCAGCAGCGCACTGCGGCCCGCCGCGAGCGTCGCCTCAATGGCGCTCAGATAGACTTCTGTCTTTCCGGACCCCGTAATTCCATGTAACAGAAAGGTGCGGAATCGTTTCTCCCCGATGGCTGCCTGGATCGTTGTGAATGCCTCCTGCTGTGCGGCATTCAGCGTGTGCCGCGCGCACACAGGACCAGCGGTGAGGGCAGACATCGGTTCTCGCGTCAACTTGAGGATTCGCTTCCGGGCTAGCGAACGTGCGGCCAAGCTCCCGTTGCGGACCTGCTGCTCGACGTCTTTGAGATTGTGCGAACCCGGATGCAGCATCAGAAACGCAATGAGCTCCCGTTCCGCCTTGGGCAGCTTGCGATCGCCCGGTTCGTGCTCCAGCTCAATGCGCAGCCTCTCCGAGGGCGCACGCAGCGGATCGCGCTCGGTGTGATGCTGTTCCGCGACCAGGAAACCCTTCCGTTCGAGCGAGCGAATCGCCTTGTCCGCTAACGGGAGTTTCTTGGTGAGATATGCCGCCGATAGCGGGCGTTTCTCCAACATTCGCAGCACAGCAGCCACGGGATCTTCCGGCCCGGCATCGAGCAGCAGTTGCCGCGCGGCATCGAGACCGGCAGCGGTCAGCGAATAAACTTTGCCTGCTCGGACCTCGCTCGCGAGCGGCAGCATGGCACGCAACACCTCACCGAGCGGAGCGCAATAGTACCCGGCAATCCACCGCGCCAGCGACAGCAGTTCCCCGTCAAGTACCGGTTCGGAATCGACCAGGCGCAGGGCATCGCGCGCCTCAACCGCGGGCATCTCATCGTGACATCGCAGCGCTACGCCTGTCAGCTTCCGGGTGCCAAACGGTACGATCAGCCGGCATCCCGGTCGCACCCGGTGCCGTAAAGTTTCCGGAAGCGAATACGTAAATGGCCGGTCGAGTGGCACCGGTAGACTGACGTCGCAGTAGCGGAATGCGCCTTCGGGCATCTGGCGCTACTTTGGCTTCCCGGGAAGGCCCGTGGGATTCTCGTGCGTGCGCTCGCGGAACCTACCCCGCATGCCGGAGGCGAGCGAAACCGACGATTCGCCGTACTTGTCGCGTAGCCGGTCCGCCACGGCCAGCGCTTGCTCCCAACGTTGGTGCTTGTCGTCGCCGAGCAAATCGAGTTGCGGCCCCGCGTCTTCAAACGATGCCGCGTGCACACCGAGCAGCCGAACCTTGGCGCCCTTTTTCCAATTCGCTCGAAACAGCTCGCGAATCTCCTCGAAGATTTCGGTGTCTACTTGGGTTGGCCGAGCCAGCGTGTGCGCGCGCGTAATGGTCGAGAAATCCTGGTAGCGCAGCTTGAGCTGGAGCGTCCGCGCGTGCAGATCATTCTCGCGCAGGCGGCGCCCAACCATCTCCGAAAGCCGTGCCAGTGTCGCCTCCAGCACGTCGCCGTCGCCTGTGTCCTCGCGGTAGGTATGCTCGTGGCTGATCGATTTCGCTTCGGTATCGGCGCCAACTTCGCTATCGAACCACCCGCCGGCATCGAGCCCGCGCGCCTTGCCCGCCAGCGCTAGGCCCCACTTGCCGAAACGGCTTTCGAGAAAACCTTCGTCGAACCGCGCCAGGTCGCCAACCTTGCGAATACCCAACGCGTTCAGATTCTTCTCCGTCACTTTGCCCACGCCCGGAACTTTGCGCACATCGAGCGGTGCAAGAAATCGCGCCTCTTGACCCGGAAGAACCCACAGCACGCCGTTCGGCTTGGCCTGGTCGGAACAGATCTTCGCCACCAGCCGCGATGTCCCGATCCCGATCGAGCAGTTAAGCCGCGTCTCCGCTTTCATGGCCTCATGCAGTGCATGCGCGGCGCGCAACGGCGGACCAAGCAACCGCTCCGTGCCGGTCATGTCGACATACGCCTCATCAATCGAAGCCATCTCCACCTGCGGCGAAAAACGGTTCAGCACGCCAAAAACGTGATGGGAACAATCGCGATACCGCTCCGGATGGCCGTCCACGAAGATCGCCTGCGGGCACAGCTTGTACGCTGTGCGCAACGGCATGGCTGAATGTACCCCGAACTTACGCGCTTCATACGATGCCGCCGATACCACCCCGCGCTCGTTCGGCCGCCCACCCACTACTACCGCTTTGCCCTTGAGCGAGGGATCAAACAGCTCTTCCACGGAAACGAAGAAGGCGTCCATGTCGACATGGAAAATGGTTTTCATCGCTCCCAGCGCGCCGCCAACACGCGCGGAATCCCGGCCAGATCCGGCACGTCACGGACATCTTGCCAACCCGGCCCGAGCATGCTGACCACCCGATCTCGACCATTGTAGCCAAGCTCTACCACCATCCAGCCGCCGCGACGCAATACACGCGCTGCGTCATTCACCAGCCGCTCGTAAATCTCGAATCCCGTCGGACCAGCGAACAGTGCCGCTTCGGGCTCGTAGTCGCGCACCTCGCGCTGCAAACCTGCCCGATCACTCAGTGGCACGTAAGGCGGATTCGATGCAACCACGTCCACCGATGCATCGCCAATCGCCGAAGTCAAATCGCATCGCACGAATTCCACAGGCGCGCCGAGCCGCACTGCATTGTCCGCCGCCACTGTCAATGCCGCCGCTGAGATGTCGATGCCGCAAACCCGCGTCTGCGTTTCCAGCCCCAGCGTGACCGCAATCGCCCCCGATCCGCACCCGACGTCCACAATCCGCCGTGCGTCGCGAGCAACCCGGAGCACGGTCTCGACAACCAGCTCCGTCTCAGGCCGCGGAATCAGCACATCTGGTGTGACCCGGAATTCCCGCCCGTAAAACTCCTGCCGCTTGGTGATGTACTGCGTCGGCTTCCCGTTCAGGCGCTCGTGCAGGTAGCGCCCATAGTGGATCCACTCCACTTCCCGCAGTTCACGCTCTGAATGCGCATAGAGAAACGGACGATCCGCCTTCACCGCATGGCACAGCAGTACCTCCGCCGTGAGACGCGGGGCGGCAATGCCTCCCTCCTCCAAGAGCTTCGTGCCTTGAACGAGAGCTTGCTGGAGCGTCATGACGCCCCTTAGGCCGTCACGCCTTCCTGTTTGAGTTTTTCGGTTTGATAGTGCGTTGTGAGAGCTTCGACGATCGGGTCAAGCCGCCCGTCCATTACGATATCGAGCTGGTGCAGCGTCAGCCCGATGCGATGATCGGTCACGCGGTTCTGCGGAAAGTTGTAGGTGCGAATTTTCTCACTTCGGTCACCCGTCCCCACCATGCTCCGCCGCTCCGCGCCAAGCTGTTCCTGCTGTTTCTCGAGTTCGATTTCGTAGAGCCGCGATCGCAGCACGCGCATAGCCTTGGCTCTGTTCTTAATCTGCGATTTTTCGTCCTGGCACGAGACCACCAGTCCCGTGGGCAAATGCGTGATGCGCACCGCCGAGTAAGTCGTATTCACCGACTGCCCGCCCGGCCCCGAGGAGCAGAACGTATCAATGCGAATGTCTTTCGCCTCGATTTCGACCTCGACCTCATCGGCTTCGGGCAACACCGCCACCGTGATCGCCGACGTGTGCACCCGCCCCTGCTGCTCCGTCACCGGAACCCGCTGCACGCGATGCACGCCGCTTTCGTATTTCAGCTTGCTGTACACACGCTCCCCGCTCACGAGAGCGATCACTTCCTTCAGCCCACCCACCGCCGATTCGCTCATGGACGTGATCTCCACCCGCCAACGCTGCGACTCGGCATAACGCGAATACATGCGGAAAATCTCCGCCGCAAACAGCGTGGCCTCGTCGCCGCCCGTACCCGCGCGGATCTCAAGCACTACGTTCTTTTCATCGTTGGGATCTTTCGGCAGCAGCAGAAACTTCAATTCCTGCTCGATCTCAGCGAGCGTGGGCTCCAGGCGCACGATCTCTTCCTGCGCCATCTGCTGCATCTCGGCATCCGAATCCGACAGCATGGCGCGCGCCTGCGCAAGCTGGCTCGACGCCTCCTTCCACTCGCGGTACTTCGAAACAATCTCGGAGAGCTCGCTATGTGCCTTGGCGGCTTTGCGATACTGCTCTGCATCGCTGATCACCGCCGGGTCGGCCAGTTGGCCCGTCAGCTCCTCGAAACGCACTTCGATCTGGTCCAGCTTCCCGGTAAATTCCATCTCGTTAGGCGATAACCAGCTCGCCACCTTGCGCCGTTTCAAGCGCCATGGCGTGGTCAAGCGCGCAGATCGCCACTTCGGCCTGTTCGTTGGAAGGCGGCTGCGTGGTGATGCGTTGCAGCCATAGGCCCGGCGCGGTCAGCATCGCAAGGAATGATCCGCGCCGCTTGGCGGCAAACCGGATCAGCTCGTAGCTCAGCCCCGTAATCACCGGCAGCAAAAGGACGCGGCACAGCAGCTTCATCCCGAAGCCCTGAAACGGTATCAGCGTGTAGACGAGCATCGAGATCACCATCACCACCAGCAGGAAGCTCGTCCCACAACGCGGGTGAAACGTCGTGAATGCCTGCGCGTTCTCCACCGTCACAGGCTTGCCCGATTCAAAGTTGAACACGACCTTGTGTTCCGCGCCGTGATATTCAAACACTCGCCGGATATCCTTCGAGCGCGACATCAGGAACAGGAAGCCCAGGAAAATCGCCAGGCGGATCACTCCATCCACGGTATTGAAAGCCAGCCGCCCGTTGACCGCCGGATACGCCTTTCCCAGCCAGGTCGCCAGATACAGGGGGACGAATTTGTACAAAAAGATGAAAAAGCCGAACGAGAACAGGATCTGAAGAGCCATCGCCGAAGAGGAAACCTCCTTCGGCTTCGCTTCGATTTTGCCGTCATCGAGTGCGGTGTTGGACGAAAAACGCAGCGCCTTGATGCCCAGCGACATCGCCTGCCCCAGAACCCCCAGCCCGCGAATCCCCGGATACTTGAAAATCTTGTACTTCTCCGACATCCGTGGCACCGGCATTTCGTTCGTAACAATCTCGCCTGAGGGCTTGCGCACGGCAACGCAATAGCTGTGCGGCGCACGCATCATCACCCCTTCAATCACCGCCTGCCCGCCGACGAGTGTCTCCTCGCCACTTTCAAGCACGGGCATCATCTGGATATGCGCGGCAAGCCGCAGGAACGTCCGAAGCGACACAAAACTCCTTTCCAACCATTATACGGCGAAACGCCACCGAGCCTTTTGCCTTTTGCCTTTTACTCTTCCCGCCCCCACCCTCCTCCGCCCGGCGTCTCCACCCGCAATACGTTCCCCACGTTCACAAAAAAGTTCGCCTTCCCCGCGATCTTCAGGCGCTCTCTACCACTCAATAGCGTGTTCCGCCCCGGAGACCCCGCACCTCCACCCGCCAGCCCATACGGTCCCCTCGTTCGCCGGTCGGAAAGAATCGTCACATCGCACGGCGTGAGAAATTCGATCTCCCGTACGATGCCGTCTCCGCCGGCATGCTTCCCCCTGCCGCCCGAGCCGCGCCGCACCTCGTACCGCCGCACCCGCAACGGATATTGCCTCTCGAACGCTTCGATCGGCGTGTTCCAGCTATTCGTCATATGCGTGTGAATCGCGCTCTCACCCGGTCCCACCGCCGACGCCCCCATGCCACCCGCAATCGTTTCGTAGTAGGCGAACGTTCGCTCCCGCCGCGCGTCCCAGCCGCCAAGCGACAGGTTGTTCATCGTCCCCGAACTGGCCGCGGGTATGCGGTCCGGCGCCGCTTGCGCTAACGCACCCAGCACCACATCGGTGATGCGCTGCGATGTCTCCACATTTCCCGCCGCCATCGCCGCCGGTGGACCCGCATTCACCACCGTCCGCTCCGGCGCCACGATCCGTATGGGCCGCAGCAGTCCCGCGGTGTACGGCACATCGTCCGCCACCAGGCACCGAAACGCATACACCGTGGCCGATAGCGCCACCGCGAAGTTCGCATTCACCGGTCCTTCCACCTGCGCGTCTGATCCCGTGAAGTCCACCCCCGCGCGTTCGCCGTGAATCGTGATGGTCACCTGGATCTTCACCGGCTTGTCTCTAACTCCATCGCCATCCAAATAGTCCGTAAAGCAGTAAACACCATCGCGCAACTTTCCGATCGCCGCGCGCGTCATGCGTTCGCTATAACTTTGCAGGTCACGCATATTGCGCTCCACGCGCCCCAGTCCGTACTTGCCCACGATCTCGCGCAACCGCTCCTCGCCGCGCCGGTTCGCCATCATCTGCGCCAGCAGATCCCCTTCCCGTTCCTCCGGCGTCCGCACGTTCGCCAGCAACAGCCGCATTATGCCGTCGTCTACAGCACCGCCACGCACCAGCAACACCGGTGGAATGCGAATCCCTTCTTGGAAAATTTCCCGCGCCAGTGGCATCGATCCCGGACTCATGCCTCCAACATCAGCGTGGTGCGCCCGGTTCGCGACATAAAAAGCCGGCCGCCTGCGTCCCTTCAAAAACACGCCTGCCACCGCCGTGATATCGGGAAGGTGCGTTCCTCCCTGGAAGGGATCATTCACGATCGCCACATCGCCCGGCCCCAGCCGCAACGCGTCAATGGCGTGCCGCACCGAGAGCGGCATCGCGCCCAGGTGCACCGGCATGTGATCGCCCATGGCCACCGTCTCGCCGTGAGCATCGTACACCGCGCAGGAATAGTCGCGCCGCTCTTTGATGTTGGCCGAGTACGCCGTCTTGCGCAGCACCACACCCATTTCCTCGGCGATGGAGACGAACAGATTCCGGAACAGCTCCAGTTCGATCGCGCCGGTCCGGGCCGCTCTGGTGATGGCTTTCATCGTTTCGGCCGCGGCAGTTGCAAGCTCGGCACGCTCTCCGGCTGCGCTTCCACCGGTGGCGCCGGCACGGCACGGGGAACCGGCTTGCACGCTCCAATCTGCACCAGGAAACTCGCCACTGCGCTCCAGCGGTTATCCTTGCGTTTTTCGATCGCGAACGATTTCGAGCGTGCGTCGGCATGGATTCTCCAGTCACTATCCGCCGGGTCCGTCGCAGCCCGTGGAATCGCGAGCGGCCGCTCGCTCGTACGCCGGATCATCCAGGTCTCGCCGCCATTCGGCGTTTCGTACAACTCGTAACGCGACGATTCGGAGGACTCCATCCGATCCAGCACCAGCGAGCCTTTCGTGGCCGAGTCGAAATGAAATTGCTGGATCGCTCCGCCAATGCCATCGGCCACTACTGGACGCAGCCGCCAGCTCTTTCCCCCATCCGAGGTGATCAGCAGAAATGGATCCCGCGACACCGGAACAAGCGTCTCGCCGCTGATCCAGCCGTTCTGAAAATCGAGAAACTGGATGTGGTCGATCCCAACGCCTCGCATCCGCTCGTATGGCTCCCGCCACGTGGCGCCCGCATCTTCGCTCAAAAGGATTAAGGAATCGATAGTGGTCGTTTCGTTGTGGATGTTTCCGAGGACGATCAGCCGATTGCCCAAGTTCTCGAGCGCTGAGAGTTCCAGATACACCGGACAAGGCTGTTCTTCTGAACAAGTCATTCCAGCCCACTGCATGTCTTCGTCCGTACATGAAAACGGAATCAGCATGGGCTTGCCGTCGTTGCGTAGCAAAGCCGGTGTCTCCGTCTCGGCGCTGGCCGTGCTGGCCGCGCCTGGATTCACCGGTGCCTGTGCCTCCATCACGCATACTAGGAGCAGTGCCGCCACCAGTCTCATGCTGCGAACGATTTTAACTTACGCCCGTAATCGGATCGGAGCGCGCGTCACGCCAGCGTTAACAATTCGTTAACCGCGGTGTGCGATTCGTGCGATTTTGGGACGCGTGGGACACTTGCGGCTCACAGCCGTCACATTTCTCACAACCGAAAAATTTTCTCGCGTTGGAGGGAACGAAATCGCCCGCGCACTCGTCTTATAGGCAATCCCCGTTACGACAGCGGGCGCACTCACCCCTATCACCCAATAATGCGCCCGCTTCTTTTGTGCCGCACTGCACACGTGGCGGTGAGTTGGTCTGCGCGCTCGGCGAACGCACCGGCTCTATTCGTCGAACAGCCCCTCGAATAACGGGCTGGTGAGATATCGTTCGGCTGCGTCCGGCAGCACGACCACGAACATCTTCCCTTTGAACTCCGGCAATTGCGCCAGACGCACGGCGGCTGCTGTTGCTGCGCCACAGGAAATCCCCGCAAGGATGCCCTCTTCCTTGGCCAGCCGCCGTGCCATTTCAATCGACTCTTCGCTCGTCACCGCTTCCACGCGATCCACCAGGGAAAGATCCAGCGTATCCGGAATGAACCCCGCGCCGATTCCTTGAATGGCATGCGGCCCTGGCCGCACCGGTTGGCGATCGAGCGTCTGCGAGATCACCGCACTGGTCGTAGGCTCCACGGCCACCGTGACAATCTTCTTACCCATCTGTTTCTTGATGTACCGGGAGACTCCCGTGATCGTCCCACCCGTGCCGACACCCGCAACCAGCACGTCGATCGCGCCCCCGGTGTCCTCCCAGATCTCGGGACCCGTGGTTTTGAAATGGATGTCCGGATTCGCCGGATTCTTGAACTGCTGGAGCAGTACGTAGCGGTTCGGATCTGCCGCTACCATCGCCTCGCAACGCTCGATAGCAGCGGTCATGCCCTCCGAACCGTCGGTCAGGATCAGCTTGGCCCCTAGCGCTTTGAGCACCTTCCGCCGCTCGAGCGACATGGTCTCGGGCATGGTGAGCGTCACCGGATAGCCCCGCGCCGCCCCCACAAAAGCCAGCGCGATCCCCGTGTTGCCGCTCGTCGGCTCGATCAGTTCCTTGCCCGGCTTCAAAATGCCGCGCTTCTCGGCGTCCCAGATCATCGCTGCGCCGATGCGGCACTTCACCGAATACGCCGGGTTCCGTCCCTCGATCTTCGCAACCAGAGTCGCCGAGGCTCCTTGTCCAACACGGTTCAGCCGCACGAGCGGCGTCCGGCCGATGCTCAGCGAATTGTCTGCGTATATCAAGCGGGTTATATCTCCCAGTTGGGCACGAACTTGGCGCGCTTTTCCTTCCAGGCCCTTTGCAGGTCGGCGAATGAGGTCTGGTCCAAGACCTCGGAAACCGAACGATTCACCCGCTGCCACATGTCCGAAAACGGCGAATCCGCCTGCCGCCGAACGCGTGACTTCTCGTCGCGCGTTCCTTCAATGAAATGCAGGACCTCGCCCACTTTTATGGCGTCTGCGGTGCGCGCTAGCAAATATCCGCCTTCGGCTCCGCGCCGCGATTCCACAAACCCGCCTTGCTTCAGGCTGGCCAGAATTAATTCCAGGAATTTCTGTGGGATCTTCTGCCTCTTGGCAATGTCCGCGATCCTCACCGGCTGGCCCGGTGGTTGCGAAGACAGGTCAAACACCGCGTGAAGCGCGTATTCACCTTTGACAGAGATGTTCATCGATCAGCACGAGGCAATCCCCCGTATCTAAGTAGAGATTATTGAATACCTCCAGAGAACTGTCAATTACAAGAAAAGGGATTTTATTCGGGGAGGAGGGAAAAACCGGACTGCCGCGTAGCCGGGCAAACAGGCTACGCGGCGATCCAGAAAATAACAGAACTCGCGAGCCTTACTTCTGCTCCATCTTGGAGGTGTCGTCCTTCTTAGTGGACTTCTTTGCCTTCTTCGCCTTCTTTGCCTTCGTTGTTTTCGTGGTGTCGTCGGTCTTGGTGTCCTGGCCAAACACTACGGAGGCCATACCGGTCATCAGCGACAGGCCAAGCAGGGCAGTCATCAGTTTCTTCATTTTTGCAGTTCTCCTTTGGAGTGACGATATCCTCGTCTCAGCGTATGAGATCGGACCCGACAAGCGCCAGAGTTACTTCGTCTCGGTCTTCTCTGTCGATTCAGTCTTCTTTGTGGTCTTCTTGCCCTTCTTGACCTTCTTGGTCTTCGTCGTCTTCGTGGTCTCGTCGGTCTTGGTGTCCTGGCCAAACGACAGGGCGGCCATACCGGTCATCAGTGACAGACCGAGCAGGGCGGTCATCAGCTTCTTCATTTGTAGTGTTCTCCTTTGGGGTGACGATATCCTCGTCTGTGCGTATGATATCGGACTCGACATGAACTCACCCTTAAACAGTTATTAAAATACTTTCATTAAGCAGCGATACCGGTCACAGCTCTCGATCGGCGCTCACTCGCGTGACGAAGCGGTTTTAATTCAAGGATATGTCTCCAGTCCGCCATTATTCATGTCTCTTCAGCCGTATACATGCGTCGCTAGCATGAAATCAGCATGAAGAAGCTGGAGTTGGCAACGCGGCTGGCGAAGCAGGCCGGGGTCTCGCAAGCCGAGGCTGCCGACCAGTTGGACCACCTGGTCAGCCAGATCATCGCCGATCTGAAGAAGGGCGCTAGCGCCCAACTCCCGGGCTTGGGAAAGTTCACGCCGGGGCCGAAATTCGAGTTCGAACCTGATCAAAAAGGGGGAAAAGCACCTGGGCGTCGTGGTAAACGGTAGCAAAACGTCCGCCATGCGGGTGGCGCGCATCGTCCGCGAGTGCCTGGAAGAGGGCAAGACCGTGTTCATCGACGGCCTGGGCGCGTTCCGGCCCCATGGCAAGCGCGGTTATCGCTTCGTGGCCCGCTCCGCCCCTTCGGTCTTTCTGGCTTATGTTCAAGAAGATACGCGCCAAGTTGAACGCTTGTACGATGCGCTCCAGGCGCGAGGCTTCGACCCCTGGTTCGACCGCCAAGTTGCTGCCCGGTCAGAACTGGCCGCGCTCCATCGAAGATGCCATCGAGTCTACCGACTTTGTGATCGCGTGTTTTTCGCAAAATTCTGTCTCCAAGAAAGGCGGATTTCAGGCCGAGATCCGCTATGCGCTGGACTGCGCCCGGCGCGTTCCACTGGATGATGTATTTCTGATCCCGGTCCGCCTGGACGGCTGCTTGGTGCCTTC
>Ga0326728_10009366_pt1 | contig 23636 bp, 18 predicted proteins | sample MB3enrmetagenome_FD_207602 | JGI IMG/M metagenome (GOLD analysis project Ga0326728, IMG submission 207602) | Lab enriched peat soil microbial communities from McLean, Ithaca, NY, United States - MB31MN | ecosystem: Environmental > Terrestrial > Soil > Wetlands > Peat | place: USA: New York... | reverse complement strand
GAGCGGACCGTGGTGGTCACAGTCACAGTAGCCGTGACGGGATTTATTCCGTCGGGAGTTACCGCGGACGGAGACACTGAGCAGGTTGCCTCCGAAGGCGAGCCGGCACAGCTTAGGTTGACCTTGGCATTGTAACCAAACGACGGCGTCACGATGACCGTGTAGCTAACCGAGTTTCCGGCGATGACCGATGCCGAAGCGGGGGAGACGGAAACTGAGAAGTCCTCTCCGCTCCCGCCCAAGCTGACGATTTGTGGGCTGCTCACCGCGTTGTCGGTGATAGTCAACGAGCCGGTTCTGGCGCCCGCGGCCGTGGGGGTGAAACTGACGGTGATGGCGCAACTCGCTCCCGCCGCCAAGCTAGTTCCGCAAGTGTTGATTTGCGCGAAGTCGCCGCTCGTTGCAATGCTGGTGATGGTTAAGGCGCCCGTTCCCGTATTGTTCATCGTGACGGTTTGAGGGGCGCTGGTTGTTCCCAAAGCCTGGCCGGAAAAAGTCAAACTCGCGGCCGACAAGGTCACCACCGCGGCAGCCAGGCCTTCACCGGCGAGAACGACCGTTTGTGGACTGTTGGCCGCGTTGTCCGTGACGGTTAACGCACCATACCGATTCCCGAGTGCGGTGGGTGTGAAGGTGACTGTTATAGTGCATGCGATCCCAGGCGCGACGCTGGACCCGCAGGTGTTGACCTGGGCGAAATCCCCGCTCACCGAAACGGATGTGATGCTCAAAGCTGCGCTGCCGGTGTTCGACAGGCTCACCGTCTGGGCTGCGCTGCTGCTGCCGAGGACCTGGCCGGCAAACGTCAAACTCGTGGGCGTCAAGGCCACCACCGGAGCCTGACCTCCCGTGCCGGACAACGCGAGAGTCTGAGGGCTTCCCGGGGCGGTGTCCGTGACCGTAACGGCGCCAGCACGCGGACCCGGCGCGGTGGGGGTGAAGGTGACGGCAATGGTGCAGCTCGCTCCGCTCGCGAGCGTCGCAACACAACTGTTGGTTTCCGCAAAGTCACCGCTCACCACGATGCTGGTGATATTCAAGGCGGCGGCGCCGGTATTGGTCAGGACCGCAGTCTGCGGCGCGCTAGTCGTGTTGATAATCTGACTGGTAAAGGCCAGACTTGCCGGCAGGAACGCCACCGCTGGGGCGGCCGTACTGTTACCCGCCATGAGAATCGTCTGAGGTGAGTTGACCGCGTTGTCCGTGATGGTGACCGAGCCATAGCGGTTGCCAGTCGCCGTCGGGGTAAAGGTAACACTGATGGTGCAGGAGCTTCCCGCCGCGACGGACACTCCGCAGTTGTTGGTCTGGGCATAGTCCCCGCTGACGGCCACGCTGGTAATGCTCAGCGGGCCGCTGCCGGTATTGGCAAGCGTGACGCCCTGCGCGGGGCTTGTGGACCCAACGCTGGTGCCCGTGAACGTAAGCGTTGCGGGCGAGAGGCTCACCACGGGACCCACTTGTCCTGTGCCTGAGAGCAAAACGGTTTGAGGGCTGTTGGATGCGTTATCCGTCACCGTAATCGCGCCTGCGAGAGGGCCCTGAACCGTGGGGCTGAATGTGACGCTAATGATGCAATTGGCTCCCACCGCGAGAGAGGTGCCGCAGTTGTTCGTCTGCGCGAAGTTGGTACTGGCGACGATCGACGTGATGTTCAGCACCGCTGCGCCCGTATTCGTCAGTGTTACCGGCTGCGGCGCGCTCGTGGTGGTGACGGTCTGACTCGCAAAGGTCACGGCCGCAGGCGCGAGAGTTGCCGTTGGGGCGGGCCCCCCGATCCCACTCAACGGAATTGTTTGCGGGCTGTTGGCCGCGTTGTCGGTGATGGTCACGGACCCATACCGGTTGCCGCTGGCGGTGGGGGTGAAAGTGATGCTGATGGTGCAGTAGCTCCCTGGCGCGACGGTAGTCCCACAGGTGTTGGTCTGAGCGAAGTCACCGGTGGCGGCTACGTTGGTTATTATCAACGAGGCGTTCAAGGCGCTGCTGCCGGTGTTGCTCAGCTTTACGGTCTGCGCCGCACTGGTGATCCCAACATTCGTATTCGTGAAGGTAATTGTTGAGGGCACCAGGCTTACGACCGGCGCGACTTGTCCGGTTCCTGAGAGCGAGATTGTTTGAGGGCTGTTCGGCGCGTTATCCGCCAGAGTCACTGCGCCGATCAAAGGCCCCGCCGCCGTGGGGCCGAACGTGACGTCGATGAGGCAGCTCGCCCCGGCCGCGAGAGAGGTCCCGCAGTTGTTCGTCTGAGCGAAGTTAGCGCTGGCTACGATCGATGTGATGTTCAGCACAGCTCCGCCCGTGTTCGTTAGCGTCACCGGCTGCGGCGCGCTCGTCGTGGTGACGGTTTGGCTCGGGAAGGTTAGGGAGGCAGATGAGAGAGTCGCCGCTGGGCCAGGCCCGCCGATCCCACTTAACGGAATTGTTTGCGGGCTGTTGGCCGCGCTGTCAGTGATGGTCACGGACCCATACCGGTTGCCGCTAGCGGTGGGGGTAAAGGTAACACTAATCGTGCAGTTCGCCCCCGCGGCGACCGTGGTGCCGCACGAATTGGCTTGTGCAAAGTCGCCCGTGGCAGCGACACTAGTGATGATCAATGACCCGTTGCCGCTGTTCGTCAAGGTGACGGTTTGCGCGGGGGTGCTGGTTGATCCTAACGGCTGAGAAGGGAAAGTCAAAGTTGTGGGAGAGAGAGTCACTGTTGCGCCAGGCCCGCCGGTCCCACTTAACGGAATGGTTTGCGGGCTGTTTGCGGCGTTGTCCGTGATGGTCACGGACCCGTAGCGGTTGCCGCTGGCGGTGGGGGTGAAGGTGACGCTAATCATACAAGTGGCTCCAGGGGCGAGGGTGGTTCCACAAGAATTAGTCTGCGCAAAGTCGCCGCTGGCAGCAACATTAGTCAAAGTCAAAGGCGAGCCGCCAATATTCGTCAAGAAGAGAGATTGCGGGGCACTACTTGAACCTACCGACTGGGGAGAGAAGTATAGACTGCTGGGCGAGAGGGTGACCGCTGGGGCAGGGACTCCGGTGCCCGTCAAGAGCACCACCTGAGGGCTGCCCTCGGCGTTATCGTAGATCACGAGGGCGCCGATGCTGGGCCCTGGCGCGATGGGTGTAAATGTCACGTTGATGACGCAGTTAGTAGTGGGCTGAAGCGGCGCAGTGGTGCAGTCATTGGTCTGAGAGAAAGCGTCGCTGGCACTGATCGCGGAAACCGTCAGGGCGGTGATGCCGTTGTTGGTGACGGTGAGGGGTTGGACAGCGCTAGCCACGCCGACTTGCTGATTCCCAAAAGCCAAGCTGGAGGCGGAGAGACCTACGGTCGAGGTGCTGGCGTTAAGGGTAATGACTTGGGGGCTGCCTGGGGCGCTGTCATTAATCTGCACCAAGGCCTTTCGAACTCCCGTGGCGGTGGGAGTGAAGGTCACAGTAATCGTACACTTTTCCCCCGGAGCCAACGTGGAGGGGCAGGTGTTGGTTTCGGCAAAGTCTCCGGAGTTGGCTCCCGTAATGGTAATGCTGGTGATGGTCTGCGTGTTATCACCATTGGTGAGCGTAACCGTTTGAGGCTGGCTGGTGGTGCCAAGACTCTGGGACGGAAACAAAAGGCCGTCAGGATTGAGAGCAATACCTTCCAAAATGGTGACCTTCGAGACAAAGGCGTCGCAGTTGCCACCATAATTGGGCTGGAGGGCATTTGCCAGCGGGAAGTCGAACGAGCACGTTTGCCCGGCCGCGTAGGCGGAAGCGGGGCTGCCCGAATCGACGGCAATCCCATATGCGGCGTCCGTCGCGCTCCCCCCGATGTAAGTCGAATAGACGAGAGCGGAGCCGGCGGCGTTCAACTCGGTCACGAAAGCGTCGGCGTTGCCGCCTCCGTAGGTAGACTGGGGGACGGTGCCGGCGGTCGGAAAGTCAGTGGAAGTCGTGGAGCCGGCCACGTAGACGTTGTCGCTCGAGTCCAGCGCGATGCCGTTGGCGGAATCCGCCAGGCTCCCTCCGAGGTAAGTGAAAAAGCTCATTGAGGGCGTACCACTGAGAGCGACTTTGGCCACGAACGCATCACCCTCGCACACCTTCAGTGTATCCAAGGCGCAGTCCGCCTGATAAGCCCCGGACGGATGAGGGAACAGCAAGCTGCTCTCCCTTGAAGTGGTGAGCCCGGCGACGTAGGCATTGCCGCTGGTATCCACCGCGACGCCGTTGCCTTGGTCAAGCCCGCTGCCTCCCAAATAGGTGGAGAAAACGAGGGAGGAAGCCCCGGACGCGTTCGTATTGATCTTGGTCAAAAACGCATCCCCGGCTCCTCCATAGGCAGTCTGGAGAGCACCGCCTCCCGTCGGGAAGTCTGAGGAATACTCTACACCTGTGACGAAGGCGTTGGCAGCTGTGTCAACCGCAATGCCATACCCGACATCTTCATCGGTGCCGCCGATATAGGTGCAGTACAGCAGATCCGAACCTGCGGCATCGATCTTGATAAGAAAAGCGTCGGTAGCGAAGCCGCCGTAAGGATTGCCGTCAGCACCGCCAATGAGAGGCTGGAAAGCTTTATAATTGCACCATATGGGCGGGGGTGTTTCAGGTGGGACGAGCACAACAGTTTCCTGTATGTTCGGGCCGATGTCTCCCGTCACATAAGCCTGCTGAGCCTCGTCGACAGCAATGGCGCGGCCCGCGCAATCAGCGTAGCCGCCGATGTAGGCAGCGTAGATCAACCCGGTTCCCTCGACATTGAGCTTGGCGACCCAACCGTTGAAGACCGTGTAGCCTGGGGGATTCCACGTAGCGCCGCATTTCCCGTCGAAGCCGCACAGCGTGTCAAACGAACCTTCTGTTGCCGGAAAGCTATCACACCTAGCCGTTCCCGTCGCGTAAGCCTCGCCCAGAGAATCCACGGCAATGCCGTACCCTACTGTGTCAGGAAAAGCTGTTGCTCCGACAGTTATCGGTGTTTTAACGCTCTGTACGCAGCCCAGGTAAGTCGAGTAAAGAAGCGCAGATCCGTCGGGGCTGATCTTTGATACGAACGCAACCTCCCCACCCTCCGACGTGGGCATAAGCCCATCGACGGTGGGAAAGTCTAAGGAGTAAGTTTCACCGGTGATGAAGGCTGAGTCGTCCGGCGCTACGGCGATTCCGTTGGCGCCGTCAATACTGCTTCCGCCGACGTAAGTCGAGTACGCCAGCGTCGGGTCGATTACCAACGACCGGCTGGGATCGTGTTCGCCTAACTTAAACTCCACATTGCTCCCGCCCTTAATCGAGTACCGCGCGGCAATGGGCTGCCTGGCCCCATGGGAGTCTTCCTGGTAAGCAACCGGTCTCTGGAAAGATACATCACCTTTCCCCACGCTCGCGATCAAGTTACCTTGGGAGTCAATCCTCAACTTCTTCGCGCCTCGAACCGCGAGGCGGATAGATTGCGGGTCAGCGCCGGGCGCAACGACGAAGTCGTACTCGAGTTGACCCTGGGTACCATAATAAATAAGGTCGATTCCAGGATAAACGGCGTGCTCGGCTACTTTGCGATAGTTGGGAACGTTGGTGCGCCACTGGGAAGGATCGTTGCCGAGAAAGTAGTTACTCTTGCCCGGCAACACATCTGTGCCGACCATGCCCGCCTGGGCATTGCTGCCCACCAACTGCATGCGGAGCACGGCCGGGGGCTTGGGCTTCCCGCTTTCGAGACCAGTCTGCGGAAGCTTGGATGTCCGCCCCGAATGCTGAGATCGCTCAGATTCGAGACCGAGCACAGCCTCGTCAGGCGTCAAAAACAGTAGGTAGCCGCTGCCGCGGGAAAGGAAGCGCACCCGGCTATCAGTCTGTCCCTGATTGGCCTCAAAGCTTAGGGGAAGTCTGCCGTACGCCCTGATGGCGCGCGTCTTTGCCTCCTGAGAGGGCCCGTGGTTCGCGGGCTTTGCAGCCGTTCGTCGTGACTGTTCTGCCCCGCCGTCGATTGGGGCGCCTTCTTGCCTGGAAGGCGACAATAAGGCGGCCGCGAGGAGACACCAACCCACAATACCCACATTCCTTAGTTTGAAGGGACTCGAAGGCCATGATCGAACTCGCATGTTACTCTCCAGCTTCTTGGGCTCCGACGGGCTTTTAACGATTCAGATAATACTTACAGTTGAATCGCGAAGTCTTATAAGATTGCACTCCTTGCTCACTTGGAGACCCCCAACGGCGTAACGCCAGGCACGGGCTAAGCCGAGAAGATGTAGTTGCGGCATGCCTGCAACACCGAGGGGGAATCGAGGCAAGGCGGTTTGCCCTCGTAACCGGCCGCCCAGCGGATTTGCTGGACAATTTCACCGGGGTCGCAGGGCCGGAGCGGACGCCCGTTCTTCTCGAGGAAAGCGACCAGCTCGTCGATGACTACCGGGTCGTACGTCAGTTCCGTTTCGGCGCACACCCGCCGGAAGACCTCGTGAAATTCCGAGGAGGTGGCGTAGCTTAACTTCGTCTTGGTGTGTATCCGCCTCAGAAACGCCTCATCCGAAAACTTGCCAGGATCCAGGTTGGTCACGAAAACTACAAACACGTCAAAGGGGGCAATGAACCTCCCGCCTCCAGCCAGGTTGAGGAAATCGATATCATGTTCGAGCGGGACCAGCCAACGATTGAGGAGCTCCTCAGCACGCGTCTGCTGTCGGCCAAAGTCGTCAATCACCAGGATTCCGTTGTTAGCCTTCATCTGCAAGGGAGCGACGTGATACTTGCCGACCGGATTGAACTGAAGGTCCAACATCTCGAGCTTCAATTCGCCGCCCGTGAAAATTCGTGGTCTGCGGCAGCGAACCCATCTCTTGTCCGAGTGGTTTTCGACGGGGTCGGGACATGCGGCGTGCAGGTTGGAGTCAAAGACGGTGATGATTTGGTTACCCACCTCAAGGGCATAGGGAATCCACACGTAATCGCGATACATGCCGGCAATGGTTTCAGCGACAACGGTCTTTCCTACCCCAGAGGGCCCGTGCAGAAGAGTGGATCGCCCGGAAAAGACCGAGGTGCCAAGCTGAGTCAGGATCGCTGGCTGGAGGACCAGGTGGCCGAATGACTTTTCCAGGTCCGAGGTGTGAAAGCTCACTCCGCGGATACTCTGGGTCCGCACCTGTCGCGTGTAGTCGTCCAGAGAGACCGGAACCGGTCCGGCATAGTGGCTGAGCCCCAACAATTCGTGCGCCCTCGCGTTGCCCAGGGTGGTTGTGGTAACGCGGTGCACGCCCCCGATCATCCCTTTTACCTCGCAAAATTGCTCTTTGCGCAGGTGGTCGAAGACCTCACTGACTATCCCCAAACTGACCCGCATATGCTCGGCCAGATTGACCAGGAGAAGCTCACCCTGCAAATACAAAATCTTCAAAGCTAGGTTTTGCACAAGACCCATCCTGATTCCCAGGTCTTGCATGGTAAGTGGTGCCTCAATGTTGGGGCTGGACGCTGTTTCCTCACTCGCCACAGCCTTATCATTTAGGACGTCAGTCTCCATGGTTGTACCTCGCACCCTGTTTCCGCGCAGATCCGCCTTGCCGCCTCCCCTCAGCCAAGCACAGGCAGAGGCACTCTTGCCGGTGCAGGGTCATGGCACAGGCAGGAGTGCCTGTGCGGCCGGCCACTCCCGCTATCGACAGGCTTCCTTCGTGGCCGGTTGATATCCACCCTTTATTGCCTCGGCTTGGGACATATAAACACCGGGTGTGAGCTTCCCGTAAAACTTGCTTTCCGGGCAGTAATAGAGTCCGGATCGCTTGTTCGCCCAGATCTTGATCGTAGATCTCTGGGTGCTGGCCTTGGGGGGTACACGAAACAGCACGCCGACGGGGGGCAGATTCAGGCCAGGGTAGAAAACAATCAGCGCCACAACCAGAAGCACTATCGGGAAGAAGAATAACCTGTAGCGGTTGTCCATAAATTCTTCGTCCTCTATTGAGAATGGAGACCAGGCCGGGACGGGGCCGGGATGGCGACGGATTTGGTGCCTCGGGCTTCACTTTCCAGCCTCCAACACGCCCTTGCGAGCACTGAGGTAACCGGCGACGGTATCCTTGCTCACTTTGTTGATCACCAATTGCACAGATTCCCACATGGCTCGGATCGGGAAGACCACGGGCTCGTTGATACCCAAGTCAGCGGGATACTCATAATTCTCCGCAAAGATACTTAGCGCACAGCGTGACCTTCTTGAATCGACCTTTTTCAATTGCAAACGGATGTCGGGCGCCACCTCCGTGCGATTACCAGACCGAACGAGGGTAAACTCGACGTAATCGCGCTTGCCGAGCTTGCGCAGCGATTCGATCTCACTATGGTCGCGGGCGATGACCCCGCCCGGCTGGCTGACCTTCATGCTCGAGGCTTCCGCCCCTTCGTGCTGCTCGTTCTGGATCGCATCAGGGGATTGGTGCGCGGAGAGATCCTGACTGGTGGGAGGCGGAGCGTCCGGTTGCTGGTTGGCAGGGAAGGCCCCAGGATTTTCCGGAGACATCTGGGAGATGACCGTGGCGTTCCGGGGCGTTGCCGGCATTTCCTTGTCGGGCGTCTGCTGGAGCGCTACAAGCCGGGCTTCCTCGGCAACCTGCTGGGCAGCCCGTGGGGTCGGCGCGGCCCGATGCTCCGTATGTGGTTCCTTCCTCGCGTTATTGAGCTTCGGTTGAGCATGGGCGGCGGACGGAACTCCCCGATCCCCACTTTCTCTCACGGCCAAATCAGCCTTGGGGTAATCATGATCCGGAAGTGCCATTGGGTGAACGGCTGGATTCAGGGCCCCGCGTTGTCTTTCGATGGTCGCTTGCATAGCTGCCTGAGCGGCCTTCGCTCGTTCTTCGCGCTGCTCGCCCAAGGTCGTCAACTCTGCAATTCGCTTCAAGGAATAGAACTGTAAAACCAGGAGAAGCCCCAGCAAGGCGAAGACGGTCAAAGCCAGAGGGCGGGCGATGCGTTGGATCTGGCCGATCATTTTTAGTTCACCCGCGACCCGTGCCCTCAACGTTTCCGTTTCTTGAACCTCTGGCTTCTCCTCGCCCCCGATCACCCCTGTCAGAGGTTCTCGGTCCCGTCTTAGGAATTGCCCTGCATCCATGATTTACCCTTTCAAGACATCCCGGTCCCTCGAGCCGAGCACCCGGTCCTTCGAGAATGACCGGGCACTATGACCCTCGGGCGGCCGGGGACCCTCGCCCATCTCTCCGTTCAAGACTTGCAAACACACTCCCGCACGCCTGTTGCGAGGTAAAGGGCCCGAGGGGGCCGCATTGCCGTACTCCGGGGTTACCAAAAACGCGTACACTTCCCCGCCGTACGTGGGACTGCGTCGCCGGGCGGCGTTACCGCACCGGTGCCCGGCTACCCATTGCGACGCCCGCGCGCTCGTTCACCCGCCCGATCTCCAGGCGGTCGCCCACTTGGGTTCCACTGCGAAAGACAGTGTAAGGAGGGAGTTCGAGTACGCTTTGGGCCTTGAGAGTGACTCTCGAAATGCGGAAGGGACGCAGATACTCCTCAGTGTGAACCACGCACCCATCACGGTCGAGGAAAACCAAGTCGATGGCGAACAGCATTCCGACGGTATGGACACCGTGCGAGGGCACAATCCATAGGCCGTGCCCCGGACGTGCCCAGCGCCGTGTCTTTCCCAACAAGCCGACCAGGCGGCTGAAGTAACCGTCCGCCCTCTTGGCTTCCGTGGCGACAAATGTCTCGCGAGTCGTGTTATAGACATAATAACGGTTAGAGTTTTGAGTCGCCATAAACGTCCGTCGTAAGGCTCACATTCGGGAGCTACGCCTTTCGTCGTGAAGTCGCTCTCGCCTTCTACTGAGATGCCCTATTCCGGCGTCTCCAGATAATAACGAACAAAACAATCACAGCGCCGATGCCGGCTACAACTCGAATCGTGGTAAGGTCCATCACTTTCTCCTTTTTTGAATTTGACTTCGTACTTTCAATTCGGCTCCGGTGCGAATCACCAGGCCTTCGTGCTAAAATCACAGGAAGTGCCGATAGATGCTGATAATGGCGGGGCCGAGAATCACCACAAATAGCGCTGGGAAGATGAAAAACACCAACGGGGGAATCATCTTCACGGTCGCCTTGGCGGCAAGTTCTTCTGCGCGCTGGCGCCGCTTGGTCCGCAACTCATCGGAGTGCACGCGCAACGACTGAGCAATGCTGGTGCCGAAACGTTCGGTCTGAACCAACATCGCCACCAGTGCCTTGATGTCTTCCACGCCCGTGCGGTTGGAGAACTCGCGCAAGGCTTCGACGCGTGTCCGCCCAATGCGAATCTCGGCGTTGACCAAGTCAAGTTCCTCGCAGAGCTCGGGGTGGACGATGCGCAGCTCCGTGGTCACGCGCAGGAACGATTGGTCGAGAGCGAGGCCGGCCTCCACGCACACTACCAGCAGATCCAGGCAGTCCGCTAAGGAAAGGCGAAGTACTTGTTGGCGCCGGCGAACCCGAGAGGTCAACCAAAACTCGGGAAGCAAATACCCCCCAACGGCGGCGAAGCCCAAAATAAAGATGGGGCTCTGCTCGTACAGGCCGGTGAAATAAACCAAGCCCAGCAATCCCAGGGGCAGGAGCACCTTGACGCCCTGCATGGCCATAACCGATTCTGGACGGCGATAGCCCGCCCGCGCCATGAGCCGTTGCGTGTGCGGGATCTGCTTGCTCGACGAGGGAATCAACTTGCCAACATCGCCTAATACCTGCCGGACCTTCTGCTTTTGCTTTTCCCGGAAGCCCGCCTGCTTCTCCGTGGAAGGAGGTTGCCAGAGCCGGGTCAGGCGCTCGGCAGCGGGCACATTCCCTCCGGAAAAGCCATACGCCACCGCGAGCACGATCAGCACCACCGCCCCAAACGCCACGCCACTCGTCGCCCAGATCATATTCCAGTTTCCCTCCAAGCCTCACACTTGGATGTTCACAACCTTCCAGAGCACAAAGGAGCCGACGAGCTGCAAGAACGCGGCACCTCCGAGCATGAGATGACCGATAGGGTCGGTAAACAGTACGTTCACGTATTCGGGATTCACCATCCGCATGAGCAAGACCATCGCTGGGGGCAAAGCAATAAGGATGCCCGCAGTCATTCGCCCCTGGGCGGTGCGAACCCTCACATCACGCAGCAGCTTGAAGCGGTCCCGGATCACAGCCGACAGGTCATCCAAGATCGCGGCTAGATTGCCGCCGGTTTCTTTGTGAATGAGAAGCGCCGTAACGAAAAACCGCACATCGACAATTGGCACACGCTCCGCCAAGTTCGTCAAAGCGTCTCGCAGCGGCAGGCCGAAGCTCTGTTCGTCGAAGACGAGCTTGAACTCTCCCGCCACCGGATCGGGCAACTCCGTCGAAACCATCTCCAAACCGGTAGTAAACGCGTGGCCCGCCCGGACGGCGCGGCCCAGCAGGTCGACCGCCTCAGGAAAAGTCTTCTCAAACCCCCTCAGACGACTAGTGCGCTTAAAAGCGACGTAGGCGATCGGAATCACCGCCCCGATGGCACCTAATAGCAAGGCTAGAATCATGTTAGGATAAAAGTACATGACGAGAATGTAGAGGCCCAGGCCCATCACCGCACACAACAAGATCAGCTTGCCGGGCAAGATTTCAAGTCCGGCTTGAGCAATGAAAGCGCGCAGCCGCCCTGCCCACCTCGCACGCATGAGCCAGCGGTTGAACACCGGCATACCGCTAAGGACTTCGTCACGAAGCACCTTTAACTGAGGAGAGCCGGTGCCCGTGCCGGAGCCGCGCCCGACCCCTTTTTCAATAGCCTCCAGGCGGCGTTCGATCACGTTCTTACGTCGTCCGCCCGCCAGCCCGATGCCCAGGAGCAGGATAATAGCGACGATCGCGAAGGTCAGGACTGCTACTGCTAATTCCATGCTTGGCCCCTCAATAGCTCCCCGGACGATCGAACATTCCCATCGGCAACCGGATCCCTGCCGCAAGCAAACGCTCCGACAACCTAGGCCGTATGCCCGTGGGGAGAAACTCGCCCAGGACCTCGCCCTTTTCCCCGATGCCGGTTTTCCTGAATTCGAAGATGTCTTGCATGGTCACGATTTCACCTTCCATGCCCACGACTTCCGAGATGTTGGTAATTTTGCGCGAGCCATCACTCATGCGGGACACCTGGATGATCAAGTCAAGCGCCGAAGCGACTTGACGCCTGATCGCGCTCTCGGGAATATTCAAATTGGCCATCGCCACCATGGTTTCCAAGCGAGTCAGGGCGTCGCGCGGACTGTTGGCGTGGATGGTGGTTAATGACCCGTCGTGGCCCGTGTTCATGGCCTGGAGCATGTCCAGGGCTTCGTCGCCGCGCACCTCCCCGACCACGATGCGGTCGGGCCGCATACGCAAGCAGTTGATTACCAACTGACGCTGCCGGACAGCCCCTTTCCCTTCCACATTGGGAGGGCGAGTCTCCAAGCGCACCACGTGCTCCTGGTGAAGCTGCAGTTCCGCGGCGTCCTCGACGGTGATAATACGCTCGCGATTGGAGATGAACGACGAGAGGACATTCAACAAGGTTGTTTTGCCTGCGCCCGTTCCGCCCGAAATCAAACAGTTCATGCGCCCGTACACGCAACCCCTAAGCATCTCCAGCATGGGGGCGGTTATGGTGTGATTTTGCAAAAGTTCGTCAGCGGTCAGAGGATCTCTCCCAAAACGGCGAATGGAAAGGATGGGTCCATCGATGGCAAGGGGAGGAATTATAGCGTTGACACGGGAGCCATCCTGGAGGCGGGCATCCACCATCGGCGAAGATTCATCCACCCGGCGTCCCACGGCCGAAATAATCCGGTCGATGATGGACATCAGATGGGCGTCGTCGCGAAACTGAATCGTGGTCCGCTCCAGCAGCCCGTTGCGTTCGATATACACACTACTGTGGGTATTCACCAAAATGTCAGAAATGGTGTGGTCATGAAGAAGCGGCTCCAGAGGACCCAAGCCGAAGACTTCGTCGAGCACTTCCAGGGAGAGCCGTTCTCTCTCCTGAAATGTCATGGGGGTGTTTTCTTCAGCAGCCAGTTTCTCGACGATTTCCGCAACTTCCTTCCGCACCCCTTCGCGTCCGACTTGCACCACATGGTCCATATCCATCCGCTGGATCAGCTTGCGGTGGATCGCGACCTTGACCGCGTTGAAGTCGGACCGCACTCCTATCGTTGTCGCCACCGGTTAATTCACCTCGTCGAAATGGAACTAAGAAAGTTCAAAAATGAGCCGCGCTTCGCCTCTACCGCAAGCGAGACTCCGACCAATTGGGAGGCCATCTGGCGAAATCTGGACACTAGGGGATCGTTGTGGTCCCACGCCAACGGCGCCCCAAGATTCACGGCCATGCTTACCCGGCGAAAGTCGTTGGGGATGCGCGCGAAGATCGAACGCTTAGCCTTCTTCTCGAAGGCCTTCAAGGCTTCCTCATCGGGCCGATGCCAGCGATTAATGATGATTTGGATCCGGGCCGGGTCGAGGCCGAAGGAAGCCAGCGCGGACAAATGCCGCTCAAGCGCCCAGAGGCCGGGGACGTCGGCCTGCGTCACCACCAGGATCGTCCGCGCGAGGTGCAGGACAGGACTCCACTCCGATGAGTATACAGAACCCATATCCATGACCAGATAATCGCAACAGTTCTGGGCCACGTTCACCACTCGAGGCAGCGTTGGCACCGGAATATGCTGCCACTCGTCAGGGTCGGTGACCCCTCCTAATACCTCGAGGCCACTCTTGTGACGTGTCAGAAGTCCGGCGAGGAGGTAGCTGTCAAGCCGCTCCAGGTTTTCAAGGGCGGCCCGAATTGAGAAGCGCGGCTGAAGATCCAGCAAAAGCGAAACGAGGCCCAGGGGGCGCGCAAAATCGATCAGGACCGAGCGCTTCCCTTCAATGGCAGCCAATTGGACCGCCAGATTAACGGCCACGGTGGTGGTGCCCACGCCGCCCTTGGCGCCCAACACCGCGAGCGCTTTCTCGGCCACCTCCGGCTCCGCGTCGGGACCTCGCTGCTGAACATGGCGCTGCAAAATCTCGCGCAACCAGGTGGCCTCGATGGGATGGCTCAGAAACTCTTGCATGCCGCTGCGCATAGCTTGCATCAGCAATCCCGGGCTGGGGTTCTGCACCGGAGAGTAGCCCACCAGGCAAACGGAGGGACGCAGCTTGCGCAAGTGAGCGGCGAATTCGAAACAAGGCTCCTGGTCGCGGGTGAGGTCGATCAGTACCACATCGGGCACCATTTCTCCGGGGGCCGGATGCCGGGCGGACTCGATTCCCCATTCGGAGATGGACTTCACCAACCCCGTTTGTTCCAGGCAGGCTCGCAAGTAGCTCCCGTTCTTGGGCACGATACTGGCCACCGATGCAGTTAACATCCCATATACCTCAACGCGGCATCCTAAACGTCTTCTTCTCCTTACTTCTTCATCGGCGAATTCGTTCCCACACTTTCGGGGGGCAAGAAAGGCCTAGGGAAATGCGGAGGAAGGGGCGCCTGAGCCGCCTCGAGCGGCCTCACAATCCGCGGCGTCACTAGCACCATCAATTCGTTCCGCGACTTCTGCAAGGAACGGCTCTGAAAGAACTTGCCCAGTATGGGAATGTCTGCCAGCCCTGGGATTTTGTCCGCAATCTCCGTCACCCGGTTGTCCACTAATCCCGCGATGGCGAAGCTCTGCCCGTCCTTGAGTTCCATCTCGGCTTCTACCCGCTGCGTGGAGAGAGCCGGAATCGTATAGCCGGAAAAAGTGAGCGCGTTTGAATAATCGAGCGAGCTCACCTCAGGCCGCACCTTGAGATGAATATTTCCCTCGGGTGTGAGGATTGGCGTGAAATAGAGCCTCACGCCGAATTCCCTGAACTGGATGGTGACTGTGGGCACAGTCCCGGCGCCGCCCCCCTGGACGACCGGAAAGGGAAATTCCCCGCCCGATATGAAGCTCGCTTCCTTTCCGCTTTCGGTGAGAAGGTTGGGCTCAGCTAGGATTTCGAGCAGGTTCCGCTGTTGCAGTGCCTGGATCGTGGCGGCCAGGTTGAGTTGCGGATTGTATAAGAAAATGTTGAGCAGACTGCTCAAAGTGAATCCGGAGGAAGTCGCCGTCGTCGTACCGTTCGCCAGCGTGGTTATGATGCCGCTCCCGGGGGTTGGCAACATGCCGCCCTCGAGCGTTGGCGGCCCGTACTGTTGCGTGGAAACCGCTCCCAACGTCTTCCCGCCCGGTAAGAGGAGGTTAGCGCCGAGTTGGGTCAATGCGGCGCGTTCCACTTCCGCGAATTTAACCTGGATTAAAACCTCGCCGGGCTTAGCGGGAGGCGGGACCGCGAGCAGGCTCACCGACTTGGTTGATGCTACCTTGGCCATTTCCAGCATCTTGTCGGCTATTTCCTTGGATGTCACCGCTCCCGACAGCACCACCACGTCCTTTTGCGCCTCCACCCGGACTGGCTGGGTAGGGAAAGCCTCGCGAATCTGGTCGGCTAAGCCCCGGACGTCGAGATCTACGTAGATGTCGAATGCTTGGCTTTGGCCCGTCTCATCCCACAACACCAGTGAGACGGCGCCCGGAATCTTGCCGTTGATCAGGATCTGTGTAGGGCTCACCGCCAAGGCATCGATGACGCTAGGGTCGGCCACGGAGACGCGCTTGATGCGCGCCGGTGAGGTAATCACCAACGAACGCCCCACCAACACATGCAAAGTCTCGGCTTCTTCCGGCGCTTGCTGCGTTTGGGGTTGCTGGGCCGGAGGGGGCTGCTGGGCCACCTGTGCCCAGAGCTCTGCGCCTGTCAATATCATCGCCAATGCCATGCCAACGAGCGATGCGTAATATCCCTTGCTGGTCTTCACGCTTCTCATGTGCCGCCGCCTATTGATGGACCTGCTGACCTGCAAAGCTCTGGCTCACGTGCTTATCCCCTTGGATCACGTCGATTACGTAGGCCTCCGGCGGCTTGGGCGCCGGAGGAGGAGTCTCACGGCGCACCTTAGGCGCCTCGGGCCGCGGGGGGGGAGCCCCTGCGAACAAACTGGCACGGCTCACCGGCAGGGGGCTCACTTCCTTGGTGTCAATGGTGTTACGGAGAGCAAGGTGGATCTTCCCTTCCGTGCTCGCCATGGTCACCTTTTCCGCCTCGTCGGGTGTCACAAGCAAGGTCACCACCGTGTACGTCTGCGGCTTGCCTTCCCGGTCCGGCTCCGACTTCTGCCCCACCGCCAGCACTCGCAGATCTTGAAGTATGGTGCGTGTAATGCTATCGCCACCCTGCGTGTTGCCGGTCACCAGTACGTCAACCATGGTTCCCGGCACCACGAAGCCGGCGACCGACACTACGTCATCGACGCGCACGGAGATGGCCCGCGTACCCTGGGGAATCGCTACTGAAAGCCCTCCCCCAGCCTCTTTCGGCGCCAACTTATCTTCCAGGATGATCTCGTTTTCCACTACCGGCGTTATCAAAGCCCGATCCACACAATCATTAATTCGCACAAAGGCACCGACGGGCTTCGTGGCGTCAGGCCAAGAGATCTCGCGCAGATCTGCGCTGGTCAGACGCTGTCCCAACTCGACACGCTTCGCCGCCACCACGAGCTTGCCGGTCGGCTCTGGCTTCCCCACCGACATTTTCGCGGCGCGAAGCTGAATAAAGACGTAGCGGGCGGCCACTAAGCCGAACACTAACGCCACTAACAATCCAACAGCCAATCGTTTCTGGTCCATTGCTCACCTTATATCGGTGGTTTATGAGTGCCTTTTTTCATTCCGAAGCGCGGACCTCCGACTTTGAGGTCCGCGGCTCTGCCTCTACGAGCGCAGAATGCTTAAAGCAGATAGCGTGCCAAACAATAGCAACGTCGAAACCGCTGCGGCCACACCAAAAGGCAGTTTCATCAGTCCCGGATTGTCGAGGGTGAGGTTGTGGCGCTGGCCCCACACACCAAACGTGATCAAAATCACGAAGAGGACCCCCACATGGTAGATCGTCTCCTTGACACGCCCGTGGCGAATCGTCTGCACTATGGCCATTGCTCCTGCAATGAAAATCGTTCCCAGCAGCACCACGAGCAGCCGACTCGGCCCCAGTGACGCTCCCAGGGCTCCCATCAGCTTCCAATCGCCCGCCCCCAAGCCGCGTAACAGCACAAAAGGCAGCAACAGTGCGAGTCCCAAGCCTGCGCCTTCGAGCCCCGCCTTCGCCCCCTGCCATCCCCAAGCCACAGTGTTGGCCGCAAGCCCTACCCCTAGGGCGGGCACGGTGAGCCAGTTGGGAATGCGGCGCAGGCGCCAGTCCAGCCACCCCGCCCACATTGCCAGCGAAAGAGCCAAGCCGGCGAGCACAAGGGTCCAGGCGAGATTCCAAGCGGCGCTATGCATGGTTCCTCTTCACTGGCTTGTCAGGATCGTTTCTATCTTTCGGTCGGATGCTAGCTGAAGTCATTTTGCGGCTTATTATAGAAGATGCTAATATGCTTTTTGACATCCGTCAGAATATACACTTAGCCCAACCGCTGAACCCGTGGGCAACGGCCCGCTAGCTCATGCTACTTGACGCATTTGCGAACACTTTACTGATTGCGATACCGACGGCGTGTGTCGCTGCAGTGGCTGCTAGGCCAATTAAAACCACGACCAGAGCGTATTCCGCCAGATCCTGTCCTTCTTCGCCCTGCCACAACCGATCGAGCAGTTTGCGCACGAATCCCTCCCCCGAGGGAGCCAAAAGTCTCCATTCGTGGGGCCAAAGTAATAACGCCGTTATCCATGGGGCGCGAGCCAACATGAAGCCCGGCAGTCTACGGAGACACACGGACGCCTCTTGTTGTTTTCCTGGCCGCTCAATGGGCGCCGCGCCCCTCTTGCGGCCAGGAAAATGTGCGCGAACACGTGTGCCGAAGCTCTTAGCCAGCGTCTTAAGATGCCAGGCTGCCCGATGCGTTATTGAATACGGTGCTGACTGCCTTCCCTACGGCGCTCATCGCTGCAGTAGCAGCCAGCGCAATCAGAACCAGGAGCAGAGCGTATTCCGTCAGGTCCTGGCCTTCTTCTTCCTTCCACAGCCTCATAAATAGATTCTTCATTGGGTTATTCCCCTCCATGATTGAAACTGCCGTTGCCTTGATACTCCTCAACTGACACCAGGGTTAAGAGCACTCGGGCTGCCAAACGGCGTAGCGGACAGCGAGACGCGATTCCCTCGTGGATTGTGGTCATCCTGTCCAGAATTGGGTGTCCGAAAAGGGGTAAGGCGCCGGGTGGCCCCTCGAAGCGTCACCTTTTGTGGACAGGCCGCTATAGCTTATTCAACCAAAAGGTTACTAAGTTTTAAAAGGAGTAATATATCAAGGAGAACACTGATGAAGATTGGAAATGAGCAACTAAAAAAGTGAGTTTCGAAATTAGAAATTATAGAATCGAAACTCGTCAGTAGACAGATAAACCCGCCGCCAGAATGCCAAATTGACTTACTGCCCGGATTTCAATCTTCTAATCTCTGGTCTTATCGAATGGCAATCTAAGTGCGTCGTGTGAGATGCCTTAGGCTCAGAAAGGGGAGTTACAGAAAGGACGTCTTTCGGGTTTCGTCAAGCGAATTCCGAATTCCGAATTTGCCGTTTCTAATCTCAAGTTTCGATTTTCTAATTTTCAGTCTCCACTCTGAATAATGTTTCTGATTGAATCTTGCCTGGCTGTTGCTGCGGTGGTAGTTGCGTTCGCCTTCCCGAATCTTGGATTCCGCTGGTTCGAAGTGTGTGAACGCGCCTTCGCCAAGCTTGCGCAAAAGCGGGGACTGGCGGTGGCAACGGTTGGGCTTGCGGCCCTCGCGGCACGCGCGGCCCTATTGCCCATTCTGCCCATTCCCCAGCCGGGAGGTCATGACGATTTCGGTTATCTCCTTCTAGCGGACACTTTCGCGCACGGAAGATTGACCAATCCCAGTCACCCCATGTGGGTTCACTTCGAGAGTTTCCATATCATCTGGCAGCCGACCTATACGGCGATGTTTTATCCCGCCCAGGGCTTGATCATGGCACTAGGTCAGGTGAGCATGGGGCATCCCTTCTGGGGCGTCTGGCTGAGCGTAGGCCTGATGTGCGCCGCCATCTGCTGGATGCTGCAAGGCTGGCTGCCGCCCGGATGGGCACTACTAGGCGGGCTGCTGGCGGTAATCAGACTCGGAACCTTCAACTATTGGGCGAATAGCTACTTCGGAGGGACGGCTGCGGCAACGGGCGGAGCGCTGGTGTTAGGGGCGCTGCCGCGCATCAAGCAATCGCAGCGCGTGCGGGACGCCCTCCTAATGGGCCTAGGCTTTGCCATTGTGGGTAACAGCCGTCCCTACGAGGGGCTGTTTTTTGGTTTGCCCGTGGCAGGCGCGCTTGCCGTCTGGATGTTCGGGAAGAATCGGCTTTCGCCAGAGCCAGCCGGCGCACGACCCCTCAATCCTCACCTCAGAGAGGAGGGGACTGAGCGGTGGTGGAAGTGTGTAGTGCCGCCGCTTTTTGTAATGCTGTTTTTGACGGGGTGCGCCATGGGCTACTACTTCTGGCGCACCACGGGCAGTCCCTGGGAGACTCCGCATTCTCTCGTCGCCCGCACATACAGTGCGGCCCCTTATTTCCCTTGGCAAGGGTCGAGACCGGAGCCGCTGTATCACCACGCCGTCATGCAAGACTTCTATCGCAACAATGTAACGGGCACCTACTTGCAGTCGCGGTCGATCAAGGGCATGGCAAAGATGGACTTGGCAACGCTGATCGAATTGTGGTCCTTCTATCTCGGGCCAGCGTTAACGGTTCCGCTTTTGCTCGCTTTGGCGTTCCTGCCGTACGGTTTCTCAGGGAGAGATATAAGCGGGGAGACGCGCTTTCTGTTGCTGGTCTGCGGCACGGTCATGGCAGGATCGATGCTGCCCATAGCTTTCTTGCCTCATTACGAAGCGTTGATTACTTCGGCGATACTCGCCTTGGTGTTGCAAGCCATTCGCCGCATACGATCCCAGGAATGGCGCGGCCAGCCGACCGGATTGTTCATATCGCGAGCCGTCCCCCTGCTCTGCATGCTGATGCTGGCGCTACGGGTCGGCGCGAAGCCCCTGCACCTTCCCGAGCCCGAGCGGTGGCTCGCCCCAGCGGCTTTCCCGACTTGGTGTACGCTAGCACCTACCAACCTGGAACGCGCGGCGACGCTCGCCGAACTACAACAACATCCTGGCCGGCAGCTCGCCATTGTCCGCTACGGTCCCCATCACGACATTCTGTATCACGAGTGGGTCTACAATGAGGCCAGTATTGACCGAGCAAAAGTGGTCTGGGCGCGGGATATGGGTCCGGCCCAGAACAAGGAATTGATTGACTATTTCCGAGACCGCCATGTTTGGCTTGTGGAGGCAGATGACACTCCTCCGAAAGTGTTGCCGTACGGAGCGTTACCGTGACTCAAAGGTCGAAAATCGAAATTCGAAATTCGTTCTTTGAGAAGGAGTATCCGACACGCGCCGGATTTAACGCTGTCATTCCGAGCGAAGCGAGGAATCTCGCCCTGTGTTCCGCCGGATTGCGGAGGAATGAACCAGAGCAAGATTCCTCGCTTCGCTCGGAATGACGCGGCTGGCTGAAGTTTGTGGCAGGTTCCAGTCTCGAGTCTCGAGTTTCGAGTTTCGATTTTCGATTTTTGATTTTTGATTTTCGGCCGTCAGGCATTCGTTATGTTTTTCTGGATTGAACTTATTTTGGCAGTGCTGTCGGTCGCGGTTGCTTACACCTTTCCCAATTTAGGCTCGAGTTGGTTCGAGCGCGCAGAGCAACTCCTTAACCGCTTGGCGCAGAGGCGCGGATTGACAGTCGTGATGGTGGGGCTTATGGCTCTTGCGTTCCGCGCTGCCCTGCTGCCCATCCTGCCCGTTCCCCAACCGGCTGTCCATGATGAGTTTGGCTACCTCCTCCTGGCGGACACCTTCGCTCATGGCCGGATCACCAACCTCACTCACCCCATGTGGGTCCACTTCGAGAGTTTCCATATCATCTGGCAGCCGACATACACAGCCGCTTTTTATCCTGCCCAGGGCTTGATCATGGCGCTGGGCCAGGTGATCATGGGGCATCCTTTCTGGGGCGTCTGGCTGAGCGTGGGCCTGATGTGCGCCGCCATCTGCTGGATGCTGCAAGGCTGGCTGCCACCCGGATGGGCACTACTGGGCGGACTGTTGGCGGTAATCCGACTCGGAACCTTCAACTATTGGGCGAATAGCTACTTCGGAGGGACGGTCGCAGCAACGGGCGGGGCGCTGGTATTGGGAGCGCTGCCGCGCATCAAGCAGTCGCAGCGCGTGCGGGACGCCCTGCTAATGGGCATAGGCTTTGCCATTGTGGGCAACAGCCGTCCGTACGAGGGACTGTTTTTTGGCTTGCCCGTGGCCGGCGTGCTTGCGGTCTGGATGTTCGGGAAGAATCGGCTATTGCCGGTGCGGGCTGCCGAGCCACCGCTCAATCCCCTTCTCAGAGAGGAGGGGGCTAAGCGGTGGTGGAAGCGTGTTGTAGCGCCCCTTATACTCGTGCTGGCTCTGACAGGGTGTGCCATGGGCTACTACTTCTGGCGTGCCACCGGCAGTCCTTTGAACTCGCCCTATTTAGTTGACTACCGGACCTACAGTTCAACACCGCCTTTCCCTTGGCAGCCGTTAAGACCGCCGCCACGGTACCACCATGCTGTCATGCAAGATTTCTTTGGCACCAAGGCAATGGACCAATACGAGAAATCGCAGTCGCACCTGGGTATGGTAAAGATCGACTTAATAGGGTTGGGAATGCTATGGGAGTTTTATCTTGGCGCGGCGTTAACCGTCCCGCTTGTGGTGGCCACCGCGACCCTGCCGTACGGTTTCACATGGAGAGACGTTGGCTCGAGTACGCGTTTCTTGCTGCTGGTCTGCGGGATGCTGATCGCTGGGTCAATGCTGCCGATATTCTTTTTGCCGCACTACGCCGCCCCGATCACCTGTGCGATCCTTGCTCTGGTGTTGCAAGCCATGCGCCGCCTGCGATCCCAGCCGGGGCGCGGCCAGCCGGCAGGCCTGTTCATAGCGCGAGCCGCACCCTTGATCTGCATGCTGATGCTGGCGCTGAGGGTGGGCGTGAAGCCCCTGCACCTGCCTGAGCCTCGCCGGTGGCTCCAGGGGGGTGCACCAATTTGGTGCGGACTCGCACCCACCAATCTGGAACGGGCAGCGACACTCGCGGAGCTTCGGCAATACCCTGGGCGCCAACTCGCTATTGTGCTCTATGGCCCTCATCATGACAATTCGTATCACGAATGGGTATACAACGAAGCCGATGTTGACCAAGCAAAAGTCGTCTGGGCGCGGGATATGGGTCCCGCCCAGAACAAAGAATTGATCGACTATTTCCGAAACCGCCATGTTTGGCTGGTGGAGGCAGATGATGCTCCTCCGAGAGTGTTGCCGTACGGAGCATCACCGTGATTCGAAAGTCGAAAATCGAAGTTCAACCGTCAGGCACTCGGTATGTTTTTCTGGATTGAGCTGACTCTGGCAGTGCTGTCGATTGCGGTAGCCTACTCCTTTCCCAGTTTAGGCGCGAGTTGGTTTGCGCGCGCAGAGCACCTGCTCAGCCGCCTGGCACAGAGGCGCGGGCTGGCCGTGGCTGTGGTGGGAGCTGTGGCGCTCGCGGCGCGCGTTGCCTTGCTCCCCATCCTGCCCATTCCCCAACCGGGAGGTCACGACGATTTCGGCTATCTCCTTCTGGCTGACACTTTCGCCCACGGAAGACTGACCAATCCCACTCACCCCATGTGGGTCCACTTTGAGAGCTTTCATATCATCTGGCAGCCGACTTATACGGCGATGTTCTACCCTGCCCAGGGCGTGATCATGGCGCTGGGCCAAATAGTTATGGGGCATCCCTTCTGGGGCGTGTGGTTGAGTGTGGGCGTCATGTGCGCCGCCATCTGCTGGATGCTGCAAGGCTGGCTGCCACCTGGATGGGCGCTGCTGGGCGGGTTGCTCGCGGTCATTCGCCTCGGAACATTCAGTTACTGGGCGAACAGTTACTTTGGGGGGGCCGTCGCGGCGACAGGCGGAGCATTGGTGCTGGGAGCGCTTGCGCGAATCAAGAGGTCACGACGGTTGCGGGATGCCTTGCTGATGGGCCTGGGCTTTGCCATTGTCGCAAACAGTCGTCCTTACGAAGGGTTGTTTTTCAGCTTGCCGGTTGTTGCGGCGCTTGCAGTTTGGATGTTTGGAAAGAACCGGCCTTTGCCGGAGGGCGCGGGCGCACCACCCCTTAATCCCCTCCTCCGAGAAGAGTGGGGAAAACGGCCAACCTCCAATCTCCCCCTCAAACAGGAGGGGATTGAGATGTGGTGGAAGCGTGTTGTAACGCCGCTTTCTCTCGTACTGGTGTTGGCAGGGTGTGGCATGGGCTATTATTTCTGGCGCACTACGGGGAGCCCTTGGGAAACCCCCCATCTTCTCAACGCGCGCACCTACAATCCAGCACCATATTTTCCCTGGCAAACGCTGAGGCCCATGCCGGTGTATCATCATGCTGTCATGAGAGAATTGTATCTCCACACCGTGGTCGGCCAATATGAAGAGGCGCGGTCGATCAC
>Ga0326728_10009365_pt1 | contig 23638 bp, 22 predicted proteins | sample MB3enrmetagenome_FD_207602 | JGI IMG/M metagenome (GOLD analysis project Ga0326728, IMG submission 207602) | Lab enriched peat soil microbial communities from McLean, Ithaca, NY, United States - MB31MN | ecosystem: Environmental > Terrestrial > Soil > Wetlands > Peat | place: USA: New York... | reverse complement strand
GGCGCAGCATCGTCGCCCTCGCCAAGCACTTTTTGTCGATACGCGGCCGGGACATCAAGACGCCCGACGCGTCCTGCTTCATCCCCTTTACCGCAGAGTTGCGGATGAGCGGCGTCTCCCTCGACGGACGCGAGATAAGAAAGGGCGCGACGGACGCGATCGCCGCGTTCGTGCGGTCGATGGGCGGCGCCATCCCGGACAGCGTCGAGCAGGCGGCCCAGCTCATCGGAAGGGAAGGCGGGACGCCCCTTGTCGTGGCCGACTCGGGACGCGCCCTCGGCGTGATCCAGCTTAAAGACGTGCTGAAGGAGGGCATAAAGGAAAGGCTGCACCAGCTCCGGCTCATGGGCATCCGCTCGACCATGATAACGGGGGACAACCCCCTAACCGCCGCGGCCATCGCTGCCGAGGCGGGCATCGACGACTTCGTCTCCCAGGCAAGACCCGAGGAGAAGCTGCGCCTTATCCGCAAGTACCAGACAGACGGCCACCTGGTGGCCATGATCGGGGACGGGACGAACGACGCCCCCGCGCTTGCCCAGGCCGACGTGGCGGTCGCCATGAACGCGGGCACCCAAGCGTCGAGGGAGGCCGCCAACATGGTGGACCTCGATTCCAACCCGACGAAGCTCCTCGACATCGTAGAGATCGGCAAGCAGATCCTGATGACGAGGGGGGCGCTGACCACCTTCAGCGTAGCCAACGACGTGTCCAAGTATTTCGCCATCATCCCGGCGATCTTCGTAACGGTCTTCCCGGCCCTCGCCGTCCTGAACGTGATGCGCCTCGCTACGCCGGAAAGCGCCATCCTTTCGGCCATCATATTCAACGCGGTCATCATCCCCCTTCTCATACCGCTGGCCCTTAAAGGGATCAAGTACCGGCCGATCACCGCCCAGGCGCTCCTGTGGCGCAACCTTATTATCTACGGCGTCGGCGGGGTGATCCTGCCTTTCATCGGCATAAAGCTGATCGACCTTGCCGTCGCTTTCCTGCATTTCGTTTGAAGGAGGCTCCCATGAGGGAATTTGTCCGGGCCGTTCTCATCTTCCTCGTCTTCTCGATCATGACGGGTCTCGCCTACCCCCTGGGCATCACGGGCCTCGCCCGCCTCTTCTTCGCCCAGAAGGCAGCCGGGAGCCTCGTTGCCGGCGCCGGCGGGCGCGTAGTCGGGTCGGAGCTCATCGGCCAGAAGTTCGTAAGCCCCCGCTATTTCCACAGCCGGCCGTCGGCCAACGACTACGACGCCACGGGCTCCGGAGGCACGAATTTCGGCCCCGCAAGCGCAAAGTATTTTAAAGACGTGGCGGAGAGGGTGAAAAAAGCGCGCGCCGAGGACGCCATCGCTCCCGATGCGGCGGTCCCGGCCGATCTCGTGCTCGCCTCGGCAAGCGGCCTGGACCCGCACATTACCCTGGACGCGGCCCTTGTCCAAGCGCCCAGGGTTGCCGCAGCGCGCGGCCTTCCACCGGAGACGCTCAAAAGCCTCGTCGAATCGACAGCCGAAGGGCTTTATACAGGGGGACAGCCGAGAGTGAATGTATTGCTGCTCAACCTGGCGGTTGACCGGTTGGAGGTGGGAAAGCGCTAATGATGTTGTTGTGTGGCTGGACTCGCGCTCGGCGCGGAAGGCAAAAAGCGGGAAGCAGAAAAAGCTAAACCAATGCTTTTTTATCTCAGACGCCGCAACAGATTCTGATAATACCGGGCGCTTACGGAAACTGCGGCAGGAAGGTCAGCCCGTGCGTCTCGTCCAGGCCGAGGGCCACGTTCATATTCTGCACTGCCTGGCCCGAGGCCCCCTTTACCAGGTTGTCTATCGCGCAGATCAGTATGAACCGCCCGTCCTCGAAGGTCTTGATCCCGATATCGCAGTAATTCGAGAAGCGCACGAAGCGCGTGTCCGGGTACGCCCCCTCGTCCAGGACGCGCACGAACGGCGCATCCCTGTATGCCTCCCTGTACACGTCGAGCAGCTTGCCCGTAGGCACGTATTTCCTGAGACTGCCGTATACGGTCGTAAGGATGCCCCTGTTCATCGGAAGGAGATGGGGCACGAAAGTCACCGTCACGTCTGCGAGCTTCACAAGCTCCTTCCGTATCTCCGGCTCGTGCCTGTGGCTGCCCACCCCGTAAGCCCGGAAGCCCTCCGCCACCTCGCAGAAGAGGTTGCCCAGCTTCGTCTCGCGGCCTGCGCCGCTGACGCCGGACTTGGAGTCGATGAAAATACGCCCGTCTGCGAGGCCACCCTTGAGGAGGGGGAAAAGGGCGAGGATCGCGCTTGTCGGGTAGCAGCCGGGGTTGCCGATGAGCCGCGCGCCGGAAAGCTTCTCCCTGTAAATCTCAGGAAGGCCGTAAACGGCCTGCGGCAGAAGCTCGCTGGCAGGGTGCGCCGCGTAGGTCTTCTCGTAGAGCGCGCAGTCCTCGAACCGGAAATCTGCGGCCAGATCGACGATGAGCGCCCTGCCGTCGTAAAGGCCCTTGGCTGCCCGCGCCGAAACGCCGTGGGGCAGGCAGAGGAAATAGACGTCGCAGGCGCCCCTGTAGTCCTCGTCGGTCGCCTCCAGGGTCGCATCGAGCCTTCCCCTGAAAAGGGGGAAGACCTCCGAGATCTTTTTCCCCCTGTAGGTGTTCGATGTAATTAAAGTAATCTTTGCGTCGGGATGGCCGAGGAGGATCGACAGGAGGACGGCGCCCGTATACCCCGTTGCCCCTATGACCCCTGCGCGCAACATGGTCTATTATCTCTTGGAGAACTGGAAGCTTGCCCTTGCCGCCTTCTTTCCGTACTTCTTTCTTTCCTTGACCCTGGGGTCCCTCGTGATGAGACCCTGTTTCTTCAAGAGGCCCCTCAGCCCTCCGTTGAACTCAAGGAGGGCCTTCGCTATTCCATGTCCGAGGGCCCAGGCCTGGGCAGGCACACCGCCGCCGTAAATGTTGGCGACGACATCGAATTTGTCGGCGTTCCCGGTGATCGCGAAGGGCTTGTTCACCATCAGGCGCCATTCTTCGAGGGGAAAATAGTCGGCGAGGGCCCTTCCGTTGACAACGTACTGGCCCTCGCCCGGCTTTATCCATACCCTTGCGACTGCGGTCTTCCTTTTGCCCGTTGCGTAAAACCTCTTCTCAGGCACTCCTTACCTCCTTCACGTCGAGCGTTTCGGGCGTCTGTGCCTTGTGGGGATGATCGCTTCCCCGGTATACCTTCAGCTTCTTCAGCATCCGCCTCCCGAGGGCGTTCTTGGGAAGCATGCCCTTGACCGCAAGCCTGATGATCTCTTCCGGCTTGGTTGCAAGAAGCGTCTTTGCGTTGACCGACCTCAAGCCTCCGGGGTAGCCGCTGTACCGCGCGTAGGTCTTTTGCTGGACCTTGTTGCCCGTCAGCCTGACCTTCTCGGCGTTGACGACGACCACATAATCCCCGGTATCGGCGTGCGGCGTGTAGATGGCCTTGTGCTTCCCTCTCAGAATAGCGGCGACTTTGGCCGACAGCCGCCCGAGGACGGCGTCGCTCGCATCCGCCACATACCACTTTTTCTTCAGGTCTTCCTCTTTCGGAAAAAACGTGTCCATCCGCACACCCTTTGTTTTAAAGTAATATAATTGTAAGTTCAAGTCAAGAAAGGGGGGTTACTTCTTTCCTGCGTTTCTCTTCGAAGCCTTCAGAGGATTGAGCTTCTGCTCCTCTGTTTTCACCGCCTTCTTAACGTGCGTGGCCATAGAACAGCTTGCGTTCTGCCACTTCTGCGCCGGATAAGGGAAACTGCTGCAATATTTGCCCGTCGAGAACTCGACTGCCCTGGTGCACCCTTCGCAGCTCTCTACGACGGCGTAGCACTTCCCCCCGTTATACGAACAGCCTGCCTTTTTCATGAACAGGCATTCGACACCAGGCTTTTGCGTTTGGCACTGCATAACGGCATCACCTCCTTTTTTGCGTTTTCGAGCACAATATTTAACTATGAATCGGCCGCATTGTCAAATGGTTTTTGGCCCGCCGGCCGCACGCCCCGTCGCAACATTGCATCCAAAAGAAGGACGCCTCGCCTTGGTCGTATGCCGGCGTGCAGCGTCTATCTCCTTATTCGGGCAACGGCGTAAAAACTTTAGGCTAAGCGTCGTCTTCGGCCTCCACGAGCATGACCCACGTCTCAATCACGCACCCTCATATGTATTTGCCTTACCACCCTCCTGCCGGAAAATGCAGCGCCGGGCTTAACTTTTTCTTCCGCCCGTCGATAAGAATGTCAATGCAAGCTTCGTCGCCACGGGAAAAACTGCTCGCAACGGCAGAGACCCTTAAGGTTCTGCCCACGCTGAGCAGTATTATCAACGAGGTCCTCCGCATCCTCGCGGACGACAACTCCTCTTTTCACACGCTCTTCAATGTGGTGAGGTACGACCAGGCCATATCGTCGAAGGTCATCAGCATCGCCAACTCGGCTTATTTCAACAGGGGCACGCAGATAGTCCACCTGGAAAGGGCCATGGTGTCGATAGGCTTCGACGAGATACGCAGGATCGTGATGTGCCTCGTCTTCCTGAAGGAGATGCTGGGACGGTGGAAGCTGAGCCAGGAGGATCTCGCGTCCCTCTGGAGCCATACCCTTGCCGTTGCCTGCGCGGGCAAGGTCCTTGCCGAGAAGACGATGGCGGAGGACCGGGAGAAGGTCTTTACCGTCTCGATTCTCCACGACATCGGGAAGGTCCCCCTCTTCCTGTACGGCGACCGCTACCGCGAGATGCGCGAGGAGGCGCGCATCACGGAGAAGGACATCTGCGCCATGGAGATGGAGGCATTCGGCATCGACCACGCGGAGCTGGGCCATTTCATCGCAGTAAAGTGGAGGTTCCCGGAAGAATTTGCCGCTGTGATTCTGAAGCACCACAAGCTGACGGAAAACGCCGATCCCCTCGTCGATATAGTGACAAAGGCCGACATGTTCATCGAAAGACCGGGTGTAGACCTTGGGCCGGCCGGCGCCATCCTGCGGGAAGAGGCCGACCGTATAAAGGCCGAAACAACGAGGGTCGCCGGGCTGCTCGGGGTGTCCTGATGCAGGAAAAGGACCTTACCGCCCAGTCTCTCCTCTTCCAATGGGACTTCTTCGAGAGAACGATCAGCAACTACTCCATCATCATACGCATGTTCCAGCATATGGAGACGGAAAAGGGCCTGCTCTCCCGTATGCCCAGGGTATTCGTCGAGGAGACCCTCTTCGATAGCTGCCAGCTTGTCCTGAGGGGCGGAGGAACGCAGGGCTTTTTCGCCCTCGACCACAAGCTGCGGGAGATAGACTGGGAGGACCTGGAACGGCAGAAGGGCAAGGTCTTCTCCCCTGCCGTGATCGCGGACGCTTTCGGCTACGGGACGCTCTACGTCTACCCCCTCAAGCGGTCGATACACGTCTTCGGATACCTTATTCTGGGCAAGAGGCAGCCCGTCAGTCTGGACACGAACATCACGCGGGACCTGGAGCTCCTCTGCGAGATCATGAACCGCTTCATCCTCCTCAACATGCGCATAGACGAGCTGAAAGCCGCGGAGGACGCGAAGGTGCGCACCCTCGACTCGCGTCTCGCCACGACGAAGACCCTTCTCGAAAGCATCATAGACCAGTTCCCCCACGCCATGTTCCTCCTCGACAAGAGCGGGACGATCTGTTTTGCCAACATCAACGCGAAGGACCGGTTCATGGACGGCAGGGACCCTATAGGGGAGAAGCTGGAAGACGTGCTGCCAGGGGTCGAAAAGGGCCTTCTGGGGAAGGACTTCGTCCTCCAGGGCGAGCTGCACCACAGGCGGGGAGACGCTTACAGCCTCTATAACCTCGAAAGCTATCCCATAAAGGACGGGCAGGGGAAGACCGCGTTCAAGAGCATCATACTGAAAGACGTAGCCGACGAAAGGGCCGTCGAGGAAGAGAACACATACAAGGACAGGATGGAGAGCATCGGCAAGCTCGCCGGGGGCGTCGCCCACGACTTCAACAACGTGCTGACGGGGATACTCGGCTATGCCTCCCTCGTCAAGAGGATTGCGCCCCAGGAGGGGCAGCTCGCGCGGTACGCCGAGGTCATCGAGAACTCGGCGAAAAGGGCAGCGAGCCTGACCGAGCACCTCCTCAACTTCTCGAGGAGGCAAAGGGCGAAGACCGTAGACATGGTCGATATCAACAACCTCCTCGGCGACGTGCTCTTCCTGGTCCGGGAGAGCTTCAGGACCATCACGGTGGAGAAGGAGTTCGAGGAGTCCCTGCCTCCCGTGAGCGGCGACGCCGGCGAGCTGCAGCACGTCTTTCTCAACCTGTGCGTCAACGCCAAGGACGCGATGGCCGAGGGCGGCACGCTGACGATCAAGACGCAGAGGGCCTCCACCGGCGAGAAGGGGTACGTGGCGGTGAAAATCCGGGATACGGGACCCGGCATCGATGAGGCCGTAAAGGCAAAGGTCTTCGAGCCCTATTTCACGACCAAGACCGGGGGGACTAAGCTCGGCATGGGCCTCTACCTCGTCCAGAAGACGGTCAAGGCCCACGGCGGCTTCGTCGAGATGGAAAGCGAAAAAGATAAGGGGACGACCTTCACCCTCTATTTCCCCGTTGCGAAGGCCAAAAGCGGGATAGTCCGCGAGTCTCCCCCCGCCCCGGAGCCCGACCTTCTGAAGGGGACGGTCCTAGTCGTAGACGACGAGGAGGTCGTGAGGGAGCTGTTGAAAGGCCTCCTTTCGAGCGAAGGCTTCGAGGTGCTTCACGCCGCCCACGGGGCCGAGGCCGTCGAGCTCTTCAAAGGCAAGGCAAGGCCGATAGACCTGGTGATCCTCGACATGATAATGCCGGGCATGAAGGGCGAAGAGGTGCTCAAGAAACTGCGCCGTATGTCGAAGTCGCTTAAGGTCATCATATCGAGCGGCTTCATGACCGAGGAGCAGCGCGACAAGCTCAGCGAGTACGGCGTGGACGGCTTCCTCGACAAGCCTTACGGCGACACCGACGCAGTCAGGACCGTCAGGTCGGTAATGACGAGAAGCAAAGAAGCGTAGAAAGGCTGCAACGCCTCATCCCGGTCTTTTCGATGCTGCGGCTATCCTCCTTCGCACCTTTCTCCATGACGGGGTAATGAGAAAGCTCTCCTCCATGTTTTCCACCATGCGCACGAATTTCTTGAGGGGCACTGCGAACGTGAGTGCTTCGGCAGGCACGCAGGGGCGCGCAGAGACGTCGAGCATCCCGAGGACTGCCCGCGGCTTCTCCGCCTCTTTCTCAAGCCACGGGTATTGCACGATGGTCGAGCAGCCTGCGCCGAAGGGGGAGAAGACGGCGTTCGGGTCCGCCTCGTCGAACCCTGCGAGGGTAAATAGGCCGGAGAGGACGTCCGGCGGGGCGAAAAAGAAGACCACCTCAGGGTAGTCCGATTCGAGGAGCCTGTCCCACCGCTTGAAGACGATGAAGTCGCCCGGCGCCTTGAATCCAGGCTGCCTCTTCATCGATTCCCTCACGAGGTCGGGCGATTTCTTGTACCGCTCCCCTTCCAGCTTCCCCGGCTTCCCGTAGGACAGGAAATATTCGAAATCGGGCATGAGCTCGCTGGAGAAGCCGAGATATCTCCTGCCCCCAGCGCAGCCGATCGCGTCTGCGTTAAAGGCCACTTCCTTGCCGCGCCGCGCCCTGGCAAGGTCGCCGATCAGGCACCTGTGGCCCGTCGCCGGCTTCGGCATCTCTGTCCCCGCCGGCCTTTCGCCTGTATAGAAGAACGATACGGGAAGGTCGCTGCCGGCAAAGTATTTTCTCCAAAGGCGCTCGAATTTGTCCTTGATCGTCATGTCCATGGATGCCTCCTTATCAACTTAAAGCCTTTTTGCGCGCTTTTCAATTCCCCCGCTTTTTGCATCCGACTATCATCCTTGGAGCTTTGGCGCACCTTACCACAGGCAATTATAGGGGCTCAGCGCCCCCTCCGGCGGGAAAACCGCCGGAGCCTTCCCCCTCAGACAGACAAAGAATCTTCCGATGGCTCATAGCCCCATCACCGGGCTTAGCCCGGCCAGCCTTCCCCCTCACAGAAGCGTTCATTTGACCAGACAAACTTTGCGCCTTTTTCCCTTTTTTCCCCGTCATATGCCGCGCTCGGCAAGCTCCGTCAGCTTCCAGAGGTCCGCGCGGATCGCCTCCGGGTCGAAGGCGTCGCCGCCCCATTTCCAGAGAAGGAGGCCGGGGTTGTAAGCGAAGCCGAGGGGCCTCGTGATCAGGCGCGCACACAGCGGCGTGCGGGCCGAGGTCACGAAAAGCGCCCGGAAATCGACCGCATCCGAAAGGGCGGCCATAGCCTCCCGCAAGGCTGCGTCGAGGAGGCCCACATCGCCGCCCCGGTAGAACCTGAAATTGCCCCGGACGGGGAATTCGAGGAGCAGGTAGGAGCTTACCGGGCCTTTCCTCTCGTCTCCGTACACGCTGTAGCGCATCGTCCGGCCGCCGACCTTCCCCGAAAGCAGAAGCGTGCGCAGGAAGAACGACACCCGGTAGGCGCCTGCCTCGCAGAGCGACCTGGCGACGGACAGGTACTTAGCGTGGTATCGCCTGTATCGAAGACAGGCGCCTGCCGCCAGCAGGGCCGCAATAAAGGCGAGACACGCGGCTACGGCCGCTAGCGTGCTCATACGCTGAAGCCCCCCTCCAGCACGACCGCGCCCGTCTCCACGTCGAAGATCTTTACGGTGCCCGCCTTCGTATCGAGGACCCCCACCGTTTTGCCGTAAGGGCTCGACGGATTGGGGATGGTCGGCGTCCCCGGGTTCACGATCAGGCCCTTCCTTGCCTTCTTTATGCGCGGTATATGGGTGTGGCCGTGCACGAGGACGGAAATGCCAAACCGTGCGACCAGAACCTGGAGGTCCCGGTCGCTCTTGCCTTCCCCGTGGACGACGAGGAGCCCTGTGCCGTCGATCTGGAGGAAGGCGTAAGGGGACAAAAGGGGCGTGTCGAGGACGGTCTGGTCCACGTCTGCGTCGCAGTTCCCCCTGGCTATCATGATCGGCACAGCCAGCCCGTTGATCTGCTCGGCGAGGGTGGACGTATTGTATCCGTCCGCAAGGGGGTTTCGGGGACCGTGATAAAGCACGTCGCCCGCGTGGAGGATCATCCCGACGTCCCTGAAAGGCCCCTCCAGCGCCTTGCGGAATCCCTTGACAGAGCCGTGGGTATCGCTGACAAGACCGATCTTCATAACTTTATCCGTCTCCTGGTCTCTTTGGCGCTTTTCTTCAGCGCTTCCAGACGAGGACCACGCCTCTCTTCGCCTCGGCTGCGTACCTCTGCGAGTGCCTCACCTCGTGGACGAGCCGCGCCGGGTCGTCCACCGTGAGGATTATCGTCCCCGTCTGCTTCAGATATCTCATGGCCCTCTTCAGGTGCGCCCTCGCGAGCTCCTCCGGGGGGAACCGCTCATCCCAGATGTAGGGGAGGGCCGGCCGGGCAAAGATCAGGTCGAAACCGTCGTTCAGAAGGAAAGGGAACTCGACCTCCATGTGAAAGAAATGTTTCTTTGCGGCCATCTCCCGCGCGGAGGAGTACCAGGCCTGCCTCCTTGCCGCCTGCCAGAGCTCCTCGTCCCCTTCAATGTTATAAGCCAGCTCATTTATCTTCTCCGATTCAAGGGCAGCATCGAAGTACGAGGCGGTCGCCAGGTCCATGACTTCCCCGACCCTGCCGAGGACCGTGCGAAGGCGGGCGTCGACCTCGCCCTTCACCGCCGCGTCTTCCTTTATCCTGCTGGAGAGGGTCGAGGAGAGGCGCTCCATATGCTTGAGCCGCTCCATTGCGCCGGCGAGTGGTTCGAGGGAGTCTGCCGATACGCTGAGGAGGGGGTCCCCCAGCCTGTAGTTCGGGGCTGCCGTGCCGAAGCGGGAGCGCATCCCATTCTGCAGGACGTCGAGGGGAAAAACCTGCTTTTCGATGCCGTGGAGCATGGAGCCGAGAATAAACCGGTGGAGAAGGGGCTCGTTCTCCCATTCGGCTATGAAGGAGCGCTTCTCCCCATACGGCAGAAGGAAAGAAAGGTACGACACCGTCTCGACGAGCCTGGCCGCTAGCACCCCGAATCCCGGAGTCATGTCCAGGATCCTGAGGGATAAAAGGGACTCCTTGGTGCGCTCCCCGCGCGCGGCGTCGACGATCATCTCCTCCAGGTCGATCTCCGGCTCGCTCCCCTCGACAAAAAGATAGCTGAAGATATCGCACTGGTCATGCTCGCGCACAGGCGCCGGGGACATGGGCCGCGGACCTTCCGCGCCTTGCGCATACCGGGCGCCGTCGCCTGCACCGGTCAGCCTGCACCCCGGGAAAAGCTGTGTATAGAGCGGAGGAGCCATGGCGCTCGCCTGCCCCAACAGGTCCGCATCCATGGCATGGAGGGCACGCCGTTTTTCGGTGAGGTAGGCAGCGAGCTCCCTCCTCTCATCTTCGAGGAAGGCGCCGAGCGTCCCGCCCAGGCCGGCGCAGGAAAAGACCTGGCAGAAAAGATGGAGCGCGGCCTCGTCGCCGTCCGCGACTGCCTTTTCGAGGTCGATCTCCACGAGCTGTTTTTCAAAGGCCGACGGCCTCTTCAGCAGCAGCCAGCTTTTGCCGTTGGTCAGTATGCTCCAGGGCGTCCCGGCCTGTTTCGAAAGGTAGATGGACTGATACAGGGGTATGCGGTTCTCAAGCTCCAGGTGGAAGCCGCCGATGCCCTCCTGTAGGTTCCGCCCGTAGCGCTTCACGAGGAGCACGGCAAGGGCCCGCTCGTAATACTCTTTTGTGCCCCAGTAGGGTGCGCCCCCGGCCCGCTCTTCTTCAGACCTGAAGAGGGCGAAGTCCGGCGGCAGCATCCTCTCTTCGAAGAACTTGGGCTTCGACTCGAAGACGTAGCCGAGCACCCTCAGGATGGGTTTTACGAGGCTGGTCTCCGTCTGGATCTCGCTCGCCCTTGCCCTCATGCCCTCAAAGTCTTGCACGATGGCGGAAAGGGCGGCGCAGTCCCCGGCCCTGCGGGGGAGGGCAAGCAGGCGCTCCGCGAGAGCGCCGGAGACAAGCGTGTTCCTTGCAAACCGCGGGACCATCTCCTTTACGAAGGCCCTCCTATGGGTTGTTACGCTGCCCTACGTCGATCCACTCGGCGAGCATCGAGGCATGGTCCGGCTCCAGATGGCGGGTCGAATAGAGAAAGACGCAGCCTGTCGATGTCGTCGTCTGCTCAATGTCGCTATAGTCCGCAGTGCCGCCCATGCGCTCCACCTCGCCCTTGACGTCCTCTGCCGGCAGGTCGAACGGCGGGCACGGCCATCTCATAATAACACAAAAGAAGAGGCAGGGGAATGCGCTCGCAGCCGTCCCGAAGGCGGCTCAAGGCGAAGACGGCCGGGGGGTGCCGATGGGCCGCGTCTAGAATATGGCATTGCCGCGATCTACATGCTAAACTATTTCATGGACGACCTCTACGAGGCTGTAATCATCGGCGGGGGCCCGGCAGGGCTGACTGCGGGCATCTACCTGATGAGGGCCGGCATACGGACGGTGCTCCTTGAAAAGCAGCTCGCCGGCGGCGCTGCCCTCAACACCGAGCACATCGAGAACTATCCCGGATTCCCCGAAGGTATCTCCGGCTCGGAGCTGATGGGCAGGATGGCGGAGCAGGCCAGGAGGCTGGGCCTGGAGATAAGGGAGTTCGCAGGTGTAGGGTCCGTCACACATGAGAACGGCCTGTTCGAGACAAAGACGAACGATGCCTCGTACAGGTCCGCGGGCGTTATCGCCGCCATGGGGACTGAGGCCGCGAAGATGGGCATACCCGGCGAAGATGCGCTCCTCGGCCGGGGTGTCTCCTATTGCGCCACGTGCGACGGCATGTTCTTTCGCGGCCTCGAAGTGGCCGTCATAGGCGGAGGGGACTCCGCCCTGTCCGAGGCGCTCACCCTGGCCAACATGGCCTCTAGGGTCCATCTGGTGCACAGGAGGGACAGGCTCAGGGGGCAGCAGATGTTGCAGGACAGGGCCGCGAAGCACGAGAAGATCGCCTTCCTCCTCAACAAGGCGCCCTTGGGCATCAACGGCGCAAACCAGGTCGAGTCGGTCACCTTGCGCGACACGCTGACCGGCGAATCGTCGGACCTCAAGGTGAGCGGCGTCTTCCTGTATGTAGGGTCGCGGCCGCAGACCGCCTTCCTCGGCGACCTCGTGGACAGGGACGAGGCAGGCTTCATCATAACGGATGAAGGCCTGGAGACGAGGACGCCCGGCCTTTTCGCCGCAGGCGACGCCCGGAAAAAACCGCTCAGGCAGATATCGACCGCAGTCGGCGACGGGGCGCTGGCCGCGGTAAGTCTCGAAAAGCTCGTGCTGGAGAGAAGGTGACGGTGCTGGAAGCAGTCGGTTTTTGTCCGATGCACTCCGCATCAACGGCTCACTGCGTGAGGACCTTCTTCGCCGCGGTCTTCTTTCTCCTTGTACTGACGGCCGATGCCTCCGCTGCCAGGCAGGAGGTCGTCCTTTACAGGATCGGGGAGGAAGGCCGGGAGGCGTGGGCGCTCCTCGGACAATCCCTGGAAAGAAAAGGCTATGGGGTCGATATAGAGCAGGGTGAGACCGATATCGACAGCCACGTCGAAAAGGTCAGCAGGATCAACCGGGGCGGGGGCACGGTCTTCGTGGCAGTAGAGATCGTCCCGGCGGAGAAGAGCCTTATCATGGTCGCGGAAGCACCGGAGCGCAAAGCGGAGGGCCGGTTTCTCTCGATCACGGAGATATCGTCCCGCTTCTCCGGAGAGTCCGACAAACTGGCAGCCTGCCTGGCCTATTCTTTCGACGTCAAGGTTGTGCATCTCCCGCTTTTCCCCGTACTCGGCGTCGCCATGCCCGCCGTCGCCGTGAAGCTCGAATTGAAGCCGGACGATGCCCCTGAGGCGGTATCGAGGCTCACGCAGGGGATCGAGAAATATTTTTCGGAAAGGACCGGTAAATGAGAAGCAACGACAGGCCGAACGACAAGATAAGGGGCCTCAGGATAAGCAAGAACTTTCTCAAGTTCCCCGACGGGTCCGTCCTCGTCGAGATGGGCGAGACGAAGGTAATATGCGGAGTGAGCATCGAGGAAAAGGTGCCCCCTTTTCTGAAGAACTCCGGCAAGGGGTGGCTCACGGCCGAATACGCGATGCTCCCGAGGGCGACGCCGTCCCGCAACGTGCGGGAGTCGGTGACCGGCAGGATCGGCGGCAGGACCCATGAGATACAGCGGCTCATCGGCCGGGCGCTCCGCGCAGTGGTGAACCTCAACGTCATCGGCGAGCGGACGATCTGGGTGGACTGCGACGTCATCCAGGCGGACGGCGGCACGAGGACGGCCAGCATAACAGGGAGCTTCGTCGCCCTCGTCGAGGCCCTCTGGAACCTCAAGAAAAGGGGCATCATCGAAAAAATCCCCCTGCGCGACTCCGTAGCGGCCGTCAGCGCAGGCATCGTCGGGGGCTCGGTCCTGCTCGACCTCTCATACGTGGAAGACTCGAACGCCGAGGTGGACATGAACTTCGTCATGACGGGCAAGGGCATGCTCATCGAGGTGCAGGGCACCGCCGAGAAGCTCCCCTTTTCTAAAGAGGTCCTCGACGTGATGTACGAGTATTCCCTGAAAGGGATCGCAGAGATCACCCGCGTCCAGAAAACGGCCCTCGGCCACCTGTTCCCCTCCATCTGAGGGCGGCGCTAACCGGGTGCGGCCGTGATCGTTATAGCAACGGGCAACAAAGGCAAGTTCGGCGAGATCGCCCAATACCTGTCCGGCATCGGCGAGGGCCTTCTCTCCCTGGGCGACCTCGACGCGTCCTTCGCGGTCGCCGAAGACCGGCCGACGTACGTTGAGAACGCCTGGAAAAAAGCCAGAAAGATCGGCAACCGCTTCGGCATAAAGACCCTCGCGGACGATTCCGGGCTTGAGGTCGATGCGTTGAACGGCGCGCCCGGCGTCCATTCGGCCCGTTACGGAGCGACGGACGCGGAAAGGGTGGAAAGGCTCCTCCGCGCGCTCAAGGGCGTAGAGCAAAAGGGCAGGGGCGCGGTCTTCAAGGCGTATCTGGTCTATTACCTGCCCGACGTCGAGCAGACGTTCATATTCTACGGGAGCGTCAGGGGCTACATAGGCTTCGAAAAAAGAGGGGAGCTGGGCTTCGGCTTCGACCCGGTCTTCATGCTGCCGGGCATCGAAAAATCGCTCTCCGAGCTGGGCATGGAGGAGAAGAACAGGATAAGCCACAGGGGGCAGGCCCTCGCGGCGCTCAGGGCGTTCCTCGGCATATAGGCTTGGGGGGTCTCCTTAAGCCATTTCCGGCAGGACTGCACGCCTTTTCGCCCGCCGTTCATCTCCCCCTCTTCTTCACAAGTTTTCCTTGACACGGCAAGCCTTTTTACTATAAATTGTCCTGACAACATTGTTGTGACAACGGTCCATTGTCCGCACGGCGCGTCCGCCGAACCGGCACGGCCGGCTTTTATTCGGAAAGGCTGTTCGACGATGAAAGTCATCTCCCTCGACGACACTCCCGGATTCTGGGTATACCGCGCCCACACGCAGGGGAGCAACCTCTTCAGGAAAATGCTCCAGACGGCAGGCTACGACCTTACGCCGGAGCAGTGCGGTGTGCTGATGAGGCTCAAGGAATGCCAGGGGATGAACCAGAGCCAGCTCGGCAAGAGGCTGCTCAAGGACCGCCATAACATCACGCGCCTCCTCGACCTCCTTGGGGCGCGCGGCTTTGTCGAGCGCAGGGCCGATGAAGCAGACAAGCGGATATACCGCATTTTCCTTACGGAAGCGGGGTGGGACCTCGTTGGCAAGCTGGCGCCCCTCGTAGACGATTACTTCAGGCACATGCTTGAGGGTCTCACGGACGAGGACGTGTCGGTCATGCGGAAGACCTTGGGACGGATAATCGGAAACCTGGAAAGGAGCGCGTAACGGCCGGAAGAAAAGACACACCGGCCAATATATACCCTTGAACGCTTTTCGTGAGGGGGGTGCCACCCGCGAATAAAGAGTTGGGAGCACGCGGGTACCCGGCTAAAACAGGCAGTTGAGTGGAGGGGGCGCCGGCGGGGTACCCACGCAGTGGGTCGCGCGCGGCGGCACGCCGCGTGGGTCGCCAATGGTTGCCTGTCGTAGGGTGTGCCGAAGCTCCAAGGATGATAGGCGGATGCAAAGAGCGAGGGGACGAAAGAGCGCGCAAAAAGGCCTTCATGAGGAGAGGGTAATGGTATCCCTCCAGCAAGCTACAGAGAATCAACAAATTGAAAGGAGCGGGATGCGGGGCATGAAGATGGTAAACATTGGCGGCAGTCGGCTCTTTGCCTGCGCGGCCGTTCTCCTGGCGGCGATGGCCCTTCTCGGCGCCGGGTGCGGGAAGGCGGAGACGAAGGGGCCTTCCGCGCCGGTCGTTGAGGTGATAAGGGTAATACAGAGGGACGTGCCCGTCTATACGGAATGGACGGCCAGCGTGGACGGCTACGTGAACGCCACCATCCGCGCCCAGGTCCAGGGCTACCTCATCTCCCGCGACTATAACGAGGGCGATTTCGTAAGGATTGGCCAGACCCTCTTCAGGATCGACCCCCGGCCCTTCCAGGCGGCTCTGGAGCAGGCGAAGGGGCGCCTTGCGGAGGACCATGCCAGATGGGAGAACGCACGGGCCAACCTCGACCGCATAAGACCGCTCGTTGCGGAGCGCGCAGTAAGCAAGAAGGACCTGGACGACGCGGTCGGCGCGGAGCAATCGACGTATGCAGCCGAGGTAGCGTCGAAGGCGGCAGTCGATAAGGCCCAGCTCGACCTCGGCTTCACGCGCATCGTCTCGCCCATCGACGGGGTCGCGGGCATCGCCAAGGCGCAGCTCGGCGACCTTGTCGGCCCCGGCTCCATCGAGGAACTGGCCATCGTCTCCTCCGTGGACCCGGCGAAGGTATACGTCCCCGTAAGCGAGCAGGAATACCTGAAATACATCCAGAACGGCTTCGCCCGCAAGATGTCGCTGGAGCTGCTCCTCGCCGACGGGAGCACCCATCCCTACAAGGGGCACTTCGCCTTCGCGGACAGGAACATTGACATACGGACGGGCACGATCAGGGTCGCCGCCTTCTTCTCCAACCCGGGCAATGTGCTGCGGCCCGGCCAGTTCGCCAGGGTCCGCGCCCGCACCGCCTTGAAAAAATCGGCCCTCCTGGTCGCCCAGCGGGCGGTGACCGAGCTTCAGGGAAGCTACCAGGTCGCTGTCGTCGGTCCTGACAATAAAGTAGACATCAGGGCGGTAAAGGCGGCGGAGCGCATTGACAACCTCTGGGTCATAGACGAAGGCCTGAGACCCGGCGAGCAGGTGGTAGTCGAGGGTCTCCAGAAGATCAGGCAGGGATCGACGGTCATCCCAAAACCCTTCGCCCTTTCCCAGCCAGAGGCCTCCGACGCAGGCAAGGCCGGAGGACAGCCGCCGCAGGCCTCGTCGCCCGCTAAATCCGCCGTCTGGTAGGGGGCCGCACCTATGTCAAAGTTTTTCATAAGACGCCCCATCGTTGCAATGGTCATCTCCATCATGTTCGTCGTCCTCGGCCTCGTTTCGATGGCGGGCCTGCCCGTGTCGCAGTTCCCCGAGATCGTGCCGCCGGAGGTCCAGATCCTCACTACCTATACGGGCGCCGACGCGGAGACGGTCGAGCAATCGGTCGCTACGCCCATCGAGCAGCAGATGAGCGGCGTAGACAACATGAACTACATGTACTCCGTCAACGCGAGCAACGGCACGATGCGCATCTTCGTCAACTTCGACGTCAAGACCGACCCGAACACGGACCTCGTCCTCGCCCAGATACGCCAGAACCTGGCCCAGCCCCAGCTTCCGGTGGACGTCAGGAACTACGGCGTGACGATGCAGAAGGCGCGCAGCTCGCCCCTTATGATCATCGCACTTTACTCGCCTAAAGGCACGTACGATTCGACGTTCCTGGCGAACTACGCTTACATCAACCTGATCGACCCCCTCCTGCGCGTGCCCGGCGTAGCGATGATAAACGTCTTCGGGGCCGGCCAGTACGCAGTCCGCATATGGGTCAAGCCCGATACCCTGGGCAAGCTGGGCATCACGGTCCCAGATATCGTCAATGCCGTGCAGAAGCAGAATACGGTCAACCCGGCGGGTCAGATCGGCGCAGAGCCGTCGCCGCCCGGACAGGAATTCACCTACACGGTGCGCGCCCAAAGCCGCCTCGTCTCCCCTGAGGAATTCGGCGCCATAGTGGTCCGGGCCAACCCCGACGGCTCGATAGTGCGGCTGAGCGACGTAGCCAGGGTCGAGCTCGGTGCGCAGACGTACAACGTCGTGGGCCGCGTCGACGGCCGGCCGGCGGGCGTACTCGCCCTCTACCAGTTGCCCGGCACGAACGCCCTGCAAACCGTTCAGGGCGCAAGAAGGGTGATGGAAGAGGCCGGGAAACGGTTTCCGGCAGGTATCGACTACGCCGTGCACCTAGACACTACAAGGTCGATCAGCGAAGGCATCCGGGAAATGATTATCACGCTCCTGGAGGCCCTCGCCCTCGTCATCCTGGTGGTTTACATCTTTTTGCAGGGATGGAGGGCGACCCTTATCCCTACCCTTGCGGTGCCCGTCTCTCTTATCGGCACATTCGCCGTCTTTCCCCTTTTCGGGTTCTCCATCAACACCCTCTCCCTTTTCGGCCTGGTGCTCGCCATAGGACTCGTCGTCGATGACGCGATCATCGTCGTCGAGGCGGTGGAGCGCCATATGGAAGAAGGCATGTCGCCGAGAGATGCATCCTTCAGGGCTATGGAAGAGGTCGCAGGCCCCGTCATGGCGATTGCCCTGATCCTGGCCGCGGTTTTCATCCCCGCGGTCTTCATACCGGGCATAACGGGCAGGCTCTACCAGCAGTTCGCAGCTACCATAGCGATCTCGGTCCTTATCTCTGCCTTCAACGCCCTCTCCCTCAGCCCGGCCCTCTGCGCCCTGCTCCTCAAGCCGAGAAAGGCGACGCGGGGCCCGGTGGGCGCCTTTTTCGGCGGATTCAATCGTATCTTTCGGCGAGCGACCAATGGCTATATCACGCTTTGCGCTTCGTTGATCCGCAAGAGCGTCCTGGGCCTGGGCATCCTCCTGATAGTGGCCCTTTTCGCGGGCCTGCTGGGCAATAAGATCCCCAGGGGCTTCCTCCCGGAAGAGGACCAGGGGTATCTCTTCATCAACGTGGCCCTCCCCGATGCAGCCTCTCTCCAGCGCACGACGGCGGTATGCAAGAAGATCGAGGACATCCTCAGGGCGACGCCGGGGATCGAGCACTTTCAGGCCGTGCCGGGGGTCAGCCTGCTGAGCAACGCCCAGAACACTTACAGCGGTTTCTTCTTCGTGACCCTCAAGGAGTGGAGCCTGCGGAAAAGGCCGGAGGAGCACGCCGAGGCCATCATGGCCCACCTGAACAGGGAGATGCAGAAGCTGCCCGAAGCCGTAGCTTTTGCATTCCCGCCGCCGGCTATACAGGGCATAGGAATGGCGGGCGGCGCAACCGTCGTCCTTGAGGACAGGGCGGGTAAGAGCATCGGCTTTCTGGCCGAGAACCTGAATAAGTTCGTCGACGCCGTGCGTAAGAGGCGTGAGATCGAGCGGGTGACGACGACCCTCGTGCCGGGTGTTCCCCAGCTCTGGGTGGACGTCGACCGCGACAAGGTGCTCAAGCAGGGCGTCGATGTCGGGCAGGTCTATCAGACGCTGCAGGCGTTCATGGGCGGCTATTTCATCAACTACTTCAACCGGTTCGGCAGGCAGTGGCAGGTCTATGTCCAGGCAGAGGGTAAATACCGCACGAAGGCAGAGGACGTAGGCCAGTTTTACGTTACGAACGATCGGGGAAGCCCCGTGCCGTTGTCGGCAGTCACAACGATCCAGTCGCGTCCCGGCCCGGAGTTCACCATGCGCTACAACCTTTACCGGGCCGCGCAGATCAACGTTGCGGGAAAGGAAGGCTACAGCTCCGGCCAGGTGATGAATGCCGTGGAAGAGGTCTTCCGGCAGACCATGCCGTCCGAGATGGGCATCGACTACATAGGCATGAGCTTCCAGGAAAAGAAGGCCCGTGAAGGCGTCCCCGCATCGGCCATCTTCGGCCTCTCCCTGGTGTGTGTCTTTTTGATCCTGGCCGCCCAGTATGAAAGCTGGTCCCTCCCCTTCAGCGTGCTCCTGTGCACGCCCGTTGCGGTCTTCGGCGCCTTTGCCGCAATTTACTCGCGGGGCCTCGTCAATAACATTTACGCCCAGATCGGCCTCATCGTCCTCATCGGCCTGGGCGCAAAAAACGCGATCCTTATCGTCGAATTCGCAAAGAAGGCCCACGAGCGGGGCAATACCCTCGAAGCCGCCGCCCTCGAAGGGGCGAGACTACGGCTCCGGCCCATCCTGATGACGTCCTTTGCCTTCCTTCTCGGCGTGCTTCCTCTCGCCTTCTCGTCAGGGGCGGGCGCGATAGCGCGCAGGGTCATGGGGACCGCCGTAATGGGCGGGACGACGGCCGCCTCGGTCATCGCCGTCTTCCTCATCCCCGTCACCTTCTACGTTGTGGGGCGGATAGCGGAGCGCTCGAAAAAGCGCAAGCAGGAAGGCGGGCCGAAGGGGGAAGGCCATGCGTAAGGTATTGTTCTGCCTTCTTGCAATCTCCCTGTCGGCCTGCATGGTAGGCCCCGATTACCGGAGGCCCGCGGTCAAGACGCCAGACGCCTGGCGCTTCGAAGAGAAGGAGGCGCAGGACCTGGCCAACACGCAGTGGTGGAGGCAGTTCGGCGACCCCGTCCTCGAAAGCCTCATCGGGGAAGCCCTGAGGGAAAACAAGGACGTCAAGATAGCCGCCGCGAGGGTCGAGCAGTTCATAGGCAGGGCCATGGTGGCCAGAGCTGCGCAGTTCCCGCAGGTGACGGGGGCGGCTGCCCCGATACGGACCAAGGCGTCGAAGTATGTCAATCCACCTTGGCCTTCCTACGCACGCAACCCGTACTGGGAGTACGAGCCGTTCTTGAGCGCCAGTTGGCAGATCGACCTCTGGGGCCAGTTGAGGCGAGCGAGCGAGGCGGCGAGGGCGGACCTCCTTGCTACGCGGGAGGCCAGGCAGGGGGTCATCCTGACGGTCGTCGCTGCGGTGGCTTCCGCCTATACGGACCTCCTCGACCTCGACAAGCAGCTCGACATCACCGAGCGGACCGTAGCGAGCCGGGCGGACACCCTCAAGCTCTTCAAGCTGCGCTTCGACCGGGGCCTCTCCTCCGAGCTCGAGCTGCGCCAGGCCGAGTCCGAGTACCAGTCTGCCCTTGCTACGGTGCCGCTGCTGAAGAAGCTCATCGGCCAGCAGGAGAACGCCCTTTGCGTGCTCCTCGGGCGGAACCCCGGCCCCATCCCGAGGGGGCGGTCTTTCGACGGCCTCGTGCTGCCCACCGTCCCTGCCGGCCTGCCGTCGGAGCTCCTTGAGAGGCGACCCGATATCCGCCAGGCGGAGCAGAACCTGATTGCCGCGAACGCAAGGATCGGCGTGGCAAGGGCCCAGTACTACCCGAACATCACGCTGACGGGCATGTTCGGATACGAGAGCACCAGCCTGTCCAACCTTTTTACGGGCCCCGCAAAGATGTGGAGCTACTCGGCGCCCATCGTCGGGCCGATATTCACGGCCGGGGCGATCGCCGGGTCGGTCCGGGTTGCGGAAGGCGTGCAGATGGAGATGCTCTCCCGCTACGAACAGGTGATCCAGCAGGCGTTCAGGGAGGTGGAGGACGGCCTGATCGACCAGGCAAAGTCGAGGGAGCAGCTTACCGTGCAGGCAAAACAGGTGGAGGCCCTCAAGGAGTATGACCGCCTCGCGCGGACACGGTACGACAACGGCTACACGAGCTACATCGAGGTGCTCGACGCAGAGCGCAGCCTTTTTGCCGCGCAGCTCTATTACGCCCAGACACAGGCGGTGCTGATGCGCGCCCTTATAAATCTTTACAGGTCGATGGGCGGCGGCTGGGTCATCGAGGCGGAAAGGCTCGCCTACCCGGCCCCGGCGAAGTGATGCGGCCCGCAAGCTCGCAGTAAGATGTAAAAACCAGAGCTTGACGTTACGAGCAGGCAAAACGGGCGCAATTCAGAAAAAATCACGCCAATAAGGGGTGCAAAAATGACCCCTTCCAACCTTACCATCAACCGTAAGTTATTGATTGTATTGAATGGCGGAAGTGCATGGGAATCGAATTCATCCACTATGCCATTTTACCCTCGCCAGTACTTGTCCCAGCGTTAGCACTCGGCACTCATTCGGCACCACTAATAAACCGGGGGTTCGAATCCCTCTCCCTCCGCCATTTTTACGCATATTTTCTAAGGATTCAGCCACTCAAGAACACGCACGTAAAACGCACGTTGTAAAAAAAGGGCCGCTCCCCGAAAATAGGGTTACCCCTCTCGGGGAACGTGAAGCCTTCGGGGTTCCGGGTGTCCGCTGCCCGGTCTTAAAAGAGGACTTTTTTGCACGTATATAAATACATGAGGCCGGAGCCGACCGGAAAAAATGTCGGCATCATGTCGGTCACATAATCCTAATATAAATATTAGGATTTCGCGGACAGTGCAAGGGACATCAAGGCAAAAAGGGTTTTTACGAAATGCTCGATTTCGAGGATTATATATTTGCGCAAGGGGGCCTCGATGTCGACACCCACCACGACGGCTGATGGGTCAGAGCCTATAAGGTCCAGAATGCTTGCGAAGTATAGAAGGGAGCCGCCTTGGGCGACGCCTGTCTGGACAATGAAGGAAGGACGAATCTTGTAGAGGAGCTCCTGATAGAGCTGTAGGTCAAGAGGGCACTGCTGGATGGGATAACCGAGAAAACTGTTCTTGCTCCATGTGGCATGGGAATGGTACCAGAGGATGTGAAAGAGGTCTATGATACGCTGCCGGAAGAGGCGCTTGTTGATCAGTCGCCTGAGCTTTCTGTAAATGGAGCGACGCATGGATAGGGAGTGTAGCACGGAGGCGGCGAGAAGGGCAAGACGGAAATCGAAAGGAAGCCCGGACTAGGGGTATAATCTTCAAAATCAGTTTTGCTTAGTGCCCGTGGGCTCCTTCGTGTAAGGCTAGATTTTCCTCGACCGAGGTGCGGGAGTGGGGAGGTTTCGTTAAGCAACAAAATAAGTACGTCCCCTTGGATTCCCATGATTAGTTGAAACGGCGGCAACCGGTGCAAGTGCAGGGAATGACGACTTAAGGGTTTCTGGGTATTGTTGAAAGCGCCCGAAGAAAGGAGGGAATATCTATGTCGCCGGAGGATCAGAAAGCTAAGGTTCGTCGCATCACAGACGAAGCATTCAACAAGGGGAATATGAACGCGTTCGATGAAGTCGTGGCCCCCAATATCGTCTACCACATACCGCCACGGCCGGATATCAAAGGCCTTGAGGCCTACAAGCGGTATTTCGCAGACCTACGAAAAGCTTTCTCCGGTTTCCAATTTACGATCCATGAACTCATCGTAGACGGGGATATAGATGCGGGGCGGTGGACTATACGGGGCACCCATACCGGCCAATTGCCGGGCTCGCCCGTCCCGCCCACCGGCAAGCAGGTGACCATGACGGGATTGTACATGTCCCGCTCGGTGAATGGCAAGCTCGTGGAGCAGTGGAACTACGTTGATCTGGTCGGTTTCATGCAGCAGCTCGGGGTTGCCCCGCCGATGGGAAAAGCCGGAGGCTAGCTCGCAGCTTTCTTCATCGGAGTGAGCGCCGGACGATTAACGCCGGTTGCCGCCGGATTGCCTCACGTCAATGCTTGCTTGCCTTTCGTGCCCCACCCTACCCTCGCTTAACAACGAAGGGTTATCTGCGCTCTTTCCAGGCCAGCTAGGCGGCGCAACGCAACCGCTGTTTACGAAACAATCGCGATAGGATGCACCCGCGAGTCAGGCCTCATTGCGGCTGAAATCGCCCGTCACGTGGAAGTAAGCACGTCGGCCGTCGCCAAGGGGATAAAGAGCGCCGGGGAACTTGTGGCAGGGATGCAACAACAATGCCCGTGAGGATATTCCCAAAGTTGTGCCCTGAGGTCTCGACGCCTTCCTGGAAGAGAGCGGACGAATGTTTTTCTTTCAATACAACATTACTGGTGGCTATGATTAACGCATGTGGTGGGAGCGGAGAAGGCGAGCACGGACCGAAAACGTAGCCTGTCCCTTTTTTCTTTTCAGGGGTCAGAGTTATTTACTTACTTACGGTCGCCTCCCCGCTTCCTATTTACTGGAATTTGCCGATTATATATGGCGCCCGTGGCGCTTATGGTACACGACTTAGAACGGTATTCCGAGCTTCGAGCAGACCCCGTGCGAGAAGTCACGCACGCTTTCATTGGGGTCTTCGAGCCCGAGCTTTATCGGCGCTTCATATTTCTCGCTGTAACCGTTCATCATCACGGTCAGCGCGTTCAGTTTCCATTTCCAGAAGTTTTCCGCCTTTATATACCAATACTTGGGAGCCAGTGTACGCCCGATCTCATCGTAGCTCATCTCCATAATGGTTTCCGGACGCATTGAGGAGGCGAGCG
>Ga0326728_10009364_pt1 | contig 23641 bp, 24 predicted proteins | sample MB3enrmetagenome_FD_207602 | JGI IMG/M metagenome (GOLD analysis project Ga0326728, IMG submission 207602) | Lab enriched peat soil microbial communities from McLean, Ithaca, NY, United States - MB31MN | ecosystem: Environmental > Terrestrial > Soil > Wetlands > Peat | place: USA: New York... | reverse complement strand
CAATGAGAAAATGCTTTCGGTGAAACCGCAAAAGGCGGGTGAACAAGAGGTGGTCATCAAGCGCGACCCCAGCGGAGTGAATCTTTTTCTGGAGGTGCGCAAGCCCGGGCGTGAAGAGTAAAGCTTTCCATAACGAGGAGGTCCGGCGGGCCTACCAGGACTACGAGCGGCAGATCTATGTGCGCCATTTGGTGGTGGGCTCTTATCTGGTCATGCTGCTCATGCCCGCGGGCGTCGTGCTGGATTATTTTGTTTACCCCGCCTACCTCCCCTATTTCTTTGCCCTCCGGATGGCCTCGGCGGCGCTCGGCGGGTGCGTGTGGCTGGCGCTGCGCACAAAATTGCGCGAAAAGGTTCCCCGCTATCTCAGCCTGGTGCTGGCGCTCATGCCCGCGTTTTTCATCTGCTGGATGATTTATGCCAGCGAGGGTGTGCTTTCCACTTATTATGCCGGCCTCAACTTGATCCTGTTGTCCGTGGCCCTGGTCATGCGCTGGTCGGCGGACTTGAGCATTACGGCGTCGGTTTTGGTCATCCTGATGTATCTTGCGGCCTGTTCCCTCAACGGACAGACTCCGGTGAAGACGCAGACCGGTGTGCTGGTGAACAATCTTTATTTTCTGATCCTTACCGCGATCATTGTGGCCATCAGCGGCTGGATTCACCAGACCTTGCGCGTGCGGGAATTCAGTCTGAACTTTCAGTTGGACCAGAGCAAACGCGAGCTGGAAGCCACCAACAACAAGCTTTCCGAACAGAACCTCGCCCTGGAAAAGGCCAACCGCGAAATCCTCGAGGCGGAGGCGCAGCTGGTGCAGTCCGAGAAAATGTCCTCGCTGGGCCGTTTCAGCGCCGGCTTGATGCATGACATCCTCAATCCGCTGAATTACTCGCGGACGGGGCTGTTTGTCCTGCAAAAAAAGACCCGCGCCCTTCCGCCGGCACAGCAGGCCGAGGCCGAGGCCATCATCACGGACATTGAGGACGGCCTGCGGCGTGTGGACAACATTGTTTCCGATTTGCGCACCTTCACCCATCCCGGCGGCCAGAGTTCCGAAGAGGTGGACGTGGCGGATTTGTTCCGCCTTTCGCTGCGTTTCATATCCAGCGAGCTGAAAGACAAGCACATTGACCTGACTTTGAACCTCGAGCCCGGCCAGAAGGTCTGGGCCGGACGCAACCATTTCAGCCTGGTGCTGGTCAACCTGCTGGAAAACTCCATTGACGCGCTGGCCGACAAGCAGTTCGCCAACGGGGAAGGCCCGCGCATCGAGATCACCGGCCGCAGCCAGGGCGACCGTTCCCTGCTGATTTTCCGGGACAACGGTCCTGGAATCTCCGCGGAAAACCTGCCGAAAATATTTGACCCGTTCTTCACCACCAAGGAAATTGGCAAGGGCACCGGGCTGGGGCTGAGCATCTGCTTCGGCATCATCCGCGGATACGGCGGGACCATAACCGCCGTGAGCGAGCCGGGCCAATTTTGTGAATTTACGCTGGACCTGTCAGCCACCGCCGAAGCCGCCCAAAAAACCACACCCGAAAATGCCCAACCATTACGATTATAAGAAATTCGCCGTCCTCTACGTGGACGACGAGGAGAAATCACTCGTCAACTTTCAAAGGGCGTTCGAAGACGATTTCCGGGTGCTCACCGCCATCCGGGCTGCCGATGCCTACAAACTGATCGAGGAACGCGGCCGGGAAATCGGCGTTTTGATGACCGATCAACGGATGCCCGGCGAGAAAGGCGTCTGGCTGCTCGAAAAGACCCGGCGGCAGCATCCGCAGATCATGCGCATCCTCGTCACCGCCTTCTCGGACATGGATACCGCCATTGCCGCCGTGAACAGCGGCGCGATCCATAAGTACGTCTCCAAGCCGTGGGACCCCGCGCAGCTCGAAATCATCCTCAAGCAAACCCTCGAATTTTTCCTGATCCAGGACGAGCGCGACCAGTTGCTCAGGGAAAAAATGTCCGTCCTGCGCAACATGATGATTGCCGACCGCATCGTCAGCCTGGGCCTGCTGGCCGCCGGCCTGAGCCATCACATCCGCAATTCCATGGTGGCGGTCAAAACCTTCCTTGAACTGGCGCCCATGAAGCTGGCCGAGGAAAAAGGCGCCGATCAAAATCTGCGCGATCCCGATTTCTGGCGCGAATATCATCACAACGTCCAGGGGCAGATTGAAAAAATCAACAGCCTGCTGGGCGATTTGCGGACGGCTTCCGAAAACCAGTCCGGCCACCCTTTCACCACCGAAATCCACCTGCGCGCCATGGTGGACCGCGCGCTGGAACAATTGCGCGAACCGTTCCAGGCGCGCCGTATTACGGTGGAAAATCAGATTCCCGAAACCCTGCCCGCCTTGCAGGTGGACCTGCCGAAGTTTGACCGTTTGTTCGATCTCCTGTTCCGCGATGAACTGGCCATGCTGCCCGCCGGCAGCCGGATCACGCTCGCGGCGGAGCAGTTCGGCGAGGAGATAGCCCTGTCGCTGACCGACAACGGCCCGGCGCTGCCCGAACAAGCCTTGCGCGTGGTGCTGGATCCGTTCGTGGTGACCCGCGGGTCGCCCTCGGAATACGGCATCAACCTGATGGCCTGCTTCTTCATCGTGCACCACCACGGCGGTCGTATCGAGGCGGTGAATCTTCCGGGCGGTGGGAACCGCTTTACGTTGTACCTGCCGTTACGCCCGGAAAAGGCCATCGCCGCCGGTGACGAGATGGAATTTCTCAAAAAAGCCATGCTGAACGAGAGCCTTTGGAAACAGCTCGCCGCCGGTTGAAAAATCCGGCGTCCGCTCCGCCGGCATCGGTCGTCGGGCAGGTGCGCCAAAAATGCAAATTGGGTCAGGTTTAAATTGACCTTATGGCCTGATTCGGACATGATAGGGCACAACGTGACAGCGCCCGACGAAATTCATACGGCTTTAACATGAAGACCATCCTGGTATTGTCTTCACATCCCGATTTCGCCGAAACCGTACGTGCCAGCCTGAACTCAGAGCAATTCCGGGTCGTGCATCGGCACACCGTGGACGAAGGCGAGCCGCTGCTGGTCCACGGCCTCATTGCCGCCTGCATCATTGATGCCGACCTCATGGGCGTCGAATGTGTCTGGATCATCGAGCGCCTCCGCCGTCGCGACGCCCGCACACCCATTATCGCCTACACGGATTCACCGCAATCGGACTGGGAAGAAGAAGCTTTTCTCCGCGGCGTGTCCCAGGTTTTGACCAAGCCGGTCCGGCCCCGCCTGCTCAATTCCATTTTGGAAAGGTTTTGGAGCCAGCCCGCCCCGCCGGCGGCCATCTCGCCGGCGGTTGTTTCCGGCAACACTTCCATGCTTTCCCGCGCCGCCGCAGACCCCGAGGCCGCGGCCCGTTTTGCCAATGCCTCCCAAACGCTTGGCGTTTTACGCGACTTCTCGTCCATCATGACGCATTCGCTCGATGCCGAGGCCATGCTCAAGCAGTTCCTGCAATTCCTCCGCGAAATTCTGAGCATCAACCGCGCGGCCATTTTCCTGAACCGCCCGTGCGCGCCCATGACGGAAGCGACGTTGCCGGAGGATACCCGCCGCCTGCGGGCCGCCGCCGCCATCGGTATTTCCTCCGGGCTGTTGCAGCATTTTGAACTTTCCCTGGATTCGGGCATTGGCGGGCAGGTGAACCGCCTGGGCCGGATTTTGCGCCGGGACGGCGACCAGACGCGGATGGACACCGAAGCGCAGAAGGAATTTGACCTGCTGGGCGCGCAGGTGGCCGTGCCGATCCCCGACCGTGAAACCATCATTGGCGTGGCCGTTTTTGACGGGCGCGTCACCGGCGAGCCGCTGGTCAACGTCGAACTGGAAGTCATTTTTCATCTGTTGGAACAGGTCGGCCTGGCGTTGCGGAACATCTGGCTGCACGACCAGCTTGCCGGCAACCACGAGATGATGACCGAAGTGCTGCGCGAGCTGAGCAGCGCCTGCATCGTGTTTGGCCGCGACCTGAAAGTATTGCACGCCAACAAGGCCGCCCGCCGCCATTTCGGGCGCAAGAACGAGCGCACCGGCGGCCTGGAATTCAGCGACCTGCCGCAACTGCTGGGGGCCAAGGTGTACCAGGTGTTGAAGACCGGCGCGGCGCTGGAGTCCTTCCGTTACGAACCTGAGAATTCGCCGGGCACGGTTTATAATGTCACCGTGGCGCCTTTTCAGCGGGGCAAATTGGCCATGCCCAGTTCCGTCCTGCTCACCGCCGATGACCTGACGCAGAGCGAACAATTGCGGCAGTTGGAGGTGGAGACGGCCAACCTGCGCCTGGTACGCACGATGGCAGACCGGCTGGCCCATGAAATTGGCAATGCCATGGTGCCGCTTTCGACCCATCAGCAACTGCTCGCGGAAAAGTTCAAGGACGCGGAATTTCGCGAATCACTGGACCACGCCCTTGCCGGGGGCGTCAAGCGCGTCTCGCGTTTGCTCAACCAAATGCGCTTTCTGGCGCGGGAAGGACTGGTCCAGCCTGAAGTCTTCGGCGTCGAAAAGCTGATCGAGGAGGCCTATCAGGACGCCACGCAGCAGCAGCCGATGGAAGGGGCGCAAATGCGGTTTGAAAACGAGGGCAAACCGCTGGTGATTTCGGGGGATCGCGCCGCGCTGCGGCACGCGCTGGCCGAGATTCTTTTGAACGCGCTGCAGGCCAATCCGAAGAGCCCGCAAATCGGGGTAAAATTGAACCAGTCCGCCGGCAGCGGGGTGACCATTGAAGTGCAGGACAATGGGGGCGGTTTTTCAGCCGAGGCGGTCCGCAAAATCCCGGCCCCGTTTTACACCACCCGCAATGTGGGCCTGGGCCTGGGCCTGGCCGTGAGCCAGAAAATCATCGAGACCCATCACGGAAAACTGGAGATTGTTCCTTCGGCCTCCGGCCTCGTTCGCGTTTCGCTCCCGGCGGAAACCACTGCGGCCGGCAGTTAGGGTGGAGCGCCGGCATAAAACAACCCGCCGGAACGAACCGGCGGGCTGGCGTGAAAACAATTCCGGGGGGAATCAGGTCTGGAAACAATTTTACTCTCCGTTGTCGCCGATGGCCTCGACCGGGCAGGCTTCCTTGGCTTCCTTGCAACGGGCCTCTTCGTCCGGGGACGCCGGCTGTTTGTAAACGAAGGAATATCCGCCGTCCTCGTTGCGTTTGAAATTGTCCGGGGCGGTTTCGCGGCACAGGTCGCAGTCAATGCACTGGTTGTCCACGTAATATTTTCCGGAAATGTTCTCGGCGTATTTGTTTGCAGCGTCAGCCATAAATTTTAATTAAGTTGAGCAGCGAATATGTCCGGCGCAATCCGTTTTGGCAAGCTCATTTCTTGCCAAAAATTGACCGGAACCTGCCGGCCTGGCTGCGCGGCTGCGGATGAAACATGCCTCCGAAGCTCTTTTCGGGCCCGGGATTTTTTCCGCCTTTCATCTTTCCTTGTGCGGCGATTCTGCTACAAGGCTGGCGTGTATCTTGAGTTCTATGGACTGAAGACGGCGCCGTTCGATATTACGCCGAACCCGCGCTTCCTCTTCCACAGCACCAAGCATCGCGAGGCCTTCAACCATCTGCTTTATGGCATTCGCGAGCGCAAAGGCTTTGTCCAGCTTACCGGCGAGGTCGGCGCCGGCAAAACCACCCTCTGCCGCGCGCTGCTCGAACAGCTCGACGGCCATTTCTCCACGGCGCTGATTTTGAATCCCGTCCTGAACGCCGACGAATTGATGCGGGCCATCGCCACCGAGTACGGCTTGAACGTCAAAGGGCTCGACCGCATGGAGACGATTGCCGCCATCAGCGATTATCTGCTGAAACAGGCGCTGGCCGGCAAGGAAACGGTCTTGATTGTGGATGAAGCCCAGAATTTGACCGAAGAACTTTTGGAACAGGTGCGGTTGATCTCGAACATCGAGACCGATGACCGCAAGCTGTTGCAGATCGTGCTTATGGGCCAGCCCGAACTGCGCGAGCGCCTGAACAGCCATAAGCTGAAGCAATTGCGCCAGCGAATTACGGTCCGATACCACTTGAAACCATTGACTCGCAATGAGGTGGGCCAGTATATTCACCATCGGCTGGCTTTGGCGGGGTCGCAAGGAGCGCCGACTTTTAGCGCGCCGGCCATATGGCGGGTGTTTGGCTACAGCCAGGGCATACCGCGTTTGGTCAACGCGGTTTGCGATAAAGCCCTGCTGGCGGGGTTTGTTGAACGCAGTTACCGGATCAATTACTGGATGGTCGGACGCGCCATCCGCGAACTCGAAGGTGACATCCACGCATGAGCCTGATCAATGACGCCCTGAAACAGGCGCGCAAAGCGCCCCCGCGCAACACGCCCAGCGCGGTGCCGCCGCTGCAACCGGCCCCCGATGATTCCCCGGTTCCGGCGTGGCTCCTGCCCTCCATCGTTATTTTTCTCATTGTTGCGGCCATCTTCTTCATTGGCTGGGCGGTGGCCCACAACAGCGTTCGCGCCATCGCCTCGGCACCCCCCTCCTCGACCGATGCCGTTACGGCCCCCCTCCAGTTTCCCGTGGCCACCCCACGTCCGGTGGAACCGCCCCCGCCGCCGCTTAATCCGCCAGACGCCCCCAAACTACAGGGTATTTTCTACTCGCCCACGGACCCTTCCGCCATCGTGAATGGCAAAATCGTCCATCAAGGCGATAAATTCAGCGTGTACACCGTCAAGGCCATTACCAAGTACACCGTCACCCTGTCAGGCCCGGACAAAAAGGAAATTCAGATCGGCATGGACAACTAAGCTGATGCCCCTGCGAAAAATTCTTTCCCGCTCACCGGCGGCGTCCCGCGCCGTGCCGTTTATCATTTTCGTTTTGCTGACGGCCGGGCAGGGCCAGTTTGGGCCTGCGTCCGCCTATTGGTTTTATCTCGCCAAAACCGCCGCGGGCCTGTGGCTGATTGCTGAAACGTGGCCCTTGGTTCCTGAAATGCGCTGGGCCTTTAGCTGGGAAGCCCTCGTGGCGGGTCTGGCCGTCCTTGCGATGTGGATCGGCATTGACCCGTACTATCCCAAACTCGCCCTCTCGAAAACCGTCGAAGCCAACTCGAACCCCAATCTGGTCTTTGGCGAGCACTCGCCCCTTTCGTGGTTTTTCATCGTCGTCCATCTGTTCGGCATGACGGTGGTGGTGCCGCCCTTGGAGGAAGTCTTTTACCGCTCCTTCCTGTACCGCTTCATTGCCCGGCCCAATTTTCTGGAAGTGCCGCTCAGCCAGTTCCTGCCGCTGCCCTTTGTGGCCACGGCGCTCGTGTTCGGTTTCGAGCACAATCAATGGCTGGCCGGCATCCTCTGCGGCATGGCGTACCAATGGCTGGTCCTTCGCAAGAACCGTCTCGGCGACGCCATGACCGCCCATGCCATCACCAATCTGCTGCTGGGCATCTACATTGTGTGGCGCGGCGAATGGAAGTTCTGGTGACGGCTGATTATGAATGTGTTTCGATTGGCGAAAGATGTGTTTATCGGGCGTGCGCGGAACCTTTCCGACCGCAGTCTTTTCCACCACATGTCCTTGGTGGCCCTGCTCGCGTGGGTGGGCCTTGGCGCGGATGGATTATCTTCGTCCTGCTACGGGCCTGAGTCGGCATTTTTGGCGCTCAAGACGTCGTCCGGCCTGAACCTTCCCTGCCTCAGCCTGTTTGTGGCGCTGGGCACGGTGGTGACCATCATCATCATCTGCATCAGCTATTCCCAGATCATTGAAGTGTTCCCGTCGGGCGGCGGCGGCTATCTGGTGGCCAGCAAACTGTTGTCGCCCACGGTGGGGGTGGTTTCGGGCTGCGCGCTCATCGGCGATTACATCCTGACGATTGCCCTGAGCGTGGCCAGCGGCGCGGATGCCATTTTCAGCATGTTGCCGGCCACGGACGCCGTCCAGGCATGGAAGCTGAAGTTTTCCCTGGCCCTGGTCATCTTTCTGTCGCTGTTGAATCTGCGCGGCGCCAAAGAATCGGTAATGTTGTGGGTGCCCGTGTTCTTCCTTTTTGTCTTCACCTATACGTTCGCCATCATCTGGGCGGTCACGACTCATTTTGCTCACATTCCGGACATTGCGCACGGCTTGACCCATGACGTGCGTGCGGGCGCGGCGCAGGTGGGCTGGATGGGTTTGCTGGCGGTGATTCTGCGGGCTTACAGTCTTGGCGCCGGCACCTATACGGGAATTGAAGCCGTGAGCAATGGCTTGAATGCCTTGCGCGAACCCCGGGTGCAGACGGGCAAGCGCACCATGGTCTATATGGCCGCGTCCCTGTCCTTCGTGGTCGGCGGCCTGCTGCTGGCGTATCTTTTGTACCAGGTGACGCCCGTCGCAAATAAAACCCTCAACGCGGTGCTGTTCGGCAAAATCACAGCCGACTGGCCGCCCATGCTTTCGAAGGGCTTCGTCATCGCAGCCATGGGTTCCTCGGGCGCGCTTCTGCTCATCGCGGCCCAGACGGGTTTTTTCGGCGGGCCGCGCGTGCTGGCCAATCTGGCGGTGGACCGCTGGATGCCCACGCGCTTCGCGACGTTGAGCGACCGGCTCGTCACGCAAAACGGTGTTTTGCTCATGGGCGGCGCGGCGTTTCTGCTGCTTTTTTTCACGACCGCGTCGGTCAACATGCTCGTCGTTCTTTACAGCATCAACGTGTTCATCACCTTCAGCCTCTCGCAACTGGGCATGGTGCGCCACTGGTGGATCGAGCGCCGCCGTCAGCCTGATTGGATTCATCGAATCGTCATCAACGGCGTGGGTCTGCTGCTCACCAGCGGTATTTTGATCTCATTGTGCGTCGTGAAGTTTTTCGAGGGCGGCTGGGTCACGCTGTTTGTCACCGGCCTCCTGATCGGCGTGGCGTTCTGGGTGAAAAGCCATTACAAGGGCACGCAGAAAAAACTGCACCGGCTCAATGAACTGGTCGCCGCGGCGCTGGCCGACGACGCGTTGAGCCTGGTCGAAAAACCGGCGCCGCCCTGCGAAGCCAATGCGCGGACGGCCGTGTTCCTGGTCAATGGATTCAACGGCCTGGGCCTGCACACCCTGCTGGCGGTCGTGCGGATGTTTCCGAAGGTTTATCACAATTTTGTGTTTGTGCAGGTGGGCGTGCTCGACGCGGGTAATTTCAAGGGCGCGGCCGAGGTCGAGAACCTTCGCGAGCATTCCCGGGGGGAAGTGGAGCGCTACGTCGGTTACATGAGCCGGCGCGGTTTTTATGCCGAGGGCCACTACGCCCTGGGCACCGACATCGTGGACGAGGCGGCGAAGCTGTGCGACGTCATCGCCGAAAAATTTCCGCAGGCGACATTTTTCGCCGGACAGCTTGTTTTCAAGGACGAAAGCATGGTCACCCGCTGGCTGCACAACCATACCGTCTTTGAATTGCAGCGCCGGCTTTATCAAAACGGCAGACCCATGCTCATTTTGCCGATTCAGGTCTAGCCCGGAGGACTGGCGTGCTCATCGCTTTCAACAAACCGTTTGGCGTCCTTTCGCAATTCACCGGCGATGGCCCGTCCAACCGGACCCTGGCCGAATTTGATTTCCCAAAGATGGCCTATCCCATCGGGCGGCTTGATGCCGATTCCGAAGGCCTGTTGCTGCTGAGCGATGAAGCGCGCTGGAACGAACTGCTCCTGCATCCGCGTCACGCCCACGAGCGCGAATACTGGGCGCAGGTGGAAAGGGTTCCGACCCGCGGAAGCCTGGATCAACTGCAGTGTGGAATCTCCATTCAAGGCCGGAAGACGCTGCCCTGCCGCGCCTGGCTGTTGGAACCGCAGCCGGAAATTCCTCCGCGTGTTCCGCCGATCCGCTTTCGCAAAAGCGTGCCGGACTGCTGGATCGCACTTTGCCTGGTCGAGGGCAAAAACCGCCAGGTCCGGCGCATGACGGCGGCCATTGGGCATCCCACGCTGCGGCTTCTCCGGGTGAGGATCGGGAACTTTTGGCTGGGCGGCCTTCCCGCCGGGAAATGGCGCGTCCTGACCGCCAATGAGATTCGACTGGTTTCAGCAGAGGCCGGCTCACAAATGAATCGCAAAAATCCCCGGCCTTCATAAAATTCATCCGTGCAGAACGTCGGCATCTTTGGCGGCTCGTTCGATCCGGTGCATCTGGGCCATCTTCTCGTGGCGCAGGCGGCCATCGAGGAACTTGCCTTGGACCGGCTCTTTTTCGTGCCTGCCGCGCATTCGCCCTTCAAGCCGGAAAACCAGCCCGCGCCCGGCGCCCTGCGTCTGCGACTGCTCCGGCTGGCCCTGGCCGGCCAAACTCGTTGCGAGATTGACGACCAGGAAATCCGCCGCGGCGGCATCTCCTACACGGTGGACACGTTGCGCGGCTATGCCGAAAAGTTTCCCGGGGCCAGGCTGTTTTATCTCATTGGCGCGGACAACGCAGCCAAGCTGAACGAATGGCGCGAGCCCTCGGCGCTGGCCGGACTGGCGGAATTTGTCGCCGTGCCGCGGCCCGGCGGCGGACCGGTGGTTTTCCCTCCGCCTTTTCGCGGACACGCCTTGAAAGGCTTTCCTTTCGGAGTTTCCTCCTCGCAAATTCGCGCCCGCCTCCGCGCCGGACTGCCCGTGGACGGCCTGACGCCCCCGGCGGTGACGGAAGCGCTTCTGGCAGCGGATGTCTATCGTTTGCATTTGCAATTTGGTTCGGCGGCGAAATGAGCACCGCTTGACACTCCACCCGGTTCAGCGGAGAATTGTCCTATGAACGCGCTGCTTTGCCGCAACCCGATTGGTTCGGGACTCTGCCCTGGCAAGTGCTTGAAACCAACCCCGTCATGAACGAACACATCGAATTCAACCCGCGTGTCTGCGGCGGGCGGCCAGTCATCAAGGGCACGCGCATACCGGTGGAAGTCATTCTGGGCCAGCTCGCCGAGGGCGAATCTTGGGACTCGCTGCTCAAGGGCTACCCGGAACTCACCCGCGCCGGCATTCAGGCCACGCTGCGCTTTGCCGAGGCCAGTGTGATCAGCTCTGAAATCACGGGCCTCGTTCCCGCTTGATATTTAATGCGTCTGTTTCTGGACCAGATGTTCCGGGTGGAACTCGCCGCGCAATTGGTGCCCTCGGCCACGATGTCGTGCGGGCGGAACAAGCCGGATTAAGCCGGGCTGATGACGATATCATTCTTGCCCAAGCCATCACCGACCACCGAATCCTCGTCACACTCGACGGTCATTTTGGCGACTGGGCGGTTCTGCCTTTGCGCGAGCACCCGGGCGTGATCCGTGTCAAAGTCCATCCCGCCAGCAATGCCAGGGTGATGCAGCTTTTGGTCCCGCTCCTGACTGGCCGCGAAGCCGCGCAATTCGCCAATCGCCTGGTCATCGCCTCGCCCGCCCGCGTCCGGTGGATCAAGACTGCCGAGTAAGGTTATTGGATGGCTTCGTCAGTTTTGCCCGCAGACCCGTCATCCTGTCACGGTTTTTATCTGTGTGCATCTGTGCCCATCTGGGGCTAGAATGGCGCTAATGAACATATTGAACCTGAATTCGGACTGGGACATCGGCTCCAGTTCCTGGCTGGTGGAGCTTGAGGACAACCGGATACTCCTCGACGCGGGAATGCATCCCAAGCGCGAGGGGCGCGACGCGCTGCCGAAATTTGGCAAGGCGGGCACGCATGACGTGGACGCCATTGCCATTTCCCACTGCCACCACGATCACGTGGGCGCGCTGCCGGTGGCCGTGCGGAATTTTCCCAAGGCGCACATCCTGATGACCGAGTTGAGCTACCTGCTGGTGGAGCGCGTCCTGCACAATTCCGTGAACGTGATGACCCATCAGCGCGATGACCTGGGCATCAAGGAATATCCGTTGTACACGCACGATGAGGTGGACGACATCGCGCCCTTTTTCCAGGGATTCAAGTACAATCGTCAGGTGGACTGGGCGGCCCGCCATAAAATCCGCGCGGGTCTGACCTCGCCCACGCTCGAATTTTTCGACGCCGGCCATACCCTGGGCTCCTCGGGCATTCTTTTGCGCGGGCGGAAGGAAACTTTTTTTTACACGGGCGATGTCTGTTTCCACGACCAGACCATTCTCAAGGGCGCGCGCTTTGAAGACGTCAAGGCGGATGTCCTGCTCATGGAAACCACGCGCGGAAACCGCGCGCCCGTGCCGGGATGTTCCCGCGCGTCGGAAATCGAGCGGCTGGTCGCGGCCATTCACACGGCGCAAAAGAAAAAAGGCTGCGTCATGATTCCCGCGTTTGCGCTGGGCCGCACGCAGGAGATTCTCGCGCTTCTGGCGCTCCTGATGCGGGAGGGAAAATTGAGGCGGCAGCCCATCTACATCGGCGGCCTGGGCCGGGTGTTCACTGAAATCTATGACATCGAGGCCCACCGCACGCATCGCCAGCATACGGCGTTGAAGTTGAATGAAGCCCTGCAACTGATCGTCCTGGAAAAGGGCGCGGCGGAGACCATGAAGCTGACCGGCGGCAAGATCTTCGTCATCACCGCCGGCATGATGAGCGAAAACACCGCCGCGCATGACCTGGCCGTCCGCATGGCCGGCGACGAAAAACAGAGCATCCTGTTTGTGGGCTATGCGGACCCGGATTCCCCTGCCGGGAGGCTCAAAGCCGCCAAGGCCGGAGAAACGTTTGTCTTCAGCCCCCTCGGAGGCCGCATCACCAAGAATTGCGACGTGCAGGACTTCGACCTTACGGCGCACGCGAACCGGGAAGATTTGCTGGAATTCGTCGGACAGGTGTCGCCGCGCACGGTTTTGCTCGGCCACGGAGACACCCCCGCGCGGGCGTGGTTCGCGGAAAACATTCAGTCACGCTGGCCGAAGATCAAAGTCATCCAGCCGCAGCCTTTGGTGAAAGTGAGCTGCTGAATTATCTCTGCGGATTGCCGTTGACGATGTTCGCGAGGTTGAAGATGGGCAGGAACATGCAAACGACCATGCCGCCGATGACGATGCCCAGAAACACGATCAGCAAGGGCTCGATCAACGACATGAGGCCCGACAGCGTGGTCTCGATTTCCTCATCCAAAAAGTCGGCCACCCGTTCGAGCATGTTGTCAATGTTGCCCGTCTGTTCGCCCGCGCTCAACATGCGGATGATCATCGTGGGGAAGACGGGATGTTTGCCCAGCGCCGCGGAGATGCCGTCGCCCCGCTCGATGTCGGAGGCGGAAGCTTTGATGGCTTTTTCCATGACCACATTTCCCACGGTTTGGGAGACGATTTGGAGGACCTCCAGGATGGGCACACCGCTGCGGACCAAGGAAGCCAGCGTGCGGGTAAAACGCGCCAGACAAATTTTGTGCGCGATTGACCCAAAAACGGGCAGGCGGATGCGGTAGGTGTCCCAGAATTCACGTCCGGGTTTGGTGGTGATCCAGTAAAGCCAGACCCAAATCGCGAGCCCGGCAAGTATGACCAGGCCCAACAGGTAGTGCTGCACGATTTCGCTCAAGCCGATCATAAATTCCGTGGGGCCGGGCAGCTTGGCGCCAAAGCCCTGATAGACCTCCTTGAACGTGGGGATGACCCGCACCAGCAGAAAGATGGTGATGACAATGGCCACGACCGTAACCACCGTGGGATACATCAAAGCGGTTTTGACCTTCTTGCGGAGACGCTCGGTGTTTTCCAGGTAGGTGGCCAGCCGGGCGAGAATTTCCGCCAGCAACCCGCCTTTTTCACCCGCGCCGACCATTGAAACGTAGAGCCGGTTGAAGGCCTTGGGATGGCGGATGAGGGCCTCGGAGAAGCTTTCACCGGCTTCCACCCGCGAACAAATGTCCTTGATGGTGTCGCGCATCACCTTGTTGGGCGTCTGTTCAGCCAGCGCCTGCAGCGACTGAACAATGGCAATACCCGCGTCAATCATGGTCGCGAGCTGCCGCGTAAACACCACGAGATCAGCCAGTTGAACTTTCCCGCCCTTGGTCTGGCCGCGCTTGGCCATCTTTTCCTTGATCTCCACGACCAGGAGGTTGCGATTGAGGAGCGCGGCGATGGCGGCCTGCTCGGAAGCGGCCTCCACGGTGTTGCGGATCTCGCGGCCCGACGCTGTCTCGCGGGCGCTGTAGGCAAATATAGGCATGTCAAAAACGTGATAAAACAATGGGCGCGGATTGCAAGCGCAATCCGTCTGGTCAGCCCCGTTTGCTAACTGGCGTCCTGTCAGCACGATTTGTTCCAAACAATGGCATCCGGTGGGCCGTGAGGGCGTCCGTGCCACTGGTACCTTGGCCATGACGCCGGTTCAAAAAAAAGAATTGTCATTTTCCCGGTTTTTCCCTATTTTTTACACCAATGGCACTTTTGGGTGCTAGGGGCGAACCGTTTTCGTCCCATCGAGATCGCACGAAAACAACAAAATAAACCAGAACTGGAGGAACACAGATGAAGTTTAATAAATGGACATTAGGTCTTGCAGCTGTTGGCGCCGTAAGCATGGCGTCAGCCGTTCGCGCGGACGAAGCCCCGAAATTGGTCCCCTTGACCACGGCGCTTTCCAGCACGGTCATCAGCGGTTATGTGGACGTGGCGGCCCAGTATAACATGGGCAATTACGGTCCCTTCGCAGGCGTTCCCGTGGGAACGGCCGGCACAGGCATCGGCGGCGGCACGAAGGTTGATAACTTCAGCTTCAACGACGTGGACATCGCCCTTGACAAGCCGGAAGACGAATCTCCCTGGGCGTCTGGCTACCATATTGACTTCAATGCCGGCACTGACGCGGTGGGCGTTGGAATCAATGGAAAGCAAGCGACCGCCGCGGCTGGATCAGCCTCCTTCGCGGTTCGCCAGGCGTACGTGGTCATGCGCACCCCCGTGGGCAACGGCATTGACTGGAAATTCGGTATCCAGGACGACATCATCGGTTACGAAGGCAACACCGACGGTGGCAATCCGAACTATACCCGTTCCATTGGCTACTCCGTCGAACCCACCACCCTGCTCGGCATGATCGGCAGCTACAAAATCAGCGATGCCGTGACCGTTCAAGCGGGCCTCGCGGATGCGACTTCTCCCACCGGGATCATGGCCCTGTATGGCTACGATTATCCGGCCACGTCCTCGTCTGACAAGACCGTCGCTGCCGCGATCTCCTTCACGGCTCCGGACAGCTTCGGCTTTATGAAGGGCGCGTCGCTGAACCTCGGCGCCTTGCTCAACATTGACAAGGGCGGCCAGTACAACTACTACGCGGGTGTGACCCTCCCGACGCCGATCACCGCCCTCAAGGTGGGTGCGGCGTTTGACTTGGTCAGCGTGAACAATGCGGGCATCAACGCCAGCGACCTCAATGTCAATTCACAGAATGACAGCGGCTGGGTGCTCGGCCTCTACGCCTCGGTCCAGGCCACCGACAAGCTCTCCTTCAATGTCCGTGGTGAGTACTACGACTTGGAAGGCGCCACCTACAACCCCTACGCTTATGGGCTCAACCCCACCGACGGCAAGGGTGAAGAGGTCACAGCCACCATCCAGTACAACCTGTGGGCCAACGTCATCAGCCGCGTGGAATTCCGCTGGGACCATGCCGATACCGGCACGGCCTTTGCCAACAACGGCGCCAATGCCGATTCCTTCCTGATGGCGGCCAACCTGATCTATCAGTTCTAATTTAGTTTAATTCACAAAGCCCCTTCCGCCTGCGGAAGGGGCTTTTTTATTTTTGGAAACGAGGCGTAGCGGCTCCTCGGCAGAGAGCCGCCATCTAAAAATCCCGACCCATTTGCGGCGCTCTCCCGAGCCGCCGCTACGTTTGGTAGGGCCCACTCCGTGCGCGGCGTCCCATTGCAACCGACGTCCGGCTGCCACATTGTCTTTATCTGTGTTTCATCTGTGTTCATCTGTGGCTCAAAAATGACGGGCTGCCCGGGCGTGAAAAAAACTTTGTTCCCCGGTTCCTTTGTTGTTCAATTGACATTCTGAATGAAGACAAAAAAAGTGGCCATCGTGGGCGCGTCCGGTTATTCCGGCGAGGAGCTTGTGAAATTGTTGCTGAACCATCCGCACGCCGAACTGGTGGCGGTGACCTCGCGCCAAAACGCCGGGCAGACTCTGGGGCAGGTCTTCCCCAAATTCGCCAGCCATCCCAAATCCAAATCGCTCCGTTTCGTGGAGCCCAACGCCGAACTGCTCGCCCGGCAGGCCGAAGTGGTTTTCCTGGCGCTGCCCCACGGGGTGGCCGCCGAATACGCCGTCCCGCTCCTCAACGCGGGCTGCGTGGTCATTGATTTGAGCGCCGACTTCCGGCTCAAGAGCGCGGAGGTTTACCAGGACTATTACGCGCACGAACATCCCGCGCCGGACCTGTTGAAAAAGTCCGTCTATGGCCTGCCCGAAATTTATCGCGACGAAATCAGGAAGGCGCTGCTCATCGCCTCGCCGGGCTGTTACCCGACCAGCATCCTGCTGCCGGCCATGCCGCTGCTCAAGGCGGGGCTGATCAAGCACACCGGCATCATTGCCGACTCCTTGAGCGGCGTCAGCGGCGCGGGCCGCAAGGCGGAGATTGACTGCCTGTTTTGTGAATGCAATGAAAGCGTGCGTCCTTACGGCGTGCCCAAGCACCGGCATTTGTCCGAGATCGAGGAGCAGCTTTCTTTTGCCGCCGACGCGAAGGTGGTGATTCAGTTCACGCCCCATTTGATTCCGGTGAACCGGGGGATTTTAACCACGCTTTACCTTTCACCCGCGAAACCTTTTTCAACGGCGGAGGCAATGGCGGCGTTCGGCGGGCAAATTTCCGACTGCTACGCCGCAGCCTATGGCCACGAACCGTTCGTGCGTCTGCTGGACGGCAAGTCGCTGCCGGACACCAAGAATGTGGTCGGCACCAACGTCTGTGAAATTGCCTGGCGGCTCGACCCTCGTACCGGCCGGCTTGTTGTGATGAGCGCCGAGGACAATCTGGTCAAGGGCGCCAGCGGACAGGCGGTGCAAAGCTTGAACCTGTTGAGCGGCTGGCCGGAAACCGCGGGATTGATGTGACGAAATCGAAGGGTCCAGGTTTCAAATCCCCGGACGGCCCCGCCCCGCAGGCCCGATGGAACGCCGCCGAATACGCCGCCCATTCCGCGGTGCAGCAAAGCTGGGCGCGCGAGCTGATCGGCCGGCTGCAACTGCGCGGCGACGAGCGCATTCTCGATGTCGGCTGCGGCGACGGCAAGGTGACCGCCGAACTGGCCAGCGCCGCGCCGCAAGGCCGCGTGCTCGGCGTGGACGCTTCGCCGGAAATGATAGCCTTCGCGCAGAAAACATTTCCGCCGTCCACGGCCGCCAATCTGAAGTTTCAAATTTGCGACGCGCGGAACCTCGGGAACCTTGGCCGGGAATTTAGCCTGGTCTTCTCCAACGCCGCCTTGCATTGGGTGGACGATCACGAAGCCGTGCTGCGCGGGGCCGCCTCGGTGCTGAGACCCGGGGGACGTCTTGTGGTGTCCTGCGGGGGCAAAGGCAACGCGCACGATGTCTTTCTGGCCCTGCGACCGGAAATGCGGTTGCGCCGCTGGCGCGAATTCTTCCGCAAAATGCCCGCGCCGTATTTCTTCCATTCGCCGGAGGACTACAAAAAGTGGCTGCCGAAATTTGGTTTCAAAACCAACGCTCTCGGCCTTGCGCCCAAGGACGCCGCCTATCCCGGCGGTGAAGGCTTTGCCCGCTGGCTCCGCACCACCTGGCTGCCTTATGTCCAGCGGGTGCCGGAAGAGTTGCGCGAAGAATTTATCGCCCAGGTCACGCGGCGTTACCTGGCCGGCCATCCGCCCGATGCGCAGGGCTTGGTGCATGTGAAGATGGTGCGGCTGGAGATTGACGCCACAATAGATTAACAGCAGCCCGGTTCGCGCACGCAACGGCACGCAGACATGGCGCAGACCGCCCCCGCAACCGGGGCTACCAGATAAAGCCACAAGTGTTCCCAATGGCCGGACACCAGCGCCGGCGCCAAGGACCGGGCCGGGTTCATGGACGCGCCGCAAATGGGTCCGGCGAACATTGCTTCCAATCCAATGACCGCGCCGACGGCGATTCCGGCGGTAATCCCCTTTTCCTTTGCCCCGGTGGAAACGTTCAGGATCGTCAGCATCAAGAAAAACGTGAGGATGAATTCCAATATGAATGATTGCATTTCGGAACCTGCGGGCATGGTTGAGCCGAGCATCTCGTTCTTCGGAAAAAGCACCCGCAAAATTCCGCTGGCGAGGAGCGCGCCTGTGATCTGGCTCGCGACATAGGGAAAAACGTCGCCTCCCGGCAGGCGGCGCGCCGCCCAAAAACCAACGGTCACAGCCGGGTTCAAGTGTGCGCCCGAAATGTCGCCAAAAGTGTAAACCATGGCCAGCACCACCAGGCCAAACGTCAGCGCCACGCCCACATGCGTGATGGCGCCGCCGCTGACTTGATCAATGACAATCGCCCCCGTGCCGGCAAACACCAGGCCAAAGGTGCCGAGAAATTCAGCGACGATCTTTTTGATCATGCGCTTTTGCGGGCCTGGACTTCCAGGCTGGTGATGAAGTCCGCAGGCTGGGTTCCCGCCGGCAAAAGTTTCAGGATATTCCGGTAAAGCGGGTCTTCAAAATCCATCATCGCCTCCACGTATGCGGGATTCGTTTTCAGCACAATGTCTGTCAACCCCGCGTCGCGCGCCATGCGCCCTGTGTCGCCGACCAAAACCGCGCCTGCCACGCACCCGGTCAACGCTTCAACCATTTTAAGAACTTTCTCCGGCAGCGGTTTGACCAGCGCCATGTCTGACACTGCCACGCGTCCGCCCGGTTTCAACACGCGCGCCATCTCGCGCCATACCTGCGGCTTGTCTGCGGACAAGTTGATGGCGCAATTGGAAATAATCGCATCCACGCTGGCATCCGCCACCGGCAAATGCTCGATTTCGCCCAGTCGGAACTCGACGTTGTCCAAACTTGTTGCCTCCTGATAATGCGCGATGTTCCGCCGCGCCTTCGCCAGCATGTCGCTGGTCATGTCCACGCCGATTGCGCGCCCCGTTGTTCCAACTTTTCGACCGGCAATAAAAACGTCGAAACCGCCGCCGCTGCCCAGGTCCAGGACCACTTCGCCCGGCTTCAGAGCCGCCAAGGCCGCCGGGTTGCCGCAGGCCAACCCCATGTTGGCGCCCTCCGGCAGGGCTTTTAATTCCTCCACCGCATAGCCCAGTTCCTGTGCCAGTTTGTCCGCGTCTGCCGGGGCCGAACCGCAACAGGACACGCCCGAGGCACAACAGCCTTGAGAGGTCTGTTGCGCGATTTTTGCGTAGCCTTCGAGCACCAGTGCGCGAACCGCCTCCTTTTGCGAATCCAAAATTGTGCCGCTCATATTTTCCTCTCCGTTTCACGGCCTTTGATTTGGTCCCGACGCCCCGCCGCGTAGGCCTCGAAAACTCTTTTGATTTCATCCCGCACCCGCCGGAAAACCGCCAGCTTTTCTTCGTCCGAGCCGGTTGCGTGGGCTGGATCGTCAAACCCCCAATGGTGGCGGTTCAACTGGCCCGGATACATCGGACAGGCCTGGTCCGCGTTGCCACAGACCGTGATGACCGTCTCTACCGGCTGGGTGAGAAATTCGTTCATGGACTTGGAACGGTGGCCGGAAATATCAATCCCGATTTCTTTCATGGCCAGAATGGCCAGCGGATGCACCTGGCCCGAGGGCTTGGAACCGGCGCTCTGCACGTTGAGAATATCCCCTGCCGCCGCCCGCAATACGCCTTCAGCCAGATGGCTGCGGCAGGAATTGCCGGTGCAAAGAATGAGCACGGTGGGTTTCACTTGGAACAGAGTCGTTTGCATAGTTCAGCGGGATCGAGCTTGAGGATTTTCTTGAGTTGCTTTGCATCGGTCTGGACGCGTTTCTCCCCGCCTATATGTCTGGACGTCCAGTCCAACGCCTGTCTGGCCATCGGCGGCATCTTGCGGCCCGGCAGCCGGTAATAAACCCAGCGCTCTTCCTTGCGGGACTCGACCAGGCCGGCCTGATGCAAAATGGACAGGTGCTTGGAAACCGTTGACGGCGCCAGGCCGAAGAGTTTCGTGATCTGGCACACGCACAGCTCGCCCCCGCGCAAGGACATCAACATGCGCGCGCGTGTCTCATCCGCCAGCGCCTTGGTGATGTTCATGAAGTCCCGCATCGTTTTATTATATTTCGCCAAACAACGAAATATAGATACTGTACCCCGTCCGGCTTGTCAAGGCCCCCTTTCCGGGCAGCGCCGTAGGCGCGGCATCATTGTAGAACCGGGCCACAAACGGATTTGTAAGCTCCGGTAGGAGCGGCATCTTCGGCGTATGGCCAACACCTGCGCGTATATTTCGAGGGGCGATAATTTTGAATATGCCGCCCCTGACGGGGCTGGAATTTCTTTTGCAACAGATTTTCTATAAAGATGCCGCGCCCACGGCGCTGTCAGCGACGCTATCGCAGACCACTACCGTCAATGTTTTACGACTTACAATCATCCCTCGCTGGCATCAACGGAAATTTCTGAAGCACCCGCAGACTCGCGCTGGACGCATACCAGTCGCAAAATACCAGTTCCAGGGCTTCGACGCGGCTTTCTCCGAAATCCGTCTGGCGGTTCGCCCGCACCAGGGACAGCAGCCGCCGCCAATCCGCCTCCGGTTTGCGGAACCGCATGAGGGTCACATGCGCCGCCTCGTTGCGATAGCGGCGGTCCAGCCGGTCGGCGAGCCCGTTTTCCGCGAACGCGCGGCGCACCCCGGCGCGGATGGATTCCAAGCCGTCGCCCACGGGAAATCCCTGGACCAGCACCGCGTTGGCCGCCGCCGTGACGCCGCGAAACTGCAAATCGAAGGACTGGTGACGGCCAAGAATGTCGCCCAGAATGCGTCGAAACGCCGCGACCTCCCGGATTTCCCGCCGCCATAGTTCGGTGGCCGAAATCAGCGTGAGCACCGTGACATGAAGCTCATCGGGCCGGTAGAAATACTGTTCGGGGAACTCCGCCGCGAGCTGGTTTGCAAAATGGCTGATCCGGCTCCTGACCGCGGCATTCAGCCGGATATTGATGCTGACGCCGCGCCGCCGGTCGGCGGAGGGCTGGAGCAAATGCGGGTCCAATCGCGGTTCGCCGCGTTCCAAGGCGTGTGTTCCTTCCTTCCAGAGCTGATCGTAAATGTGCATGGGGCCGGCCACGGAAAATCAGCGGCGGGCCATGAGTGATTCGATTTCACCGGCTTCAATGGGGACATCCGCCATCAGGTCCAGTTGGCCGTTTTCCGTGACCAGAATCGTGTTTTCCAGGCGCACGCCGAAGCCTTCGTCCTTGAGATAAATTGCCGGCTCGACGCTCAACACCCAGCCGGGCGCCAGCTTAAAATGATTGCTGGTCGCGTCATGCACATCCAGGCCGATGGGATGCGACACGCCATGCATGAAAAATTTTCGGACGGCCGGTTCGTCGGCCTTTTGCTTTTTGATTTCCGACAGCTTGAGCAGGCCGAGGTCCACGCATTCTTTGGCGATGCGTTCCTCGCATTCCAGGCGGAGGTCGCGGGTGGTCTTGCCGGGCACACAGGCGGCCACCTGCGCGCGAAAAACGCGCAGCACGGCCTGATAAACCTGCCGCTGCCGCCGCGTGAAGCGTCCGCCCACCGGAATCGTGCGCGTGAGATCACTCATGTAGTTGCCCAGGCCCGCGGCGACATCCAGCAGCAGCAGTTCGCCTTTTTTGCACGGCTGATCGTTTTGCGTGTAATGAAGAATGTTGTTGTTCGCGCCGGAGGCAATGATCGGCGGATACGCGAACTGCCCCTTGTGCCGGATAAATTCATGGGCGAATTCGGCCTCGATTTCAGTTTCGTTAACGCCGGGCCGGACGAATTTGCAGACGCGCTTGAAGGCCCGGCCGGTGAGATGGCAGGCGGCCTTGATGGCGTCAATCTCATAAACGGATTTCACCGCGCGCAGTTCGTGCATCAATGGCGCGAGGCGCTGATAATGGTGCAACGGGAATTTTTTCCGGCATTCGCGGATGAACCGGGCATCGCGCGTCTCCACCGTGGCGTCGGCCCGCTGATGTTCGTTGGCATTGAGCCAGACGTTTTCCATTTCGCACATCACCTGGCGGAAAAGGCCGGGAAACTCCGCGAGCCACTTCACGTTCTTGATGCCCGAGAGGGCGGCGGCCTCCTCCTTGGTGAGTTTGTGACCCTCCCAAACCGCCAGATGCTCGTTGGACTGGCGCACGAACAGGACTTCGCGATGGCTGGGGTCGAAGGCATCCGGCGCCAGCAGCAGGATGGTCTCTTCCTGGTGAATGCCGGTGAGGTAAAACAGGTCGGCGTTTTGCAGAAATCCCAGGGTGCCGTCCGCGTTGGCTGGCATGACGTCGTTGGCATTCAAAACGGCGACGGAGCGGGGCGGCAGTTTTTTCACGAGGCGTTCACGGTTCAGGGTGAACAGGGCGGCGGGCAGCGGCACGGCTTTCATGGACGGCAGTTTAGCGGCTTCGGGCGGGAAATTAAGCCAATTTTGACGGGATTATCCGGGTGACAAACAAATACGAACAATCTGGTAGGGCGCGTCACTCCGTGCGCGCCGTCGCCCTGAGGCCCTTGCCCAATGCACAATTTTCCACATTCGCGGCGGGCAGAGGACTGCCCGCCCTACCGGGCATTGCCATGGAGCGAATGGCCCCCCATAAGGAATTGATCACGCCCTCTTTCCCCAGCCGCGAATGCCCAACAATCCCGCGAAACCAAACACAAGCAGGCCGGAGACGGCCCACGCGCCCATGCCGCCGTTTCCGGGCGCAAGATAGAGCGCGCCCGCGCCGATGGCCGGGCCCATGAAGTTCCCCAGGCCGATGGCGGCTTCATGGATGCCGCCGTGTTCGCCTTTGCTGTCGCTGGCATCCATGGAATAGAACAGCGAGGAATAATAAATCAGGCCGATGGCGACGCCAAAAGCGGCCTGTGCCAGCAGGATGACCGCGAGCTGCGGCACGATCAGAATGGACGCGAAAGAAAGTATCAGCGTGACAAACGCCAGGGCCAGCCAGCGAAAGCGATAGTGCCAGCCCGTCCAGCGCCACAGCACGATGAACGTGGCCACGCGCGCGAAGCACCAGAGCGACAGCGCAAACCCCGCCAGCATGGTCGAAAGGTGGAACTTCGCCGCGATGCCCGGCAGCACGGCCAGGAGCGTGTTGATGGCGATGTAAGCGCAGGGATTGGACAGCCAGGCCATGCGTTGGAAGCTCGCGGCCCGCGCGCGGGCGGCTGGCGCCGCCGCCGGATGCGCGGCGGGTCGCAGTTGTTTGGGACGAACGCGTTCGAGCCAGAAGGTCACGGAAAACAGAAACACCATCAGGACGAGCGGCACGGTAAATATGCACTGATAACCGAATTTTTTGATGAGCGTGCCGCCGATGAAAAAGGACACCGCATTGGTCACGGCCCAGGTGATATTGTAAATGCCCACCGCGTGGGGAACGTGTTCGGGCGTGTCGCCCTCGCTGACCAGCGCTTCCAACGACGGCCAGGTAAAACACATGCCCACCCAGACCAGGGCCGCCGCCGCCACCTGGCCTGGCACGGTATGCAGCCGCCAGCCCAGGGCCAGCCCGAAC
>Ga0326728_10009363_pt1 | contig 23642 bp, 25 predicted proteins | sample MB3enrmetagenome_FD_207602 | JGI IMG/M metagenome (GOLD analysis project Ga0326728, IMG submission 207602) | Lab enriched peat soil microbial communities from McLean, Ithaca, NY, United States - MB31MN | ecosystem: Environmental > Terrestrial > Soil > Wetlands > Peat | place: USA: New York... | reverse complement strand
AAGCCGCGCAGGATGCCGCCGAAAAAGCGCGGGAAGCCCAAGCCGCCCAAGCCGCCCAAGCTGCCGCTCTGAAAGCCCAGGCCAGGGATGAGGAAAATAAACGCCTGGCCGCGGAACAGCAAGCCAAAGCCCAACGTGACCAGGAGTTGGCCGCCGCCAAACTTAAGCTGGAGCAAGACGCAATAAAGGCCGCCGCCGCCGCCAAAGCCATGAAAGATCAAGTAGAAGCTGCGGCCGCCGCCGAGGCCAAGGCAAAGAAGGAGCATGACGCGGCCGAAGCAGCGGCCCGCAAAAAGGCGATTGCCGACGCCAAACTGCAAAAAGAGCAGGAGGCGAAAATAGCAGCCGACACGGCCAAAGCCGTCAAACAGCAAGCGGCGGCCGCAGCAGCAGCCGAAGCCAGGGCAAAAAAGGAGAAAGACGCGGCGGACGCCGAGGCCCTCAAGAAAGCGGCGGCCGACGCCAGAATCAAGCAGGCGCAGGACGCAACCGCGGCCGTCGCCGCCGCCAAGGCCAAGAAGGAGCAGGAGGCCGCCCAAGCCGAAGCCGCAAAGGCAGCCGCCGAAAAAGCGCGCAAAGATCAAGCCGCCCAAGCCGCTGCTCAGAAGGCTCAAGCCAAGGAGGAAGAAAAGGCGCGCCTGGCCGCGGAACAGCAAGTCAAAGCCCAACGGGCACAGGAGTTGGCCGCCGCCAAACTAAAGCAGGAGCAAGACGCAAAAATCAAGCAAGCGCAAGACGCAAGCCAGCCCGCCGCCGCCGCCACGGTCAGGCAGAACCAAGAGGCTGCCGACGCCGCTTTGAAGAAGGCTCAACAGGAAACCGCCCGCCCGGCAGTACCGGGGAAGTCCAATGTGCCAGCGGCGGCCTCGGCCAGCCTCCCCGCCGAGACAACCGCGCCGCCCGTCCCGGCCGCCACTCCCAATGCGCCTCTCACCAAGGAACAAAGGTTGAACGATCTCAACCGCCGTTACCAAAACGACGAACTCACCCCCGTGCAGTACCAAACCGAACGCGCCAAAATCATGGCCGAGCCGTAGCGCGCCATTCACCTCCGGCAAAACGAAGCGTCGCGGCAAATTGAAGTTGATTCCCGCGCCGTCATCCCTTACAAATTCGGGGATGAGAAATTTCACCCTGTTGCTTTTGGCCTGCGGCATCGGTTTTGCCGGAGGATTGTCTTGCACAACCCGCCAGGCCCCATCGTCCTCTCCCCAGCCGCCCGGCGATCAGGCCGCCGCCGAGGCTAAAGCCAAAAAAGAAAAAGAAGCCGCCGACGCCAAGGCCGCAAAGGAAGCTGCGGAAAAGGCGCGCAAGGAAAAAGCCGCCCAAGCCGCCGAGCAGCAAGCCAAAGCCCGGCATGACCAGGAGATGGCCGTCGCCGCGGCCAAGGCCAAGCAGGAGAAAGATGCCGCCGATGCCAGAACTGCGAAGAAGGCCCAGGACGAGGCCGCCCGCCTGGCAAAAACCCAGAAGTCCAGCGGGTCCCCGCCGCCCTCCGCCAAACCCACCGCCAACACAAACACGGTGCCCGTCCCGGACGCGAATCTCAATGTGCCTCTCACCAAAGAACAAAAGTTAAGCGATCTCGACCGCCGTTACAACAACGACGAAATCGACTCCCGGCAGTACCAAGTCGAGCGCGCCAAAATCATGGCCGGGCCGTAAGATGATATTCACCCAACGGCCTGGACGAGGAGGGTTGCAAATTCGGATGAATTGGTTTTCATTGTACCATGCAAACGCTGGAGAGAATTGAAGAAGAAGTGATGCGGTTGTCCAAGACGGATCAGCAATTGCTGCGCGACTGGCTGGAAAACACGCTGGAGGACGATCTGGAATTCACGGACGAATTCAAGGCGAAGATCGAACGCGGGGAGCAGGATATTCGCGCCGGCCGCGTTCGCATCCACAAACCTTGAGCCGTGCAGGAACGGCGCGGCGACACAGATTGCTTCCCGGTAATTCGAGAATGATTTCTTCCGCCTGCCGTTGCAGATTCAGGCCCTCGTGCAAAAAAAGATCGATGCCGCAGGTTTGCGCCTGTCAACCTTCCCGCATGATCGCATGACAGGCTCGGAGAAATACAGATTGCGAGTCGGCGATTACCGTGTGATTGATCGGTTTAATATGGTCCAGGGAGAGATTTATCTGGCGGCCATCGGCCATCGCCGTGAAATCTACCGTGTTTAAATGACCAAACTCCTCACCAGGACCAGCAGCAGAAGAGAGCCCGGGGCGGCGATCACCGCCGGGCGCAGGACAAAAATCTTCACGACGCCGGTAGGGCGGCGCTGCTGCGCCGCCCAAGAATTCAGGGCAGAGCAGCAGCTCTGCCCGACCAGGAACATGAAGATTTTTGTCATGCGCCCATCACCGCCTTACTCCCGCGGCGCCAGTTTTTGGAAGGCCGATTTTTCGCGCACGCGCAGCATGACGTAATACGCCACCGGTGTGGCGACGAGCGACAGCAACACGGAAATGCAGAGAGCGCCAATCACCGCGATGGCCAGGGGACGCAGCATTTCGGCGCCACTGCCGATGCCCCAGGCCAATGGCAGCATCCCCAGAGCCGCCGCCATTGACGTCATCAAGACCGGGCGCAGACGCCGATGGCCGGAGCGCACGAGGGCTTCTTCCAGCGGCACGCCTTGCGCGCGGAGATGATCCACAAAGTCGAGCATGAGGATGCCGTTCTTGGCCACAATGCCCACGCCGATGATCGCGCCCAGGAAGGAGACGATGTTCAAAGAAGTGCCCGTGATCCAGAGGGCCGCCACCGTTCCGAACAGCGCCAGCACCGCGCCAAACACAATGGAGATCGGCTCGTAGAACGAGCGGAACTCAATCAGCAGCACGGTGAACACGAGCAGGATGGCGGCGAGCAGCACCAGGATGAGATTGCGGAAAGATTCCTGCTGCTGCTGGTAAAGGCCGCCGTATTCGACCGTGCCGGGCGGCAGCCATTTGTCCTGGCTCAACTTCTCCTGAATTTCTTTCATCGCGCTGCCCAGATCGCGGCCTTCCAGGCGCGCCGAGACGATGATGTCCTGGCGCAAATCGTCGCGGACCAATTCCACTTCGCTCGGCTCTTCGGCCACGTCCGCGACTTGGGCCAGCCGCACCTCCGTGCCGTTGGCCGCCCGCAACGGCAGTTCGCGCAACACGGCCAGGCGATTGACGCTCGCCGGATCGGCCAAGACGCGGATGTTGACCACCCGGTCGCCTTCCAGCACGGACGACACCGTCTGGCCCAGCATCGCGGTGTTCACGGCGGCGGCGATGTCCTGGATGCTCAAGCCGAACCGCGCGGCGTCGGCGGGACGCACCCGGAAATTGATGGAGGGGCCGGTTTGCGTCAGGCCGTCGAACGTGTCCACCACGCCGGACATCGTTTTGATTTGCTCCTCCACACGAGGAGCGACCTGTTGCAGCCATTTCAAATCGGTGGAGAACAATTTGATTTCAACCGGATCGGGCGTCAGTTGCAAATCGCCGATGACATCGGTCAGGATGCCGGGAAACTCCCAGTGGAACGCCGGGAATTGCTCGTTGTAGAGGTGGCGCAAAGTGGCGATGACCTCGTCCGTCGAGTGCTCGCGGTCGCGCTTGAGCTTGACCGCAAAGTCGCCCCGATACGCCTCGGTGATGAACATCCCCATTTCCGCGCCGAGCCGGCGGGAATAACTTTCCACGTCCGGGTTGGCGGACAAAATCTGCTCCGCCGCCGCAAGCTGGCGCGAGGTTTCGGTCAGACTCGTGCCCGGCGGCGCGAAGAAATCAATCACAAAACCGCCTTCGTCAAACTCGGGCAGAAAATCGGATTCCAACTTCCCGTAAATGAAAAACGCCCCGGCCAGCACCGCGCCGCAGGCCAGCAAGGTGATCCAGCGATGCGCCAGCGCCGTGCGCAGCGCCCATTCGTAAATGCGCAGGACGCGCCTCAGCAAAAAGCCGCCCTCCTGACCGCCGGGCGAGTGGCCGTCCTTCTTCTTTTTGCGCTCGTAGACGAACCACGCGGCCAGCGAGGGCGTTAGCGTAAGGGCCAGAACCAGCGACGTGAGCAGCGAAACCACCATGGTCAGCGCCAGCGCCCGGAAGAACACCCCCGCAATGCCCGACAAAAAGGCCAGCGGCAGGAACACCACCACCGGCGTCAGCGTCGAGCCGACCAGCGGATAAAGTATCTCGTGGATGGCTTCCTGAATTCCCTCCAGCCGCGGCCGTCCCGCCGCGATCTTCACGCACATCGCCTCGACCACGACGATGGCGTTGTCAATCACCAGCCCGATGGACGCCGCGATGCCGCCCAGCGTCATCATGTTGAAGCTCATGTTGGCCAGTTTCATGGCGACCAGCGTGATCAAAACCGTGATCGGGATGGTGACGATGGCCGTCCACACGCTGCCCCAATTCTTCAGGAAGAAATAAAGAATCAGCACCGACAAAATCAGCCCGAAAATAATCGCGTCCCAAACGCTCCCCACCGAATCGCGCACGAAGAGCGACTGGTCGTAAAAAAACGCCAGGCGCATGTCCGGCGGCAATTCCTGCCGGAGTTGCTCCAGTTTTGCATTCAACGCGGTGGCAATGTCGAGCGTGCTGCCGTCCGCCTGGCTCATGACGTTCAACAACACCGACTCACGGCCTTGCGCGGTGATGGATTGAAAGACCGGCCTTGGCCCGCGTTCGACCCGCGCCACATCCTTGACTTGCACCGGGTGGCTGCCGTGAACCGCAATCACCAGATTTTCCATGGCCGCCGCGGAATGAACGCGCCCGTCCACCGTCGTCAGGTAAAGATGGTAATTTTCCTCCATCATGCCGGCGGGCGCGATGAGATTGTTCTTCGTCAGCGCGTCGCACACGTCCTGCAAACCGAGGCCGGCGGCCTGCAATTTCTGCGGGTCAACCACCACATGAAATTCCGGCTCGCGGCCGCCCATGATTTCCACGCGCGCCACGCCGGGAATCTGGAGAAAACGCGGCTTCAACTCATAATTCGCCGTCTCCCAAAGCGACATGATGTCGCGGCTCGAACTGGTCAGGCTGATGCCAATGATGGGAAAGGCCGAGAACGTCACCCGCTCAATTTCCGTGTCGGCCGTCGCCGGCAGGTCGCTGCGGATTTGCGAGAGCCGCCCCAGCACATACAGTTCGGACTGCGACATGTCCACATGCCAGTTGAAGAAGACATTGATCTGCGCCGAACCGCGCTTGGTCGCCGAACGCACCGTGAGCGCGCCCGGAATGTCCTTCATCGCCTCTTCGATGGGGCGCGTCACCGTCGCCATCATTTCGTCGGCGGGCATGATGCCGTTGTTGACGAGAATGACGACGCGCGGAAAATTGGTCTGCGGAAAAACCGACGACGGCATTCGCAGCGCGGAGAAAATTCCCGCCAGGCACAAGGCCGCCGCGACGAAGGTGATGGACAGGGCGTGCCTCGTGGCGAACCGGCCCAAAGGCGAAATGACGTCGGGCTTCATTTGGCGTTGGACGAATTGGCGGGCGTTTCGCCGCCCGCCGCATTTTGCACGCGGATTTTTGTGGTTCCCGGCAGGCCGTAAGCGCCCACGGTCACGACCGCATCGCCCGCTCTCAGTCCCGGAGCGGCCACTTCAATCCAGCCGTTCTCCCGCAAACCGGTCTGCACCACCGTTTGCGTCGCCTCGCCGCCTTTGACCAGCGCGATGACGCTTTGGCCGCTTTCATCCGTCACCACCCCTTCGGACGGCGCGGCCAGACAGTTCGTATGAACCGCCGTCACGATGCGCAAAGGAACAAATTGTCCGGGCCGCAACGTCCCGCCCGCCGGCAGCAACACCCGCACCAGAACCGTGTCGTTGTTCGTGTCCACGGTCGGGCTGACGAACGCAAGTTCCGTCGTCACCGCAGGCTCGGTCAACACTTCCACCAGATTCCCGGCTTTCAATTCACTGGCTTGCGCCGCCGGAATTCCCGCGGCCACGACAAGCCGGCTCAAATCCATCACTTCCGCCACCACCGTCGGCAAATCCACGGACTGGCCAGGCTTGACGTTGACATGCACGACCGTGCCGGACAATGGCGCGATGACTCGCAACAAGGCCAGTTGCGCCTCGGCGCTCTGCAAATTCCTCTGCGACGTGTTTTGTTGCGCGTATAATTGCCGCTGCCGCGCCACTTCCTGTTCCGCGTTCTCCACCGTCAACGTGCCCGAATTCAATTCCGCCACCAAATCGCCCTTCTCGACGTGCTGGCCTTCCACCACGGCGACCTTGGTGATGACGCCCGGCACCGGCGCAGCCAGCGACACGCTCGCGGCCGGAGCGCTGGCTGTGGCGGGCGCCGGTTCCACCGTGCCATAACCTTGCACGTAACGATGCAGTATGGCCGGTTTGAGCGCGTTGGTCTGGACGCTGACGACTGTGGGCGTGCTCTCCTCGGCGCCCGCCGGTTTGAGTTCTGCTGCAAGGAGCTTTTGCGCGCCCGTGACGACGATGTAATCGTTCGTCTTGATGGTTCCCGTCACGAACCATCCGGCGTCAGTGAGCCGGTCCAACGGGGTTTTTATGCGGGTGAAGGCTTCTCCGCCCTTGTCCTTGTTCATCAAATAAACCCAACTCGCGCCTTCCACCAGTACCACGGCATCGCGCGGGATGAGGACGCCCTCCAACGGAGTCGAGTTGAGCGCCGGTCCGGAGCCTTTGCCCTCCTGGCTCCACTGCCCGGCCGCCGGATTGCCAAAGACGATCCCCAAGTCCCCCTGGTCGTCGTCACTCATGCTGACCACCGTGTTGCCTTGAGCGTCGCGGGTGACTTGGGGGCCCTCGTCCGCGGCGGCCGGCGTCTCAGGGGCGGCGGCGTTATGGTGCTTATACCACCAGAGGCCGCCGCCGATGGCGGCAGCAATGACGACGATTAGAACAATGGCTCGCTTCACGGTTTTTTCTCCTTTGCGGCCGCCGGATCCCGCTCGATCACGCCCGGCGTTATCATTTCAATGGGACGTTGCACGGCATCTTCCAGGGCCGCCACGGACTGTTGCCTTTTGATCCGCGCCTCCAACTGCACCTCTTCGGCTTCGGCAAGTTCAAGCTGGGCGTTTAACAAATCCAGCGGGGCGGCGGCGCCGGCGCTGACCTGCGCGGCGATGGCGTCGCGCGACGCTGCCTGGGCCACAGCCAGATCCTGGAGCAAGTTGAGGCTCTTTTCCGTGGCGCGAAAACTTTCCACCGCAGCGTCAATGTCCGCGAGCACTTGAGCCTGAAGCGCTCTAAAACGGGCGGCGGCTTCCGCGCGGCGCGCGGCGGCCTCGGCAATCGGGCCTTGGTTCTGGTTGAGCACGGGCAGTTCGACGGCCAGGCCCAGGCTGTACATGTTGTCGCCCTGGTCGAACTGATAGCCCGGGCTGAGTTGAATGTCCGGATATTGCCGGGCGATTTCCAGTTGCAGGGCCGACTGGGCCGCCGCGTAATCGGCCAGGGCCGCCAGAATGTCCGCCCGGCCCAACAGCGCCTCGCGCCGGATTTCGTCCGTGGTCAGGCTGGCGGCGGCCGCCGCGTTGTCCGGGAAAACAGTGGACACCTCCACGCTGGCCAGCGCGCGGACCGGAACGCCGATGGATTCCGCCAGGTGCGCGCGCGACTCGGCGCTCTCTCGCTGGGCGTCGGCCAGGTCAAGCCGGGACTTTTGCAGGGCGATGCGAAAGGACACCGCCTCCTGCGCCGCCATGGCCCCGGCCCGGATTTGTTGATCCAGCAGCGCGATGACTTGCTGCTGGATGGAAATCTCGTTTTGCAGGAGCGCCTCGCGCTGCCGCGCCGCGGAATAATCGAGGAGGCTGGACCGCACCTTGGCGCGCACCTGCCAGGCGGTGACAGCGATGTTCAGCCGCGCGGATTCGGAAAGTTGCCGAGCCTGGGTGATGCGATAACCGCGCTTGCCGGCCGTTTCCAGGGGCACATCGAAACTGACCGTGGGAAACCAGGGACTGAGCCCGGGGGCCGCGTTGACATGGCTGAAATTGAGGCCGGGGGTTACGTTCAAGGTCGGATTGGGCCGTCCGCCGGCGGTTTGGATGGCGGCCCGGGCCACGTCCCACTCCGCGCGCGCGACTTCCAAATCAGGATGATAATAGAGGGCCGCAAGGGTGAGCATTGCAAAATCCCAGGCCCGCGCCGCCCCGGCGGCGGGATCGCGCTGGAGATTCTTTTCCAGGAAACTTCTCAGGCCGGGATCGTCCAGGCTGCGGCTTTCCAGGGCGGAGGCGGTCTCGGCGGGCGAAATCGGCTTTGCCTCATAGTGAGCGCAGCCGGCCCCCAGTCCGCACAAAGGCAGAGCCAGACAAAATCTACGTAGCGCAGTCAACGATCACAACAGCTTAGGGCTTTTGCAGCTCGTACACCAGCACTTTGAAATTGTTGGCCGGTCCGTTTCGCTGTCCGACCGACAGGTAAATCTTGTGCGTCTTGGGGTCTATCGTCATGGTGCGCGCGCCGCTCTCGGTCTTCAGGGTTTGCACCACGGTCAGTTTGTCGGGCGAGTCTTCATGGGCGATGATGGTGGTGCCGGAGCCGCCGCACGAGGCGAAGGCGAGCTGCGTGCCGGGATCAAACGCGGTGGCGTCCACGCCCGCGCCAATGGGCACGGTCGTGATGACTTTGCCATTGGAGCTGTCCATCATCGCCATCACGTTGTTGCCGCCGCACCCGATAAACAGCCGGTGGTGCGCGGTGTCAATCGCCATGCCGGAGGGTTCTGTGCCCCCGCTAATCGGCCAGGTCGCCACCACGGCGTGGGTCTTGGTGTCAATTGCCACCACCGCGCTTTTATCTTCCAGGTTGTCATAAACGCGCCCGGCCGAAGCGTCCGCGGCCCCGAATTCAGGCTTGCCCCCCAGCGGAATGGTGGCGACCACTTTGGCATCTTTGACGTTGATCACGCTGGCCGAGGCGCTCCCGCCGTTGAACAAATAGACTTCGTGCTGGCCCGGTTCATAGAGCATGCCGTCCGGATTCGTTCCCGTGTCCAGCTTGGTGATCGTCTGCAGCGTTTTCAGATCCACCACGCTGGCCTTGTTCTCGCCGCCATTGCTGGCCACCCCGCGCCCCAGGTCCGGGGCGGGGGCAAAGCCATGCACGCGGGGCGTGTTGGCGATCGTCCCCGCCACCGCGTCCTTGTCAATATCAATTACCACCACCTCCGTGCCGTGGCTGACGTAAAGCCGGCGGCCCGCCTCATCCACGGAAAGGTAATCCCAACTGCTGGCGCCGCCGACGGGAATCTCCTTCAACAAACGGTAAGTTCCTTCCGCCGCCCCCTGCAATGCGGGCGCCGTCACCGCCAAACCCAGGGCCAGCACTCCGATGAATTGGTTTCTTTTCATAAATAAAAGTAATTTTAGATTTTGGTTAAGCGCGAAAAATGAAGGCGGGACGCCGGGCTTTCAAGGTCTAACTGATTACAATTTTGTCATCTGAGAATCAGCTTCATTGGCGCGGGGTTTTGCGCTAAGGTGTGCTCATGCGCGTTTTGGTTGTGGAAGACGAAAGGAAAACAGCGTCGTTCATCCGCTCCGCCCTGGAAGCGGCCCACATCGCCGTGGATGTCTGCCACAGCGGCCCCGAGGCCCTGGCGGACGCGATGGGCGTCTCCTTCGACGCCATCGTCCTGGACATCATGCTGCCGGGGCAGGACGGCTTGAGCGTGCTGCGGCAGTTGCGCCAGCGCGGCAACCGCACGCCGGTCTTGCTCCTCTCGGCTCGCGGCGAAGTCAATGACCGGGTGGAAGGTTTGAACGTCGGCGCGGACGATTATCTGGCCAAGCCGTTTGTCCTGGCGGAATTGGTGGCGCGGCTGCGCGCCCTGGTCCGCCGCGGCAATGAACCCAAGCCCCAACTCCTGCGCGTGGCCGACCTGACGCTCGACACCCTCACCCGCCAGGCCAGACGCGGCGAAACCACGTTCGACCTGGCGGCGCGTGAATACCGGCTGCTCGAATTCCTCATGCGCTCGGCCGGCCGCGTTTGCGGGCGAACGACCATTCTGGAAAAAGTCTGGGATTATAATTTCGATCCGGGAACCAATATCGTGGACGTTTATGTGCGGCGGCTGCGGGAGAAAATTGACGCGGACTTCGCGCACAAACTGCTCCATACGGTGCGCGGCGCCGGTTATGTGTTGAAGGAGGAGAAGCCGGGCGAATCCTGATTTTTGCCTGGTGAATAGTGACGTATGACCATTCGCGCCCGCCTCACTTCCTGGTACACCGGCATCATGTTCGCCTCGTTGCTGACCATGGGCGCGCTGGCCTACCACCACTTTGTCGCCATCCCAGCCCACCGCGCCTTGCGCGGCCGGGTGTCGCCGGATGACGTGGCCGAGATGGCGATGGATTTCCGGGAAGTCGCGCGCATCGTCTTGTGGAGCGGCGCGCCCGCCCTCCTCCTGGCGCTGGGGGGCGGCTGGTGGCTCACCCGCAAGGCCCTCGCCCCCGTTGCCGCCCTCACCCAGGCGGCCGGGCGCATCAATGAACGCAGCCTTCACGAACAATTGCCCCGCTCCGGCAACGGCGACGAACTGGACCGGCTCACGGAAGTTTTCAACGGCATGACCGCGCGCCTCGACGGCTCTTTTCAGCGCGTCCGCGAGTTCACCCTCCACGCCTCGCACGAACTCAAGACCCCGCTGACCGTGCTCCGGGGCGAGTTGGAAACCGCCCTGCACGACGACCAAAGCGGCGCCGCGCCCCAGCCCGGCCGCCTGTTGAGCCAGATTGATGAGATTGACCGCCTGACCAAAATCGTGGACGGACTGACCCTCCTCACCAAGGCCGACGCCGGCCAGATCGCCCTGCACCTGGAACCGCTCCAGTTGGACGAACTGGTGCGGGAAAGCTTCGCCGACGCCAACATCCTGGCCCACCCGGCGGCCATCCGCGTCAGCCTTTCCGACTGCCAGGAAACGGCCATCCAGGGCGACCGCCATCGTTTGCGCCAGTTGCTCCTCAATTTGACCGACAACGCAGTCAAATATAATAACCCCGGCGGCACGGTGGCCATTTCCCTCCGGCGCGCCGGCCCCGCCGCCGAGTTGCGCATCGCCAACACCGGCCCCGGCCTGGCCGGCGAATTGCAACCGCGCGTCTTCGAGCGCTTCTTCCGCGGCGACGCCAGCCACAACCGCGAGGTGGATGGCTGCGGCCTGGGATTGAGCATCGCGCAATGGATTGTCCACGCCCACGGCGGGACCATCCAGTTCGCCTCGCAGCCGGGCCAACTCACGACGGTGACGGTCCGCCTCCCCCTCCAGGCGCCGGCTGAAGAGTGAACAGGCTTCCTTGAACCGCTGCTTAAAACCAGGAGCCGTCCCAGTTTAATTGCTCCGAGCAGTTTTTAATTGCTCCGAGCAGTTTTTAATTGCTCCGAGCAGTTTTTAATTGCTCCGAGCAGTTTTTAATTGCTCCGAGCAGTAGTTCCAAACGCATGTTCCGGACAGTTACTCCGGAAGGTCGCTCCGGACAGTTGTTCCGAAAGGAACACACCCGCATTCATGCCTGGCAATGCGGGTGTGTTCATTTTATCAGCCCAGCCGGGCGTGTCGAGAAAAAAGTTGGGAAAAGAGTCTTGGCACAAAAATTGGCCGTTTCATTCCGGGCAATTTGCAGGCTGCAGGCCGATGTTTCCCCTCGGTTTCCACCTCCCGCCCGGACTTGACGCCAAGGGTCTTGCGATTACCATCAAATCATGTCCGGCTCATTTCACGAAAATCATCGCGGCCGCTTTTTGGCGCTCCCCATGAACCGCTCCCTTTTCACTCGCTGCTGTCTCACGCTTCCGCTGGGCACGGCCCTTCTGGCCGCGGCGGCATACGCCCAAAACACGCCGCCGCCGGCGCCCGATCTGGCAGGGAATCCGCCCGCGCGCGCGGCGGCCCTCCACACCAATTTGCCGGCCATTTTTGTCGCCGGCGACTCGACCGCCGCCCGGGGCAGGGGCCAAGACCAGCAGGGCTGGGCCGTGCCCTTCGCCGATTACTTCGACTTGACAAAAGTCAACGTCGTCAATGCCGCCCGCGGTGGCCGGAGCAGCCGCACCTTTGTCACGGAAGGTTTGTGGGACGCCCTGCTGGCCGGGGTCAAGGCCGGCGACCTGGTGCTGATCCAGTTTGGCATCAATGACACCGGGGCCATTAACGACGCCACGCGCGCCCGCGGCTCGATCCCCGGACTGGGCGAGGAGACGCAGGAGATTGACAACCTGCTCACCAAAAAACACGAGGTGGTTCACACTTATGGCTGGTATTTGCGCAAGATGATCGCCGACACCCAGGCCAGGGGCGCTACGCCCCTCCTGCTGGGCCTCACCATCCGCAATATCTGGACGAATGGCAAAGTGGAGCGCGCTTACGGCCAATATAACCAGTGGGCCGCCGCCGTGGCCAAAGCCGCCGGGGTGCCGTTCCTGGATGTCACCGACTCGGTGGCCGGCAAATTCGAGGACATGGGAGAGGAGAAAGTGAAGGCGATTTATATCCAGGACCATACTCATTTCAGCCTCGCCGGGGCCGACCTTCACGCCGCCGCCGTGGTGTCCGGACTCAAGGCGCTGACCCCGGATCCCGCGCGGCTATTCCTCTCGGCCAAAGGCGCGGCCGTTGCGCCCCGGGCAACAACAATCCCTTGACATAGTGCTACTAATGTAGCATATCCCTCCCACATCAGCCGCATTGTTATGAAACCCATCCGGATTTCCGAGTCGGAATGGCTGGTCATGAGCCGGGTCTGGGCCAAGGCCCCCGCTACCACCGCCGAAATTGTCGAGGCGCTCTCCAAACGCACCGGCTGGCATCCGCGCACCATCCGCACTCTGCTCGACCGCCTCGTGAAAAAGCGCGCGTTGAAGACCACTCTGGACGGCAAGCGTTATCTTTATGCGCCCCTTCTGAGCATGGAAGCGTGCGTGCGCCGGGAAAACCGCTCGTTTTTGGACCGCGTTTTCGGCGGCGAACCAGCTCCGATGCTCCTGCATCTGGTGAGGGAATCGAAACTCTCCGCGAGCGAAATCAAGGAATTGAAGCGTTTGCTGTCGGAAAAGGAAAAATAAACCCAACCGGTCATTTTCGGCTGAATGGGGAAGGCAGGGCGGGCAGTCCCCTGCCCGCCGCGCGGCGCATCGAGCGCGCCCCCCCACTGCCAAGACTGAGGCACCACAAATGAATCCCACCTTGAGGCGTTTTTCGGCTGGCTCCTCCGGGCCTCCTCCGTGCGACTGGCGGAAACCGGGCACATCAGGAGTCCGGCGTTGTACGGCCTTTTTGCGCCAAGAATGCTGTTGCCCGCCGGCCTGAGCCGCGAGTTCACCCGCGACGAATTGCGCCATGTTCTCCTGCACGAACTGGCGCACCTCAAACGCCACGACATGCCGGTGCATTGCGTCACCGGATTTTTGCATTTATTGAACTGGTTCAATCCGGTGCTTTGGTTTGCCTTCCGCCGGATGGCGGCGGACCGCGAACTGGCCTGCGAGGAACTGGCGCTCTCCTGCGCCGGCGAGGGCGAAAAGCGCCCCTACGGCCAGACCATCATCAAATTGCTCGAGCAATGCTCCCGTCCTGCGGCCCGGCCCGGCTTGATGGGCATATTGGAGGACAAGACCCAGATGCGCCGTCGCATCCTGATGATCGCCCGCTTCAAACCCGTCCGCCGCTGGTCCGCGCTGGCCGCGGCGATTTTGGCGGTGCTGGGCCTCGTGGCCCTGACCGACGCCCAGGTCAACATGGATGAGAACGGATACGCCGAAGTTGAGGCGCCGTCCTTCCAGAGCGGCTCGGCCATCCGGCTCCAGCCGTGGGGACGAATCGAAGGAGTCCCGCGCATCGGCGCCCAGCCCGGCGCCAACAAACGGGTTGCTTTGAAGGGTTTCAATGTGGTGGCTCCCATCGGCTATGATTATAGCGGGTTCAACCCGGAGACGGATCGCGACGGAAAATTCGTCTTTACAAACGTGCCGCCCGGCCTGTGGCACATTCAGCCCCCGCTGGTTGATCTGTGGGATGGCGATTGGTTCCGGGTCAAGCCCGGTGCAACCAACCGCGTCACCGTCGGCGGGACCGGGCGAGCGGTCATGGGAAAGCTGAAGATGGGTCCGGCGAAGCTGCCGGACGGCGGTCACCTATCTACTAATGTCACTTTCTATGAGAAGAACCGCCAGATTTATGCGGTGGATCAGGACGCGACATTTCGCGCGGAGGATGTCCCGGCAGGAACCTGGCATTTCATGGCGGAAGTCACAAGCTCCCGCTCGTTTATGCTAAACCAGATCATTGCCTCCGCCGGCAGAACCGTTGTCATTCCCCAGATGCCTGGCGGTCGCAGCGACGAACCGCTGGCCTTGGGGACTGTGGAATTCGGGATCGTTCAGCCGTTAAAAGTCGGCGAAACAGCGCCGCGGTTCGAAGCGCAGACCGTGGACGGCAAGACCTTCAAGCTGGCCGAACATCGGGGGCAATATGTGCTCTTGGATTTCGAGCCTTCATTCACGAAGCACGAGGCCGCGTCGGTCAGCGCCGCCTGCGCAACGTTCGGCTCGAACAACCGCCTGGCCATGCTCACCTTGCTTGTGCCGCCTGCCTCTGGGGTATTTGGCGGTTTCACCAAGGAATATCCGTGGCCCCAGACACAATTAGGTTATCTCCCATACCAGGAACGCAGCCCGTTGCTCTGCAGCTACGGACTCCCGGACAATCGCGCCCCTCAACCCGACCCAAATCTCCCGGCGGTTTTTCTCATCGGCCCGGACGGAAAAATCCTCGCCCGCGACCTTCACGGCGCCGCCATCAAAGCCGCCCTCGCCGAGGCTTTGCGAAAAAAGTAACGCCGGAATTTAATGCGGAGAACAAAGGCGGATGGCGCGACACAGAAGGGCACAGCATAAGTCAGGGGAATGATTGTCAAGGGAATGGGGAAAAGCGTTTTCAGGTTTATTCTGACAATCATTCCCCAGCCTCTTCTCCGTCCTTTTCCATCCTCCATTCCCAATCCTCGCTCCGGTTGCGGTTGGCCGCGCCGGGCTTTTTGCATTTTCGCGGCCATTCGGTTCCTGCGCGATTTCCGCTTGCTTGCCGCTGGATTTCTGGAATGGTTGCTTTATGCCAAAATGGCCCAAGACTTTGCCGCCCCTCTCGCCGGAAGACCAGCGCGTCAACGACGATTTCATGGAGCATTGGCACGATGTCTTCCCCAACCAATACGGCATCGCCGACCGCTGGAGCCACACCTATCCCGCCAAAAACCGGCCCGCCCAGTTCCGGCGCACCCTGGAAATCGGGGCCGGCCTGGGCGAACATCTCAAATACGAAACCCTGACCCCCGAACAGGAGCAAAACTACGTGGCTGTGGAATACCGGGCCAACATGGCCGGGCGCCTGCGCAAGGCCTGCCCAAAAATCCAAACCTACCTGGGCGATTGCCAGACGCGCCTGGATTTCCCCGACGGCCATTTTGACCGCGTCCTGGCCGTCCACGTCCTGGAGCATTTGCCCAACCTGCCCGCCGCCATCCGCGAAATGCACCGGCTCTGCAACAAAACCACCGGCCTTTTCTCCATCGTCATTCCCTGCGAAGGCAGCCTGGCCTATTCCCTGGCCCGGGAGATTTCCGCCAAGCGCATTTTCCAAAAACGCTACCACCGGCCCTACCACATCTTCATCTCCCGCGAGCACATTAACCTGCCGTGGGAGGTGCTGGGTGAAATCGCCCCTTTTTTTCAAATGGTCCATTCCGCCTATTTCCCCATCCCGCTGAAGTTCGAGTTTTGCAACCTCTTCATCGGGGCCAGCTTCAAACCCAAACCGCAACCGGATCAGTCAACAATTATCCCCGCTTGATTATGACACGACGCCAAGCCATCAAAACCGCCACTCTGGCCGCCGCCGCCTGTGCCACCCTCACGCCGCGCCGCGCCGCCGCCGCCGCCGCGCCGCTGGCCGGCCGCATCCGCCATTCTGTCTGCCGCTGGTGCTGCAAGGACATTGCGCTGGACAACCTTTGCGCGGCGGCCCAGCGGATCGGGCTGCAATCGGTGGATCTGGTCACCCTGGACGACCTCCCCGTCCTGAAAAAATACGGCCTGATCTGCGCCATGATCACCGGCGTGCCGGGCGACATCCCCAAAGGACTGAACTGCGTGGAAAATCACGCCCCGATCGCCGCGTTTTTCGAGAAGACGATTCCCCTCGCGGCTGCGGCGGGCTGCCCGAACATTATCTGCTTTTCCGGCAACCGCCAGGGCATAAGCGAGCAGCAGGGCCTGGAAAACTGCGCGGCGGGGTTGAAAAGTTTCATCGCCCTGGCTGAGAAAAGCAGCGTCACCGTCTGCATGGAACTGCTCAACAGCAAGATCAACCATAAGGATTACATGTGCGATCATACCGCCTGGGGCGTGGAGCTTTGCCAGCGCGTCGGCTCGGAACGATTCAAGCTCCTCTACGACATTTACCACATGCAAATCATGGAAGGCGATGTCATCCATACCATCCAGGACAACCATCGGTTCATCGCCCACTACCACACCGGCGGCGTACCGGGCCGCCACGAAATTGATGAGACCCGGGAGTTGTATTATCCGGCCATTATGAAAGCCATCGTGGCCACCGGTTTTAAGGGCTATGTCGCCCAGGAATTTGTCCCGCGCGGCTCCGATCCGCTCGCCTCCCTGGAGAAATGCGTCCGTATCTGCGATGTTTGAGCGCGCTCGGCCCCGCCCGGCGCGCGACGATGCGCCCAAGGCCCGGGCTTACTTCCAGCCGGGAAACCGATAGTTGTTTCTGACGTAGTTGTAATCAACGCCGCTCGTAGCAGCTCCTGGAAAGTTCGCTACGCTCTGTCCCTTTGCCCCCTCCAGGCCGGCAGAGATGATGGCCGGGTCGGTCCATTTATGGGAGCCAACATGGCCGTCAATGAAGCCCCAAATGTCGGTATCGACGTGGTACATGGCCGGTGGATCCACCCACGTAAAAGATTCGCTGGTGAGAATCCAGTCCACCACCCAGGTGCCATCGTTAATTCCGCGCCAATCCGTATCCTCAACGGTGCAAAAAGTCAGGGCCGGAGCATTCACGTCCGAATCTTTGACACAGGTGGCGCCGCATCCCCAATAACTGACACTGGCGCCATAGCTGTCGCCGGCGTAATTCTGCGTTTTTGAATAAGTGCAGCAGGCAAAACCCTGGCCAGGAAGCAAATTGATGCGGGTATCGCCCGGGCAAAGGAAAATCCTCACGTTTTTCACGTAGGGGTAGACGAGGCTGTTGGTCAGCGCCTGTTCGGCGTTGGCCAGCGCGTCGGCATACGTGCAGCCGGCAAAGTCATTCATGCCGGCATCCAGGCTGGGAGTGGTATACCAGCCGCCCGCTTGATAGGTGATGGGACCATTGTCCATCGGCAAAAATGTATTGCGGTAATCGTCCGCGTACATTCTCAAACCCAAATCGAACATTTTCATGTTGTTAATGCAGTAAGTTTCCTGGGCTTTTTTCTTGGCGTTGGCCAGCACCGGCAGCAGCAGGGCCGCCAGGAGGGCGATGATGATAATCACCACCAGAAGCTCAATGAGGGTGAACCCTTTGGTTGCCCCTGAAGGTTGGACGGTTGCGCAGACCGGAGGCGCGCCTATATTTACAGTTTTCATATCAGACTATTTCCGAGAACAGTTTCTCCCCGCCGTAACCGCGCTCGGCCATCGCCGGATATGCTCCGGGATCTTTCGAGGCGCGGACCTTGGGGCCTTGTTGCATGAACATGTTGCTTTTCCCTATATTACCTTCGACAGGACGGCTCTGGAATGGTTATTCTTGTCCAGTGCATGGACATTATTGACTTATTTCTGTGAAATCGCCGGTTTCGACCCATCACGCAACCAAAACCGCGCCGGACTTCTTCTCGCCCGACGTGGCGGAGGCGCGGCGATTTTACCTCGACCTCAATCCGCCGGGGAACAGGCCGTTGGTGGTCGTCTGCGGCGGACTTGAGCACTGCACACCCGGCTACACCATCCGCCGCGAAACGTTTCGCTTTTACTCCATCGAGTATGTGGCGCGCGGAGGCGGCGAAGTCAAGCTCCGGGGGCGCGCCTGCGCGCTGCGGCCCGGACGCCTCTTCTCCTACGGCCCGGGCATTCCGCATTACATCACCGGCAACGCGGCGGATCCGCTGGTCAAATACTTCGTGGATTTCGCCGGAACGCGGGCGCGGGCCTTGTTGCGTTCCTGCGGCCTGTCGCCCGGTCGCGTTTCGGAAGTTTTTCCGGCCAGTGCCCTGCAACCTCTCTTTGACGAAATCATCCAGGCCGGGTTGCAGGCGCGCCGCGAGAGGGCGGTGTTGTGCGCGAAATTGCTGGAGTGCCTGGCCCTTCGCATAGCCGGCGCGCGCGCCCCGCTCGCCAGCGCGGAAACGCGCGCCTTCGCCACCTACCAACACTGCCGTTCCCATATTGAACAGCACAGCCTGCGGTTGCGGACGCTCCAGCAAATGGCGGACGAGTGCCATGTCAACAACGCCTACCTCTGCCGCCTGTTCCGGCGCTACGACAACCAAAGCCCCTACCAATACCTGCTCCGCCTCAAAATGAACCATGCCGCCGAACGCCTCAAACAGCCCGGCGCCCTGGTCAAACAGGTGGCTGAGGAGTCGGGTTTTGCCGACCCCTTTCACTTCTCCCGCGTATTCGCTTCCGTTTTCGGGCTTTCGCCAGCCGACTTTCGCCGGCTGCGTTAGGGAGGGCGGTTGCGGCGTCGTGACACAGGGGAACTCACAAGTGCAGTTGGTCCAGTCCGCGCCGGCCCCATTCCGCCGCCAGCATCGCCAGGGCCATGCCCGCCAGCGGCGCCAGGTCCACCCGCCCGATCCGCAAGGGCAGCCAGCGGAGCGGGCGCAGCAGGCCGCGCGCCGTAGTGTTGACAAAGTTTAAGAAGGGAAAATCACCCAGGTAGATGTAGCTGTTCAGCACATACAACGCCAAAAATCCCACCACCAGAAACTTCAGGGCCAGATAGACCGCCAGGCCGATGACCGCCCCCTGCGCCAGCAAATGCCACGTCGAAACCTCCGGCACCATGCCGATCCAGAGCAGCAACGGATTGAGCGCGCACCACAGCGCCATCGTCACCAGCAGCGGGAGCAGCAATTTCACTCCGTTGGGCCAGCGTTCCAGCCGTCCCAGATGCAGCCGCACCAGCCGTTGCGCCGGGTCCGCGTCGGAAACCGGCGCATTGACCAACGAGAGCAAAAGCAGGCAAAGATAAAAAAAACCCAGCGTCGCCCCGAAACTAAGGAAGGAAAACAGCAGCATGCGCCCCAGCCAATCGCTGCGGAACAAAAGCGCGGTGGCGCTCAACGCAAGGCCCGGAACCCAGTTCAGGCGCGAGCCGGCCTGCCAATAAAACACCGCGCGTCCCAGCAACAGTGCCAGCAAGGCCAGCAAATACCGCCAGCGCCCGCGCGGCGGGTCCGCCCGCCGGGGCAGCCCCAGCCCCGCCGTCCCCGCCGGCGCCACCCTGGGCGGCGGGACCGCGCGCCAATTCAGCCAGAGCAAAAGCCCGGCCACATTCAGAATGAAATCAATCAAACTCATCCGCCGGCAATCGTTGAGATGATTTAACCATTCCGCGCCGCCACTTCAACGAAAAACAAAAAAATCAGTAGCATCCTAAATTGTTGTAGTGTCGAGCCTGTGGCTCGAAATCGGCGCGCAGCCCTACAACAACAACTGAATTAAGACACCACCAAAAGCATCGCGCTTTTTGCCGCCCGGCCTTACATCATCTTCAGCAGCGTGTCCGCCATCTCGGAGGGCGTGGCTGCCACGCCGATGCCCGCTTTTTGGAAGGCCGCTATTTTCGCCGCCGCCGTGCCTTTGCCGCCGCTGATGATCGCTCCCGCGTGGCCCATTCGCCGGCCCGCCGGGGCCGTCCCGCCGGCGATAAACCCGGCCACCGGCTTCTTGCAATATCTCTTGACCCACTGGGCCGCTTCTTCCTCCGCCGACCCGCCGATTTCGCCGATCATGATGATCCCATGCGTCTCCGCATCCTCGTTGAACATTTTGAGGATGTCCAGGTGCGAGGTGCCATTGACCGGATCGCCCCCAATGCCCACGCAGGTGGATTGGCCCACGCCGCGGCAGGTCAATTGCCAGACCGCTTCGTAGGTCAGCGTGCCGCTGCGCGAGACCACGCCGATGTGGCCTTTCTTGTGAATGTAGCCGGGGGCGATGCCGATGCGGCAGCCGCCCGTCGAATTCTCTCCCTCGCCCGGCGTGACCACCCCGGGACAATTCGGTCCGATCAACCGCGTTTTCGCCCCGCGCATCGCCTGCTTCACCTTCACCATGTCGTTGACAGGAATGCCTTCGGTGATGGCCACGATCAAATCCAGCCCGGCCGCCACCCCTTCCAGGATCGCGTCCGCGGCGAAGGCCGGCGGAACAAAGACGGCGGAAACCGTCGCGCCGGTTTGGCGGGCAGCCCCGGCCACCGTGTCGAAGATCGGGACTTTTTTGCCCGCGTGTTCAAAGGTCTGGCCCCCCTTGCCGGGTGTGACCCCGGCCACGACCTGCGTGCCGTAGTCGAGGGAAAGTTGCGTGTGCCGGGCGCCGAAACTGCCCGTTATTCCCTGGACCAGAATTTTAGTTTGAGGAGTGACGAGGATGGACATGGTCAGTTTTGGATTTGCAATGGGAGGTTGCGGATTAAAACAGTTCTTTCTGCTGCTCCTTTTTTTCCTTGATGCCACGAAGCAACCTCAAGGCATACAAGTCCTTTTCGCGGCCGGCGGCTTCCTTGGCCGCAATCAGGGCATCAAGGGTTAAAATTTGAAATTCGCCGTAGGACGTTTGGTGGGTGATGGAATGTTGCAAAACTTGTTCGTAGGCGCCAACGCCGGACACCTCGCCCAGACAATCCAATTTCCCCAAGTCGGTTTGGAGATAAACATTTTTCAGCCGGTCGCAAAGGTCGTCAGTTAATTCGAGCGGCAGCTTGTTGGCGGCCAGCCGGTGGTACGGGTGCAAATCCTTGACCGCCCTCTCAATTCGCCGCAAATTCTCCCGGCTCAACCGGCAACAGATGTCCAAGTCGTAAGTGAGCAGAGCAATGCCGTGTAAAACGCCGCAGACGCCGCCAATGACGACGAACTCAACCCCTTGCTCTTTGAGTCGCACCAGCAGCCCTATGTCATTCTGTGTCATGGTGAATGCTGGCCTGCCGCAGTTCCAGGACCATGTCCAGCACGCGCTGATGCTCCTCAAGCCTCTCCTCGGGAGTTTGTTTCAAGGCAGCTTCGACCAGCGACATATCAAATCCGTATTCGCAAGCCGCGCGCCAGGCCGGACCGGCATCCGGCGGGCAAACATACCCGCGATTAAGTTCTTCGATGAGCGCATCGTTGTTCATGGTTCAATTATGACGCATTCCGCTTGTGGATGCAAATCGAGTTGCCGTCGGGATCAAGAATCATGGCCATCCGGCAGATCGGCGTGGGCGTCGGCTCGATGCGGAACTTGGCCCCATGCGCGCGCAGATGGGCTATTGCCGCGTCGAATTCCTCCACTTCCAGCGCGACGGAGCAGCCGTCGGGACTGGGCTTGAACATTCCCGGCGCGGAGCCGAGGGCCAGGGTGTGCGGCCCCATTTCATATTCCACCCACCGGCCATGTTCGGAATCGTGGACGTGGCTGGGCTTCAAGCCCAGCGCCTCTTCATAGAATTTCCGCGCCCGCGCCATGTCGGTCACGGCGTAGCAGCTAAAGGCGATTTCGATGACTTTGATCATAAATCAATCTAAAGAATTTTCTTCAAAGGCGTCAACCGCGCCTGCCATTCAGCCGGATTCCGAGAGCAGTGGAAGACGGAATGAAACGACTACCAAATTCTCGTCGAACTCGAAAAAGACCGCGTAGGGAAATTTCCGCATAAGCGCGCGGCGAAAACCGCTCCGAACCGGGTGAAACGTCTCCGGTCGGCGCGCGATGGCCGCGTAAGCAGTTTCGAGATCGTGCAGAAAACGATATCCGAGACCCGGTTCTTTCTCTTCATACCAGCCGAAGGCATCATCGGTTTCCTGGGTGGCTTCAGGTTGAACGAAGACGCTTCGCATGACGTTTCAAAATCTGCGCCTTGGCTTGTGGCCACGGAATCGCGCGTTGCGGATTCGCCTGGAAAAGGCGGCGGCGGCGCTCCAACTCCTTGATTTGCCAGTCGGGAACGGGCAATTCCTCCGGCGCGCAAGCCACCCGCTCCCACAGCTCTTCAACGAGATTTACCCGCTCGGCCACCGTGAGCGAACGGAACTCTTTTTCAATCGTCGTCGTCATGTTCTCAAATTACCGTTTTTTAACAGCTTTGCAACACCCGCCCGCGCCATGTCGGTGGCGGCATAGCAAAAAAAATGCGGTTTCTGTGACTCTCATCATGGCGTAAGCATACCAGAACTATTCCAAGTGACGTCGATAAAGAATTGCTTCAATTAAGCTCCGCAGCCGCTTTGGCGTGGCGGCGTTGTCCTCAACCATTTTCTTGACCTCGCGAAACAGCAATTTCTCTTTGCAAAGTTCAGTGGTTACGGGGTCATCGCGGTCCAGTTTTCGGTGGCAACTTGGGCAGAGTTTAAGAATATTGTATGACTTTGTGCTTCCTCCAGCCCTGGCTGCTAACCAATGCGCTTCATCGAGTTCAACATCATTTGCACCGCAAACTTGGCAGGCGGCGAGGGAAATAATTTGTGAATCCTTGCCAGATGATTGCCGCCGCGCCGGCAACCCCAACATATCCACCCAGCTTCTGCAGCGGTGGCGCTCGCTGCTCGAACAAATTGTATTGTAAGCAACCCGCCACCTCTTAGCCAAACGTCTGTATCCCCAACCTCTTAAGACATAGTACTCGTGAAAGTCCTCTTCTAATGTCCGCCCAATACGCCGTTCGACTTCGCGCATTTTGGAAGTTTTCTCGCCTGGTGCTGTGGGGACGAACTTCATTCTTCAAAAGCTCTCTGAACCGGCTTTATCATTTTTTTGTTCCGTGTCAGGCAGCACGAGAGAGCCTCTTCTTCGCTCCGACGACGGCAGCTTCTCCTTTATACGATTTGTAGGAATGTTTTGCCGCCGCTTGATGATACAAGGCGGATTGTCTGGCCAAATCATTTCCGCACCGGGCCGCAATTCCCCGTCGTAGTTTGCGAAGCCATTCGATGCCGTCGTCGTGCTTTTTCATCGTTTTCATCATGCCGCCAAAATGGGTCCGCCCGCGACCAGCTTTTTCGCGCGGGAATCCACCCGCAGGTTCATTCCTTCCAGCGACCGCGCGCCGAGGATTTCCAAGTCTCCCGGCTCGCCAAAAATGACTTCATCGGTCGTAAGCGCGTCGCCGACCCGAATAATGGCGAAGCCAACAGCGCGGGTGATATGCTGGCCGTTGGCCATGACGAATGTGTAATCCTTCTTCTCACGCTTGACGCCAATGCTCTTCAGCGTTTCGCCATTGATCCAGGTGAATTCCGCCCCCCTGTCCACCAGCATTTTGTTGATTTCAGCCGACTTCTTCCGGTTCACTTGGTTTTCAACGCGGCCGTTCGTGTAAAATGTTCCCATACGATTTTTCATGTTTCCAAT
>Ga0326728_10009360_pt1 | contig 23651 bp, 21 predicted proteins | sample MB3enrmetagenome_FD_207602 | JGI IMG/M metagenome (GOLD analysis project Ga0326728, IMG submission 207602) | Lab enriched peat soil microbial communities from McLean, Ithaca, NY, United States - MB31MN | ecosystem: Environmental > Terrestrial > Soil > Wetlands > Peat | place: USA: New York... | reverse complement strand
AAGGCGTGCTTGTCGATGTGGTGGGCCTCGTCGGCGGGGGTGAGAACCTCGCTCTCGTCGATGAAGTCCACGCCCAGTTCCTGCAGGATCTGGGCCTCGGCGAAGTGGCCGATGCGGGCCTTGGCCATGACCGGGATGGAGACCGCCCGGATGATCTGCTTGATGAGGCTCGGCCGGGCCATGCGGGCTACGCCGCCCTCGGCGCGGATCATGGCCGGCACGCGCTCCAGAGCCATGACCGAGGTGGCGCCGGCCTGCTCGGCGATGAGGGCCTGCTCGACGCTCATCACATCCATGATGACGCCGCCCTTGAGCATCTCCGCCAGGCCCACCTTCAGGCGCAAGCTGGTTCCTGTAAAGCTCTTGTTATCCTTCTCTTCCGGCATAGTCTTGGACCTCGATTCAAACGGCATCCGGGCTCGCGGCGAGCCGGCAAATCCGCGCTTGTCTGTTCCTTTCAGTGTAGCAGCGATGAGCATTGAGGGTATCGGTGGGATCAGGCGCGATCAGCGCAGTTCTGAGTCCTTTCCAATCCTTCTGTGCCGTTTCTGGTCACCTTTCTGCTTGCCTTACAAGCGCATGGCCATCGCACAACCACCGCCGGCGCCGGCAGGCAAGCTGCCTCAGGAAAGCGAGAAACCCGGTGCGGCTGAGATGGCCGCCGAGCTGGCGCTGGTGCCTTCCGCGCACGGTAGCGAGGAGGGCGATTCCACATTGCGCAGCGGTCCCATAGCGCGGCTGCCGGTGGAGCTGGATGTGGCCATTCCGGTGCGCGAGTTTCGGGTGCGCAATCTGCTCGCCCTGGAGCCGGGCCAGCTGATCGAAACCCAGTGGACCCAAGGCATGGATATGCCGCTCTCTGCCGGCGATGTGCAACTGGCCTGGAGCGAGTTCGAGGTGGTCGATTCGCAATTGGCGGTGCGCGTGACCCGGCTGGCCTGACAAAGCAGGGACTAGGGAATAGGGAGCAGGGGAGAGGCTGGGCGATGGAGCAGAGCGGGAACGGGGAGAGCGGAAGGGTTGGCGGGCTGGCCGGATGGCTGCTCGACAGGCTGCGCGGGGATCGCCCGCGGCCGCGGCTTGAGCTTCTGGAGCGCATTGCGCTGGCTCCGCGGCAGTCGCTGGCCCTGGTCGAGGCGGAAGGCAGACGGTTTCTGGTGGCCACCTCGCCGGAGGGAGCGCCGGCCTTCTATCCGCTCGACGGCGAGCCGCGGCCGTTCCGTGGGCCCAATCCAGGAAGTTCGAGCGGGCAAGCACGCCAAGTTCCTACTGCTTTCGCTCGTCCGGCGGCGGATCGGTCCGCCCCATCCGCGAGGGTCTCATGGTAGGCCTGGCGGCGGCCGCGCGGCTGGCCGCGCCCACGCCCCTGCTGCCCGATCTCGGCCAGCGGCTGCACGCCGCCGATTCGACCCCCTGGACGATCCTCTTCGTTTTGACTTTAATCACTCTGCTGCCCGCGATCCTGATGGCCATGACGCCCATGGTGCGGCTGCTGGTGGTCTTCCACTTTCTGCGCCAGGCGCTGGGCACGCAGACCGCGCCCTCGAATCCCACCCTGATGGGGCTGGCGCTGATGATGACCTGGTTCCTGATGACCCCGGTGCTCAACCAGGTGGACCGGGAGGCTGTCGAGCCCTACCGCGCCGGGCAGATGACGGGCTGGGAGGCCATCGACCGGGGCGCCCAGCCGGTGAAGCGCTTCCTGCTGCGCTACGCGCGCGAGAAGGACCTGGCGCTATTCACCGCGGCGGGCCAGATTCCGCGCCCCGACAAAGCCGACGACCTGCCCATGCGGGTGGTGGTTCCGGCCTACATTCTCTCCGAGCTGAAGGCCGGATTCTCGATCGGCGCGGTGCTGTTTCTGCCCTTTCTGCTGATCGACATGGTGACCGCCTCGATCACCACATCGATCGGCATGTTTCAACTGCCGCCGGTGGTGATCTCGACGCCGCTGAAGATTCTGCTGTTTGTGATGGTGGATGGCTGGAACCTGCTGGCCAACTCCCTGTTGAAGAGCTTTTGAGGAGAGCCGATGACGCCTGACCTGGTTGCCGAGCTGCTGCGCCAACTGATGAAAGAGGCCATGATCCTGGCTGCGCCGCTGCTCATCGCCACGGTTGTGCTGAGCTTTGTTCTCAGCCTCGTCCAGACCCTGACCAGCCTGCAGGAGCAGTCGCTGACCAGCGTTCCGCGGCTGGCGGCGATCGCCGCGATTCTGCTCGCCGGGATGCCCTGGTTCCTGGGCCGGATGGCGGCCTATACCCGGCTGCTGCTGGAGGATTTGCACCGCTACCTGGGCTGAGAGCAGCTTTTAGCTTCTAGCTTCTAGCTAAGGCAAGGGGAGGCGAATGGGGTTGGATTTGGAGGAGGACGGCGGCAATGGCGGAGTGGACGAGCTTTCTGAGTGCGATGACGCTGGTGCTGGTGCGGGTGAGCGGCATGGTGGCCTTTGCTCCCTTCTTCTCCTCGACCGCACTCACCCTGCGCACCAAGGCAGTCTTCGTGGGGGCCCTGGCGTACCTGCTCGCTCCATTAGTAGCCACGCTTCCGCACGCCCAGATCAGCCTGGGCTTTTCGTCGCTTTTGGGCGAGCTGGCCGTCGGCCTGGTCTACGGGCTGACCCTCACGCTGCTGAATGAGATGCTGCTCTTCGCCGGTCAGATCGCCGGCGTGCAGTTCAGCTTCTCGATGGTCAATCTGCTCGATCCCACATCGCCGATCGAAACGCCGCTGATGGGCGATCTCTTTCAACTGATGGGCACACTGGTGTTGATTGGCGCGGGGCTCGACCGGATCCTGCTGGCCTCGATGGTGCGCAGCTTCCGCGCCGCGCCCCTGGGCTGTTACGCGCTCGCTCCCGTAAACGCCCTGAGCATGGTGCGCGCCGCCTCCGGCATCTTTCTGGCCGCGCTCGAGCTGGCCGCGCCGGTGCTGGCGGCAACCATGCTGGTCGAGGTGGCGGTGGCCCTGCTGGGCAAGCTCAGTCCGCAGTTGCCGGTGATGAACCTGACCGTGCCCCTGAAGACCCTGACCGGCTTTGCTCTGCTGGCCGGCACGCTGGCCCTGTGGCCGCGCTTTATCGAGGCGCGCTTCGCCGGCCTGCTCGACCTGGCCGAGCGCATGATCGCCACGCCTGGCACCGCAGCGGCGCTGGGGTTGGGAGGGTAGCCGATGCCCGGAGAGCGCACCGAACAGGCCACGCAGCACCGCCGCGAGGAGGCTCGCAAGGAAGGCGATGTGCTGCACAGCCGGGAGCTGTCGGCCGCGGCCGGAGCCCTGGCGGGCGTGATGGTGCTGGGCATGCTGGGCAGCAGGGTTTTGGTGGCCTGGCGCGCCGCCTATGCCGGCTTTCTGGCCCTGGGAATGCCGGCCCACTGGGAGCCGGCCGAGATGGAGCCCACGCTCTATGCCCTGCGCCGGCTTTCCCTCGCCGTTCTGGGCCCGCCGGGCGCGGTGATGGCGGCGGTGGCTGCGGCCTCATTGGGGGTGGGAGTGATGCAGACAGGCGGCATCAACTTCTATGCCGGGGCGATCGGCTTCAAGCCGGACCGCATCAACCCGGTCTCGAATCTCAAGAACCTCTTCTCGCTGCGCGCCGCGGCCCGGCTGGCGAAGTCGCTGCTGCCCGCCGGCCTTCTGGGGGTCTTCGCCGTGCAGCGCATCGCCCGGCAGCTGACGTTGCCTCCCTTTTCGACCGCTCGCCTGGAGCTGCTGGGTTCGGATGTCTACGGGCTTCTGCTGGCCGCCGCCTGGCTGCTCTTCGGCTGGTCGGCCATCGACTACCTGGTGGAGTGGCAGAGCCGCGAGTCGCGGCTGAGGATGAGCCGCCAGGACATGCGCGACGAGATGAAGCAGACCGAGGGGAACCCCCAGATCCGCGGCCGCATTCGCAACCTGCAGCGCCAGATGCGCCGCCGCCGGGTGAAGGCCGACGTCTCCAAGGCCGCCCTGGTGCTGACCAACCCCACCCACTATGCCGTGGCCCTGGGCTTCGACTTCACTACCATGGAGGCTCCCAAGGTGGTGGCCAAGGGCCGCAACCTGCTGGCCGAGGAGATCAAGGCGGAGGCGCGCTGGGCCGGTGTGCCGATCATTGAGAACCCGCCCTTGGCCCGCTCGCTCTATCGCTCGGTCGAGGTCGGCCAGCCGATTCCGGTCGATCTGTACGCCGCGGTAGCCGCCATTCTCGCTTACCTCTACCGCCAGCGCGTCGAAGCCGAACTGCGCGAGCGCCGCTCCCGCGAGACCGCCGCCCGGGCCAGAGCCCAGGCCATGCGCCCGCCCGGCGCCTCGGCCGCCGGCGTCCCGCCCAGCGCAGGAGGGCCGCAATGAGCACCGCCGCCCTGCCCGCGGGCATGATGCCCCATCCGACCATCCTCGAGCGGCTGCGCGAGTACGTGCTGCCCCTGGGGACGATCAGCGTGATCTTCGTCATGCTGGTGCCGCTGCCGGCCGCGGGCCTGGACTTCCTGCTGGCGCTTTCGATGGCCGCTTCGATCATCGTCTTCCTTTCGGCGGTGCAGATCCGCCGGGCCATCGAGCTGAGCGTCTTTCCCACCCTGCTGCTGCTGCTGACCCTCTTCCGGCTGGCCTTGAACATCGCCTCCAGCCGCCGCATTCTGCTGCATGGGTCGGAAGGGACAGCGGCTGCGGGCCGCGTGATCGAAGCCTTCGGCCAGTTCGTGGTGGGCGGCAACTACGTGGTCGGCTTCGTGCTTTTCCTGGCTCTGATCGCCATTCAGTTCCTGGTGGTCTCGCACGGGGCCGTGCGCACCGCCGAAGTTACCGCGCGCTTTACCCTGGATGCCCTGCCGGGCAAGCAGATGGCCATCGACGCCGATATGAACGCCGGGCTGATCGACGAGGCCGAGGCCCGCCGGCGCCGCCAGGCGATCGCCCGCGAAGCCGAATTCTACGGCGCCATGGATGGGGCGGCGCGCTTCAACCAGCGCGACTCGCTGGCCACCATTCTGATTACCGCCATCAATATCATTGCCGGCCTGCTGATCGGAACCCTGCAGCAGGGGATCGAACTCTCCGAGGCCGCGCGCACCTACACCGTGCTGACGGTAGGCGATGGGCTGGTCACTTTGATCCCCTCGCTGCTAGTCTCGGTGGCCGGCGGCATCACCCTGACCAGGGCCAATTCGGCGGGACTGCTGGGGAGCGAAATCCGTCAGCAGCTATTAAGCAAGCCGACAACACTCTATCTGGCCAGCCTGGTCTCGGCGGCCATGTGCCTGATCCCGGGGCTGCCCAAGCTGGCCTTCCTCGCCGTGGCGGGGGCGCTCTACTGGGGCGGGAGGCACGTAGCTGCGCGGCCCCTTGCGGCCCCGCCGGTCGAGTTTGCGCCGGGCGAGAAGAAGAAGGCGGAGCAGGCCCAGGGCTCTGATCTGGCCGCTCTGCTGCGCCTGGAAGAGCTGACCCTCGAAATCGGCTTCCAGCTGATCCCGCTGGTGGACGAGAAGCAGGGTGGGCAATTGCTCAGCCGCGTCCGCTCCCTGCGCCGCCATCTCTCCGCGGAGCTGGGCTTTCTCATTCCCCCGGTGCATATCTCCGACAATCTGCGCCTGCGCCCCCGCGAGTACCTGTTCAGCCTGCGCGGCCTGGAGATCGGCCGCTGGCAGACCGAGGGGGCGCAGTTGCTGGCCGTCTCGGGCGACCCCGGGCGCCGTCCCCTGGCCGGCAAGGAGACCCGGGAGCCGGCCTTCGGGGTTCCGGCCATATGGATCGCCCCCGCGATCGAGGATCAGGCCATCGCCGCCGGCTACTCGGTGGTCGACGCGGTGACGGTGATGACCACCCATTTGGGCGAGCTGATCCGCCGCCATGCCTGGGAACTGCTGGGCCGGGCGGAGACCAAGCGGCTGATGGACTCGCTCAACGAGAGCCATCCCAAGCTGCTGGAAGAGCTGGTGCCCAAGCTGCTGACCTTGGGCGAGGTGGGCCGGGTGCTCGAGCAACTGCTGCGCGAGCGGGTTTCGATCCGCGACCTGGGCGCAGTTCTGGAGGCGCTGCTCGAAGCCGCGCCCGTGAACAAGAATGTGGTCGCGCTGGTGGAGGCCGCGCGCCAGGCTCTCGGCCGGCGGCTCATCCGGCCGCTGCTCGACAATGAGGGCCAGTTGCCGGTCCTGCTGCTCGACCCCGCCCTCGAAGAGGAGATTCTGGTCACGCTCAGCCCGGAGATTCGCCAGGGCGAACGCCTCCTTGCCGACAAGGCAGCGCCGGCCATCCCGCTGGTGCGGCGCTTGGCCGATTCTGTGAGGCAACTTATCGGCGCCGCCTCGGCTGCGGCGCTTCCCGTGCTTCTAGTACCAAGTCCGGCGCGCTATCACGTAAAGCGCTGGCTGGAGCCGGTCTTTCCCCGGCTGGCCGTCGTCGCCGCGGGAGAGATTCCTCCCGAGATCCGTTTGCGTCCGGTGGGAACGGTGCGCTGAGGCTTTCGAAGAACGGTGACAAGGGAACGTGACTAGGGAGCAGGGACTAGGAAACAGGGTTGGCGATTGACTGAAGGGATGGCAATGGGAATCGAAACAGCGGCCACGGCGGGGAATCAAGGCGCGATGCGCCGGGGCGCTGCCGGGGCCGCGTATCCGCCCGCCGCCTCCGCGCTTCCCATGCTCAGCGGGGAGCAGGAGCGGGTGCTGCTGGAGCACTTGCCGATCGTGCGCTTTCTCGCCCGGCGCATTCACGAGCGGCTGCCCCAGCATGTGGACATCGAGGATCTGGTTTCGGCCGGGGTGGTGGGGCTGATGGACGCCTTTGCCAAGTTCGATCCGGCCAAGAAGGTGCAGTTTCGCAGCTATGCCCAGTTCCGCATCCGGGGAGCGATTCTGGACAGCCTGAGAACGCTGGACTGGAGCCCCCGGGAACTGCGCCGCAAGGGGCGCGCGGTCGAGGAGGCCATCCGGGTGCTGATGGCCCGGCTGGGCCACGCGCCCGGCGAAGCCGAGGTGGCCGCGGAGATGGGCCAGGATCTGGAGGAGTATCAGCGGCTGCTGGGCGATCTCAAGGGCCTGGAGATCGGCACCCTGCACATGGAGCGCAACGAGGATTCGGGCGAGGAGGAGCTGGCCTACGTTCCGGGCCGCCCCGAAGAGGATCCGCTCTTTTGCTGCCTGCGGGGCGAGCTGGAGGACCGGCTGGCCGATGGCATCGCCCATCTGCCCGACCGCGAGCGGCTGGTGATGACCCTCTACTACTACGAGGAGATGACCATGCGCGAGATCGGCCTGGCGCTGGGCGTGGTCGAGTCCCGGGTCTCGCAGGTGCATGCCTCGGCGGTGGTGCACTTGAGAGCCGCGCTCAAGGACCTGGCAGCGCGCGGTGTCTTCGATCGCGGCGCCGTTCAAAAGGCGAAAGAGCGGCCGAGGCGCTGAGCGGCCCGGCCGGTGCGGCGCGCGGGTTGGCAAAGCTGTAGGCTGCGAGGCGGAAGAGGGAACGAGCGCTGGACGCGCGGGGAGGGAAGGCGGATGGAGAAGACGCTCAAGCAGGCCGAGATCGATGCCCTCTTCGAGGCCGCGCGCAGCTCCATGCCGGACTCGTCGCTGCCCGAGGCGCGTGCCCGGGTGGCGCCCTACAACTTCTCCTCGGCCGGACAGATTTCGAACGAGCAGTTGCGCGCCATCAGCATGCTTAACGATCTGTTCGCGCGCAATCTGACCCACAACCTGGCAGCCTGGCTGCGCTCCCGCTTTCAGGTCAACCTGGTTTCGGCCGAGCAGATACAGTTCAACGAGTTTCTGTTGCGCATTCCCGAGATCAGCTACGTGGCCTCGGTGCGCCTGGAGCCGCTGGGAGCGCTCTCGGTGCTCCAGCTGGATCTGGCTTTGGCCCCCCCGGTGATCGATCTGCTGCTGGGCGGCGAGGGCCGGGACGGCCCGCTGCGGGAGCTGACCGACATCGAAGAAGCCATCCTGGGCTCGGTGGTGGAGATCATCTGCCGCGAGCTGACCGCTGCCTGGCAGCCGGTGGGCCTGAGCTTCAACTTCGAGCGCCGCCAGATGCAGACCCAGGTGGCCCGTATCATGTCGGTTACCGAAAAGACTCTTTGCCTGAGCTTCGAGATCCGCATGCCGCACAGTTCGGGGCTGCTCAACCTGGCCTTCCCCGCCGTGGTGGCCAACACCATTCTGCGCCGGCTCACCTCGGATTGGGGCCGCAGCCGCCGCCATGCCAGCGAGACGCGGGCGCGGATGGAGCTCTCGGCGCGCCGCATTCGCTTTGGCGGTTCGCTGCAACTGCCGGCGATTCGAGTGGCGGCGCGAGAGATTGAAAACCTGGAGCCGGGAAAGGTGCTGCGCCTGGATCTGGCCGCCAACACGCTGCCCATCTGGCAGGTTGGCGGCCAGACGCTGGCTGAAGCGCAGCCCATCCGTCACGGAGACCACCGCGGGGCGCGCATCGAGCGCCGGATGGGGGAGGGCGATCGATGAAAACCTATCTCGAGTGCTGGACCGGGGCGGCCGCCGCACTGTTCTCGCAAGCCCTGGCCGGGGAGCCGGAGCTGATTGAGGCGCTGCCCAAGCCGCTCGCGGCAGATGCTTTTGGCTTCGCCGCCGTCCTCGCGGGCGACGAGCAGGGGCGTTTCGCGGTGATTCTCGACGGCAGCATCCTGGAGTCGCCCCTGATGGGAGAGGGGATGGACCAGAGAACCGGTTGGGCCGAGCTGCTGCGCGAGGTGGCTGAGGCTGCGGCTGGGGAGCTGCTGGCCAAGACGGGCAGAAAATGCCGTGTCGAGAGCTTCGAGCCTTCCTCGGGAGAGAGCAAGGTCTCCTGCGCCTTCCAGTTGAAATCCGGCGACCGCGCCTGGACGATTCTGGTCCGCGACGAGGTGCGCGCCCCCAAGCCGGCGGCAAAGCCGGTAACGGACTCGCCGGCCGCGCCTGCGCAGACTCCTCCAGCGGGCTTAAGCTCAGGGATCGAACTGCTGCTCGATGTGGAGTTGGAGGCCACTCTGCGCTTCGGCTGCCGGGAGATGCCGCTGGGCGAGCTACTCGACCTGGGGCCCGGGGATGTGGTGCAGCTGGACCGCCATGTGGCCGACCCCGTCGACCTGATCGTGGGCGACAAGATTGTGGCGCGCGGGGAGGTGGTGCTGGTGAATGGCAACTTTGGCCTGCGGGTGCTGGAAGTATCCGCGCCCAAGAAGCGTCTGGAAAGCATACGATGCCTGTTCTGAGCGGGTGGCCGGCCGGGAAGGCGCGCGTCGGCGCCCGCCCGTCGCCGATCGGGGATCGCCGGGCCGAGGAGGCCGCAACAGTCCATCCGGGGCGCGCGCCGGGAAGGGTGCGGCCAGGGTTCTTTCAGACCTGCGCGAATCCCAGTTGCGGGTCGGGCTGGCTGCACCTGTTGCGCAGCCGCACGGCGCCGGTCTTTGAAGGCGGCTGGAGCTGCTCGGCCGCGTGCACGGCGGCGCGGGTGGGCGCGGCGGTCCGCCGCGAACTGGACGCCAGGGGCAGCGCCGAGCAGAGCCACTGTCATCGCGTTCCGCTGGGCCTGGTGATGATGGAACAGGGCTGGATCACCTCCGGCCAGTTGCATCAGGCGCTGGAGGCGCAGAGGGGAGCCGGCGTAGGGCGGCTGGGCCACTGGCTGGTGCGCCGCCAGGGGGTCAGCGAGCAATGGGTGACGAGAGCGCTGGGCCTGCAATGGAGCTGTGCGGTGCTGCCCCTGGAGTTTCACGACGCCGAGGCGCTGGCCCCGCTTCTGCCCCGGCTCTTCGTCGATGCCTTTGGAGCGCTGCCTCTGCGCGTGGCGGCGGGCAGGCTTCTTTATCTGGGCTTTGAAGAGCGGCTCGATCCGGTATTGGCTTTGGCCGTCGAGCGCATGACGGGACTGCGGGTGGAGAGCGGGCTGGTGGCCGGATCGCAGTTCCGCCAGGCTCAGGCGCGCATGCTGAGTTCGAGGTTTCCGCCTGTCGAGCTGATTGAGGCCGGCTCGGAGCCGGCTGTGGTCCAAGCACTATCGAAAGCGATCGAGAGGGCGCAACCGGTTGAATCCCGCCTGGTCAGGGCTCACGATTGCCTGTGGCTCAGGATGTGGATGCGCCTCCAGTCCAGTGCGCTTCCGGAGTTCGCTTCCGTTGAGGATCTGATCTGTTCGATTGGCGCGCACTAGGTTTCTGCCCGTGTGATCTCATACGTTGGGTTTCGCGCTTTTTCACCCTTTCACCAGGAAAAAGGTGAAAGGTGGGGCACGGGGCATTTGCCGCCGAAGCAGGATGGATTCGTCTTCCTAAAGCCATTTGCCGTCTTTTCAGCACTTCAATCGCCTTCACCAACCGCACCGCAGCACCATTGTCCGGCCCAGCGCGTCGTGGGAAGATAATCTCAGCGCCAAAGCCAGCCGCCGGAGTTACTTCTTGCAGCGGCTTGTCCGGGCGCCCAGTGGTGGCTCTCCTTCGCAGCAAACCAGCCCCTTTCCCGCGATGTCTATTTGTTGGCGTACTTCAGGCCAGACGCCTGGAGCCAGGGGTTGGGTTCTGAGATCGGTGGATCCTGTGGCAAAGACTCTGGAACCGGGGGGCGGCGAGTCGCGTATAGAGGGGAAGCAACAGCGCGGCGCCGGCGCGTTCCGGTGACGGCGGAGAACGGGCGCCGTCTGAGATCATAGGTCTAATACAGAGAATCAATCCCGCAGGGGTTAGCTGGGTTTTTCTTCACGCATGGGGAGGGTTTTGAGTGGCTGCGTCGCGCAAAGGCAAGAGATTCTGGATTTGGCTGGGCATCGGGGCGTTCGTGATTCTGGTGCTGCTGGCCTTTGGGCTGACGCGGCTGGTCAAGGGTACGTCCATTGACCCCAACAAGCTGGCCAAGGTGACGCGCGCCGATGTGGCGCGCTCGGTGGTGGCCACCGGAAAGATCCAGCCAATCACCCAGGTCGAGGTGAAGAGCAAGGCTTCGGGGATTGTTGAGAAGCTCTACGTGGACATTAACGACCGGGTCCACAAGGGGCAGGAGCTGGCGCAACTGGACCAGCAGGAGATTGTGGCGCAGGTGGACGCGCAGCGGGCGCAACTGGCGGGGGCCGAGGCCAACGTATTCACGTATGAGGCCAACATCGAGCAGGACAAGGTGAACGCGGCCGCGCCCGACCTGCCCATGTACAAGGCCACGCTCGACCGCAATCTGGAGATGCAGAAGCAAGGCATCGTGAGCCGCCAGGCGCTGGACGACGCTAACAAGGATTACCTTGCGGCCCTCACCAGGCGGGATTCGGCACAGGCGCAGATCGGTGTGGATACGGCGCGCTTGAAGCAGGCGCGCGCGCAGGTGATGCAGAGCCAAGCCGGCCTGAAGCAACTGGAGGAGCAGTTGGGCTACACCACCATCGTCGCGCCCATGGATGGAATGATCCTGTCGCGGGATGTGGAGATCGGCGATGCGGTCAGTTCGATCCTGGTGCTGGGTTCGACGGCTACGCTGGTGATGACCGAGGGGGACATCGGCGAAGTTTACGTGCAGGGCAAGGTGGACGAGGCGGATATTGCCCACGTGTACCTGGGACAGCCGGCGCGCATCAAGGTGGAGAGCTTCCGGGACCGGGTTTTTCACGGGAAGGTGACGAAGATAGCGCCGCTGGGCGTGGAAAAGGACAATGTAACGACCTTCGAGGTACGGGTTTCAATCGACAATCCGGGCGGCGAATTGAAGGCCAACATGACGGCCAACGCCGAGATCCTGCTGGACGAGCACAAGGGGGTGCTCACGGTGCCCGAAAGCGCGGTGATGTATGACAACCAGAAGAACGCGTCGGTGGAGATTCCGGACAAGGGCCAGAAGGAAGGCAAGCGAAAGGTCGCCGTGACAGTGGGGCTTTCCAACGGCTCGGTGACTGAGGTTTTGAGTGGCCTGAAAGAAGGGGATCAGGTCGTCTTGCAGCAATAATGTGTTAGTGGTAACCAGTAACAACCGAATTTGGGACGAGGGACATCATGAAGCATCTATTGGTAACAGCGGTAGCGGCATTGATGCTGGCGGCTATCCCGGCGCTGGCATCCGAGGCAACGTTTGAGCGCAACCTGACGGTCAACGGCAGAGTGGAGCTGTCGGTAGCGACCGGCTCTGGCAACATCCATCTCACCCATGGGGCGGATAACCGGGTGCATATCTTCGGGCGGGTGAAGTCAAGCTGGGGTGGAAGCGAGGATCGGGTGCGGGAGATCGCGGCCAATCCGCCCATCGAGCAGACTGGCAACATCGTCCGCATCGGGGCGCGCCACGAGAATCTGCACAACATCAGCATCGACTATGAGATTGAGGCTCCGGCGAACGCTTACCTTGACGCCAGTTCCGGCTCTGGCGACATCACCGACGACGGCGTCGGCGAGAACGCCAAGCTCTCCACCGGCTCGGGCAACATACATGCCACCGGGCTGAACGGGGGCTTCTCGGCGAGCACCGGCTCGGGCAACATCTATGCCGAGCAGACGGGGCAGGGCGACGTGAAGGCCGAGACCGGCTCGGGCAACATCGAACTGCGCAACTTGCGCGGCGGCCTGCGCGCGGGCACCGGCTCTGGCGACATCAAGGTGGGCGGAGTTCCAACCTCGCCCTGGCATCTGGAGACGGGCTCGGGGAATGTGGAGTTTTGGGCCGGCGACGCCGCGCTCACACTGGACGCCTCCTCGGGATCGGGGAGCGTGCACACCGACCGGGAGATGCTGACGCAGGGCTCCAGTGACCACCACCACGTCACCGGCAAGCTGAACGGCGGCGGACCCACGGTGCGCATCGAAACCGGCTCGGGCGATATTCGGGTGCATTGAGAAGACAGGGATCTGGGATTTGGCGGCCCTGCCCTGTATCGGCCCATCCTCCAAGTCTGTTTGGTGTTTTCGCTTCTTATCCTTTCCTTTTGAGGCTGGCCACGGCGCCCTTCGGAAGGGTGGGGCGCTCTTGCTCCATTTGCAAGCAAGAACGGCAGGAGCCCCAATGGTTGACGAGAAAAACTTAGTTGCTTTGCTCACAACACTGCCTCAGAAGAAGCAGCTCGCTTTTGCGCTTCTCATTTTCGAAAGGCTCTTGCCGCGCATGACAGTTTTTTGTGAGGATGCCGGCGTTGACTATTCATGCTGTTTGGGAGCTCAGGATGCCGCCTGGAGCGCTTTGAAAACCAACAGCAAGAGAAGCGCACTCTATCGATCGTCGAATCAAGCATGCTTAAAAAATGCACCGGACACTGAGGATTTCACTCACGATCGGACTTCAGATGCCTTAAATGCTTTCCTTACAGCAAGCGAGATAATGCAATTTGCGCTGGACGGCTCCTTCGATCACGTCGCCTTTGTCTCGACGTTAGCGAAGGATTCCGTGTACCTTTATCTGGCCAGTTTGGAACCCGCTCTTGTGACAACGCGACAGGAGGTCGATCGGATCTCCTCGCACCCCTTCATGCAGCAAGAGTTGCGTCGGCAGGAGGAGGATATCAAGTTCCTTACTGCGCTGCCCGGTCAATTCGATGAGGGGATTGTTTCGGTGATACGAGCACGGGCGAGCAGCCAGCCTCCTATCCTGCCTCCCGCGCGCTAGCGGCGTCCGAATTGCGCGGGGCGTAGAAGCGCTTTAGCCGCTGCCGTTTCTTATCCGCCCCAGGAACCGATCGAGTTGTTTCTTGTCTATCCCCTCCACAATGGGCGGCAGGCCCCGGCGCTTGCCCTTAAAGCCTTGAACGACAAAATGAAGGCCGACGCCGTCGTTGCCCCAGCGGACGGCAGTCGCATGCACGGTGATGGAACGTTCGATACTCGGTTCGGAAGAATCCGTGAGGGTCATTCTCACCACGGTTCCGAGGTACCAGCGCTCCTCGGTGACCACGTACAGCCCTGTCGGACTGACGTCGCGGATGCAGTGCTCCTCCGGCGCGCCTCCGGTCCAGAAATAGGCTGCGAGGCATGGCAGCGACTCGCGGGGAGATTTTCTCAGATCGGGAGGATTGGGATTCAGCCAGCGCTCCAGCCAACTTTTCGCCGGATTGACGCTCTTTGTTCCCGATTCGATGAAAGCGCTTCTGCTTGCGGGCCGGGGCTGGCGCCCCTCGGCGGAAAGCTCCGCAGGGGCGCGATTCTCCCATTCCGCCAGATGCAGAATGCTGCCCGGATTCGGTTCTTCCTTCCGCCGTGCGGGAGCCTGAGAGGCGCTCGGGGCCTGGCTTGGAGACGGCATCCTCTTGATGCGCCACGTCATCTCCTCGGCGGCGCAAAGCAGCAGGCGATCGCCGGTTTGCGTCTTCGTGGAATCGATGGTCCGGGTCGGCAGCGCCAAAACGCTGGCCGCGGGTTCAATCGATGTAGAGCCCAGGGAGATGGGGAAGGACTCAACCACGTCGATGACTTCGCAGTTCGCATCCAGATAAATCAGGTCGAGCGGAGTGCGCACGTTGGCGGCTGAGATGCCCCGGAACGGGAGAAGCCACAGCCCTGCGCCGGACTTGGGTGTGAGCGCCGGCGTCCGATCGCCCAGACTCGCCGGGGAGAAGTCGCCGGCATCGACCTCCATGCCCAGAACGCGCCCCCTGGTCTGGTTGTATGCGCATTGTTTCCTTGCTTCCATGCTCCGCTGACCCCGGCGAGTCTTCGGCAACGGGGCGCAGATTTCCACCCTCGTGCTGCTGGAGGGGGAGTTGCCGGCGCTTTGCCGACTACTTCCTCAAGGCACTCATCGGCAGATTCAGCCAATCGATTACTTGGCCCCGGAAGCGGTTCCAGGCGGCGCGAACGCCATGCCCATGCCTTTTCCTGGCGGTCCGACGAGGACCTGCGGGCTGCACAGGCTGTGCCCGGCATGGAAGCAAGTCTTTCGGCAGCTTGTGCAGACCTGCCCTAACCCCGGGCTGGCTTCCGAAAAACCGTTCCACGATTTTTCCCTTGACATTCGACAGGAGTCCGGGTCACTCTATTGTCGAACTTCGAGGGGAGAACGATGCCGCCATCGACAGACCTGTTGCAGGGAACCCTGGATCTGCTTATTCTGCGCACGCTGGCTCTAGGGCCGATGCACGGCTGGGGCGTGGCGCAGCGCATTCAGCAAGTGTCGAAAGATGCATTGCAGATTGGCCAGGGATCGCTCTACCCGGCGCTCTACCGGCTGGAGTACAAGGGTTGGATTCGCTCCGATTGGGGAGTCAGCGAGAACAACCGGCGAGCGAAGTTCTATGCGCTGACGGGCGCGGGCAGAAAGCAACTGGAGACGGAGCTGGAGACGTGGGAGCGGCTTACGGCGGCAATTGGGCTGGTGCTGGGTCCGGAGGGGCAGTCATGATGAGGGGATGGTTGAGCCGCCTGCCAGGTCTTCTTGGCCGGAGCTTGCCAAGGCGCAAGCGGCGGAGCGAGTTGGACGAAGAGATCCGGTTTCATGTCGAGCAGGCGACCGAGGCGAAGGTCGCGGCGGGCATGACTCTGGCGGAGGCGCGCAGGCAGGCGCTGGTCGAATTCGGCGGCGTGGAGCGCACGCGGGAACAGTGCTATGAGCAGCGGCCCGGCTGGTGGCTGGGCACGGTAATGCAGGATGTGCGCTACGGCCTGCGCGGGTTGCGCCGGAATCGCGGATTTGCCTTGACGGCGGTGATCACGCTGGGGCTGGGAATCGGCGCAACCTCGACCATCTTCTCCGCGATAAACTCGCTGCTGCTTAGGCCGCTGCCGTATCGGGACGCAAGCACGCTGGTGTGGATATCGAATTATTGGCCCAAAATGCATTTGGACCGGGTGATGTCTCCTAACTTCATCGCCGCTCGGTCTGAGAGCAGGTCCTTCGCGCAACTCGCGGCCTACACCTACCTCGACGGCAACCTGACCGGCGCTCGCGAGCCGATGCGGATTATCCGCGCGAACGTAACGGCTAACTTTCTGCCTATGCTGGGCGTGGAGGCGCAGATTGGCCGCACATTTTCCGACGACGAGGATAAGGCAGGCGGATCGAATGTGGTGGTATTGAGCGACCGGCTGTGGCGCGGCCAGTTTCACGCCGACCCCAGTGTTCAGGGCAAGGCGGTGATTCTGGATGGTGTTGAGCAGACGGTGATTGGCGTGCTGCCTCCGCGCTTTCGTTTTCCTGACGTGCAGTTGGAACCCGATGTCTACACGCCGCTCGGACTGGAAACTACTGGGGCCGTGACGGACAGGCGTATCTTTCTTTTATCTGTGATTGGCCGGCTGCGGCCCGGAGTGAGTGCGCAACAGGCGCAGGCGGAGATGCTTACCTTTTTTCTGGCTCGCACACAGCTGTATCCAGTGGGATTCGCGCATATGGCGCAAGGGCAAGAGGCAGCCGTGGCGCCGCTGCAGCAGCATATTGTAGGCGACAATCGCAAGCCGCTCCTCATCCTGTTCGCCTCGGTAGGGCTTGTGCTCCTGATCGCCTGCGCCAATGTCGCGAATTTGCAACTGGCGCGGGCGGCGTCCAGGCTGCAGGAGACCGCGGTGCGCGGCGCACTGGGCGCTTCGCGCACGCGCATCGTTCGGCAATTCCTGATCGAGAGCCTGATTCTCTCGCTCTTCTCCGCGGCCTTGGGGCTGCTGATCGCCATTGCGATCACTGCCCTGATCCGGCGTCTTCAGATGCCTGAAGCGCCCCAGGCCGCCCTCTACTCCGGGGTTGTTCAAATGCTGCGCTTGCCCTTTGGCAAGCTCACCGCAGCGATTGAAGTCGATGGCTGGGTTCTTGCCTTTACGGTGGGCATTGCGTTCTTGACGACGGTACTCTCTGGCCTTGTGCCGGCGATCGGCGGGACTCGCAGCGATCTGAGGATCGCGCTCCAGTCAGCCGGCCTTCGCGTGACGTCGGGACGCGAACACCGGCTCTTGCGTCACTCGCTGCTGCTGGCCGAAGTCGCGCTGGCGGTTGTCCTGCTCGCATCCGCCGGTCTTCTGGTCCGCAGTTTTGTCAACGTTCTGCATTACGATTCCGGCTTCGATCCGGACAACACGCTAACGGCGGTTACGCTTCTGAACTCATCCCGCTATTCGACGGCCGAACGCAGGGAGGCCTTTGTCGATCGCTTGCTGCCGAGACTCTCAGGGCTGCCGGGCGTTACCGCCGTCGCCGCGGCCAGCGTTCTTCCCATTCAACCGTACGATCTGGCCAGCGCCATCACGTTTGAAGGCGTTCCGGCGCCGCCCGTGGGGATGCGGCCGGCGATATCCGTTGTCAGCGTGACCCCGGATTACTTCCGCGCCCTGGGCACGCCGATCTTCCAGGGGCGCACGTTCAATCAATCGGACACCGCACTTTCCGCGCCTGTCACCATCGTGAACCGCGCGTTCGCCAATCGCTTCTTCGCTGGAGACGCCATGGGCAAACGATTTCATTCGATGGCTTGGGGCTCCGAGCACGCGGCAGTCACCATCGTCGGAGTCGCCGAGGACGTCCGGCATGGCGGCCTGGAGCAGGAAGTGCAGCCCGAGATGATCGTTCCCATGGCGCAATTGCCGCAATCTTCAGTCAGCATCGCCGTGCGCACCACGGGAAGTCCCACGGCACTTGCCAATGCCCTGCGCGAGGCTGTAACCGCGGTTGACCCCGAGCAGCCTGTATTCGATATCGAAACCATGGATCAGCGGGTGTCGGAGGCTGTTGCGCAGCGAAGGATGATCATGTTGTTGATCGCTTGCTTTGCCATGCTCGCAGTGGTTCTTTGCGCGGTCGGCGTTTACGGAGTTTTCGCATACTCGGTTACACAGCGCATGCGCGAGATGGGCATACGTCTGGCTCTCGGCGCCTCGCGCAGCGGTTTGCTCCGGCTGGTGGTGACTGAGGCAGCGCGGCTGATCGTAGTTGGAGGCATCCTCGGAGTTGGCGCCGCGCTTGCGATGAGCAGGCTGCTGTCAAGCTTGCTGGTGGGCGTGACTCCCCACGATCCGATTTCCTTTTCGCTCGCATGGGCGCTGATGACGGCGACGGCGCTGCTGGCAAGCACCATACCCGCGGCGAATGCGGCGCGAACGGACCTTGTAGCCGTGCTTCGTTCCGAGTAGAGGCAGTGAGTTTCGAGCAGTTGGCGAAGCAGGCGGAGCCGCTGGCGGCGCTTCGCTATGAATAGATCGCAATGGAAGCGTCCTGGGCCACGCTCTCGCAACAAGTGCCCCGGTGACGCACACCAAGAATAGGATATTGACGGCCTTCCGCGATCCGTGAGAGCGCTTTAGACTTTGCTGTCTCTGAACGGCTGCAGGAACTGATCGAGTTGCTTTCTACTGATACCGCCAACCACATGATCGAGCCCGCGGCCGAGTTCTTTGCCATCTTGAAAGACAAACTGGAGACCGACGCCATCGTTGCCCCAACGGAGAGCCTTCGCATTCACGGTGATCGAACGCTCGACCGTTGGTTCCTTTGAATCCGTCAGTGTCATCCTCACCACTGTGCCCGGGTACCAGCGCTCATCGGTAACAACATACAATCCGGTGACACTTATGTCTTGAATGACATGCTGCACCGGAACGCCGCCGGTCCAGAAATAGGCTGACAGGCCCGAGAACGACTCGCGCGCGGCCTTCCGCGGCAGGTCAGGTTCCGGAGACAGCAAGCGCTGCCACCAGCTCTTCGCCGGCTTGATCTCCTTCTTCTGCGATTCGACAAGGGCCTTACTGAACAACTGCTGAGACTGGGCGGAAGCCTCTTCCACGAGTCTTGGCTTGGCGCGATCCTCCAATGGCACCACATGAAGTGAATCGCTGCGGACCGGCATTTCTCTCCGCGGATCGGCAACTTGCGCGGAGGGGGCAGCCTCGGCTACCTCGGCCAACCGCTGTAGACGCCGCTTCATCTCTTCGGGAGAGCAGAGTATCAACTCATCGCCCGGCTGGGTTCCGGTCGATTCGATGCTGTGGGATGGCAGTACAAGGACGCTTGAGGCCGGCGGGCTGGAAGGAGAAACCCGGAAGATCGGGAAGGACTCTACCACGTCGATGACCGTACAACTTCGGTCCAGATAGATCAGATCGAGCGGGACATGCACACTGGTCGCGGAAATACCACGGAAAGGAACCAGCCACAGACCCGCTCCGGACTTGGGGGCAAGCGCCGGTAGCCGATCGTCGAGACTGGCCATGTTGAAATCGCCGCCATCGATGTCCACTCCCAGAAAGCGCTCCCTGGTCAGGTTGTAAGCGCAACTCTTCCGTGCTTCCGCGGAGCCATTCGCCATCGGCGAACCCCCGGGAGCTTGCCGTTGGTTCCCGGCTTTGATGCCCCCTAGATCGCGAAACACAGGCGTTGCCACTTTCAATCCCTCACGGCGCTCATCTGCAGGACTCCGCCAATCGATCGCTTCTGCACGGAGTTGACTCAATTCGACCGGATCCCCTATTCGGCGGGCGGGCAGGATAAGGACGGTTCCTCATCGTGCAACTCTCCCCCTCTTGCGCGGCTCAATACGGATTTCCGCATTGAACAGACTGCCACCGGACCTAGGGGTGCTGCAATACCACTATCATCTCACCTTGTGAGATCGACGTGTTACCAGTTTACCACAAAGGTAGTAAGCGCATTGGTACCTCAACGCGATTTTTCTGCAGGTTCCGAGAGCGTTTGCGGAGAACAAGTTTCAATAGGGATATTCACTCCGCGCCCCGTCGATGAGAGTCCGTTCGCGTCCTGGAGCACTTGAGCGCTTCCCCGTTACACTGAAGGCATGGTTCACCAACTTCGTTCTATTCCTGTTGAACGGCTGAAATTGCTGGTCTTCGATCTGGATGGTACGCTCATTGACTCGGCGCAGGACCTGTGCAACAGCGTGAACGCGACCTTGATTCACTTTGGGCGCGAGCCGCTGGAGGATGCGGTGATCGCCGGCATGATAGGCGACGGGGCGCTGATGCTGGTGCGGAGGGCATTTGCCCCGGTGGACGAGGACTTGCTGGGCAAGGCCCATGCCTGGTTTCTCGACTACTATCGCGAGCACAAGCTGGACTACACTTACGCCTACGAGGGGGTTCTGGAGGCGCTGGCGGCGTTGCGCGAGCTGCACGACGTTCCCGGCGAGGCGGGCCGGGCAATGGCCGTACTGACCAACAAGCCGGTTCGTCCGGCGCGGGACATCTGCGCTGCGCTGGGCCTAACGCCTTACTTTCTAAGCATCTACGGGGGAAACAGCTTCAGTACCAAGAAGCCCGATCCCCAGGGGTTGCTGGCGCTGATGGCCGAGGCCGGCGCGCGTCCGGAGCAAACAGTGATGATCGGCGACAGCAAGGTGGATGTGCTTACGGCGCGCAATGCCGGGGCGTGGTCGATCGGCTGCACCTTCGGCCTGGCGCCCGAGACGCTGACGGCGACTCAGCCGGACGTGCTGGTGGATTCGCCTGCGGATTGGACGGCAGCGCTCAATCCAGAGCAGACTTGCTGACGGAACACTGTAGGCTGAATTCATGGATGAGTCGCAAGCTACGCCCTTTGAAGGCTTCAGTCCCGGAGCCCTGTCTCCTAGAGGCCCTGCCCAAGGCCCAGTTCATCTGCGCCCGCTGCGTATCGTGCTGCCCGGCGGCAGCGGGCAGGTGGGCCAGATGCTGGCGCGCCACTTTCAGGAGCGGGGCCATCACGTGACCGTGCTTACCCGCGGGCCTTATACCGCATGCTGGCAGACCGTTCAATGGGACGGGGAACACGCGGGCGACTGGATTGAGACCCTGGAAGGTGCCGACCTCTGCATCAACCTGGCCGGACGGAGCGTGAACTGCCGTCACAACGCGGCCAACCGGCAGGCCATCTACGAGTCGCGTATCCGCTCGACGAAACTGCTCGGCCAGGTGATCGCCGGGCTTGCCGATCCGCCGCGGCTGTGGCTGAATGCCTCGGCTGCCACCCTGTATCAGCGTTCCCTCGACCCCAGCGGAACCGATTTGCCGCTCGATGAATCTAGCCCGGTGGGCGGCGGGGAACCGGCTGGCGATCCGAAGGCCCCGGCATGGGGAGGAGGGCGAGAGTTTTCAAAGCGCGTAGTCAGGGATTGGGAGCACGCGTTCTTCGCGGCTGAAACTCCGCGCACCCGCAAGGTGGCCTTGCGCAGCGCGGTCACCTTCAGCCCCACGCCGGGCAACGTCTTTGCCGTGCTGTCGAACCTGGCGCGGCTGGGTCTGGGCGGCGCACAGGGTAGCGGCCGCCAGTTCGTCACCTGGATTCACGAGGCCGACTACGCCCGCGCCGTGGAATTCATTGCCGCTCATGAGGAGCTTGACGGCCCCATCAATATCGCCTCGCCAAACCCGCTGCCCAACCGCGAGTTCATGGAGGCGCTGCGCGAGGCGTGGGGCAGGCCGAATGGTCTGCCAGCGCCTTCGCTGTTCATCCATCTGGGCGCCTTTGCGATGCGCACCGAGGCCGAGCTGGTGCTGCAAAGCTGCCGCGCCATCCCGGGCCGCCTGCTCCGGGCCGGCTTCCAGTTCGAGTTTCCCGAGTGGCCCGAAGCCGCCGAAGACCTGGTGAGGCGGTGGAGGCGGAGGAACGATTGACAAGGTAGGTCACCTTCACTGTGAAAGGCCTACTGGGCGGCGGGGAGCAGGCGAAAGAACCAACTCTTACCATTGTGGCCCTGCAAAGCAACGTGCATTCCGTCCGTGATGAGTTCGCCTTGCCGCCCATCTTCGAATTCCACAACAGCCTCAACGGTCCAAAAGGTCGCCTCGTCCCATGACATGTAGCAAGAAACGCTTTGAAACCTCCCCTGCCAGACCCTCCTCACAGTGTTGAGGAGTTCCTTTTGCGCCGGAGCATTTCCCAAGCCCGCGAAACGAACAACCCGAATGGCTCTAACCTTTCCTCCCTCGAATTCTCCCACTGAATTCGGATGGTCCAAATACTGAGAGCGGCCTCCGCAGGGAGTGTCGAGGATTCTGACTTTTCGGTCTAACTCGCCACGGTCGGCAGCGGCGGCATGGACTTGAATCTCCGGCGTAATTGCTGCTGAATCCGCAGGGACTTGTCCCCGGGAGAGAGGCTGAACGAAAAGCCAAGCGAGAGCGACTGGAAATACTCCGATCCGTCTCATGATCGAGTTTATTGATTTCATAAACAGGCCTCTTGTCACATGCGTCAACTCAGGACTCGCTGCCGCGAAGCGGATACAGGCTCTGTTTACCTGGCCTGTGGCACACCGGCTCACCTATTCGGAGTAATGTCTGTGACCGGCAGGTCGATGTGGCCGAGGAGAATCTCAAACCGGCGCTGCTCTTCGCGCTTGTAGGTTTCCTTGTCGGGCCATAGCTCATTGATGAAGCGTTCTTCGTCGGGATTGGCAGTGGTGGCCACGGTCGAGTTTTTGTAGACGATAGTGACACGATAGTCCCAGCGCAGCTCTTCTGAAACATGGATAGTCGGAGATTCGATTTTCACGGAGAGAATACGGCCGGTGGATTGAATCTTCTGCAGCAGCGGGTAGTGGTTCTTTAGGAAGAGCTGGAGGAATTCGGCCTGATGGCCCCACTGGCACTTGTAATAGTACTCGACGGTGTAGGGCTGATCGGCGCTGACCTGCGGCGGCGCACCCTGCGCCCGGAGCGGGGCGGCAAAGGGAGCGGCAAAGACAAGGGCGAGAACGGCGAAGAGAATCTTGCGCATAGTGCCTCCTTGAATTGGCTGGTTGCATTGTACCGCGCGGTTGCCGGACAAGGCAGGCCGGAGCGTTGCCTGCGCCCGCGGCTGTGCGGCGCCGCCTACGTGTGCAGGTTGTATTCCGGCGGTCCGGCAATCACCAGACCGCTCTTCTGCCGCCCGTGGATGTACCAGCAGCACCAGGCTGTTTCATGCAGTTGCCTGTCGCGAGGCGCAATTAAGTCCTTGTAGACGATCTTTCCATAGATAAAGGCCTTCTCTTCCCAATTTGCGACCCGCTTGAATCTCTCCTCGGTTTCGCAAATTCCTTTTCCCTCTTCGCGGCAGAAGGACTTGATGGCCGTGGCTTCACCCGGAAGCAGAATGATCGGGACACGCGGCGCTGCCGGTTCCCCATATTCGGGAGGGGTGGGGAGGTGGGTTTCATCGACAACAATCTTGATCCGCTCCGCAGTAGCGACAATCGTGGCGGGAGTGCGGCCGCGGTTGGTGGCCATTACGGTAAAGCTGTTCTCTACTCTCAGCGATGGCTCGACGGTTATCAGCAGCCAGGGCCTCTCCGCATCGACGATGGCTTTCGCATTCAACAATGCGGCCTCGGCTGCTGCTTCCGCAGCCGCTGCAGCGCCTTCCGCGGAAACCAACAGGCGTTCAATCTTCCTCAGCGCGGAGAGTGTCAGCCAGATTGCGGATAGACCCTCGATAGCGAGCACAACGCCGGCAGCCCACAGGATGCGATCGTGCCAGGACCACTGCGCCGGAGTTGGAGCCGGAAGAGTGACGATCATGCGCGGCTGCTGGTCCTCGCAGGGACCGCCGCTGCATTCGGTTTTGCCGGTTGGGCTGCCGGCGCTGGAGCCGCCGGATGCCGGCGGAGCTGCGCCGGAGGAAGCTGCGGCGGGCGGAGTTTGCCAATTGGCGGCATCAGCATCGTTAGCCTGCCCGGATGCCGGCACGGATGCTTGCGCGATGGTCAAAAACACCGCGAAGAAAGCCAAACCTTTCAATCCCATGGCGCAAATGTACCACACGAACCCGCCGGTGCGGCGTGGCGGCCGGCAAGCTCACTTGGCAACCACACCAAGACAAAAAAGCGACGCCAGACAG
>Ga0326728_10009358_pt1 | contig 23652 bp, 21 predicted proteins | sample MB3enrmetagenome_FD_207602 | JGI IMG/M metagenome (GOLD analysis project Ga0326728, IMG submission 207602) | Lab enriched peat soil microbial communities from McLean, Ithaca, NY, United States - MB31MN | ecosystem: Environmental > Terrestrial > Soil > Wetlands > Peat | place: USA: New York... | reverse complement strand
CCGGGATTTGAACCCGGGACCTCCACGATGCCAACGTGGCGATCATGCCAGACTGATCTACCCGCCCAAAGCATCTGGCTTCTAAACTTTAATCCGCGTCGTTTAATAAGCGTTTCTTATAGACTTGCGAAAAGAAAGCCAAAAGATCCCAAGGCTTGCAATGAGCATTTTGTTCAAGCATTAATGACAGCGTAGCTTTTTATAATGCAATTGCAAATAGAGAAGCCAAGCAAGGTGCCACATTTGCCTAAGGTAAAAGTTGCATTAATCGGTGTTGGAAACTGCGCCTCAGCCTTCATCCAAGGCATACAATACTATGGGAAACTTGAGAAACCGGAAGATTACATTGGACTGCGTAACCCAGTTTTGGCAGGTTTAAGCCCAAAAGACATAGAGGTGGTCGCGGCTTTTGATGTTGATGAGCCCAAGGTTGGAAAAGACCTTTCAGAAGCGATTTTTGCGGTTCCCAATAATGCGCCAAAGGTTTCTGATGTGCCTTCCACAGGTGTTAAAGTCAACAAGGGACCATTGCTTGACGGCCTTGGAAAATCAACGAAAGCTATTATTCAAGTTAGCAGTGCACCCGACTCAGATGTTGCTAAAGTTCTCAAGGATGCGGGTGCTGAAGTAATGGTTAATTTACTTCCCAGCGGAGCTGCAAAAGCTTCGCGATGGTATGCTGAACAGGCCTTAGCTGCGGGATGCGCTTTCGTCAATGCAACACCGAACTTCATTGCCAGCGACGCTGCGTGGGCTAAACGGTTCGCTGATGCAAAGCTTCCGCTTGTCGGCGACGACTTGGTGGATCAGGTTGGCTCAACTTCTTTGCACAAAACGTTGCTTAAGCTGCTTTCAGATAGTGGAGTAAGGATAGATGAGACTTATCAGCTTGATGTTGGCGGAGGAACCGAATCTGTTGACACTTTGGACCGCACGCGTGATGCTAAACGCCAAATTAAAACTGAGTCAGTCGCTGCTTCAATACCTTACAAGGCTGAAATAGTGGCTGGCTCCACGGATTACGTGGATTTCCTTCAGAACAAGCGTGACAGTTACTTCTGGATAAGCGGCGTCTACTTCTGCAATGCCCCCATGAAAATCGACCTCAAATTCCAAACGGTTGACGCGCCAAATGCTGGCTCAGTCCTCTTTGATGTAGTGCGTACAATGAAACTGGCGTTAAACAAGAAGCTTAAGGGCGCCGTTGAGCCAGTTTGCGCTTACGCGTTTAAACGTCCACCCCAAATGGTTCCACTTGAAGTTGCAGAAAAAGAATTCGCAAAGTTCATAGCCTAAAAGTTCAAGTTGGTTAAAGCTTCGCTAAATCGCTTATTATTTTTTCTTTAACGCCGTTTTTTTTCAATGCATCTTTTAGGTAGTTTATTGTTTTTACAGGTGTCGGGTCTACGCCGTGCAGAAGCGCCAAATAGATGCTTGTGAAGTCGCCGATGCAAATGGTTGACAGCATCTTCGCCAACGGGCTTTTGCCTTGAGCAGTTACTTCAAACAGCCCCACGCCAGCTTTGCCCACCAGCTCTTTTGTAATCTCAATTCTGCTGCGAATTTCAGTTGGCTCCTCTTCGTCTCTGATGAAAATTGCAGAGAAGCATTTGCCAAGTTCACTAGCCCTCTCCCAACCCACAACCTCGTTATGGTTAAGCTCTGAGAAAACCTCCCATTTAGCAGGAACCTTGCTGTTCTCATTGAACTGCGTCTTAAAACGCTCCGCCACACTGCGGTAAAAACCAAAACCATAAACCACGGGAGCAGTTTGGCCGATGTTCAGGGCTAAGGTTTTGGAAAAGTTTTCTTTAGCTGGCTTCTCAGGCGAGTTATCTTTGCCAACTTTTTCAAGAAGTGTCAGGGCTTCAGAGAGTTCCTCAGAGGCGCCTGAAACTAACCCCATTTTCTCCATGCCAAATAGCAAGGGAACAAATAGGTAGGGAAGCGCTGCACGAGGAGGCATACCGCCTGGAACACGCAGATACGGTATATTGAGTCTTTCAGCGTTCTCCAGCAGGGCGCCGCCGCTGCTTACGCAGTAAATCATGCATTTCCGTTTTAATGCATCAAGAAAAGAGCCCAGGGATTCTTCAGTGTCGCCTGAATAGCTGGTTATCAACACTAGGGTTCTCTTGTCGGCATATGCAGGAAGCTGGTATTCGCGGTTAACTTCAATGGTCACTGTTGCTTTGTTTCTTGCCCAATCTTTCAGTAGGTCGCCGCCGATTCCTGAGCCGCCCATTCCAGCAACAATAATGTTGTCTGGTTTGAGGTAGTTTACTTGGATTTTATTGGCTAATTTAGCTGCTTTATCGTAAAGTTTAGCTGATTCCAAACAAAAATTAATCATGTTGCTCTTATCAACAGCTTTAATTTTTTCAGGTTCATCTAAAATGGGTGTCTTCATTTTTGAATCCTCCAATAAACCGCACTTTTATATCTCATTCCCCACTTTTAAGCTCAACGCAGAAAAACATTAACCAAGCGTCAGGAAGCAAAAAGCGTCATGGATAAAAAGAAACTTGCAATCGCCATTCCAGCATCCGTAATCTCTGACACGCCTCATTTGCGGGAGAAAACATCAAAAATCGGCTTGATTGGAAGGGCAGCGGCGATTTTCAGGGTGGATGAAATCATAGTTTACCCGGACAACCCTAAAGCCAATCAGGTAAGAGACTTGGATTTTATTTCGCTGTTGCTAAGTTACTTGGAGACGCCTCAGTATCTTCGCAAAAGACTCTTTAAACTTGAGCTCAGTTTGCAATTTGCTGGGATTTTGCCTCCCTTGCGTACGCCTCATCATCCTGTGAGCGGTAAAACTCGGGATTTGAAGGTTGGCGAATACCGTGAAGGCTTAGTTTTATCTCAAGCTAAAGAGGGCTTGCTTGTAGACATCGGCGTTGATCAGCCGGCACTTTTGAGGGAAAAACAGTTCGTTGACGGTGACCGCTTAACTTTGCAAGTTGTTAAAGTTGGCGAACGACTTGAAGTTCAAACTGTAGATCGTGAGAGCGTTCCGTTTTATTGGGGGTTCAGGGTTCGTGTGGAAAAACGATCTTTCGATAAACTTGTGAGGGACGGCGGGTTTGATTTGGTTATTGCTACCGCAAGGATTGGCGATAAATTCATGGATGTTGCAGGTCAGATAAGACGAAAATGGAGCTGTAGCCAGCATGTTTTAGTGGCTTTTGGTGCTCCATCGCGTGGTTTGCATGAGATTGCCAAAGAGGAAGGTGCAAGGCTCGAGGCGATTGTTGATTTTGTTGTAAACATGATTCCTGAGCAGGGAACAGCGACAGTTAGAACTGAAGAGGCGCTTTTGGCTTCATTAGCCATTTTGAACGTTCAATTTAATCACTAAAAGGTCACTTTTTACATGCCATTTTAATAGCAAAAAGTATACCCCTCCCCCTCAATTTAACTAACGAAAGATAGTAGTAAAATTGAATAATCTTTACCTTTGGCAGCTACTGAAAGCATCGGCGTATTTCTTTAATTTTTAGCTAAAGGAATAAATCCATCGTTGATTATTTGGCTCTCTATGCTGTATCTTGACGTTGCAATGCCGACTGCGTTGTTGATTGTAATTACTGTCGCTATGCTTTTAAACCAACGTGCTGCAAAAAGACTACAGTCAACTGTTGAGGAAAAAGAGTTCCAGACAAGAGACATAATCCTTCTTGTCATCTTTATGGCAATTATTATTTCTGCAATAGCTTACACTTCTGTAGTTAACCCAGGCGCCGTGTTCCAAAATATCCTTCTTATATTCTTTCTCACCTCATACACTGTGCTACTTTTCACGTTTTCATACGTGTTCTCCAATGTTTCAAAATCAAGAGCACAGTTGCTTTCCGTTGGGTTCGGCGTTGCAAGCTTAGCAGCTGGGTTCGCTTGCTTGCTAGGTCCCCTTAGAGATGCATATACAGTTTACAGGGTAACAGCGTTTTTTGGGCTAGCAGTCTTTTGCTTTGGCGCTGCAGTTTATGCACAGAAAAAGACGACCCTTAAAGCACGGTGGTACGTGGCCGTTCAACCAGCAGCAATATTCATTCTTCTATTCGTATTCTTTAATTTTATTCATAACCCAGGCACCGCAGCAGTGTGGACTCCGTTCCTTATGGATGTTTTCGGGTTAACCTTTGCTATTTTGATAATTCTGTACCTTTCATCCCTGTTCTCCTGGAAGACCGTGGGGCTTTTTGCAGCTCTCTTAACCATGATGGATATAATTTTGGTTATAGGTACTGGAACAATGGTTCAAGCTGCAACTCAGTTTACTGGGCTTGGTCTTCCAGTTCTCGTTTACTTGCCAAATATCCCCACTATCATTTCGACTCAAGGCGGCATCTTATTTAGAGGGCTTGGGTTAGGTGACTTTTTCTTTGCAGGAGTTTTAGCAATTCAAACGTTCAACAAGTTCGGTAAAAAAACCGCTTTTATATCGATTATAGCAATGGCTTTGGCATTCGGCATTTGGGAAGCCGCCTTAGAGGACATTTTAGCTTGGCTTGACCCAATTGTTGGGCGAAACATCGGTGGTTTCCCGGGAACCGTGATGATTCTTAGCGGTTGGGCACCCGTTATAGCTTGGAAATTACTGAGCGAAAGAAGCAAGCTAGCTAAAACGCCAGTTACTAAGGAACCACTCGGAGCACCCAAAGAACAAAGTTTACCTATACAATAGAGATTTCAAGTTTAATTGTTGAGTTTATAAAATAAATATTTTTTTGGGAAAAATTGGTTAAAAATAAAAGAGAGGCTAATTTACCCGAATAAAACACTCGTTAAAGGGCGAATAATTAACCATAAATAACCGTTTTCAACTTGGCTTGGTAATATAACTAATACTAATGTTGGTAAAAGTTATATTAGCACGCAGGAGAATTAAATAAAATGGTTAAAAATGGTTTTAGTCGAAAAATTTCTGTAACTCATGGAAACCGTTTTAAATCGCGCGCGCGCTAATGCTAGCGTCTCACTAACATTCTTCAATATATAATATCGGGCAGGACAGCGTGCGGTGACATCTTATTATAGAGCATTTTTAGTGAGGTTTGCTGAGGCTCCGGACTGAAACTTAAAGGAAAAGAAAACACAAATGCTTGCTAAAGGCAATTGTTTTTTGTCAATTTTAACCGGAGCCTTCTCAGCCCATATTTCTTTTCCAATGCTTTTTTTAAAGGACTAAAAAAGGGGAAAGTGGTGTTTTTTTGTTTGGCATTTTTATGGTCGCTTTCTAAGCGCTAAGAAGAGTACAGCTCCGACGATGAGTATTACAATAATTATGGCAATGACTGCAGGGACAAAGTACGTGTTAACGAGAGAGGCTGGAGTAGGCGTTGGCGTAGGAGTAGCAGGTGCAGGTGGAACGAAGTTAAAGGAAGTTTGCGCTGTTGAGCTGAAGTACGAGTTGGATCCGCCGAATGTTGCAATGATTGTGTATATTCCTGGTACATTGGGAGTGAAGACGTAATTGTAGTGTCCTGCTATGTTGCTTGTGGTTACACCTATGGTGTACGTGTTGTTGTTCGGGTCAATTTCCGTCAACGTCACTGGAACACCTGTTGCGTTCGTAGGTTCTGGCGATTGCTCGTAGAGATACTCCATCCATTGATTCATGTACTGGTCAGCGATAGCGGGAGTGCCTGCAGCGGGAATGCCAAGGCAAGTTTGGCCTGGAGATTGATCAGTAACGGTACCAGATATCAATACCTGAGTGCTGCTACCTATGGTAGGTGAAGTTGTCACGGTGGTTGCGGTAAGGCCTTTGCCGTAGCAGTATATCTGGTTGTCGTAGGCGTTGAAGACTAGTAAGTAGCCGTCTACTATACACGGGCACGAGCCGGTGTCAAAGTTCAGTATACTCCAGATTTCCTTTCCGTTAGTTGTGTTTAAAGCGTAAAGCTGGGCTCCATTGTATAGTGGTGGACCATAGTTGTGGCCTGACTCCACGTAAATTACGCCGTCAGCGATAGAGGCGAAGCTGTCGGTAGATATCCAGAGAGTATTGACGCCATAGGGCGTGTTTTCTCCGGCGCTTCCATCGTTCCAGCTCCAAACGAGATTACCGTTCGTCATGTTGTAGCAGTAGACCCATCCACCGAACGTCCACGTGTACAGGTTGCCGTATGCGCAGAGTGCGCTGCAGCCGTCATAGTAGCCCAAAGGATTAGCATAGGGCTCAGTTGGACCCCACACCTTTTGCCCTGTGAGAGTGCTGTAGCCGCTCCAAGTCAGTGCCTCTTTGTCAAATTCAGCGTAGACTCCGCTTTCGGCTCCAGGAATAATAAGGACACTAGAGAATGGTGGTACTGTTTCGTTCTTTATCCATAGCTGAGCTCCAGTGTTTAAGTTGTAGCCTGCTTCAATCACCCAGCCGGGATACCAGCCCGCCGGTCCAGCGCTAGCTTGTATCACCATTATATTATTCACAGGATCATACGCAGCTGTCCCAACATTGGTCATTGAAAAACCGACGCCTGGTCCGAAGGGTACACCGTTGAGACTGTTAGGCAATGGCACTGACCAGACTATTCCTTGCGAGTAGGGAATCACCGTGTTTTGTCCAGGTCCCCAGAACTGAGACTGCGTAGGATTTAGACAAGTACTAGAATTCCAGAATGTCAACGACTGTGATTCAGAACCGTCAGGATTGAAGGTGAAGTTGATGTAGTATTGTAGCAAACTGCCATCTGAACCCTCAATAGTCGGATTAAACATAATTCCTCCCATTCCTGCACCGGAAATGCTCAGTATGTATTTTCCTGACGCTGCGTCAAACAAATCGTAGTAGTTTACGCCGTTCGTGGTCCTAAATGCCCACAAGTATGTGTCTCCTCCGTAGTAGTTCATATTCTTATACACGTATATTTGGCCGCACATCAGAAAGTCGTCAGAGCCTGGCGCGAAGTAGTTAAGATAGTTCTGGGTCCATATCGTCTGTCCAGTTCGTAGATTCACGGCGACCCAGCCATCATGGCCTCCATCCCCCGTTGACTCGCCTGGGTATGCATCGTAGTAGACCACTCCATTCATGACTATTGGTGCAAACTTCGGTTGGTACGCGCATCCATAGAAATAGTTGGCTTGTTCACTGGAACCGAATTCTCCACCCATCTGACCTCCGGCAGCACCCGGAATCTCGCTCCTCGTCCAAACAATGTGTGGAGATAATACTGCTGTAGAGTACGGATTAAAGTTTCCGGTAAAAGCGTAGTCTCCAGTATTTGAGAAAGACGCTGGGCAAATTCCCAGCCAGTTTCCGTCGATCACGTACCAGTTGTTATTAAACGCTTCTACTGGGGTCTGCCAGTAGCCTGTTGGGAGCGGATTCTGTGGAATAGTAGATGCTGGCGTCGTCCCGACTGTGAAGGACGCTGGTGCGCTGGTGCTGGGGCCATAAACATCGCCGACTGCTGATGGATCATTATTCTCGGAAGCGGGTACCGAGGGGTTTCCTTGGTTACCTGTTAATGTTTCCCCAGGGAAGCTAAATACCATAGTATAGTTGCCAAGTTCAGTAGGAACGTATGTAGTGGCATAACCGCCCGCGTCATCAGAAGTGTACGGTCCTAGGGTTGTAGTGGTTTTGTCTGGCAGTGTAACCTTGACTGTGAAGCCCACCCATCGATCGCCTACTATGCCCATGGCTGTGGGCGGCACTTTGTCAATCCACATTGCAATGAAAACCGTTTGACCACGGCCCACAGGATTAGGGTTAACTACCAGATACGCCCAGGTAGGAACAGTCACAGAGTAGTGTTGTGCGTTAGTTAACGGCAGAATTGCGAAAGTACTAAAAGCGAATAGCGTAACAATAGCGATAGCTGCAATTCTGTTTTTAGCAAATTTCATGTATTTTTATTCTCCTGTTTTTGTGATTTACATGTTACGTCGATTGCTTTTAAAATCTTTCTATTTGCCGCTAAAAAAGTAAATAAAGTCAAGTTTTAGCATGCCAATTCTATAAACAATGACATATGTCGAAAGCTTCAGAGCAAAAAACGCAAAAATAATGACAAACAAGCCATTTAAATGCTCGACACTAACGAGTATCGTTGAATTATTCTAATAGCAATCGCGATTATAATAGCGATAATTATGACAGCGATAACATTGACGCCTATCGAAGGTCATGATCTTGGAAGACGTGTTCCACCCATTTGCCTTAGCGTTAAAGAAGCTCACAGAATCTGGTAACAGTTATTTAACCTCAGAGTTAGGCATTTATAGGCAAACTAATATACATCGCCCAGAATCGAGTCATACTATGACATCAATCGATCCGAAGAAGCAAGTTGCAATCGATGAGGTTGACGCAATAATTCTATCAAACCTCCTTAGAGAATCACGCACGAGCTTTAGTAAAATCGCTGAAGAGTGTAAGATTACCGTAACATCAGTAACGAACCGCTATAGACGCTTACACAAAGAGGGAATAATCAATGGAGAAATCATGCAGGTCAACCCATTCAGTCTAGGGTACCACTGTGCTGCTCTCTTCGGGATCATTAGCCAAAAACACAAAGAGACTGACTTACTAAATTATTTTGAAAAGAACAGTTACAATTTCTCTCCGGTAAAATTTGGTACTTTTACAAAATATGCAGCCACCACAACGATAGCATTAAAAAATGTGGGGGAGTTAACAACTATACAAAGATGCTTGGAAACCAACAGATTAGTCAAACGTGCGGACGCATTCATATCTTCGCCTGAAACAGTAATAGCTGATCACCCAGAAAATTTGATAGTATCCCCCTGCAGTGGCAGAATTGAATACAAAAAAACTGAGATAAAACCTGTTGAGGTAGAAATGGATGAGATTGACCGAAAGATTGCCAGAATACTAACACATAGGTCAAGAACGCCTTTCGGAAGAATCGGCGAAGAATTAGGCATAACTACAAAAACGGTTATCCAGCGATACAGGAAGATAAGAGGAAATGTACTCACTCTCTCCACAATAACGATAGACCTAAACAAGTTGGGGTATACTGCCGGCGCTCTTTTATTAATTAGACTCGAAAATAAATCAAGGACAACAGAGATAATAAACCAACTGCTCATAATCCCCAACCTTATACATCTTAATAATTTCACAGGACCTTATGATTTGCTGGCACACATTGTGTTCAAGAGTTTCCCAGAATACTTCCAACTCATAGAGCGAATTAGCACAATAAAAGGTATTGACGAAATGGAGATTTCCTTAGTTCCGGGTTTTCCTCTTTGGCCTCAAAACCATTTCGCTAACCTCCTGTAGTTAATTCAACTCTAGTGCGCGGGCGCTGTTACTGTGATGTTACAGTCACAAGTTTCATATTCAGCCTCAATCTTTCTTCCACATACTTTGCACTGAAATGTTGGCATAATTATCTTGAGAAAACATGAAAAAAAACCAAAAAACTTTGCTCCCTAATGAGGGCAGGGTCTCTTGCCTAAAATGCGCTCGTTTACCCGAATAGGGCGCCTAATCCTTCTAGTGCTGCTTCTTCTTTGGCTTTTTCTTCTTCAGCTTTCTTCTTCTTGTCTTCTGGAGCTGCGGCTGCTGGCTTTGCTTCTGCACTTGCTGCTGGAGCTGCAACTGGAGCGGCTGCCATCATTGTTGGTGCGGCTTTAATTGCTTCGTCAATGTTTACTTCGCTGAGGGATGCTACTAATGCTTTTACCTGTATCGGGTCAACTGTGATTCCTGCTGCTTTGAGAACGTTTGTTACTGAATCTTCGTCTATTTCTTTTCCTGCCTTGTGAAGGAGCATCGCTGCGTAAATATTTTCCATACTTTTCACCTCTTCATCGGACTATTTTAACTTTTTCAGTTGGTCAGACCGCCTCGTTTGAAGAAGCTGGTCGTTACCTTGAATTGGCAGTTTGGTTCTGCCATTTTCTTGCCGTTTAGAAGAATACCCAATACCTTAAGAACCTTTCGTACATGCACTTACGGTAGGTAGCTACAACATTTTCGGTTCCTGCGATGTTGTCAACAAACTGTAATGTTTCATAACGCTTATCTTTAAGGCGAGGCACACTACGGTGATTTGCGGGTTCATGATGCTATGGGAAATATTACAGTCGCCATTCTCGGCGCTTTAGATTACGGCAACAGCCTTGGCAAAAAAGGCACATCCACAGACATAACGTTCTATAACCTGAAAAGAGGCGAAGCCACAGTAACCATGATTGAACCCACACGGTACCCTGAAAGGCTGGCGCCACTGTTCTACGCTGTCTCTCTATCGAAAAAGGCAATAGTCGTCGTGGACGAGATAAATGCCGCTTTCGGCGAATGCCTCATAATGCTTCAATGCGTAGACATCAAAAGCGGCTACATAGTTCTAAGAAATTTCATTCCCAAAGAAAAAATCGAGCCACTTATAAAAGGAACAAATCTAGAAAAATTTGAATTCATTGCAGATGACCCAACTTTTCTAAGAGAACAACTCTTAGCAGAAGCAGCAAAACAAAAATCTCCTGAGGTTCCAGTTGGACAACAGTCAATTGGAACAGTACCGGTGGATCATGCGTTTAATGTTAAAGGCGTAGGTGTCGTCATACTAGGCGTAGTTACAAGCGGAATCATTCAGAAACACGCGACGCTCAACGTTCTTCCAGGTGGAAAAACAGCGCAAGTCCGCTCTATCCAAAAGCATGATGACGAATTTGATGTAGCTGGTGAAGGCGACCGGGTTGGGCTTGCGTTAAAAAACGTTGAAGTAGAAGATTTAGACCGCGGAACGGTTTTAACAAATGACCCCTCAATTAAGACGACATTCAAGTTGGAAACGCATGCTTCATTGGTCAAGTACTGGCAGACGCCGATAAAGCAGGGAATGGTCATGCATATTGGCCACTGGACGCAGTTCATCGCTGCCAAAGTGGATGCTGTTGCCGAGACTGGTAACCCTAAAAAGCCAACTTTAACTTTAAACCTTGACAAGCCGCTTGTCTACCGCCCAAACGAAAAAGCGGTGCTGATGTATTTAGAGGGCGCAAAACTGCGAGTAGCAGGAACTGTAGAGTTACCTTAACTAATTGCTCAGTAGCGTTTAATCGCGGTGGAAAACGGCGCTAAATTATTTTTAGTTCCCTTCAAGGTTGTTTTTAAGTTCTTTGTGTTGAATAGACTTGTTTTTGGGTTTGTTTCACGTGTCACCCATGTACATAGTTGCTAGCCACACATATTCATGGTTATACATCACGCAATAACGTGGGTTTTTTCCATATTTTTACAGGCAGCCCTGCTCTAGATATTTTTGGGACAAACCAGTGCGCCTGCAGCAACAACTCCTGGTTTACTGCTCTCCAAGAAGTTATTCCTGAATTGCACTTGAGTAGCTTTTAAAAGATAGAACATTGCCATATCATACAAATAGAGTGAAAAGACTTGCCGAACGTTGTAAAAGTTGACATGGGCGATTTGGACGGCGAGAAAGAGAACCTTGCGAATTTCTTGCGTAGCCAATTCGGGTTAAATTCATCAGTAATTAGCTATGGCTTGGAACTAAAAATGGAAGATGTTTCGACTTATGCATTGGCAAGAGGAGTAACCAAGTTTGTTTATCGCAAGAATCTAAACAGCACGCATTGGGTTAATGTGGAAAATAACGTGGTCAAAATCAACAGGTTCAAGCACGAAAATAAAGCTAAGAAAAACAAGCACCCAACTACCGCATCAACGATAAAACACGGGTGGTAACAAAAAGACGGCCGACCATTTCTTAAATTTTTTGAAAGAATTAAGTTCCCGATATGCTTAACTCATTTTGGTGATTAGCCAAAAACTCGCCAACAACAAATAGCTAAATCTTACAAATAACAATTTGTTCACTGAAAAATTTAACGGTGCATTCAACAACTGATTAAATACAGAATAGCTATCATCTTTGAGTAAAACAAGAACACCGCTGAGTTTTAAGAAAAAATCTATATTCCCCAAGCAATTCATCATCCAGCACGAGTGAACTGATGTATAGAACTGGCGTTGCAAGCCTTCCACTTCACGGTGGAAAGGCACCTTTATGGCTTACTGTACGCATGCGTAAGTTAGCCAAGGAAATAGCCGACATCATGATTGAGGAGCAGGGCACAGCCACCTTTATCCAACGTTTATCTGACCCGTACTGGTTTCAAGCGTTCGGCTGCGTCTTAGCCTACGACTGGCATAGTTCAGGAGTAACCACCGTAGTCACAGGCATCCTCAAAGGTGCCTTGTCGCCGGAAGAGCACGGCATCGCTGTTTGCGGAGGAAAAGGCAGAACCTCAAAGAAAACGCCAAGCGACATCGCTTTGGCTGGCGAAAAGTTCGGTTTTTCCGAAGAAACAATCAAAACGCTCACTTACAACAGCAAAATGGCTGCAAAAGTAGACAATACAGCCATCCAAGCAGGATACCAACTCTATCACCACGCCTTCTTAATAACTAAAGATGAGAAGTGGGCGGTTATCCAGCAGGGCATGAGCGCGGAGGACCGAACAGCAAGACGTTACCATTGGCTATCCGATAACGTAACTAACTTTGTTGTTGAACCCCACAACGCTATTGTCGGCGATTTGAAACGGGAAAAAGCCTTGAATATGGTGGCAAAAGACAGCGAAGCCGCCAGAAAAGCCTCTGTAGATTTAGCAAAGGAACCAACCCGCAAACTCATGAATCTTATCCAGACTACGGCAAAACCGCTCAACCAGAAGTCGCTGCAAGATTGGCTACCGAAAGCAGATGATCCATGGCAGCAAACTCTAAACAGCCTTAGCATGCCCCGCAACATAAACTGGGACACGCTTAGCCGAGTCTACGAGTTCCAACCCAACAATTATGAGGAACTCTTAAGCGTAAAAGGCGTTGGACCAGCCACTGTACGCGGTTTAGCTCTGGTAGCCGAGTTGGTTTATGGAGAGAAACCCAGCTGGGAAGATCCAGTGAAATTCAGTTTCGCCTATGGAGGCAAAGACGGCGTTCCCTTCCCAGTTAACCGCAAAGCGATGGACGAGTCAATCCAAATCCTCAAGCAGTCAGTGCAATCAGCGAAAATCGGCGACAAAGAGAAACTGCAATCACTACAAAGGCTAAGGCGGTTTGTTCCCGAGACCGCAAATTCCTAAAACGGGCATATTTAAAAAACGAATAATTTTTATTGCTGCAGGTTCACTTAATTGCCCGAGCCTGTCGGTGGGGTCGTAGTCTAGACAGGTATGACGACGGGCTCCAGAAGCAAGCAACGGGTTTGCTGACCTCGCCCAGAGGAATGACGAAGTTCTGGAGCGTGTCTAGAGAAACCCGTAAAGGATCGTCTTGTGCGGTTCTTGGGTAAAGGTCGTCGGTTCAAATCCGGCCGGCCCCACCAAACTTGTTTTTGTAAAAAATAAGATTATGAAAATCTTACTATTTTTTGATTACAATTGTAGTCGCAAGTGAACGCTGAAGGATTATACTATAATGTTTAATAATAATAGGATGTTAAATATTGCTTAGATGATAGGAAGGTCAAGGTTGTATGAGCGGAAATAGTGACCCAAACATTTTAGAAATCGAGATTGACCCTAATGCCCTCGATTATCTTAAGAAAAACGGCGATGTTTTCATACTTACAGACGTTGAAAATCCACAATACTCATACTACAAGATTAAGGGTTATGATGCTAATGCTAATCTAATAATTAAATTCGAAGAGTTTGTCGAAATCTGCAAAACATATCCTGATTCTCAAACTGACATAAACAACCCACAAACAGAATTTATTACTAAAACATTTGACGTAGCGTCTCCAGCAAAATTAAAGCATAATGACTTAGCATTTTATGTTGCGAAATCTGGTTTCTTAACGGTTAATGATTGGTTAAAAACATTAAAAGATGAGGATGAAATTCCAGAATGTTCAACTGGAAACAACAAAACATTCTATCTTTATCATATTCAAACCATTCAAACCACTGCTTAAAATAGCCTAAAAGCCAGCGTTTGGGGAGTTCCATTTATAAGCTAGGAAGAGTTTTTGCTCGGGAGATGATGATATGGTTTTCAGCGATGTCCCCACGATTGAAGCGGTTAAGCTTACAAAACAATACGGTTCTTTTACAGCAGTTTCAGACTTAAACCTCAAGATAGAGGGCGCAAAATGTGTCGGTTTTCTAGGTCCAAACGGAGCAGGAAAAACAACCACACTCAAAATGTTCACCGACTTGATCCGTCCTTCTTCTGGAGAAGCTCTGATAAATGGTATAAACGTTCATACGCACAAGAAGGCAGCATTGGCATCTGTCGCCTCGATTATTGAGACGCCTGAAATTTATCCTTCGCTGACGCCTCGCGAAGCTCTGACAATGATTGCGGAATACAGAGGAGTTCCAGCAGCAGAGATTAAAAAGAGAATAGAAGAATCCGTCGCCGAAGTCCATATGAGCGAATGGATCGATAAAAGAGTAGGTAAGTTCTCCAAAGGAATGAAACAGAGAATTTGCATTGCATCCACATTGATCAGTGAGCCGCGTATCCTTCTTCTCGATGAGCCCACCAACGGACTTGATCCCCGAGGCATGAGTGAAGTCAGGGAAATCGTTAAATCACTTAAGGGCAAGAAAAGACTGATTTTCATGAGTTCGCATCTTCTCAGCGAAGTTTCAGAGGTATGTGACGAGGTCGCCATGATTGACCATGGCAAGCTGATCGTGTATGATACAATTTCAAATGTGACCTCCAAATTTTCTGGAGGAGCAAACATGGTTGAAGTTGAACTTCAGCGTCCTATTGATCCCCAAATAGTAACGCAGAGGATCGCAAAACTTTCCAATGTGGTTTCAGCAGAGCAAACAAATGATACAAACATGCGGATTAGGTTTAGCGGAGGCTTGGATGCGCAATCAGGGCTTCTCTCTGATTTGGTAAAAATGAATATTGGAGTCATAAGTTACAGAGTTGCGGCCTCGGAACTCGAAGATGTTTATCTTAATCTGATCAAGGAGACGGTGTGATAAGTATGAACGAAACAGAAACAATCGGTGGAAATAAAGTGCCGAGCAGCATGGCGCAAGTCGGCATATCGATGAAGTATACTTTTCTTGAATACATTAGGTCGCGCCGTTTCCTTATAGTGCTGATTATTACTCTTTTAATAGCAGCGCTTCTCACCATTGTAGTGGCGTGGCGGCGTCCTGAGGGTTTTCTAATTTCAAACCTTGGGTTCTATTCCAGTTGGTGGGGTTTGTCAGTAACATTTGTAATTATACTGACGGGAATTTTCTTCGGAGGAGACGCCATTTCAAGTGAGTTTCAGAATAAGACAGGTTACTTCGGAATCCCTAATCCTATCAGAAGGTCGTCAATATACATTGGGAAGTGGTTGTCGGCTTTCCTAGCAGCAACTGCAATCTTTTTCGTGTACACGGTGATTACAATCGCCAACGGATTTTACTATTCCAGTACAATAGCAAATTTTGGCTCAGGTCTCCCCTATCAATTCGTCTACTCTTTACTTTACGCATGGTTTTATCTCGCAGCGGTCATGGGGGTCGCGTTCTTTTTCAGTTCGCTGTTTAAGAGCAGTGTTTTTTCCATTCTTGTAACGGTTATCCTCTTACTGTTCGGATTCAACCTAATTTCGGAGTTGATCTCAAACCTTGTCGGGATTGAACCATGGTTTATTCTAACTTACGGAGCAGGGATAATAGGCAACATATTACAATCGCCTTATCCCCCCGCCAAAACCGTGACAACTACGCCAATCGGTCATGGTCATACATTTACCACTACTACATTCGCCGCATCGGTTCCTCAAGGACTCGCCATCATAGGAGTATACTTCATCGTCACCGCAATCTTGGGACTACTGGTATTCGAAAGAAAAGAATTCACCTAAACAAGGAATAGCAAATTTCCAAATCGTTTCCACAGGTAGAGGTCGCCGGTTCAAATCAGGCAACCCGCCATATTTTCATATTTTTATAATGTAAAATCTTTTCTTAACGTGCATGGTAGCAACCAAGATCTGAAAAAAAATAGTTGAGTTTTGTAAGCTATTAAATTTTTTTTGCAGTGAACATTCACGATCATTATTTTGACGAATAGGCTGAAATATATTCAGGTTGAACATTAAGTTCAAGCGATGCTCTTGGTCTCCAACAGAAGTCGTGAACAGTTGCGGAGAAAAGCGCCGCAAATACTTGTTGTAGCAATCGCTATCATAGTTGTCGTCTATTTAGTGCTTGATTTTTTGGAGGACGTTGTTATCCAAGGTGGCCCGATTACAAGCGAGCCAATAATTAGTATTATCCTTTCTATAACCCGCGGCGTAACTGCGACAGTGCAGGCTTGGGGTTACTCGGGCATCTTTGGGTTGATGCTGCTTGAATCAAGCTCTGTACCTATCCCGAGTGAGGTGATTCTTCCATTCGCAGGCTATTTGGTTTCCAGGGGGCAACTTGATCTTTGGATAACCCTAACGGTTGCAACCATTGCTGGAATAGCCGGTTCACTGGTTGACTACTACATCGGATTAAAAGGTGTTCAAGCCCTAATTCAACACAAAATTTTAGGTAAAGCTCTTTTGTCGACAAACCAGCTTGAAGTTACCGAAAAATGGTTTCTCAAGCATGGAAGTTTAATGGTTTTTATAAGCCGTATTATTCCGGGATTCCGAACAACTTTTTCGTTTCCAGCGGGCGCTGCAAAAATGAAGCTATCAAAGTTTCTTGCTTTCACGACTGCAGGCTGTTTATTATGGAATGTAATGTTGATTTACCTAGGCTGGTATCTGGGCAAAAACTGGACGCAAGTTGCTGGCGTCTCCCATTACATAATTATTGCCGTCGTAGCTACAATATTAATCATCATTGTTGTTTACCTATTTAGCAGAAGACAAAAAAAGCAAGCACTAAACTCAATGAAAAGAAAATCGTTTAAACTATTTTAGTTATCTTTGGTTTCACTTCGCCTTTTATGCCGATGTCTTTGGCTTCTTGAACCTGCAGCATGCAATCCACATGAGACGCTTCATTGAATACTTTATAGTCAATCATTTCTAGGAATGCGGCGTCGATTGAAACTGGCGAGTCAGAGGCAAAGATGCCTATGTCCTTCATCGTGACTTCGCCTGGATTAGGCAGACAGTCGCAGAGTGGGGTTATGTTCTTTGCGAAGCTCACGTATGACACTTTTTTCGGGTTGAAGGTGGAGAGTACGCCGTAAGCGGCTGAAGCGAGTGCCTTGCAAAGATTTTCCTGATGAACGAAGCTTATGGCTTCCATGGGGCAACTCTGTTTGCAGACTGGGCAACGCATGCAGAGCGGAGAGGTGTTTCTTGCTTTTCCCTCGATGATTTCAGGCAGGTGCATTTCGCAATTTTCTTTGCATTTGCCACAGCCGATGCATTTGGATGTATCTATTTCTAAGCCTACTGTTCTATGCTGGCGAAGTTTTCCTGCTCTCGGCGCGCAGCCCATGCCGAGGTTTTTTATGGCGCCGCCGAACCCGCTGAGTTCATGGCCTTTATCATGCGTGACAACAATCATGGCGTCAGCTTCCGCGATAGCGCCTGACACCTCTATTTCTTTTAATATGCCCTTGGCGGGGACTGTTCGGTAATTTTCGCTTTTAAGCCCATCTGCCACAATAAACGGCGCCATGCTAAAACCATTCATTAACGCCGTAACCATGTGGTCGTAGGCATTGTTTCGTTGCGCGTGATAATACGTGTTTGAGTCTGTAAGGAACGGTTTGCCGCCTGCCTCCTTAACCCTGCGGATAATGTCATGGACAAAAAACGGCTGCACATAATACGGGTTTCCTAACTCGCCTACATGCAATTTAACTGCAACAAGGTCGCCTTCTTGTATGCAATCGAAGGTTCCTGCTTCATCGTAGAGGCGATTTGCCTCCGTCAATAGGTTACGTTTTGTATCCCAAGGGATTAAATGAACGGTCATGTTATTCGTCTTCTTCTTCACTTTTCAGTAACTCAGAATTTTAATATAAAGGTAATCAAGCTTAGTCTACAACCGCATCCGTTCGGTTACTTCAATTTCAATTTAGCTAGTGATATTTATCAACAAAATTGATACCCTACCCGCCCGTAAAATTGATGCTTTTAAAATTGAGGGGCAAATTAAAATATACAGAAGCGGTATTGTCCTATTTTCAGGTAGAAATAATCATGGGCAAGCTTGAATGTAACAGCTTGACAAAGGTTTACGAGGACCACCGCAAAGCTCTTGAAGACGTCAGCTTTACAGTGGACACTAACGGTATTTTCGCTTTAATCGGCAGAAACGGCGCTGGAAAAACCACGCTTATCAGAATCCTTGCCACTGAGCTTCAACCTACCGCTGGAAACGCAAGCATTAACGGTCTTGACGTAGTAACGCAGGACAACAAGTTGCGGGAGAAAATTGCGATTGTCCCGCAGGAAGCCCGAACGATAAGGTGGATGACAGCCAAGCAAACTGTTTTTTCATATCTTCTTTGGCGAGGCTACAGATACAATGACGCAAAGAGGCTGGCTGATGAGTCGCTTGCAAAGCTTGGTTTAGAACAATACGCTAATGTATTAACCAGCAAACTCTCAGGTGGCACAAAAAGAAAAGTTCTCCTCGCCACGGTAACCGCCTCAGAAGCAGATGTTATTTTTCTTGATGAACCCACAACTGGTTTAGACCCAATCTCAAGACGAGAACTATGGGAAATTCTCAGAGAGCTTGGCAAAGAACGGTTTATTTTTCTTACAACTCATTATCTTGAAGAGGCAGAGCAACTTGCAGATAAAATAGGCATTCTTAAAGATGGAAAATTAATCTCAATCGGCACCCTTTCAGAGCTGAGAAAAACCGCAAGATACCAGTACAGCATCAAACTGCCTCCTAAAGTGCAGATTCCACAGTTGAAAGATGGCGAAGTAACCACAGGCGAAAGCGGCGTCACACAGGTAATGACGAATGAAGATGAAGCATTCAGCTTAGCCAGAGCCTTCGCCGACCAAGGAGTAAAGTTCTCTATTACTCCCGTGTCTCTGGATGATATTTTCTTTTACCTTGTCGGACAAAAAGCGAGGGATGAATAACTGAAACGCAGTAAACTCAGCCAAATCCTAGCCGGAGTTCTGGTGAACGCCGTTTATGAAATGATAAATTACCCTATTATTTTGCTAAGCGCCGTTATCGCGCCGTTTTCGATTCTGATTGTAATCACCTTCGTATCCCATGGTAGTCTTTTTGGAACCGCAATTGAAGGCGGATTGATAATGACTTTCTTTTCAAGCGGAATTTCACTTCAATCAGACCTTTCTCACTTAAAAAATGACTTCAAGCTTCAAGATATGATTGTAAGCTCGCCGACAAGCGCAAGCCTATACATGGGGGGAATGACTCTTGCGGAAATCGTTTACTCTATTCCCTCTTTAATTATCCTTATTGTGCTTGCCGGAATTTATTTGCAGCATTCGCTTCTTCAAATAGCAATCTTATCCATTGCATTATTGCTGATGTTCGCTATCTCAGTGGCTTTAGGGTTCATGCTATCCACTTTTTCAAATGATGTGGTTCAGAGCTATGCTTTCTCCAGGCTGCTCTCCCTATTGTTTACTACGTTGCCGCCAGTATATTATCCGATAACCTATGTTCCCGCAATCTACAGATACATCGCTTACCTTTCGCCCACAACATATGTAGCGGAAATTATGCAGTCAGCAACAGGCTACCTCAAAATCTCCACTAACATGATAATTTTTGATTGGGTAGTCCTAACAGCAGTCTGCGCCATTGTCCTATTCATCGCCGTAAAGAAGACCAGATGGAAAGATGTTTAGGATCCCTCAAACAACACCAATGTTTAGGATCCCTCAAACAACACCAACAACCCACCACAAAACAAAGCACAACAAACCACAAAAGTCGCAACTACACCAACCCAAAAATCGCAACTTAAAAATTCAGCAAACCAACCCCAAACAACAATTTAGGAACTTAATATTTTTTTCCTAAACCAAGCTTCTTTTGAATATCTAAAACCTCAATTTCATTATCAGCTAAAATGTTTAGCCACAGGTCAAATTCGGCTTTCGAGATTTCTTTTTGAATAACACCTTTTTGGTCTCCAGAAAAAAATCTTGATGCCTCAGAAAAAAACAGTTTTACGTAAAAGATTCGATCTGCAATAACCAGTCTAGAGGAGCAGGCTAACCTTTCAGCAGCAATGTAATCAATTTCGAAACCCATTACTTGAGCCCTTCTTTAGAACGTTGATTTATGTTACTTAAATTTTCTCTTTTTATTGAGGTGTTTTGTTGCTTCTATCGGCTATGAATAACTTTCTGCTTAAACTTTTTCTTTTTCTCTTGAGTGCGAAAAATTTTAACCCTTAGGAAGGATGCTTATTTCTTCTTTTTTGTTACTTCGTTTTCTGCGTTCCCAAAAAAGGTATCCTGCCGCCAAAGCTATCGTTATTATGGCTGCGACTCCTACAACCGTGACTGTTGGAAAAGGCGCTATGTTAAAGTAAACTGTTTTTGAACCGGTATTACCTACTTCATCAGTAGCATAAACGGTTAAACGGTGTGAACCATTAGATAACGCTGGTAAAGTTACGTTTCCGATTATAGTTACATTTTTTTGTCCATCTAAACTGTAAGCCAACCGTTTGACGGTCTTATTCACCGTGAAAGTCAGTTGGATGTCTGTGGATCCATAAGATTGGTTTTGAGGGATTATTACCATAATTTTTGGAGGAATTGTATCTATAGAAAAGAAAACTCTGTTAGAATTACCCATGTTGCCGAGGCTGTCGTTTGCGTAGAGTATTATGTTGTGTTGCCCCTGAGATAAGTTAAGTAAGTCTGTTTCTCCCATTATGGTTACGTTTGCTCGGTTATCTAAACTGTAACCCATCCATTCGGTGTCTCTGTTAACAGTAAAATTTAAGGTTACTTTATTGTAAGTTTCGTTTTCAGGAGAGGTAATCTGAATTATTGGTGGAGCAGTTCCGTAACCAATAGGTGTGTACTCCTCAACTGTGTTTAGCCCAGCTGTGTTTAGCCCGTTTAGATCATTAAATCCGCCAATTGCGTATAAAACGTCGTTTACAACAGCAACGCCCAAGTATGCCCGAGCTGTAGGCATCGAAGCGCCAGTACTCCAAGAGTTGTTGTTTGAATTATAAACTTGGACATTACTGCTGAAAGAATTCAAAAAATATCCGCCGATAACATATAGTAATGAAGGAGCCATGAAGCCTTCAGTTGCCGCAGCAGCCCCATAAGTAACTGCAGAAGGCAAGTTTGCACCTAAACTCCACGTATCATTTTGAGGATTGTATACTTGGTTGGAATCAACGAAAATGCCGCTTCCTTGTAAGCTTGGAGTCTGTGAACCGCCAATAATATGAATTTTGCCGTCTATCACGGCTGATGCGTAACCATAAACAGCCGTTGGAATTGGTGTTCCTGTAGTCCATGTGTTGGTAGCTGGATCATAAATCTCGTTCACATTAGTTTCACTATAATAAGGGCTTGTGCTTGAATATTCTTCGCCGCCGATTAAGTAGATTTTACCGTTCACTACACTTGCGCTTAAATAAGCTCTAGGTGTAGGCATCGAAGCTTCTGTTTTCCAAGTATTAGTTCCAGGGTCGTATGCTTCGTTATTTCCCACAAACCCGTTGCCGACTGCTCCGCCTATAACGTATATTTCGTTATTGTAAACAGCGATGGCACAACCGCTTCTAGCTGTCGGCATAGGCGCTTCAGTTGTCCACTCGTTTGTGCCTGGGGTATACATTTCGTTAACGTCAACTGGTGAACCGTCACTCAAGCCTCCGATAGCATAGATTTTTCCGTTTACAGTTGCAACGCCAAGTCCACCTCGCGGTGTTGGCAGAGGCGTCATTGTGGTCCATGAAGATTGGTCTCTGGTTACTTGGGCTTTGGCGCTTGGAAAATTGAACGCTGGTAAAACTATGGTTACAATAATAAGCATGGCTATTAGAATTTGAATATGCTTATTTATTGGTGAACCCCCTACATCCTCTTTAGGTACTAAATGCACTTTACCTTTATATTGTTTAAAGTCAGTGAAAAAAGCAATCTGACATTTGAAAGCTTAAGCAAAGTACAGGTCAATTGCGTTAATGTTTCAGGTTTGGGGAAAAGCTTAATGGTTGTTTTAAGAATTATCTTTTGAAAGATGATAGTTTATGGCGATTAGGAATATTTTAGTGGGCGTTGACGGATCCGAAAATTCCGATAGAGCATTAGATTTCGCTTTAGATATAGCTGAAAAATTTAACGCATCTATAACGATTTTGAATGTTTCCGAGGCGCTGGCGATGAGCGCAGTTCCTCAAGAATCGAGTGCTTATTCCGGCAGCAATACGGCTGCATTGGGTAAGGATTTATGGAAATTTCATGACGAAATTTTAGGCAGAAGCGTCGCTCGTGCGAAAGCAGTTAAGCCTAACTTGTCCATTTCGTCTATGTTAAAGATAGGGGATCCTGCCCTTGAAATTGTTAATACAGCTAAAGAGAGCGGTTTCGACGTGATTGTTATTGGGCACAGAGGGTCAGGTAAGAAGAAAGAACTTTTTTTGGGCGGTATAAGCGAGAAAGTCGCACATTTGACACCTTGCCCATTGATAATAGTGACATAAATCACATTTTTCTTACTTAAAATGTATTCCTGAAGAAGCTGACTTAAATCAAACACTACAGAAAGAGGAAGACTACAGAGCTAAGCTAACGCTCACACCGTAATAGTTCCATTGTTACTCGTAGTATTTTGCGCAGCTTTGTCTCCTTTCCTCCTCTTTATCCCTAATTATCCTAAGTTTTATATACCGAGATAATATGGAAATTAAAGTAGTTCAATTTAAAAGGGGTATAAGTTATTCAATTAAGAAAAATTCTGGCATTTATTCTGATTATATTTATTGTTGCTGGCAGTATAGGAGCTGTTTTGATTTTGAGCAAAAAAAATCCTTCTTCGCTTCCAATTTTGAGCAAAAAAAATCCTTCTTCGCCGCCTCTCATAGCACAAACGATCCAAATAGTGAATGGGGCAGCCAACGTAAACGCTAGTGCGTATGTAGATTACCCGTTTATTATTCCTCCAAATTCATCGAGCATTCATGTGTCAGGGACGTTTACGGTTCAAGGTGGTAGTGGCAGCGGCATCATAGTTTACATTTTTGACAGTACCAACTTTTACAATTATGCGGATGGCAGTTACTTCGGTGCGCTCTATCAAAGTTCACAAACTAAAACCGCTTTAATCAGCTCCAACCTTGATACGAATGGAACTTACTTTCTTGTGCTTGATAATACATTCTCTACGATTGCTCAAACCGTGAATATACAAGCGAATGTTACCTACTTTATGCCGTAAAGAGAAGGGGCTAATCAAAATCTTCGATTTAAAAAAAGAGAATATTTTAAAAGTTTCTTTTTAATCTGCGAAGCACATTAAAGTTAGAATAGCTCTTATTAAAATTGAAAAGATGTTGATCAATTATGTATCAAACAGTAGGTAATTACCCATGATAGCTGTAATTGGCGCTGGCAAAGTAGGAAGCGAGGCTGCCTTCGACATTCTCCGCTACAAAATAAGTGACGTAGTCCTGATTGACGCTAACGAAAAACAAGCAAAAGGCGAAGCCCTAGACATGATGCAGGC
>Ga0326728_10009357_pt1 | contig 23655 bp, 10 predicted proteins | sample MB3enrmetagenome_FD_207602 | JGI IMG/M metagenome (GOLD analysis project Ga0326728, IMG submission 207602) | Lab enriched peat soil microbial communities from McLean, Ithaca, NY, United States - MB31MN | ecosystem: Environmental > Terrestrial > Soil > Wetlands > Peat | place: USA: New York... | reverse complement strand
ACGGACGGCGCCGTCCCCGTCCCCGATAGCGCCACCGTTTGCGGACTCCCCGCGGCATTGTCGGCAATCGTCAGGGTCGCCGTGCGCACTCCGGTTGCTCCCGGCGTGAATCCCACGCTGATTGTGGTGGCGCTGCCCGCAGCCACCGTCACCGGCAGCGCGGCTGCCGCCAGGCTGAATTCCGTTGCATTGGGCCCGGTGAGCGTCACACTGGAAATCACCAAATTCGACGTCCCCGTATTGGCTACGGTCACCGGAATCAAGGCGCTGCTGGTGTAGACCAGTTGCGGAGGAAAAGTCACACTGCCGGGATTAATCGTCACCGCGGGATCATTGATTCCTGTTCCGGAAAGAGCGACTGCCTGGGGACTGCCGCCGGCGTTGTCGGTGATGGTCAGCGTGGCTGAACGGGGGCCTAACGACGAAGGCGTAAACGTCACATACACCGTCGTGCCGCTATTGGGCGTAAGGGTAATAGGCAGCGTCCCGCCACCCGTCAAGGAAAAGTCGGCTCCGTCTGCTCCGTTCGAGGCCAGGCCGGTAATCACCAGATTGGCGGTCCCGGTATTGCCGATCGTGACCGCCGCGGGAGCACTGCTGGAGCGTATTACTTGGTCCGCAAAGAGCACGCTGCCTGGACTAATGCTTATAATCGGCGCCAAATTGCTCAACGAAAAAATGGCTGCGGCCGTTACGCCGGGCACACTCGCGGTCACGGTGAATGCGCCCCCGGTGCCGTTGGCCGTGAACGCCGGCGCCGTCGCCATACCTTGCGCGTTCGTCACCGCCGTGGCCGTGTTCCCGCCGCCCGCAAACGTCCCGCTTGCCCCCGCCGCCGGCGCCTGGAACGTCACCGTTACGCCGCTCAGCAGGTTTCCTCCCGCATCCTTCACCACCGCCTGCAACGCTGCCGCAAACGCCGTGTCGATCGCCGCGCTCTGCGGCGCGCCTGCCGTCGCCGTCACCGCCGCCGGCGTCCCCGCCTGATTCGTCAAAGCGAAGCTCGCCGACGCGCTGCCCGCGCTGGCCGTCACCGCGTACGTCCCCGCCGTGCCGTTAGCCGTGAACAGCGGCGCTGTCGCTACACCCTGCGCGTTCGTCACCGCCGTAGCCGTGTTCCCGCCGCCCGCAAACGTCCCGCTTGCTCCCGCCGCCGGCGCTTGGAACGTCACCGTTACGCCGCTCAGCAGATTTCCCCCCGCATCCTTCACCACCGCCTGCAATGCCACGGCAAACGCCGTGTCGATCGCCGCGCTCTGCGGCGCGCCCGCCGTCGTCGTTACCGCCGCCGGCGTCCCCGCTTGGTTGGTCAGCGCGAAGTTCGCCGACGCGCTGCCCGCGCTGGCCGTCACCGCGTACGTCCCTGCCGTGCCGTTGGCCGTGAACGCCGGCGCCGTCGCCACACCCTGCGCGTTCGTCACCGCCGTGGCCGTGTTCCCGCCGCCCGCAAACGTCCCGCTCGCCCCCGCCGCCGGCGCCTGGAACGTCACCGTTACGCCGCTCAGCAGATTTCCCCCCGCATCCTTCACCGCCGCCTGCAACGCTGCCGCAAACGCCTTGTCGATCGCCGCGCTCTGCGGCGCGCCTGCCATCGCCGTCACCGCCGCCGGCGTCCCCGCCTGATTCGTCAAAGCGAAGCTCGCCGACGCGCTGCCCGCGCTGGCCGTCACCGCGTACGTCCCTGCCGTGCCGTTGGCTGTGAACACCGGCGCCGTCGCTACACCCTGCGCGTTCGTCACCGCCGTGGCCGTGTTCCCGCCGCCCGCAAATGTCCCGCTCGCCCCCGCTGCCGGCGCCTGGAACGTCACCGTTACGCCGCTCAGCAGGTTTCCTCCCGCATCCTTCACCGCCGCCTGCAACGCCACGGCAAACGCCGTGTCGATCGCCGCGCTCTGCGGCGCGCCCGCCGTCGCCGTCACCGCCGCCGGCGTCCCCGCCTGATTCGTCAAAGCGAAGCTCGCCGACGCGCTGCCCGCGCTGGCCGTCACCGCGTACGTCCCCGCCGTGCCGTTAGCCGTGAACAACGGCGCTGTCGCTACACCCTGCGCGTTCGTCACCGCTGTGGCCGTGTTCCCGCCGCCCGCAAATGTCCCGCTTGCCCCTGCCGCCGGCGCCTGGAACGTCACCGTTACGCCGCTCAGCAGATTTCCCCCCGCATCCTTCACCGCCGCCTGCAACGCTGCCGCAAACGCCGTGTCGATCGCCGCGCTCTGCGGCGCGCCTGCCGTCGCCGTCACCGCCGCCGGCGTCCCCGCTTGATTCGTCAAAGCGAAGCTCGCCGACGCGCTGCCCGCGCTGGCCGTCACCGAGTACGTCCCCGCCGTGCCGTTAGCCGTGAACAGCGGCGCTGTCGCCACACCCTGCGCGTTCGTCACCGCCGTGGCCGTGTTCCCGCCGCCCGCAAACGTCCCGCTTGCCCCTGCCGCCGGCGCCTGGAACGTTACCGTTACGCCGCTCAGCAGATTTCCCCCCTCATCCTTCACCACCGCCTGCAATGCCACGGCAAACGCCGTGTCGATCGCCGCGCTCTGCGGCGCGCCTGCCGTCGCCGTCACCGCCGCCGGCGTCCCCGCTTGATTCGTCAAAGCGAAGCTCGCCGACGCGCTGCCCGCGCTGGCCGTCACCGCGTACGTCCCCGCCGTGCCGTTGGCCGTGAACGCCGGCGCCGTCGCCACACCCTGCGCGTTCGTCACCGCCGTGGCCGTGTTCCCGCCGCCCGCAAACGTCCCGCTTGCCCCCGTCACCGGCGCCTGGAACGTCACCGTTACGCCGCTCAGCAGATTCCCCCCCGCATCCTTCACCACCGCCTGCAGTGCCACGGCAAACGCCGTATTGATCGCCGCGCTCTGCGGCGTGCCCGCGCCGGCAGCAATACTTGCGGCCAGCCCCGCCACGCCGGTGCCAGAAAGGGGTACTGTGTGCGGAGCGCCACTACTGTTGTCGCCGATGTTCAGCACGGCGGTTTGGCTACCCAGCGCAGCCGGCGTGAAGGTCACATTCACCGTGGTCTGGCCATTTGGGACCACCGTGACCGGCAGACTAGCCGAGGCAAAAGCAAATTCAGAAGCATTCACACCCGTAATAGATATGCTGGATACGGTCAAATCCCCCGTGCCCGTATTCGTGATTACCACCGACTGGGAACCGCTCGTGCTGCCTATAGGCTGACTGCCAAAGGCCACCGCGCTGGGATCGGCCGAAAATTCCGGCGCCGTCGCGGTAATCAACACCGTGCTCGGATAACTCGTCAGGATACCGTTGGAAACGATCAGCTCGGCCACATAGAAACCTGGCACGTCGGCAACAAACTCCGCCGCCGCCTGTGTGGCGTCAGTGAGCGTGGCGGCACTGCCGGCAGGCTTGCTGAGCAGGAACCACTGATAGCTGGCCGGTGAGCCGGTGGAGCCGCTGCCGTCCAAGTGCACCGTGCCACCCGCCGGCAATGTCTGCGCGGCGCCCGCCACGGCCACCGGCCGTACGGGAGTGGTGCTGACCATGGTCGTGTCTGTTGAGATGTTGCCGTCACTATCGGTAACCACCAACTGGATCCCATAAACACCGGCTTGGTCCACGACAAAGGTGGGGGTCGCGGTATTGGCCCCGCTAAGTACGGCTTGGCTGCCCGCGGGCTTGTAAGTGAAGCTCCAAGCGTAATTCAACGGGTTCCCTTGGTTCCCGCCGGGGTCCGACGATTGGCTGCCATCCAGTTGCGCCGCGGCACCGACCGGTACATATTGATCGGCCCCGGCCTTAGCTATGGGTGGCGTTTGCTCCGTGCTAACCAGCACGGTGTCGCTGGCATTGTTGCCATGCCCATCGTTTACCGTCAGTTGCAACTGATATGTCCCGGAGAGGTCCGCCACAAAGGTGGGCGCTACGGACGCGGTACTGGATAGCACCGCCGCACTACCCTGGGGTGTGGACAAAAAAGTCCATTGATAAGTGAGCGCGTTGCCTTCGGCATCGCTCGAACCACTGCCGTCCAGTTGAACGGTACTGCCGGCTTTGACAAATTGATTGGGCCCGGCGTGGGCTACGGGACTGGTGTCTTGCGTCGAGATGACCACCGACGACAACGTATCCGAACTTCCGGCGCCCCCGACCGCTGGCGTGCTGCTGTCGGCCTGGGCGTTGAGCTGCACTATGTAATCCCCGGCCTGATCGATTTCAAAGGTCGGATTTAAGCTCGTGGGATTCGTCAGCTCAGCCACGCTGCCATCCGGCACGGATAGGAAGGACCACTCGAAGTCGAGCAAACAACCACCGGGGCTACCGGCCACCACGCAGGTGGACTGGCTGCCGTCCAATTGCACCATGCTGCCTATCTGAGCAAATTGCTGCGGTCCGGCGTTGGCTATGGGGCCGTAATCGGAGGAGAGCACCTGGAACGTAACGTAGGAGCGATGACCACCCGTGCTGACCGCGATCGGGCGCGGACCCGGGGCGGCTTGCGGCCCCACTTGCACCTGAACCGTTGCGCTGGTTGGAGTATTGACCGTAACCAGCCCATCACCCCCATCCGTAATAGTCCCAGGTCCGAAGTCCGCAGTCGTGGCACCCTGAACGAAATTCGTAAGATTCCCCTCGATCGTGACCGTAATCGTACTGCCGGCTTGACCGCTGTTGGGCGAAATCGAAACGGATGCTGCGGGATCCTGCTCCACCGTAGGAGACATCCCGGAAAGCGCCACCAGTTGGGGCGACCCAGCCACATTGTCCGTAATTGCCAGCGTGGCCGATCGTACCCCCGCTTGCGTTGGCGCGAACGTCAGGTTCACGGCAGTGGCGCCGCCCGAAGGAATGTCGACCGGCATGGCCCCCGCCGCAAAAGTAAAATCCTGGGCATTGGCGCCGGTGATCGCCAGGCTTGAGATCACCAAGTCCGCCGTGCCGCTGTTGGCAATGGTCAAGGCGGTGGGCGCACTCCTGGTATTGGGAAACTGACTGGCAAAAGTAACGCTCGGCGGACTGATAGCGATGCCTGGAATAACGCCGGTGCCGGAGAGCGCCAGGGTCTGGGCGGATCCGCCGACGTTGTCGGTAACGCTCAATTGCGCCGACCGGTCGCCTTCGGCGCTGGGCGTAAAAGTCACCGCAATGCTGGTATTCCGCCCGGGAGGCACGGTCATGGGCAACTTCCCCGCGGCGAAAGCGAAGTCCGCGGCATTCGGACCAGCTAAAGTCATGCCTGACATTACGAGGTTGGCCGTGCCCGTATTGCTAATCATGACCGCTACGGTCATTGGTTGGCGGACCAATGCGCGGCCAAAATTTACGCTGGACGCGTTGAAGCTGATGCCCGGTCCCTTGGCCGTTAAATCCGACGGCGGCGAACCGGCAACGCCACAGGCAATGAGCCACCACAACAATGCAAACGATACGGCGCGACACGCGGTGCTAATGTGCTTCAACTTCATGCGAATGACCTCAACCCGGCAAGCAGGCGGCGGTTGTTGCTCACCTAGCCCCGTTGCCTAGCGGCAACGGCTACAAAGAAAACCCACCCATCGAGGGTGCGCTCCGTCTGCGGGAATGACAATTCTCCACATGACCTAGCCTTTGTAATTACCCTGGAGGAAGCAGCCGGAATGCGCGCAGTCGAATGTACTAATGCTTACGCATTAGGCGGCAAGCCTACGTCGCCGGGTCAAGTCCAGGGGCCAGGAGGCCTAAGGCCTCCGCCAAGCCTCAGTTGACGTCCGCATTGAGAGTGCTGCCGGTGCTGGGCGTAGTAAATCCCGAGGGCGCCCACACGGTCAGCAAAGTCACCCCGACGCCGTCCGGTTGGAAGCTCACGCTGCCGCTCGCGGAGCCTCCGCTGATCGTGACCGGGCTGCCTACAATCGTTCCGATATAGGAAGCCTCACTAGTCACGGAAACATTCTCCGTCAGTCCTCCACTCAGCGCTTGAACCGTCTGTGGTACGCCGCTGGCAGAGAGTTGCATTGCCTGGACGGTCAATGGGGTATTTACTCCCTGGCTCAAATACGTGCCGAAGTCTTGCCCGATTCCGTTCGCACTGGCGAGCACAAAACCGGACGGACTGAGGTTGACCGTGATCGTCCCCGATACCCAGTTTGGAGACGACGATGCGGTCAGGGTCACGGAGCCGGAGGATTGCAGCGCCTGTATGAAGAACTGCGGGAAACCGACTCCATTCAGTCCGCTGCCCGCCGAGACCGACACGTTAATACTGCTCGAGCCCTGGGCGTTGGCGACGGGCGACACCAGCACCGCACTGGGGTCGCTGGATTTAATGGTGACGACCATGCCGCCCGCAGGCGCCGGCGCGTTCAGGGAAGCCGTTGCCGGCAATTGGAGGTTGGCTCCAATAGTGGTGCCCGTCAGGCTAAGAGAGATTTGCGGCGGGCTGACCACGGCCGTAAGCTGCGCTCCGCTGGTTGGCGTGCTGAAGCCCGGCGGTTGCACCACGCTCAGCGCACTGGACCCCACGGCCAAGGGGGAGAAATATACCGCGCTGCTGGTGGATTCTCCGCCACTAAAAATTACGGGGCTATCGACGATGACGCCGATGCCTGGGGTTCCACTGCTCACTCCAACTGAGGCGGTGGCTCCCGCCATAAGCTGTCCGACCTGCGCGGGCTTGTTGCCCGGGTCGAGGCGCATGAGCGTCAGGGTCAGGGGGGTAGTGCCCGAAATGGTGGTGGTCGAGAAATTCTGCCCCGGACTTCCGCCGGGCGCGGAAATCACGAATCCGGAAGGCGTGACGGTTACACCACCATTGCTGTTGCCGGTATTGAAGTTATAGCCGGAACCGGGAGGAGTAGTTGCATAGAGTTGTCCGGAGCCCACGGCCACGCCTTGCACATAGAAAGTTGGCAAAGCCGTAGCGCCTGCCGCAACGGTCAGCACAATGCTGCTTGATCCGCTCTCCGTGGGGCTGGATGACAGTAGCACCGTGTTTGGGGTATTGCTGGTAACCGTTACCTGAAGGCCGGTGGCCGGAGCCGGGTCCGATAGTTGTCCGCTACCCTCCACCTGCAGTTGGAAGCCCACGATGGTGGGATTGAGCAAGATCTGCGGCGCTCCCACCAGCGCGGTCAGTTGACTGCCGCTGGCCGGAGTGGTGAACCCGGGGGGTTCCACCACCGCCAACTGCGTGCTTCCTGAGCCTGCGGGTTGGAACGTCAGACCCGTAACTACCGAGTTGCCGCCGGCCAAAACACCGGGACTATTCAAGATGACGCCTATGGACGTGTCCGAACTGGTCACACTTACGTTCTCGCTCAACCCGCCGGCCAGCATTTGCTGGCTGCCCGAAATGTTGGAGTTCGAATCCAGCCCATAGGCGGCCACGGTGAGGGCCACGTCTCCGGTCAGGTTGGTAGAGAAGTTCTGGCCATATCCTTGCGAGCCGGCAAGCACCAGAGCCGAGGGCGTCAAGGTCAAGGTGCACGAGATCGCGGCATAGCCGGGAGCACTGACGGATAGCTGCAGCGTATCGGGCGCGCCCGCCGGCACATCCAGCGACTGCACGTAAACGCCGGATGCCATAATGCCGGTTGGGGGAACCGTGACTACAATGCTGGCCGCTCCCGCCTGCGTCGCACTAGCCGAGAGCAGAACCTTGGTAGGGTCAGGGCTGGTAATAGTAATGGGCAAACTTGCGCTGGCCGGGGCGCTCAGTCCGACCGTAGCCAGAACCTCCAGGTTTGCCCCCACGCTCAGCGGCGGCATGACCAGCGTGCCCAGCACCACACCGGTTCCGGATAGCCCCACCGTGTCCGTGTGTGGGCTTTGTTGGGTGCCGCCGTTCAAGTTGTCATAAAGATTCAAGATTGCCGAGCGCGATCCGCTCCCCTGCGGCGTGAAGGTGATCGCCAGAGGACTGGAATTGCCGGGACTGATGGTCAATGGTTGAACACCACTGTAGGCAAAGTCCGCCGCATTGGCGCCGGTAAACGCGACCCCGTAGATGACCAGGTTGGCCGTGCCGGAATTCGTCACGGTAACGTTTGTGGCCGGGCTGGTGGTGTTGACCAGTTGCAGGCTGAAGCTGGGTACGGCCGCTATGCTGATGCCCGGCGCGATTCCGTTGCCGGAAAGAGCCACCGTGTGCGGGCTGCCTCCGAGATTGATCGTGTCGTTGTCGGTAATCACCAGCGCTGCGGATCGCATCCCCGCCGCCGCCGGCGTAAACGTCACGTTCACCGTGGTGCTGCTGCCGGGGGCGACCGTGATGGGCAGCGTGCCGGCCGTGAAGGCGAATTCGACGGCATTCGCACCGGTAATCTGCAGATTCGAGATCACCAGGTTGGCGTTGGCGAGAGTGCTGTTGCTGATGGTGACCATCACCGGCGCGCTGGCAACATTGGCGGGTTGGTTCCCAAAGCTGACGGCTGTGGGAGTTATGCCGATGAATGGCGCGGTGCCGGTCCCGGTAAGAGCCACGGTTTGCGGACTGCTGCCGGCGTTATCGGTAAGGGCAAGAGTGGCGGTGCGGCTGCCCGTCAGCATCGGAGTGAACGTTACATTCACCGTCGTACTGCCGTTTGGATTGACCGTAATGGGCAAGCCGGCTGCGGTAAAGGAAAAGTCCGCCGCATTCGCTCCAGTAATCGCCAGACCGGTGATGAGCAGGGTGCCTAGGCCCGTGTTGCTGATGGTTACCGCAACGGGGGCGCTGCTGGAGCTTACCAGTTGATTGCCGAAGGGCACGCTGGCCGGGTTCAGCCCAAGGATGGGTGTCAGATTCGTCAGGACGAAACTGGCCGGGTTTGCTACGCCAGACACAGCGGCCGTCACGGTATAGGCGCCTCCGGTTCCATTGGCCGTGAACGGCGTCGCCGCCGCCACTCCTTGCGCATTCGTCATCGCCGTGGTCGAATTGGTTCCGTTCGCAAACATCCCGCTGGCCCCGCTCGCCGGCGCCGCGAAGATTACCGGTACCCCGCTGCCTACCGCATTACCGCCCTCGTCCGTCACCGTTGCCTGCAACGGCGTGGCAAAAGCGCTGTTGATCGTCACGCTCTGCCGTGTGCCCGCCGTCGCCGTCACGCTGGCCGCCGGACCCGGCTGATTGGTCAGCGTGAAGCTGGCGGGCGTCGTTACCCCCGCCACCGCGGCAGTCACCGTGTAGGTTCCAGCCGTGGTATTGGCCGTGAACGTTGGCGCCGTTGCCACCCCTTGGGCGTTGGTGGGCGCGGGATTTGGTCCGGCGCCAAATGTCCCGCCCGCCCCGCTGGCCGGCGCCGCAAACGTCACCATTGCTCCACTCACCGGATTGCCGCTCGCGTCTTTCACCGTGGCCTGCAACGGCGGGGCAAAGATGGCGCTGATCGTCGCGCTTTCCTGCGCACCCGCCGTCGCCGTCACGCTCGCCGCCGGACCCGCCTGATTGGTCAGCGTGAAGCTGGCGGGCGTCGTCACCCCCGCCACCGTCGCGGTCACCGTGTAGGTTCCAGCCGTGGTATTGGCCGTGAACGTTGGCGCCGTTGCCACCCCTTGCGCGTTTGTCTGCGTTGCATTGGCTCCGTTCGCAAACGTGCCGCTGGCTCCGCTCGCCGGCGCCGTAAACGTCACCGTCGCCGGATTAATCGGATTGCCGCTCGCGTCGGTCACCGTAACCTGCAAGTTCGTGGCAAACGCGGTACTGATTGACACGCTCTGCTGCGCACCCGCCGTTGCCGTCACGCTAGCCGCCGGACCCGCCTGATTGGTCAACGTGAAGCTGGCGGGCGTCGTCACCCCCGCCACCGTCGCGGTCACCGTGTAGGTTCCAGCCGTGGTATTGGCCGTGAACGGTGGCGCCGCCGCCACCCCTTGCGCGTTGGTGGGCGCGGGATTTGGTCCGGCGCCAAATGTCCCGCTCGCCCCGCTGGCCGGCGCCACAAACGTCACCATTGCTCCACTCACCGGATTGCCGCTCGCGTCTTTCACCGTAGCCTGCAACGGCGGGGCAAATATGGTGTCGATCGTCGCGCTTTCCTGCGTACCCGCCGTTGCCGTCACGCTGGCCGCCGGACCCGCCTGATTGGTCAGGGTGAAGCTGGCGGGTGCCGTCACCCCCGCCACCGTCGCGGTCACCGTGTAGGTTCCAGCCGTGCTATTGGCTGTAAAGGCCGCCGCCGCCACCCCTTGGGCGTTCGTGTTCGCCGTCGTCGAATTGGCTCCGTTCGCAAACGTCCCGCTGGCTCCGCTGGCGGGCGCGGTAAATATCACCGTCGCCCCGCTCACCCCATTCCCTTCCAAATCCTTCACCGTAACCTGCAACGGCGGGGCAAACACGGTGTCAATCGTAGCGCTCTGCTGCGTGCCCGCCGTCGCCGTCACGCTGGCCGCCGGACCCGCCTGATTGGTCAGCGTGAAGCTGGCGGGCGTCGTCACCCCCGCCACACTTGCCAATACCGCATAGCTTCCAGCCGTGGTATTGGCCGTAAACGTCGTCGCCGCCGCCACTCCTTGCGCGTTCGTCGGCACGGTGATCGAATTGGCCCCGTTCGCAAACGTCCCGCTGGCCCCGCTGGCCGGCGCCGTGAATGTCACCGTTGCCGGATTCACCGGATTGCCACCCGCATCCGATACCGTCGCCTGCAGTGTCGTCGCGAAGTTGCTACTGATCGTGGCTTTTTGCCCTGCGCCCGCGGTGGCTGTAATACTCGCCGCCGGACCTACCAGGTTGGTCAGCGCGAAACTGGCGGGTGTCGTCACCCCCGCCACACTCGCCAATACCGCGTAGCTGCCGGCGGTGGTATTGGCCGTGAACGGCGTCGCTGCCGCCACTCCTTGCGCATTCGTCGGCACGGTGATCGAATTGGCTCCGTTCGCAAACGTGCCACTGGCTCCGCTCGCCGGCGCCGTAAACGTCACCGTCGCCGGATTCACCGGATTGCCGCTCGCGTCGGTCACCGTAACCTGCAAGTTCGTGGCAAAGGCGGTGCTGATTGCTACTCTTTGCTGCGTACCCGCCGTTGCCGTCACGCTGGCCGCCGGACCCGCCAGATTGGTCAGGGTGAAGCTGGCGGGCGTTGTTACCCCCGCCACGGTCGCGGTCACCGTGTAGGTTCCAGCCGTGGTATTGGCCGTGAACGTTGGCGCCGTCGCCACCCCCTGCGCGTTGGTGGGCGCGGGATTTGGTCCGGCGCCAAAGGTCCCGCCCGCCCCACTGGCCGGCGCTGCAAACGTCACCATTGCTCCACTCACCGGATTGCCGCTCGCGTCTGTCACGGTAACCTGCAAGTTAGTAAACGCGGTGCTGACCACCACTTTTTGCTGCGTACCCGCCGTCGCCGTCACGCTCGCCGCCGGACCTGCCAGATTGGTCAGGGTGAAGCTGGCGGGCGCCGTTACCCCCGCCACCGCCGCGGTCACCGTGTAGGTTCCAGCCGTGGTATTGGCCGTGAACGTTGGCGCCGCCGCCACCCCTTGGGCGTTGGTGGGCGCGGGATTTGGTCCGGCGCCAAAGGTCCCGCTGGCCCCGCTGGCCGGGGCCACGAAGGTTACCATCGCGCCGTTCACCGGATTGCCGCCCGCATCCTTGACCGTCACCTGCAGTGGTGTTACGAAGCCGTTGCTGATCGCGGCTTTCTGCCCGGAACCCGCGGTGGCCGTAATGCTGGCCGGAGGACCCGCCAGATTTGTCAGCGCGAAACTGGCCGGGGTGGACACGCCAGTCACGGCTGCCGTCACCGTGTACGATCCAACCGTGCTATTGGCCGTGAACGCCGGCGCTGCTGCCACCCCTTGCGCGTTTGTGAGCACAGGATTTTGTCCGGCGCCAAATGTCCCACTCGCCCCGCTGGCCGGCGCCGTGAACAGTACTGATACCCCGCTTAACGGATCGCCACTGGCGTCGGTGACGATCACCTGCAGCGCCGTAAAAGCGGTATTGATCGCGACGCTCTGCGGCGTGCCCGCAGCGGGGGTCACGCTGGCGGGAGGACCCGCTATGCCGGTGCCCGACAACGCCACTGCGTGCGGCGCGCCGGGAGCATTGTCGCTGACATTCAGCGTTGCGGTTCCGCCGCCCAGCGCCGCGGGCGTGAACGTCACATTCACCGTGGTGCTCTCATTCGGGGCCACCGTGACCGGCAGAGTCGCCGCGGTAAAAGCAAACTCGGAAGCATTCGCACCCGTGACCGTTAATCTGGAAATCGTTAGACCGCCCGTGCCGGTATTTGTGATCACCACCGGAAACGAACTGCTGGTGCTACCCACTACCTGATTACCGAAACTTACACTGCCGGGATTGGCGGCAAAGCCCGGAATCGTCACGGTAATCAGGACCGTGCCGGGTATGCTCGTTAGCACGCCGTCGGAGACGATCAACTGGGCAACGTAGAAACCAGGCTGGTCGGCCACAAACGTGGGATTCACTGCGCCGGCGTCACTCAGCGTGGCTGCGCTGAGATTCGGCTTGCTAAGCAGCGTCCACTGATAGCTCGTAGGCGGACCCGATGATTGGCTGCCATCCAGTTGCACCGTGCTACCGGCCGGAACCTGTTGCGGATTCCCCGCCACCGCCACCGGCGGAATGGGGTTCGTAGTGACCATTACCGTCGCGATGGAACTGTTGCCATGACTGTCGGTGACCACCAACTGCAATCCATAGGCCCCGGATTGGTCCGCGGTAAAGCTGGGCCCCGCTCTGGCAGCCCCGGTCAGCACCGCGGTGCTGCCGGCCGGAATGAAGGTGAAGGTCCAAGCATAGGTCAGCGTATCCCCGTCCGGGGCCTTTGATTGACTGCCGTCCAGTTGCACCAAGTCGCCGGTACTGACGTGTTGATCGGGACCGGCGTTGGCAATGGGCGGCGTTGGCTGGGTACTCACTTGAACCGTGCCGGCGGCGGTATTTCCGACGCCATCATTGACCACCAGTTGCAGAACATAGGCGCCTTCCATGTCGGCCACGAAGGTTGGCGCCACCGCGGTTGCGTCCGACAGCACCGCGCCGCTGCCGGTGGGCAATGAGACAAAGGACCACTGATATGTGAGGGGGTCGCCATCCGCATCGCTCGAACCGCTGCCGTCCAACTGGACCTTGGCGCCGACGGTGACAAATTGATTGGCGCCCGCGTCGGCAACCGGACTGGTGTTTTGGGTGGAAACGGTTACGGAAGCCAGTGTGCTCACGACGCTTGCCGTGGAGCTCGCGTCCCCGCTCGCGCTGTTGTCCGCCGGGACCGCGTTTTTCTGCGTCCCGCCATTACTGCCGGCCTGTAGCTGCACCACGTAATTGCCCGGCTGGTCGATCGTGAAGCTCGGGGTCACACTCGTGGCATTCGTCAACTGGGCGGTGCTGCCTTGAGGCTCGGATAAGAAGGACCACTGGAAGCTGAGCCCGCAACTGCCGGAATTGCTTACGCACGTAGAGCGGCTGCCGTCCAACTGTACCGTATTACCCACTTGGGCAAACTGCGGCGGCCCGGCGTTGGCCACCGGTCCGCTTCCGGAGGCCAGCACTTGGAAAGTAACGGATGAGAGATGGCCGCCCGTGTTCACGACAACCTGACGCGGGCCTGGGGCGGCTTGCGTCCCAATTTGCACTTGGACCGTTGCGCTGGTTGGATTATTGACGGTTACCAGTCCGTCTCCTGCACCCACGACGATTCCCGGTCCGAAATCCGCAGTCGTCCCTGCGACGCCGGTGGCGCCCTGTATGAAATTCGTAAGGTTCCCCTGGATGGCGACCGTAACCGTACTTCCGGCCTGCCCGCTATCGGGAGTAAGCGACACGGACGCGCCCGGATTTTGCAGCAGGGACACGCCGGACAGCGCCACCGTGTGCGGACTGCCGCTGGCATTGTCGGTAATTGCCAGCGTCGCCGTAGGGTTGCCGGGCACCGTTGGCGTAAACGTCAGCGTAATCGTCGTACTGCCGCCGGGTCCTACCGTAACCGGCAGCGTTCCCGCCGTGGCCGCGAATTGCGCCGCACCGCTACCCGTAATCACCAAGCTCGAGATCACCAGATTGCCCGTGCCCGTATTGGCCACGGTAACGGTCTGAGTCGTGGCGCCCGCTTGATTGCCAAAGCTGATACTGGATGTGCTGAGACTGACCTCAGGCGTGAGCGGCTGGGTGACCGACGAAGACCCGGCCAGCGCTACGGTGTGGGGACTGCCGGTGGCATTGTCGGTAATTGCCAGGGTTGCCGAATAACTGCCCGGCGCCGTTGGCGTAAACGTCAGCGTGATCGTCGTGCTGCCGCCGGCTTCCACCGTCATCGGCATCGTTCCCGCCGTGAACGAGAACTCCGCGGCGCCGCTACCCGCAATCGCCAAGCTCGAGATCACCAGATTCCCCGTGCCCGTATTAGTCACCGTCACGGCCTGAGTGGTGGCGTCCGCTTGACTGCCAAAGTTAATGCTTGATGCGCTAAGGCTGATCTCAGGCGTGAGCGACTGGGTGGCTGGCGAAGACGAAGGGCCAGCGACACCGCTACAGCCCAGCAAGCCGCAAATGAAGGCAAGAGTCATTAAGCAGACAAGCACAGGGATACGTGGAGTTTTCATGATGGATCGCAACCCCCTTCAAGGAGCACTCGCCCGTCGCTTTGGGCCTACGACTCGAAGTGACTTATTTCAGGTTTAAGTTGTCAGCCAGCGCGCGCGCCGCCCGCCGGCTCCCGCCGGGCAGCGGCGATTCCTGCCACGTGCCGTGCGCGGTCCGTGCCGGCGGGCAATCGCCCCGCTTGAACTGCGCACTATTGCGGGGGGACTCCCAGCCGGTTCAGGACGGCCCGAGCTTGCACCTGTCCGTGCTTGCTCGCCCGTTGGTACCAGGCAATGGCTGCATCCTCTCCAGCCGGAACTCCCATGCCCTGCTCGTACATGAGGCCGAGCGCGAATTCCGCATCGGGATTTCCCTTGTCCGCCGCTTGGCGATACCACTTCAGCGCCTGGGCGTAATCGTGCGGCATCTCGCCGAGACCTTCCCGGTAGATGTAACCCAGTTGCACCTGAGCCTTGACGACGCCGGCTTCCGCGGCCATCTTGTACCACTTGACCGCCAGCGCAGCGCTTTTCGCGACGTCATTGCCGGTTTGGTAGGCCAAACCCAGCCGTAATTGAGCGGCGGTGTTGCCCTGCATAGCCGCCTTTTCAAACCAGCTTATGGCCTCTTTAGGATTGCGCGGCATTCCCAACCCGCCTTCGCACATCATTCCCAGCTTGGTTTCCCCGTCCACATTGCCTTGCTCGGCTGCCCGGCGATACCACTTCACCGCCTCGGGAAGATTGCGCGGCGTCTCCGCGCCAATGGCATACTTATCGCCAAGCTGGACCTGTGCCTCGGCATCACCCGTTTCGGCCTTTTTTCTCAACTCGGCAAGCGTGGCGGCGGCATACGCCGCTGCGCAACCGCCTACCACCAAGATCGCCACCATTCCCAGCCATGCCTTACGCATCCTTAGTTCCTCCTCCTGCCTTCAGAAATCGCGGTTCCCGCGGCTGCTCCCCGGATTACTTCTGCGAGATTTGCGTCGCGGACTTCTTGGCGTTGAGCTGCTGAACCACCAGGTCACGCAGCGTTGCATAGTCCACTCCTCCCGAAAAATAGTGCCCCTCGACAAAGAAGCTGGGAGTGCCGCCCAAGCCCAATTGCTGCGCCTGCTCAAAATCCTTCTGTACGGCGGCCGCCTGCTCCCCGGAGTCGAGGCATTTGTCGAAACGCGCACCGTCCAGTCCCAGGCCGCGCGCGTATTTTTTCAGTTGCGGGACTTCCAGTCCGCTGCTGGAAAACAGAACGTCATGGTATTCCCAGAATTTTCCTTGTGCCCCGGCACAACGCGCCGCTTCCGCCGCTTTCCGGGCCTGTTTGTGCATAGGCAGCGGCAGGTCCTTGAAGTAAATGGCCAACTGGCCGGCGAACTCTTCGTGCAGCTTCACCAAATGAGGAAAGACCTTCACGCAGTAAGGGCACTCATAGTCGGCAAACTCCACCAGCTTTACGGGCGCGTCCGCGCGGCCCAGACGGGGAGCGTCGCCCAGCGCAAACTCGGCCACGGGAGGCGCCAAGGTTATCAGGACATTGGCCTGGTTGCGGAGTTGTTGCAGGTAAGCGGCCCGCAGCTTCGCCGTGCGCCGCTGCCGAATCAGCTCTATGATCTTGCCGCGCACGGTTTCGTAGGGTTCAGTGCTGTTGGTGTCTTCGTAATAGAGCTCGAGCTGGTCCTCCGACGGGTCCTTGATCTTGCTGTTAATCTCCCGGTCCACCAGTTGCGCCACCGTCAGGTGCTGCCGTGCCGCCTCCATCTCCAGCAGGCGGTTATCAATGAGGTCCTCCAAGGCCTTCTGTTCAGCCATGAAGATCTGGTAATGCGCTTGAAGCAGTTTGCCCGCCTGCTCCTTCTCAATGTCCGCCCGCGTGATTTTCGTGCCGTTGATCTCGGCCACAACTTCGTCGTTCGGATTCTGGCCCGCCGCTATCGCACTCAGTACCCAAAAGCTCAAGAACAGCCCGCAGACGCGAAAACTTGTCCTGCACCTCATTTGCTCATCGCTCCTTTTTGTGTAATCCCGCCGCATTGCGTAGTTGTAATGACTACGAAAAAAGCTCAGAGAAAAGGTTGAACTGGCCCTCTTCGCGTGACAATTCCCCTCATGTACTAGTCGCTTTTGCTACCCTGGAAGAAGCAGTCTGAGAAGGTGAAGCTAAGGGAAGTAGTCCGTATGTATTAATCCATTGGGTGATGGCCATGCGCGCCTGCCTGCAGCTTGGGTTCCGGGAGCGGAGGGAAAGCGCAACGGTCTCGACTAACCGGCTCCGGTCTTCTCCCGCGACTAAAACTCCAGGCGGCCTTTGCCGCCTGGAGGTTGAGCACACTTTCTTCTCGAAACCGGACACGGCCGAAGCGTCAGCTTAGCGCTTGCCAGGGTACAGTCCGGCAAAACCCGCTGGTCCGCAAGACTACGGCCCGCATGAGCAAACGCCCTTGCCGCTGCCCAGGTACTGCACAAACCGGCAGGTGTAGGGCAAAAATGCCGCCTCGTCCTCGCTCAGGGGAGCCTTGGCAAATTCACTCTCGGTAGTGAACAGGGTCCCGGGGGTCGTCTGAACCAGATGACTTTCCCAGGCCCGCAGGTCCGGCGCGACCTCACCGGGTGCGGGATCAGAGCCCGTCAAGATTATGCCATCGGCGATTGCCGCTGTCGGATCGCAGGCGCCGCCTGTCGGGATGGTAGAAATCAGCTTGATCATGCCCGAGCTGGGCGACACGCTGGTCAGCGGATTGCACGTGAGATTGCTGTTCAGCGACAACGTCAGAAGTCCATCCGCCGTGATCGGACATGCGCAGCACTCCGCCATCTGCTGATCGGCCGCAAACACGTAAAGGTTCGCGCACAGCGTCCCTTCATTGGCGCTGAGGGGAGAGCCTTGCACGCCAGGATTGGTGATATTCACCACCTGGTCGAAGCCCGCCGTATTGTTTCGGTTGGCAAAGTAGTTGACCTGGTACACGTCCCACGACTGCGCCACCGCAACGGTGCAAAACACCGCGCTCAGCGCCATCGTGGCCGCCAGCACCAGCACAAGTTTCTTAAGCATTGAGGATCCTCCTTCTTCTCATTAGGTGTCGCGACTGCTCTTTTTGGGGACGAGCAGCGTACTCACAATGCGCCTAACCGGAGGTCCTTGAAAGACTCCTGATGTCGTAAACCATCTGACTACTCTGGGGAAGCAGTCCAAGATACCTAAGCCAATTGCCTAGCCCGGCTGGCGCCGGCGGTGCGCCCGGAATGTATGCCGCCCACGGGCGCGGCGGGATGCCCCCGGGACAATCCGTATTCGCCTCACGGCCTTCGGGAAGAAGAACTCATCCACTCCGGCCGTCTCCCGCAACGCAAACCTCCAGGCGGCCTTTGCCGCCTGGAGGTTGAGCACACTCTCTTCTCTGAACCGCACACGGCCGAAGCGTCAGCTTAGCGCTTGCCAGGGTACAGTCCGGCAGAACCCGCTGGTCCGCAAGACTACGGCCCGCATGAGCAAACGCCCTTGCCGCTGCCAAGGTATTGCACAAACCGGCAGGTATAGGGCAGGAATGCCGCTTCGTCCTCGCTCAGGGGAGCCTTGGCAAATTCACTCTCGGTAGTGAACAGGGTCCCGGGGGTCGTCTGGACCAGATGACTTTCCCAGGCCCGCAGGTCCGGCGCGACGCTGCCAGCCTCGGTGGCGGTTTGTACCACCGCGGGCATGATGGATGACGCCGTGGGATCGCAAGCGCCGCCCACCGGGATTGTGGAAACCAGCTTGATCATGCCCGAACTGGGAGACACGCTGGTCAGCGGATTGCCCGTCAGGTTGCTGTTCAGCGACAACGTCAGAAGCCCGTCCGCCGTAATCGGACACGCGCAGCACTCCGCCATCTGCTGATCAGCCGAGAACACGTAAATGTTCGCGCACAGCTCCCCTTCAGTAGCGCTGAGGGGAGAGCCCTGCACTCCGGGATTGGTGATATTCACCACTTGGTCGAAGCCCGCCGTGTTATTTCGGTTGGCAAAGTAGTTGACCTGGTACACGTCCCACGACTGCGCCACCGCAACGGTGCAAAACACCGCGCTCAGCGCCACCGTGGCGGCCACCACGAGCACAAGTTTCTTAAGCATTGAGGATCCTCCTATTTTCTTTCTTTTAGTTGGGCATCGAGCCCGCTCTATGTGGAGACGGGCAGCGTATTTACAATGCGCCTATGCGAAGCTCGTTTAAAGGCCCCTGATGTCGTAGACCATTCCACTACCCTGGAGGATTTAGCCCACCATACCTAAGCCATTTGCTTAGCTCCGCTGGCCACGGCGGTGCGCCCGGAGTGTGTGCCGGCCACGGGCGTGGCGGGATGCCCCCGGGAAAATCGGTAATCACCTCACGGCATGCGGGAAGAAGATCGAATCCACTCCGGCCGTCTCCCGCAACGCAAAAATCCAGGCGGCCTTTGCCGCCTGGATGTTGAGTACACTTTCTTCTCGAAACCGGACACGGCCGAAGCGTCAGCTTAGCGCCTGCCAGGGTACAGTCCGGCAGAACCCGCTGGTCCGCAAGACTACGGCCCGCACGAGCAAACGCCCTTGCCGCTGCCGAGGTACTCCACAAACCGGCAGGTGTAAGGCAGGAATGCCGCTTCGTCCGCGCTCAACGGAGCCGGTGCGAAGCGGGTTTCCGTGGTGAACAGGGTCCCAGGGGTCGTCTGAACTAAATGAGATTCCCACGCCCGCAGGTCCGGTTCGGTAGTTTCGGGAGTAACTGCCGTGGGGTCGCAAGTGCCGCCCGTCCCGACACTGGAAACCAGCTTGATCATGCCCGAGCTGGGAGAGACACTGGTCAACGGATTGCCCGTCAGGTTGCTGTTGAGCGATAACGTCAGAAGTCCATCCGCCGTGATCGGACATGCGCAGCACTCCGCCATCTGCTGATCGGCCGCAAATACGTAAATGTTTGCGCACAGCTCCCCTTCATTGGCGCTGAGGGGAGAGCCCTGCACGCCCGGATTGGTGATATTTACGGTTTGGTCAAAGCCCGCCGTGTTATTTCGGTTGGCGAAGTAGTTGACTTGGTACACGTCCGATGACTGCGCCATCGCAGCGGTGGACAACACGGCGCTCAGCGCCATCGTGACGGCCACAACCAATACAAGTTTCTTAAGCATCGAGGATCCTCCTTGAGGTTTTTTATCGTCGCTGCCCCTTCACAAATGAGCAGCCTTTCCACCATGCAACCAATCGGAGGCCGTGCAAAGTCCCCTGATGTCGTAGGCCATTTCGCTACCTCATACGAACCAGTCCAAACGGACTAAGCCGATTTCTTAGGCGGGTTCGCCGCCGCTGCTTTCGGGTATGTATGCCCTCAGAGCAGACCAGGGGAACTTGCCGGCAGGCAGGACTACCCGTCAAACCAGTACACCACGAAGTTGTCTTCCCTGACCTTCTCAGGCTGCCACACAAAAAAGACCAGGCGGCTTTCGCCGCCTGGATATTCAATTCACACTCTTCCTCTGGATCAACCGGGGTCCTGTGCGTCAGCCCTCTTCCCGCCGAGCCCAGCCACGCAAACCCCGGCTTGCCCGCGAGACTACGGGCCGCATGTGCAAACACCCTTGCCGCTGCCAAGATACTGCACGAACCGGCAGGTGTAGGGCAGGAATGCCGCTTCGTCCGCGCCCAACGGAGCCGGCGCGAAGCTAGTTTCCGTGGTGAACAAGGTCCCAGGGGTTGTCTGAACCAGATGAGATTCCCACGCCCGCAAATCCGGCTCGACGTTGCTGGAGCCGGTAACTGCCGAGAGTGCCGTGGGATCGCAGGCGCCGCCCGTCCCCGAGCTGGAAACCAGCTTGATCATGCCCGAACTGGGAGATACGCTGGTCATGGGATTGCCCGTCAGGTTGCTGTTGAGCGACAACGTCAGAAGTCCATCCGCCGTGATCGGGCACGAGCAGCATTCCGTCATTTGCTGATCGGCCGCAAATACGTAAATGTTTGCGCACAGCTCCCCTTCATTGGCGCTGAGGGGCGAGCCCTGCACTCCTGGATTCGTAATATTAACGGCCTGGTCGAAGCCCGCCGTATTGTTTCGGTTTGCAAAGTAGTTGACCCAATAAATATCTTCGCCCACCGTCTGGGCGAAAGCCAGTGTCTGTCCTACCATGCAGACCGCCATGGCAAGCGCCGCCACCAGTACAAGCTTTTTTACCATCCGAGGATCCTCCTAATAAGGTTAGTCACGGTTGCTGCCCTAAGCGAAACGGGCAGTCTATTTACAGTGCGCGATGGCGGCCGCTGTGCCAAGTCTCCCAAGGTCGTAGGCTAACTGACTACCAAAGCGGGAGCAGCCCAGTACTCCAAGCCCCTCCACCTAGTCTGCCCACCTAATCCAACTTGTTAATAGCAGAATTGCAGTCCGTAGAGGTGTCCCTCGCCCGTGCCGCCGCGCGGTTCACTCCACCGTATGGTGGTTAGCGCCGGGATGGGCACCGGGAGTTCCGGCACGGTGATTTCGCAAACCATCACCGCCGCACCGTTCAGGCCTTCCTCGGTAAGAATGCAAAGACCGCCGCGGCTGATGTTCTGAAGCCTGCCGCGCACGGTTCCCAACGGCTCTTGGGGAGAAAAAACCAGAGGCAATTTCCGCATGTCAATGTCCAGGACAAACGGGAACCGGGGATGCGCTCTGCGTTCTGGGTACTGACTACGCATCGTCTGCAAGCGTGGCACAGCAAGAATCCCGCGTCTATTCTTCAAACGGAGTAAATTGCAGGCGTAATAAATTAGGAGGGGAGACGAACGGTCCGGCCCACAATGCCCGCGCGGCTGTTGGTTCCCATCTTTACCATTACCAGGCGCAAGAACGCGCTCACGGTGCTGGGACTGACCTTCATGCGCAGGGCGATGTCCTTGGTCGTCAGTCCTTGCACAAGCAGTTCCACCGACTCCCGCTCCCGGGGCGTGAGGTCGTACTCCTTCGCTACTCTCGCCAGGTCTACGAAACGGTGACCTGGCCTTTGCAGCAGCAAGAGCACGGAGGGACCGGAAGGATTGGAACCGTTGCCCAAGCGGAACGCGGTACAGGTATAGCGCCGTTTGCCCGAGCGAAAAACCGTAACAAAAGCCGAATCGTGCGTTCCGGCGCTGCTAATGAGGGAGGTGCGAACCTTGTCGGCAAGAAAGGCATCAAGGCGCTGGATGCGCTCAGGATCGGTGGGAAAGGAAAGAACCCGCACAGCTTCGCGGTTGCTTGCCCGCGGCTTGAACGACGAGTCCAGTAGGATCAAGCCTACCTCTAATTCCCGCATTGCACGCCGCCGATCGTCAGTTGCACAGCCAAACGGAGCACCGAAGGCCGTAGTACAGCATAAGTAACGGAACTGTGATTCCTCGGCAAGTAGCCTCATGTACGCGCCCAACCTTACTAAGCAAACGGACTAAACCAAACAGGGCATTTCAATGCCACGCCAGGTAGGGTAGGTTAAATGGCGGCACGGTAACCGCTCAGGCGTCCGCACGCGGGATGCACTTTGGGCATCAAAAACATTGCGGCTCCGGCGCAACGGCCGGAGAGGGGGGACGATGCGAATCCTCAGACTGGTGTTCGTGGTTTCCTTATCGCTAGGGTGTGGTACTCTGCCCCTTCAGGCAGGCACGCCACGGCCGTCCCCCGCGGACGGCGTGGCGCCGGCGGCCAAGGCGGCCGGAGCTACCGAAGGCGGCGAATCATCCGCGCCGGAAAGCGCCCCCTCCTTTCCGCCCAAAGTAGTTTACGAGAAGGGTCAGTTGTCGATCGACGCGGAGAATTGTTCAGTAAGCGAGATACTGGACGCCGTACACGCTCAGACCGGAGCCACCATCGAAGCATCCTCGTTGACCGCCGACGCCAGAGTAGTTGTTCACCTTGGCCCAGGTGATCCCCTCCGGGTACTGGCCGGCCTGCTCGATGACAGCGGCGTCAATTACATCCTTGAGGGTGGAAGTGGCCTGGAGGCCGCGCGGATCATTTTAATACCCCTCCCCGGACTCGAACCGGAAGTCAGTGAAGAAACAGCGCTGGCGGTTCCCGCCGCCCAAACCTCTGACGTTTCCGTTCCCGAGGCCCCACAGACGGCGGCGGAACAGCAATTGCCGAACGTCACGGAGGAAGGTTCCGGGGCGGAAAATGGCAAGGAAGCTGGGTCAGTCAACACCACAGAGGAGAAGGCCATAACCACCGCGGCGCAGGATCCGGCGTCACTGCCCGGCGAAGGCACGGCTACGGCGGCCGCAACCGAGACCGGAAAACCGGCTGGAGACGCCGCGGCTGCGGTACCCGGGAATGACGTCGCTGAAACCCCTGGAAGCGACGCTGCTAAAGGGTCCGGAGACGTTGCTGCTGCCGCACCTGGAAGCGATGCCGCCAAAGCCACAGGCGAGGTTGCCGCGGCTACCGGAAACGAGGGCGCCACCCTGCGCGGAAATGATGCCAGTAGCGCGCCGGGAGACCCTGCGGCTGCCTCAACCGGAAACGACGGCAGTAACGCGCCGGCAAGCGAGGTTGCGGCGGCGGGAAAGAATGCGCCTGCCGCGCCAGGAAACGATGACGCTAATGTGGCTGGAGAAGGTGCGGCGACGGCGGCCGAAGAGGTTGCGGCCACGCCGCCGGCGGATGATGCGGTTCCGGCCGCCGGCGACGGTGCGGCTCAAACCTTAGAGGCGGCGGGCCTCCCTGGGTTGTCAGGCTATGTTCCCGACCAGCAGGTGGATCGCTTGGGGGCGGCTACATCGGCCTCGTCGAGTGCGCCGTCCGACACTTCGCGTAACGTTGCAGCGGTGGTTGTTTCAAACCCATTTTCCGGCGACCTTTCGGGAAGCGACTCGGAGGACAATTCGATACCAAATCCAGCCGCCAACCAGAACTCATCAGCATCGCACGGAGGGCAGTCCGGCCAGACGAATTCCGGCAATGGGACAACCTCAAATACGGCCGCATCGACCAATGGCGGATCGCTGAGCATTCCCGGCATACCCCAATCCGTGCTGGACGAGATATGTGAGTACTATGGCGGAACCTGTCCGGAGGTGCAGCAAAAGCTGCAAAACACAACCCCGCCTCCGGCAACGCCAATCTGCCCGAGGATTGTGATTAACCCGGTCACGCAAGGCGCCGGTTGTGCGAACTGAATTGGCCGAACGCGACTAGCGATACCTCGCAGGCGTGCGGGCAGCTTGGCCATGAGTCCG